>Ga0181531_10000627_pt1 | contig 23416 bp, 20 predicted proteins | sample PEATcosm2014_Bin_38_FD_119743 | JGI IMG/M metagenome (GOLD analysis project Ga0181531, IMG submission 119743) | Peatland microbial communities from MTU Mesocosm Facility, Houghton, MI, USA - PEATcosm2014_Bin11_10_metaG | ecosystem: Environmental > Terrestrial > Soil > Wetlands > Peat | place...
AAAATCCACCGCGCCCGCGCCGCACTCGCCAAGGCCGAGGCTGCATGAGTTATTTAAAGGCAATTGAGAGTCGGGACACTAGGTTCCCCGTCATGATCGCCGGCCTCGTTGCATTGCTGGTGGTTATCGTGCCGGCCATCCGGTTTATCGTTGCCTATCCAGGCGTTGTGGTGCTGACCATAATGGAGGTTGTGCTGACTGTGCCACGCGCGGTGTATGCGGCCCCGCTCCCCGCCCTGCTCGCCGATTTGTTCCCGATCGGCGTCCGGGTTATCGGAACCTCGCTCGGCTATACACTGGGGGTCATGGTGTTCGGCGGCTTCGTCGGGCTTATCGTGCAATGGCTGATCGGCGTCACTGGCGACCCCCTCGTGCCGGCTTATTATCTGGTGGCCGCTACCTTGGTCAGCATGGCGGCGCTCACCGTGATCCGCCGCCGCATGGCTTAGGCCCGCCGGCATGCCCCTGCCTGTTTGCCTGGCGGGAAGGGAGGCAAGCGCGCCACTCACGCTCGGCTCACGCAGCTTCGTGCAACAAGCTGCCGTGAGCCACGCCGGGATCAGTAGGCCGAGGGGAGCGGACGGCAATGAAGCACGGTGGCATGACGACTGTCAGGACATTTGTAACCGGGCCGGGTGAGTCCCGCACCGCTGTATTGCCGGAGGGTGCAACGCCCGGCTTCAGCCATTGGCCAAGCCCCCCGACAGCAGGGCAGCAATGTCAGCTCCCCAAGCGCCCCAACTGGCCGCCCCTGGCGGCAGCGCTCGCGCAATCGTTGCACGATTCCTTTGCCTGGCCGGCACCGCTGGTTCCCACCCCAGGCAAGACAATCGCCGCGCGGGACGACAACCCAAACATCCCATCTGGCTTTACATATCTGCTGCAGTTCGTCGGGCATGATCTGGTGAACACGCAAACACCGTTCTGGCAAGTGCAGAACGGTCTTGGCACCGCCAACCTGCAATCCCATCCACTGCGGCTCAGCGTGCTGTATGGCGGTGGTCCGGCAGCCTGCCCAATCGCCTACGCACCGGCAGGCCTCGATGGGCAGGATCGCTGCTCATTCCGCCTCAATACATTTAAGCGCGTCAATCCCCCGGTCATCTCTGCGCATCTGAGCGACCTCAGCCGCGTCGTCGCCGATGGCTGTACGGAAACGCTGGTTGCCGACACCCGCAACGCCGACAACGCGGTGCTGTCGCAACTCACCACGCTGTTCGCCCTGCTGCACAATGCGGTGGCCGAGGCGATTTCGGCCAACACCGCGTTCGCCCCCGGCGCTTCGTCCACCATCCGCCAGCGCGCGGTCTTCGAGCAGGCGCGCTCAACCGTCGAGCAGATCTACCGCCGCTTGGTGCTCGGCGAATTGCTCGACAAGATCCTGCATCCGTCGGTTCTGGCGGCATATCGGGCGAGCGGCGCCTCGATCGCGGCGGTCCAGCATGTGCCGCTGGAACTGACCCATGCGGTGCTGCGCTGCGGCCACACCATGGTGCGTGACCGTTATTTCCTTCGCCCAGGCCAGTATCTGATGGAGCTGGCCGACAATCTCGCTTTTGCCGGCCCAGCGCTGCGCGGCCAGACGCAAATTCCCCCGGTATGGATTGTGCAATGGTCCAGTTTCTTCGAAATGAACATCTCCGGCGTTTCGCCCAACTACAGCCGCCGCATCGGCCCCGGCATGAGCCCGCAGATGTTCGATCCGACATCGTTCCAGCCGATCGGCGAGCAACCGCCCCTTGGCCTGCCATACCGCGACATGAAATCGGGCCTGCTCGCCGGATTATGGTCGGTGGATGCGTTGATCACCGAAGTTGCAACGCGTGCACCTGGCTTGTTGCCTGCCGGCTGGATGTTCGCTTCACCGGTCCCGCGCGCGGCAGCCGTCTCCGGCTGGCTCACCACGGTGAACAGAACGCAATATCTCGGCCTCACGGCCGCGGACATCGCCACCGTGGCCGCCGATCCACCGCTATCGATTTTCGTCCTGCTAGAAGCGGCACTCGATCCGGCAATCGAGGGGCAGCATCTGGGTGTGCTCGCATCCATCATCTTCGCCGACGTACTGTTCGGCATCGCCGCCGCGGTACGGCCCCCGGCCGCCTCCGCACTGCCGCCGGCAGAGCAAACGGCGGTGGACGCAATCGCCACCATGGCCGATTGTGTCCGTTACGTCGCCGCGCACATCACCGTTCCGCCGGGCGGCATTTCGTTCATCTGACCACCCCCACCCCACACACAAGGAGACAATTCAATGCCGCAGATCACCCCAAGCGATATGACGATATGGGGCCGCCTGGTAAAAAGCTGGGCTACCGGCCTGAACTATCTGGACAGCACCGACGCCGTGCCAACCGATGCCTTGCCCCCTGCCCTGATGTGGACCCCGTCAATGTCCCTCAGCCAATTCCAGGCCATCATAGCGGCGGTCAATGCTAGCCACCTGCCGGCCGGCACGCTGCCCCTGAGCGTCACCCCGTCGGGAACCTTGGCAAACGTGTTATTCACCCAGCATGACGCCACCAATGTGTACATCAACCTACCGAGCGCAGCGGAGGTCGCGGATGCCGACAACGTGCTACTCGGCGGTGGCATCTACCATGTACGGGATTACGAACTGGCGCTGTATGGCATTGCGCCTGGCACGCCGCCCACCAATCCGCCTAGTACGCCGGCGGGCGAGCTGGAATTGACTGCGGAATTTATCGGCGACTACACGGTGCGCAATTGCCGGTAGCTCACGTTGCCGGCATGGTGCGTTGGGGCTGGAGCGTAACGGGTTTAGGCCTATGGCTTCACCGACCAGGGGGCTCTGCCCCCTGGCCCCCGACGACGGGCTGCCGCTGTTGCTAGCGCTGCGCGGCGGGCCTCTCTTGCACTAATCGCGCGGAGCGATGAACGCGGTGGACTGGTCTGGGGCCGTCGTGCGCAGCACGCCAAGGCGTGACGGCCGCAGCTAAAACGCTTGCTTGTGCTCTCGCGGTTTCTTGCTCCGGTCGCAATGGCGAAGGTCGGACAGTATAGCAGTCTTTCGGTCGTTTTCTTCAGAAATGAACATCCTTCTGAACCCCGCTCACCACGCATGATGCGCCGTGCCTTCATCGGGAATCCCCGCGCCGCTGATACCGCGGCGCAACCGCTCCCAATTGTCGGGGTGGCTGATCGGATAAAGATGGAGAAGCCATTGCCCGATCGAACTATCGGCCCGGGTTGCCTCACCGAACCAATTGGTTCGCATGATCGCCATGAAATGTTCCGCCTCTCGCCGCGCTTCCGTAAACCGGCCGAGATTATGCAGCGCCGCTGCCTTCCAGGCCGGCAGGGTTAGGATGACATCTTCGGCACGATCGCATGCGGCGATGGTGCCTTCGTCGTCGCCCGCGAGGTACGAAATGCTTACGTCATAGGCCCAGTGCGACCGCGTCGGCACCGTCGCTATTTCCAATGACTGCCGCAGCAATGCCTGAGCCCGGCCGGCGTTGCCGTCAAAAGCGTAGAACAGGGCGGCGGAAATCGCGGTCCACGAATCATTGGCATTCAGTTCGCACGCTAGGCCCATATGCAGTTCCGCCTGGCGATATTTCTTCGCCATCGCGTAGGACCAGCCGAGGCAAAGATGGGCGCGGGAATCATCGGGATCCAGCTCAACCGCGCGGCGCGCTAGAGCCAGCGTCGGGAGCAGGCTCGCCGGATCGCGACGGACGCCTGGATAGACGATGTGGACGGTGTTGCGCATCTGCACCAAAGACGAAAAGACCGGCGAAAAACCTGGCATGACCGCAATCGTATCCTCCAGCAGCCGCTCCGCGCGTTGCCATTCGGCGTAGCCGAATGAGTTGGTCATCGCCTGTGCGCGCAGCCACCGGTCATACACCTCAAGGGAAACATCCGGTTCGCCCGCAATGCGATGCAGCCGTTGTGCCGAGACCTGCCCGTTCATGGTCACGGCGATGCGCCGAACGATATGGCGTTGTGTATCGAACCAGCTTTCCAGCCGCAGCTCGAAGCGCTCGCTCCAGACAAATATGCCGCGCACCGCGTCACGCAAAGTGAGCACCATCTGAATCGAGGCACCCGCTTGGTAGGCCGTGGCCTCCACCTCGTAACCGGTGCGTGAGGGTTGCCCTGCATTGTTCCCCAGCGGTCCGGCGGCCGAATCCAGCAGGCGCCATTCGCGGAATTTCGCCAGGCAGGCAATCAGCTCGTGGCGGAATCCGCTCACCAGATGGGCGCGCTCAGCTGCGATGCCGTTGGCGCCGAATGCGGCGATGCGCACCAGCAACGGTTCGGTCAGTACGGCCGGGCGCGCCGTAACGGCGGCGGGCTCCGTATCGTCGGGCCGCGGATCGAACTTCCCTTGCTTGATCTCAGCGACTAGCTGGATGGTGAGTGCCGACGGCTCGGTATCGTAATCCTCGTCCAGCAACCGCCAGAGCTCGTTGTAGGTGCGCAATGCCGCGATCGTCGCACCTTCCTCCGCCAAGCATCGCATGTATACTCGGCAGGCCTCTTCATCGGAGGGATCGAGCCGACGCGCCGCCTCGGCAAAGCGGCGGCGCTGCCGCAGCGGGGTGGCGGCCGCGCCGTACCGGTCCTGCAGCATCCGCATCAACCGGTCGTGCAAGATCTGGCGCTGCGCGAGCAGCCAAGCATGAAAGGCCGGATCGAGATCCTCCAGCCCGGCCAGAAGTGATTCGCTTAGTCGGTCGCGACCGAGCAACTCGTCCGCTACTTCGCCGGTCTCCAACCGTGCCAGGATCAACCCAACATCGGACTGAACCACGCCCGGCGTCAAGGCCAGCACCAGCCGCGAGCTGCGCAAGACCGCGCCGTGGCCAGTTGGCAGCAGCGCCTCCTTCATTTCATGGACTGCCTGGCGCAGCGTGGCGCGAGCCTTGTCCTCGCCGGATTCGCTCCAGAACAACCCGGCCAGCCGCTCACGCTGTTCCTGGCCCGGCGGATTCATTGCCAGATAGGCCAGGATGGCCCGAGCCTTGCGGTTGGCAAGCGCAATCGGCACCGCATCCGCCTCGATGACCACGCCGCCGAGCAGCCTCACGGTCAGCAATGAAGCCCCCTTCTCCGCCGGATTACCCCGCGGCCGGGCCAATTAGGCGGAGCATGTACCGCCAGCAGGCCGGCATCCGGAATCATTATAGCACCGGTCGCTGATGCCAAACTTTCCGCATTATGGAGTGTGCGCCAGAAATCAGAGGTTTTAATACTCCCGCCAAGACGCCCATGCCCAGGCACCGGGTCATGGACGCGGCCTGCAAAGTTACAGGAAAGGGCATGGAGGCCAGGGATCGAGAGATCGCCCGAATTGCCGCGCCGCCACGGCGAGACGCTGCCCCGCCGGCGGTGAGGCCGCCAGTTGCAGACCTGGACAAACGGCACGCATCACCGGAACACCAAGCACAGGGTTGGTCAGGTCCATGATGCAGGCTTGCAATCCTGCCTGCTGTAGCATGCCGCACAGCCTGTCCCGCAATGCGGCGGGCGCCAATGGCGGCAGATCCGTTACCGGCGAGGGCGGTGGCACAGCACGCAACGAATCACACGCCGCCGCATCGATGGCTTGCATTGGCGGCGCATGCGGCCTTCCACCGCCGCTATGGGCCGCGGCGCCGCGTTCGTCCCGCACGATCGCGGCGATGCGGGCACCAAGCTCCATTTGACACATTTCCAGCACGGCCCGGCGCACCGCGCTGCGCCGGGCCGGCCGGGCCGCCATGCCGCAGCACAGGCCCGTGCCATCCGCCTCGCATGACACCGCCGCGATCACTGGCACGGCGATATCGGATGTGATGTCCAACAGCCAAGTCATGCGGCCACCGGCACGGCCGCGCAAAGCCGCCAGCAACTGCGCCGCTTCCGCCGCTGCAGCGCCGTCCGCCGCCAGCACCCGCGCCGGGCGGCCGGCGCACCACCAAAGGGCGGCGGCATCGCGCTCGATCAGCTCCAGCAGGCCCAGGCTTGCCGCCATCGCGGGATCGGGTGCGGCGGCGCAGCCGGTGCTGAGCGGCCACGGCAAGGCGTATTCGCGCACGTCGCCAGGCCGCCACCGGCACCAATCGGCCGGCAGCCAAACTCTTGCGCCGTCCGACACCAGGCGCGCCTCCATGCAATCGGCCATCAGTTCCGCCGCCGCGTCGGCCCCGGCGCGCCGGAACGGCGCGACTGCATGCCATGCACGGCGCTGAGCCGCGGGCCCGCCGCCGCACAATGCCGTGATAAGCTGATGCGCCGGTGCTACCGGCGGTGCGCTGCATATCGACATATATTCGACGGCCTCGCCGGCGCAGCTCTCGAACGCATGACGTAGCGTGGTGCCGACGCCGGAAACGCTGACGGTCGGCGCGCTACCCTCGCCGGGATGTTCGCCGCCGGCTTCCCCCCCCACCGCAATGGCGCCGGGCGCATCCGGTAGCATCAGCACGAACAGCCGGCGCAATCCTGCGGCCGCGCGCAGCAACGCGGCGTGATGAAGCCGCTCCTGTGTCCCGCCTTCGCCATAGCCTAGCGCGGCCAACAATTCCTCGCTCAGCGGGCCGGCCGCTGCGCCGCTTTCCAAAGCCTCCGCCGCACCCCGCGCCGCTTGTCGCAGGTCGGCCGGGTCATTGATCTGAAACTGCATGAACGGCGCCGCTCATCCGCCGGCGGCGCCGGCCGTTGGACCGCTCACGCTGGCATCACGGTCCTGCGGCGTCAATCGACGTATCATACACAGCAAACCGAAAGTGGACATGGCCGGCAATATCCTGGGATTTGTCATTGCGATGCGTGCCCGGCTGGAGTTGTCCGGCGCCAAAACCCGCAGCGAATGGTTGATCGTCGCGCGATGGGGAAAATCAGGCCAGTACCTATCCATTTCCTGCACCGGTGTGTCGGCGCGCGGCGCGGTTGCGCCGATCGGGCTGAAGCCGCGCAGTACTGCCCTGGCACGATTGGTCCGCGTTCACAACGGGCACGCGGAGAATAGTTTCTCGCTGTTGCAGCGCCTGCCACGCGGCGTGGCCCTCGCAGGCGAATTCCTGCGCACCGAAGGCGTGGTGCATCTCGGCGAGCATGCGAATCAAGCCGCCGCCGCGGGCCGTTGCATGCCGGGCCGGGCGCATGCGCGTTGGCGCCTGGCGGCGGTTCGCGTCGCGTGGGCCGGCGAATTCATCGAATCACCGACGCCCGCCACGACCAACGCACGCCTCACGCTGGGATCACGCAATAAATGATCAGGTGCATCGGTAGCAACCCGGGTAGCGCATCGGGCGCCTGCCGCGCTCGTTGCGTAATGGAGTGGCACAATGACCGGTACAAAATCGATGCCGACGCGAAAACCGGCGTCAGGGGCACCACGGCGCAATCTCGCTTCCGTGCGCTGGGCTCGCGGCTGGCCACTTGCCTTGATGCTTCCGTTGCTCACCGGCTGCGGCAGCGTTTTTGATACCGCGCCGTATGATCCGATCAACGTCGCAGCGAAGGCGAACCCAAACGGACCGACAACACCCGCCTCGGCGAGCTGCGTTTCGGCACCCCTCCCGGCCGGCGACCCACTACTGGTATTCCGCGATTACTCTGATGCCGCAGACAAACTCTGCATGCTCGCCGCCGGCTATCTGCGGCAGCGCAACGCAATAATGCGGCAGAAGCTGCTCATCGACTTGCCGGCAATCGGCCTTGGGGTCGCCACCGCAGCGAACGGCGTGTTCGGCGGTGCCAAGGACCTCACGTTGGCGCTTGGCATCGGCTCAGCCGGTGCAGCCGGTACTTCCCTGTATTTCAGCCCCTCCACGCGGATTTCGGCATATCACAGCGCGTCGAAGGCCCTTCTATGTGCCAGCAACGTGTCGCGCCAGATCAATGACATCGGCCCCGATAAGGCCCAACCCCTCCTCGCCTCGCTTGCCGTGGATATCGCTGCGGCGACCGCGATGATCACGCAGGGCCCTACCGCAACTATCACCAAGGATCAGATCAGCAGCCTGATCACGGCGCGGGACAACGCAACGAAGGCGCAGTCCGACCTCGACGCAACCGCGAACCTGTTGGCCACCGGTCGGGGCCAACTGGAGCAGTTCGCCACCAAAACCATCACCAGTGCCGACGATGCAGTGGTCACCGGAACGCAAAACCTCGATGCCGTGCTGAGCCTCATCAAGGCGCAGTCTGGCACGGGAAGCGCCGGTACTACGACGCCGGCGGCCCCGCACATCGCAGGTGCGGAAATCGCAGGGAAAGCGCCTACTCCGCCGCCGCTAACAGCGGACGAGCTGATCCAGCGTCTTAATAACGATGCGGCGCTCGCCGCCGACCTGACCAAGAGCGTGGACAATGCCTGGTCCGGCCTGGTCACTTGTCCGTCGACCTAGTCTGTCGGCCAACCTGAGGCCGCCCAGTCGGTCGCCAAAAAACCTACCTTCCATGCCCGCACCAAGCCCATCAGGAGTACAGCTATGCCAATGAACTTGACGATCGCGAACGTCTCCACGTCGATCGACGATGCAACCTTCGCCAATGTCGTGGCCGCCCTTTCACAGCAAGTTTCGCAAGATTTCCAGCCGGAATGGGGCGCCGCCGCGCAACTCACCCCCGCCAGGCTCGATCTCGGCGGCGGTGGAGCCTCGATCAATTCCGCTACCGACGCAATCATCTATCTCGGCGACTCGACGGACGACCCGACCGCCGGAATCAGCGGCGTGTACGGATACCATTCCACCAACTACTCACATATTCCGTATGGTTTCGTCTTCCTCAACATATGCGCCGCCTATGGCGAGGACTGGTCAGTCACCTTGTCGCACGAGGTGCTGGAACTACTGGCGGACCCGACCGCGGTGCTGACCGTCACGGGCGAGTATCCGCCGGACTCGGGGACCGCAGTTTATTACGACCTTGAGGTATGCGACCCCACCCAGGGAGATACTTACCTGATCAACAGCATTAAGGTATCGAACTTTGTAAGCCGCTCCTATTTCGGCATGCCAGGCGGCTCCCAGGCAACGAACTTCCGAAATCTCGCGCTGCAGCCGTTTGGCCTGCGGCCCGGTGGCTATCTGCAATATGAAGACGGCACCGGCGCGCATCAGATTAACGGGAGCAAGGTTACGGAGGAACACAAGGCGGCACGAAAGCTTCTCGCGGGCCACCGGCGCAACAGCCGGCGGTCGGCAAAATTCCAGACGACGTAGTGCCGCTCGCCGCCCCGGTGAGAAGGAAGAACTTGTGCTGCGAGCGAGGCAGCAACAAGATCTCCCGGGCCTGTGATCCGCCGCACTCGGCTCGAGATGCGATTTTCCGGTCTGGCCACCGGACCGACTTCGTGCCCATTCAACATATCTTGGGAGAGCAACATGCACTGGACAAGTGTCGCCGCGATCATGCAAGGCGGCAACGATTCGGTCGGCGCGTCGATCGTCTCGGTTTACGCAAAACAGCCGCCCCTCTATGCGGTCTATCGCACCAAGGAGCGGGTGGCCATTCAGTACGCCGACGAGGAATCCACCGCGAAAGCCCAACGCGGCGCGTTGGCGAAGCTCAACGCCGTGCGGGGCGAAATCAACGGTCTCATCGATAGCTGGCGCAGTAGCTCCAAGGCGAGGCGGGAATCCGACGCCAAGCGCTTTGATCGCCGTGTGGCGGATGCCCTGATTGTCGCACTCGAGGGTGATGCCGACAATGCCGCGACCCTTCTCGACACCGTCAAGATCGATATCGTCGACACGCGCACATCCTGGGCGCGCTTCCAGTACCTCATTGTTGCCTCGGTCACTGCCGCGTGCGGCGTGGCGCTCCTGGCCGGCCTCAGCAGCGGCTGGTTCAATACGCATTTATACCAGATCCCCGGCGGCGCCCTGGATATGCTACCCGCGGCGGCTGCCGGAACCATCGGTGGCTTCTTCTCCATCGCCATCGCATTGCGCAGTCGCACCGTCCTGACCGACCTGCATTTTCGTGACAACGCGGCCGACGCCGCCCTGCGCGTGGTGATTGGACTCATCGCAGCCGCCCTGTTGATCTGCTTAGTGAAAACCAAGGCGGCCAGCATCGCTGTCGGGGACACCGGCAGCCCCGGATACGATACCCTGAATCCGCTTATCGTCGGCTTCCTGGCAGGTTTCTCAGAGCGGCTAATTCCCGACCTTCTCGCCGAGACGGCAATCGAAATTCCGTCAAATCCCACGCCAGGCCGTCTGCCAGCGGGTGCCGCTGCAAGCAACGCGGCCCCCGGTGCCAACGCTGGCGATGCCGGCGCGGTGAACGGTGGCGCAGGTGCGACGATTGGCGGAGGCGCCCCATCCGACGTGGCAGGCGATAAAGATCCGGCCAGCATGACCGATAACTGCCTCTGCAACGTTCCCTTGCAACCCGGCGAAGCAACGCCGGACAGCGAACTGCCGGCGACCTCCGGCGGTGTTGCCGCGCACACGTAGCCACGAAGAAGAGCTTAAATTCACCAAAAGGAAACCGGAAAGGATCGCTCCATGGCATTCGCACTGACCTGGCTTGCGGAAATACTGGATGCTGCAGGCTTGAAGGTTGCCGAGCAGCCCGGCTGGCGCACTCGGGGCCGCGGCGAAATGGACACGGTACTCGGCGTGATGTGCCACCACACCGCCGGGCCAGCAAATGGTAACATGCCTAGCCTTGGCATCATCACCGCTGGGCGGCCCGATCTTGCCGGTCCCTTGGCCCAGCTCAGCCTGGGCAGGGACGGCGCCTACTATGTCGTGGCCGCCGGCCGTGCCAACCATGCCGGTGCCGGGAACTGGCAAGGCCTGGCTAATGGCAACTGGCAATTCATCGGAATCGAAGCCGAAAATACCGGTTTGCCGGGAGACCCCTGGCCCACCGTCCAGGCGGATGCCTACTGCCGCGGGGTCGCAGCATTGCTGCGCCGGATCGGCGCACCGCCGCGCATGTGCTGCGGCCACAAGGAGTACGCTCTACCCGCCGGCCGCAAGCAGGATCCATCCTTCGATATGAATGCGTTTCGTACAAAGGTCGAAGCGATCATGGCCGGTGCCGCACCACCGCTGCTGATCCCCGCACAGGACAACCAAGCCCGCCCCACGTTGCGTCGCGGCACGCAGGGCGCGTTAGTTACCCAGCTCCAAACCAAACTCGGCGTCGTGCCGGTCGACGGCATGTTTGGCGCCCACACGGAGGCTGCGTTGCGCGCTTTCCAATCATCACGGAACATAGTCCCGGACGGTATAGTCGGACCGAAGACATGGGCCGAATTGGACCTCTGACCGCCCCACCTATAGTCAATCGGCGCCTTCCCTCATGCAGGGCCCGATACCCAGGCCGCAGTCTTATGGGATCGTCGGTTGCGGGTCCACGATCTGAGGTTACCGGAGCGATACAAAATCAGTGCCTTACGATTAGCTGCCCATGCCCACTTTTATCGCACCCGTAACGCGAGAGGCAGCATCACCAATGCTGATCTATGGAGCGGAACACGCCGCCAGCCTTCGCCACTTTTCCGTGCCGAGCGGCGCGAAGGTTAGGGGATAGCTTAGGGGATTCACCACCTTTGTATCTTTAACTTATTGGATTAACACAATACTCAACGGACACTCCTTCCGCCAAGTTATCACGGCGAGGCTCGCCGCCAATGCAGTTGACCCGGGGTAACCGGACCGTCTGTGGTTCGAATTCGCCGCCGTCCCGGGTTTCCGGCATTCGGCACGGCGGAGCCGCGGCCCCGGACACGTTGCTCCCAAGCTCCCTCCCCGGCTACGCGCGCAAGGATATGTTCCATGAATGACCCCGTTCCAGGCCAGGTTACCTTCCTCGAAATCGGCTCCAGCGACGCACCCGCCACACAGGCATTTTTTGCCGCGGTCTTCGGCTGGAAGCTGCACGACGATGCCTGGTTTCAAACGCCAACCTTGAAAGCGGGCACCCACGGCGGCAGTTCCACGCCGCAAATCTACGTCTACTTCAACGTTTCCGACCTCGATGCCGCAATCGCGCGGGTGCGCGCAGCGGGCGGCGAAGCGGAGGAGCCGAAGGATGAACCAGGCTTCGGGCGCTTCAGTAACTGCCGCGATCCCGGCGGAATCCGATTTGGCTTCCACCAGCCGGAAACCGAACCATCCGCTTGAACTCGAGCTAAAACGAATAAAAGTTTTTTGGTTCTTTTTTTCAAAAAAGAACAGAAGAAAGCACTTCTTTTTGAAAAAAGAAGCAAAAACTTTTGTTCAATAAGTAATCACGCCGCCAGCGAGCCGATAAACCGCGCGGCAAAATCGAGCATGTAGAATGTCAGCATGCTGGCACTGAACGCCGCCGCGGAGGTTTGCCACAGCGACCAACTCTGCCCCGGCGTTTCGTCCAGCCGGCAATAGATCGGGAAACTCGCGATAAAATACGTCGCATAAATGGCTGACCCGTATGTCAGCATCAGATCCATCCTGCGATAGTAAAAACTGGACTCCATCATCGGATTGGCCATCGCCTTGGTTTCCATGAACGCCCAGAAATACCCGATCGCGAACACCGCGACCGGAAATACTAGCCACATCGCCGGCAGCCGCAACTGCCGCACCACGCGCAGCGCGATCGTCGCCGTCGTATGGTAGGTCATGAAATAGACATGCGTGTAGAAATACATCACCACCGGAACCACCTGGCCGCTATGGCCCACCAATGTCGCCTCGAAATGGCTGGTCACGTTCGGATAATGATAGACCATCCCGAGCACATCGAAGAAATACGCCGATCCTATGTAGTTGCCGAAGAAGCCAAAAAAGAACAGATAAAGATTGGCCTTTAACCAATAGCTTTCATGCCATTTTCGAGTGGTAAAACGCGGCGCCAGCACCATCGGGATCAGCAGCGCCGGCAGCGCGGTCGCCGCCGCACTCACCAGCATCGCCGTGTTCCCGAGCTGCGCGCTCCAGCCGGTCACCACCATGACCGCCATCGCGCCCATCCAGACCGGAGAGTAGATCAGAAAGAATTTCTCGACCCACGCCTTGTCATCATTGCTCGAAAAAAACCGGATGTTGCCCATGGCACGCCCCCCGCGTGGTGTCGCGATCGCTCACTGTTCGCCCGGCTGAGCCGCGAACGACATCATTTCCCGGTCAGCGCGATGCGCGTAATGGCCAGGCCATTGCGCAATTTCTGTATCATCGTCGGCGCCGGCCGCAACCGCACATGGCCCGGCAGCAACCCACCCTTGGCCTGCTGTTGAATTTTCTGCTTGACCACCGGGCTCAACAAGCCGGCGCCGGCCAGTTCGAAAAAGCACGCCCTTGCATTTCCGAAATCGAAAAAGTCGCGCTGCCATTTCCACTTGAAATTGCCGCCATACTCGAACCAGGATCCGCCGATACCCGCAACCTCGTAAGTGCTCCCGTCCGGCCGCTGGTACGGTGAAACCTGTTTCCAAAATCCAATCACCGTGCCGCGCGTTTCATCGATCACCACGTCATGATAGGGATAGATCCAGTCCTCGAAACCTTTCATCTGGTAGCCGAGCGCGATTTCATGAATCTCCTTGCGCCCACGCGCGACAAACTCCTCGTTCGGGCCGATGTTCCATGAATAGACCGCATCCTCCGTGTAGAGGTTGGAGAGAAACTCCGCCCAGTTCGCGACTTTTTCCGCGTCCTGGTTGGCCCGCAGCCAGCGCTCGACCATTTCCTCCAACTCCGCCCGCGGATAGGCATGATTTGCGGGCGCGATGGACGCGACACGTTTGATTGTCATGGAGAACCTTCGATTTTATCGGATTTATGAAACGGCAGCGACCCGATCATGGCGGCGCCAGCGCCCCGGCCTGCGCCCTGGTAAGGTGGCCGGCGCGCGCCAGCCAACCTATAGTATCGGCAAAAGTTTCCGCCCCCGGGCGAAATCGCAAACCCGTGCTGGTAAGAAACCTCGTTGAATCCGCCGGCGTCCAGCGCGTCGCGATCGCCATCGCATCGGCCGATATCTGCCCGCTGCCACCGATCACCGGCCGCACCCAATCGGCCAACGTTCCAACGCCACGCAGCAAGCCGCCAGGAATGGCAAGGCTCTTCAACCTTCGCTGCAGCACCGCTTCCAGTATCGCACCGAGTTCCGCCCACGGGTAATAATAGCCCCCGAGAATGTACCGCGCCTCCTGCGGGGCCGGCCCGGCCTCCCGCTCGAGCAAATGCTGATGCGCCAACGCCACGTCGCGCGCATCGACCCCCTGCATGCCACTCGATGTTTTCGGCAACATCTGCGCCACAAAGTTCATCAGCGCATGATTCGATTCGCTGAGCTTCGGATCGTCGGGTCCAAATACCGCGGCGGGATACGTAATGGTAACCGGCGCGCCAGCCTCCTGTAGCCCACGCGCAAAATCCTCGGCGGCGCGCTTGGTGCGTGCATAGGCCTCGCGTGGCGTAGCGAGCACCGTGGATTCGTCGATCATGTGCGCACCCGGGCGAAAGAACACTGACAGGCTCGACACGTAGAGAATTTTCGACAACCCGGCCGCACATGCCGCGCCAAGCACGATGCGCGTGCCGCCGTCATTGATCTCCTCCATCGCCCGCGTGTCGTTCGGGTTGAGGCTGACCAGGGCGGCCGCATGCGCCACGCCGTCGCACCCAACCAGCGCGGCACCAACTCTCTCCCGATCGCGGATATCCCCGGTGACGATATCGTCCACCGCGTGCCCGAGCGCCGCAAAATGTCGCCGAAGTGCCAACGGATCACGCACATAGAAACGCACCGCATGCCCGCCCTCCAGCAGCGCCCGCGCCGTGTGCGAACCCACCAGGCCGGTGGCGCCGGTCACCAGGAACTTCACCGCGGCAATCCCGGACCCGCCGTGCTCAATGCCGCACAAGCTTCAGTGCTTGATTCGGACAGAAACGGACCGCCTGCTCCACCCGCCCGCGTTCCATTTCGGTCACCTCGGATTTTCGCAGCTCCATGTCGCCATTGGCCAGAATGCGGAAGTGATCGGGCGCCTCGCCCGTGCATTGGGCGTGGCCCTGGCACAGCAAGCGATCGACAACGATACGGAGCCTGCCCGCGTTCGTTCCTTCAGCCGCAACCGACACGGCCTGTGCCGGGCACTTCACCTCCGCTGCCGATTCTACACCCGCGCGCCGTTCCCCCATCCGCCGCGTCTCCCGGCGGCGGTAACGCACGATGCACGGCGATTGCGGTTGCACAATCATTTGCGTGTAGTCATCCACATAGCTCTCCGCCGGCGCCGCCAACTCGAACTCGTAACGCCGCAGCAGCACCGCAAAGATCGCCTTGATCTGGAACGTCGCGAATGCGTTCCCTGAACACTTATGTTTGCCGCCACCAAACGGCTGGTAGGCCATCAGATTCTTGTCCTCACGCCGCTCCGCCGAAAACCGGTCCGGATCGAACGAGCCCGGGTTGGAAAACAGGCGCGACAACCGATGCGTCACCGGCGGGCTGGCCCACACCATGTCGCCGGCCTTGATCGTATAATTCTTAAACCGCAAATCCTGTGAAACCTTGCGCATGAGGATAATCAGCGGCGGATGTAGGCGCAGAACCTCCTTCAGCACATTCTCCAGCAGCGGCATGTCGCGCAATGCCTGAAACGTCACCGCCCCATCATCGCCCAGCAGCTCATCGAGTTCGGCAATGGTTTGCCGCATGATCGCCGGATTCTTCAACAGTTCCAGCAGCACCCACGAAGCGGTCCCCGAACTCGTATGGTGCCCCGCGAAAATGGACGAAATCAGCATGCCGGTGATTTCGTTATGAGTCAGCCTGCTGCCATCCTGGTAGCACATGTCGATCAGTTGCTGAAACATGTCGCCAGGCTTTACCGCCTGGCTCTCACGTTTCCGAACGATTTCTTCCACCAACGTCTGCAAGCGCCGCCGGGCCCGGTCGCGACGGCGGAACTTGGCTATCGGCAAATACGGAAAATGATACGCGATCGGGCTCACCGCCTGTTCCAGATCGTGATAGATGCCGGCAAATTCGTCGTTCAGCTCATAGCGGAACTCACGGCCGAGCAGACAATGGCTAGCGGTGTTGATGGTCAATCTCTTCATGAAATCGACCAGCTGAATCTCCCCGTTCTCCCCCCACTCCCTAATGATGTCCTCAACCTCGCCCACGATTTTCTGCGAATGTTCGCGCATCGCTTCCAGCCGCAGCGAAGGCATGATCATGCGCAGCTGCTCGTTCTTGCGCTCGATCGGCGCATCGAACACCACGCCCTGCCCGAAAATCGGTGTCATCAGCCGGTACGCCTCGGCCTGGTCGAGTTGTTCGTCCGAGGAGCGATAAAACACCTCGCTCGCCTCATCCCCGGTCAACAGCACGATGCGCTGCCCGAACAGCGTAAAGCAGGCAATTTCGCCGGTGGTCGTCGCCACCTTGCTCACGAATCTATACGGATTACGGCCAAACTCAAGCATTTGGCCAATCCAGGGCAGCCCGCCCGGGAACCGCGGCGGCTCCGTCGTGGGTGTTGCGCGAGCCGGAGAAACTGCGTTCATGGCCTTACCTCCCGCTATAACTAAATGAACAAAAGTTTTTGCTTCTTTTTTCAAAAAGAAGCGCTTTCTTCTTGTTCTTTTTTGAAAAAAAGAACCAAAAAACTTTTATTCATTTTAGTTCAAACTCAAACAAGCAACTCGCTTCCCTTCGCAACAACCCTAAAGGTTGCTGACCGGATATGACGGCACCACTGCTTCCGCCGCCAGATTCCCGAGTTGCGGCAGCTTTCCAGCAAGCCCAAGCTCGCGCACCGTGCGCCGAATTCCCTCGGCAAGCGTCACCGCCGGCTCCCAGCCTAAATCCCGCCGCGCCTTAGCGATATTGAAATAATGATGTGTCACCATGTAGCGCACCGAGAAGCGTGACAATCCATCCTCGGAATTCAACGTGCCGCCCTTTATCGTGTCAATTGCCTCCGCGAGGGCTGCGATACCATACACCAGCCAGTACGGAACCTTGCCCCGAATCGGCGGATAGCCGATTTCAACGATCAGCTTCTCAATGAAATCGAACCACGCGATGGGCTCGCCGTTGGTAATGAAATAGGCCTGCCCGCACACGTTCGATCCGGGCACCAGCAGTTCCTCGGCGGCCACTACCGCATCGACAAGATTAGAAATATAAGTGAAATCGGAGAGCTTGTCGCGGTTGCCGACCGCGCGCGTCAGCTTGCCCTCCGCCGCGCGTTTGAGGATGGTGGGGATAAAACGGTTATCGCCGGCGCCGAACACGACATGCGGCCGCAGCGCGCATACCTGCGTCCCCGCGGTGCCCGAGAACGCCAGCACATATTTCTCTGCTTCGCTCTTGCTATCGGCATATGGTGCCTGGCTGATTCGCGCGTAGGGCAGCGATTCGTCCCCGTTCTCGATATCTCGCCCTTCGTAGACGGCGCTCGCCGAACTGATATAGACTAGGCGCGGTATGGCATGCTCCCGGCACGCCTCGACAATGTTCTTGGTGCCGCCAAGGTTTACCGCCCAGACATCCTCTTCGCGATTATGCCTGGTGTGAACCAGCGAAGCATTGTGAATGATCGCGTCCATGCCCTCGCACGCCCGCAAAACCCCCTGCCGGTCGCGGATATCCACCTTCATGAACTCGGCGTCGGGCCGAAACGGCGTATCAATCATGTCCAGGCCACGCACCTGATAGCCACGTTCCACAAATCGATCCACCAGCGCGCGGCCGACGAATCCGTGGCTGCCGGTAATCAATATCCGTCGGCTCATCTTCGCCCCCCGCTATTTCGACGTGCCGAACGCCATATCCCAAAACGGGAATATGGATGCGTAATTGTATTTGAACTTGTCGTGATGAACGTCGTGCTTGGCGACCCAAAAATTAAACAGGCCCATCGCCGGGTGGTCGAAATGCAAATTGCTGTGTACAATAATGTTGGCCAACGAGTGGATCAGAAATATGAGCAGAAAGGCCGTGCTGCTGATCGGGCCGAGAAGCACGATGGCCAGGATCAGCAGGCCCAGTCCGCCGAGTGTTTCGAGTGGGTGGAGATATACGCTCAGCCGCGCAAGCGGAAACCGCACCTGGTGATGAATGCCATGCACCGTCCGCATCAGGAACGGCCTGTGCATCGCGCGGTGAAAGAAATAGTACATCAGATCGTACAGCAGCAGCACACCGAGCGTCTGCCAGGCAAGGACAAAAAAACCCGGTGTGCCCGCATACAAAGTGCGCGCACCGAGAAAATAGAAATAGCTGCCGAAGATCATCATGGAGAAAGCATTATTAAGGCCGGTATTGACCGCCTCCGCGCGCGCCGTCATCCGGTTGCGGCCCGCCCGCACCAGTAAATGGGCGTAGTGCGGCGAGGCCGCGATCGCGCTCAATCCACCCACCGCGACGCCGTCGATGACCAGAATGGCGAACCAAATCAGGAAGAAGCTCAGCGTCATGGCACTTGCCTCGGTGGATGGGCCTGGAACTTAACCGGCGGGCTCAGCACTTCACGCAATGCCCGCAATTTCTCCCGCCAGCCACACGCGAACAGAAGCCGCACCGTGGCGCGCGCCCTGGCGTAATCCCCAGGTTTCACCGGGAATACGCCCGCTGGCACGCTGAACCAGAAGCGGTCTGCCAAAATGGCCTTCGCATTGGTATAAGCGCGCAGCCCGTCTCGGCCATTCATGCGCCCAAAGCCGGAAGATTTCACGCCGCCGAACGGAAGATCCTGGTTCAGGTAGCACATGCCGAAATCATTGATCGCGCAGCCGCCGCATTCCAGCGCCGCCGCAATCCGCCGGGCCCGCGCGGCATCGCGCGTCATGATGGTCGCCTGCAGTCCGTACTCGGTCCGGTTGGCGAGCGCGATTGCCTCCTCGTCGCTGGCAACCCGCATAATCAGCATCACCGGCCCGAACACTTCCTCCCGCGCGATGCGCATATCCGGCGTAACATCGACCAGCACGGTGGGTGGATAGAAATTGCCACCACCCGCCGGCACTGCGCCGCCAACCAGGGCCCGCGCTCCGCGCGCCAGCGCGTCGCGCACCAACGTATCGATGATGCCCACCTGCGCGGGCGACGTTATGGCACCGACATCGGCCGCCCCCGGTGCCAACGGTACGCCTTGGCGCAGCGCGCCGGCCGCGCGCGTCACCGCGTCGACGAAACGGTCATGGATCGCATCCAGCACGATCATCCGTTCCGCCGCAACGCAATTCTGCCCGAGATTGATAAAACACCCGCCCAGCGCTGCCGGCACAGCCTGCGCCAGATCGGCATCCTCGCAGACGATGAAGGGGTCCTTGCCGCCGAGCTCCATGATCACCGGGGTCAGCGTCGCCGCGCTGCCCTCCACGATGTGCCGCCCGTGCAGCGCGGAGCCGATGAACAGTATTTTCTGCACGCCGGCGCGGACCAAGGCGGCGCCGGTTATGCCATCGCCATGAATAACCTGCACGATATCGGCAGGGAACCCGGCACGCGACAAACTGTCACGAATGAACCGGTCGAGCCATCGCGCCGACCAAGCGGTTACCTCGGAAGGCTTGATGATCACCGCATTCCCCGCCATCAGCGGTGCGATCAGCGAGCCGTAAATATTCTGGAACGGATAATTCCACGGCACAATGCAGGCTACCACGCCGAGCGGCCGATACTCGATCCAGCCTTTCTTGTGCAGCAGCAAGCCGGACCTGACCCTTTCCGGCTTCAGCCATCGCTCGCCATAACGCCGCATCCAATCGATCTTGGCGCACACCGTCATGATCTCGCCAAGCAGCGCATTCTCGTAGGTCTTGCCGCTATCCTCGACGATCGCGTCGCAAATCCCGTCGATATTGGCGAGAATTCGCGCCATCAGATCGGCCAGCACGGCGCGGCGCTGGGCGAACGAACTGGTGGCCCATTGCGGCTGCACCGCGCGGGCGCGGGCCACCGCGGCCGCGACATCCGCCGGCGTCGCCACCGGAATTTCGCCCAGCCGCGCGCCGGTGGCAGGATTGAAGCAGGCGAGCAACCGCGGTGCGGCACGCTCAAGCACCGCCGTGTCGATGCTCATGCGCGCGCCTCCGCCAGCATGAAGTCCGCCGCCCGATACGCAATCATCATGCTCGGCGCGTTCAGCGCCGATACCGGAATTTCCGGCATCACGGAGGCATCGGCGACGCGCACATTGCGCAGCGCCTTCAGGCGCAACCGGCCGTCGACCGGGCTCGCCTCATCCTCGCCCATGCGGCAGGTGCCCGCGAAATGAAATGTCGTCATCGTGGCAGCTGTTACCCAGGCCCATAGTTTGTCGTCCGGCAACGCCCGCCCGCCGGGAGAAACCGGCCTGGCACCGGCCGCGCGCAGCGAAGGCGCGCCGGCAATTGCGTGCGCCCGTTTTACCGCGGTCAGCATCGTCGCGCGATCCTCGGCTGCGGCATAGTACGCCGGATCCACCAGCGCCGGCTGTGCCGGATCGCGCGATTTCAGCCGCACCGTTCCGCGCGCGCGCGGCTTGCCGAGGATGACAACAATGCCGAACATGGTCGAAATAAAGCGCAGCATCGGCGGCAACGCGAAAACGCCGCGCACCAGGCCGCGCAGCACCTCACGCAACAAAACAACATCGTGAAGCTTGCCCGGCAGCGCCAAAACCGGAAGCATGCGCAGCGTGGAATGTTTTAGCGAGGCAGGTGCCGCGTAACAGACGAAACAGGTATCCGGCGCCGCCTCACCGCCATGCCGGACATTTTCGAACCCATACAATTGCGGGTAGGCAAAATCCATCCGTCTTCCGCTTTGATAGAACAGGCACACATTCGGGTGATCCTGCAGATGTTCGCCGATCGAAGGCGCCTCGGCCGTCACCTCGATGCCCAGCTCTTGCAGCCGCGCGCCGTCACCGATGCCCGACAGCAACAGGATTTTTGGCGTTTCGAGCGCGCCCGCGGCCATCACCACCTCGCGCCGCACAGCCGCCTGCCGCGGCACCCCGTTGCACATGTAGTGAACTTCGGCCGCGCGCCGCGCCCCATCCACGCGCAATTTCCCCACCTGCGCGCCGGTGCGAATGGTCAGCCCCGGCAGCGCGCGCCCACGCAACAGGGCGGCATAGGAGCTGCGTCGTTCGGTCCCGGTGTAATTCATGTCGTTGCAGCCCATGAAGCCGCCCAGATCCCCGTCATTGAAATGATCCTTGCGGCGGAACCCGACCGAGAGGGATGCGTCGACAAAACATTCGCCGAACGCCGAGAGCGGGCGCGCTCGCACCCCCAGGCGCTGCTCCACCGCCGCGAACGCCGGCACCACGTCCTCCCAATGCCAGCCGGGCGGCCAGCCGGCGAAATCCCGCCGATCGCCACGGGTATACACCATGCCGTTGACCGAGCCGCTGCCGCCCATGCCGCGGCCGGTGCCGGCAAATAGCGACCGGCCGCCGCAAGCCTCCTGCGGCACCGTCATGCGGTGCACCATCAGCGCATCGTTGGCGAAAGCATCCTTGAAACCATCGGCACTCAGCGTTTCGGGGTGCTGCTCGGCCGGCGCGCCCGCCTCCAGCAGCAGCACCGCGCCGGCACCCTCCTCGGCCAGGCGCGCGGCGGCCGTGCAGCCACTAGAGCCGCCACCGATCACCACATAGTCGAAAGTCTCGTCCTGCATGAACGCGACGGCCCCCCGGGTTGCCTCTCCGCCGGCGCCGTTACGCCGGCCCTTTCGCGCGCCCTTCGCAGGCTTGCATCAATTAGAAATCGTGATTACAGAAATTGCATCCGCCAGTTCTAATTGTCAATCGCCAACCATACCGGCCAGGCCGGGGGCCATGTCAGGAGCCGAACACGCCTATGCCGGCCGTCAAGCCAACAAAGCCGGATGACGTAGCCCCCAAGGTGCGGCTCGGGCGCGGCCGCCGCCCGCTGCAGCGCCGCCTGCGCGATGCCAAGGATGCGCTATACCGCCAGCATATTCAGGAGGTCGCTGAAACCCTCTTCGCGCGGCAGGGTTTCGCCGCCACCAAAATGCAGACCATCGCCGCCCGCGCCGGCGTTTCGCTCGCGACACTCTACCAGGCCTACGCCAACAAAAAAGCGCTGCACCGCAGCATCCTGATCGAGCGCGACCGGCAGATGCTCGCCGTCGTCGAAGCCCACAGCGGCCCCGGCGCCGCCACGCCGCAAAGCGTGGAGCAAGTGCTGATGTTCATGTCGATGCACCTGCAATTCCTGCTGAACCACGCCGACTACCTGCGCCTGCAATTGCAGGAGGGATACGCGTGGTACCACAACGCGGCGCGCCCGACCTGCGATGAGCAGCTCATGTGGGAACAGGGGTTGCGGCAAATGATGCGCGTGCTGGCGTGGGGCATGCAACGAAAGTTTTTCAGCCCCGGCGACCCGGCCGATCTCACGCGCCTCGTATTGGTGCATCAGCAAACCCGCCTGGCCAACTGGGTCATGGCCGGAATGCGCGAGCCCCATGCGTCGGTCATTGCCCGCATCCAGGCCGATTTCGTGCGCATGTTCTGCGTTCCGAAACAGATCGCCCGCTTGCTCAGCCCGGATGGTGCGGCACTCAACGCCAAAACATTGCAAAAAATCCGTTCGCTCGCCGCCGAACATGCGCCGCGGCCGAACGCGATTCAGTTGCGGGAACGGCCGGCCGTGTGAAACCAGCCCCGGCGCGGCGCGCGGCAAGCCACGCCGTAAGAGTGATGAAGCGAGCAACAGGCAACAAGCCGTGCGCACAAGCGGCGATGAGGAACGTGCAAAGGGGGGGCGTAGATGCACCAGGCCGGTGCCGGAACCACAACGCGCCGGCTGCGGCGCCAGCCAGGGTTGATCGCCGGCGCATGGCTGCTGTCCGGCACCGCACTCGCCCAGACCGTACCCGCATCGGCGCCCGCACCCACCCACGGTCCCGCCGGCGCGGCGCTCGAACAGGTCGTTGTCACCGCGCGCCGCCGTGCCGAACGGCTGCAAACCGTGCCGATCGCGGTCACTTCGCTCGGCCGCAACGACCTCGCCCGACGCGGCATCACCAACGCCAACGATCTGGCGCGCGCCGTGCCCTCGCTCTCGATCAGCGGGCAAACCCGCAGCAACTCGCAATACTACCTCCGCGGCCAAACGCCCGGGGTGATTAATCAGGGCGTGCACAATCCGTCCAGCGTGGTGATCTACTACCTCGATGTGCCGACCCTCACGAGCGGCCCCGGCGTGTTCTTCGACCTTGCGAACGTCGCCGTGCTGAAGGGGCCGCAGGGCACGCTGTTCGGCCGCAACTCGACCGGCGGTGCCGTGCTGCTGGAGCCGAACCGGCCGGGCGACGATTACGACGGCTATGCCTCGGTCCAGTACGGCAATTACGACGATCAGGTCTATGAAGGGATGCTCAATATCCCGATCCTGCCCGACGAGCTGATGCTGCGCGTCGCCTTCAAGCGTGAGGATCGCGACGGCTTCACCACCAATATCGAGAACGGCCA
>Ga0181531_10000631_pt1 | contig 23382 bp, 22 predicted proteins | sample PEATcosm2014_Bin_38_FD_119743 | JGI IMG/M metagenome (GOLD analysis project Ga0181531, IMG submission 119743) | Peatland microbial communities from MTU Mesocosm Facility, Houghton, MI, USA - PEATcosm2014_Bin11_10_metaG | ecosystem: Environmental > Terrestrial > Soil > Wetlands > Peat | place...
CAACTCCGCACGGACCACATCGCTCGCCTCCAGAACCTTGATCGGCCTTGCCATTCCAACAACCTCCCGCGAATCAAGTTGCTCGGAAGTTATATAAACCTATTTGCGAGACAGGACACTAGGCACAATTCTGCTGGATGCGCCGGCCCATGCAACGTCCGCGGCACGAGCGTAAATGAAGCAGGAAGGCCTCGCATTATGCGCGCGGGCGGCCGCGGGCGCCACGGAACGCTGCTGCGATCGCCTCGCGCATCGGTTTCGCAGTGAGATGGCAATCGTACGGCAACGGCCGCGGCTTCAAGCCGTCCGGTCGGAAGGCGACCGGATCACGCAACATCCAACTCGTGCGGTCGGACAAGCCCCAGGTCATGACAGTGCAAACCGCCGGCTCGTCCAGCACGAGATCCAGGTAGCGCCGCGTGAGATCCGCGACCGCCCGATCACGCGCCGCTATGTCGGCCGCCAATGTGCGATCGCACACATCCAGCTCGGTCACGTACAGCTTCAATCCAAAGCCGGCCAGCTCGTGCAGGAAGCGGCGATAGGCGTGGTCCGCGATCGGCAGCCATGGTTTCAGGTGTGCTTCCAGTCCGAACCCATGCAGCTTCGCGCCGCCCTTCACATATGCCTCGATCAACCTGAGATAGGTTGCGCGCTTTCGTTCACGATCGGGCGCGTCGTACTCGAGATCATCGTCGTTGATCAACAGCCGTGCAGCCGGCACCGCTGCATGGACCGCCGACAGCGCCATGGGAACGAATTGCGGTCCCAGGGCGCGCCGCCATGGCGTCATGCAAAGGCCAGCTTCGTCGCTCGGCCAACGTGGGTCCACGGGTTCGTTCACGACATCCCACGAGTCCGTGAGGTCTTTGTACCGCTCAGCGACTATTCTGGCATGACGCTCGATCATCGATGCTCCGCGCCCTTGCTTCAGTGCGTCCAGCGTCCAATGCGGCAAGCCGACCGCCCAGATAAGATTGTGCATGTGCAAGCGCAATCCGGCGCCGCGCGCGAAGCCGGCCAAACCGTCCATCGGCCCGAAGCAAAACGCGCCTTCGGCGGGCTCAATGGATCCCCACTTGGCTTCGATGCCGGGGGTAATCATTGCGCATTCTCGGGCTACGAGCGATGCATAATCGGGGTCGCCCGCGATATCGCCGATCGTGACCTCGGTGCCAAACACAATATTGCGCGCCGCCGCGAGATCGCGCAGTGCCGGCGAAGCGGCGGCGTCGGCCCGCATTGGCAAAGAAGCTGCCGCCGCCAAAAAACTCCGCCGCCCCAGCATATTCTTGCCTCTGCAACCGATAGAATACCGGCACAGGCTAGCCGAACAATTGACGGCGGCCAAGCGGTAGGGTGCAATTGATATTGTTTTGTGCGAAGCGAAAACTTGCGGTCTGGTTGGCCATGGCCGCGCTGGTGGTCGAGTTTACCGTCAGCGCCAACCTGCTGACCGCGGTCGGGAGCCGGTATGTTTCGGATGGCGGTTGGCTGGTCGAAAAACTGCATCCCGGGTCCTACCTTGCGGCAGGCGCGATGGCGGCGCGGTTAGCCGGCGGCGGGCATCCGTTGCGCGAGTCCTGGTCGCTCGTCTGGCGCGAACCCGATTTGATCGTATTCCTGGCTGCCATCGCATTCTGCATGGCGTATGCCACTTTCATGACTGGTACTGGCAATTTAGTCGCGCTCATGGATAGTTTCCTGCCGGCCGGCATGATCGGCGTGGCGTTGACGGGGATCACCAAGGCAGATGCCACGCGGTTGAAAAACCTGCTGCGGGGATTGTTTCTGTTAAATGCATGCCTGGCACTTGGGGAAGCAGCAGCCGGCGCTCACCTGGTGCCGCTCGACCCGGAGATCCATGAGCGTGTGGCGGACTTTCGGCCGACATCGTTGTACGACCATCCGCTGACCGGCTCCGCGGCCACCATGCTCAGCCTGTTCCTGCTACCCGATCCGACGCGCCGCCCACTGGTGGCTTGTGCCTATGGGGCGTTCATGTTTGCCGCCCTGCTGGTATTCGGAGGGCGGGTCGCCCTGCTCCTTGCGGTGCTGTTCATGGCCGGCTGGTATTTATGCTGCCTTGGCCAAAGAGTGACCCGGCGCCGCGTGGCGCCCGCGCAGTTGGTTCCCATGATCATCGCGGTCGCCGGTGGCGGCGCTGTGATTTTTGGCGTCATGGTCTCCGGGCTTGGCGACCGCCTGGTCGCGCATCTCTATTGGGATCCGAGCGCGCGGGCGCGGCTCGACCAGTTCCAGATTCTGGCGTGGTTGGATAATCCACAGTTGCTGTTTGGTACCCGTCGCGCCGATACCGTGGCACTGATCAAACCATTGCGACTCGAGTTCGGGATCGATGTGCTGGAAAATTTCTGGCTCCTGATGTTTGTCTCACTTGGCGCGCTCTGCTTTCCGGTATTTGCAATCGGCATGCTGGCGCTCGTGCGATCGCTGTGGCGCCGCTCCGATGGGCCGGGCCGGATGATGGCGGTCGCCCTGCTGCTGGCCGCCTCGGCCAGCAACTCGCTCGGGCGCAAATCAACCTTGTTGGTCCTGTTGGTGGCCTGCGTCATGGCAAACGGAACGCGCGCATCGCCAACCAGGCCGTTTTTTTCGAACGCTGGATTTCGCTCCGCGTTGTCGGGCTTGTAGTGAAGGCGGAGCCGCGGTGCATCGCATTCTTCATGCACGATCTTTCCGGCGGCGGCGTCGAGCGCATGCGCCTACGCCTGTTGTCGGCACTGGCGGTACGCGGACACACCGTGGTTCTGATTGTGCAGCAGGGCGGCGGCGCGTTGGCTGCCTCCGTACCCGATTGCGTCACCCTGGTCGTGCTCGCGCAGGCGCACACCAGAGACAGCATAATGCCGCTAGCACGGTGGCTGCGCGACCATCGGCCCGATATTCTGGTCAGCAGTCTCGACCATAACAATGTCGCGGCCATCCTGGCGCGCCGGTTGGCATGCGTGCCGACGAAGCTCGTCATCTGCCAACACAATGCGCTGTCGGCCCAGCGTGCGCTGGGTTGGCGGTACCAGCTGCTACCGCTGCTCTACCGTGCACTTGGGCCCCAAGCCGATGCCGTCATTGCGGTTTCCGCGGGTGTCGCCGCCGATCTCATGAAAATCGCACATTTGGCCGAACAGAAAATCGCGATCATTTACAACCCGGTCTGCGGCGACGATATCCCTGCGCGATCCGCAATGAAGGTGTCGCATCCCTGGTCAAACGATGTGCGGATTCCGAACTTTGTATTTGTCGGGAGATTGGTCGCACAAAAAGATCCATTCCTGTTACTGGCAGCATTTGCCACTCGTCTTCACAACGGCCCGGCGCGGCTGTTCGTGCTGGGCGAAGGTGACCTGCTAATCCCGCTGCGGCGCCGTGCGGCCGAGCTCGGGATCGCGGAGCATATACAATTTTGCGGATTTGTCGCCGACCCGTTGCCCTGGATCGCGCACGCGGCGGCGTTTGTCCTGACCTCACGCTATGAAGGTTTTGGCAATGTCATCGTAGAGGCACTGGCCTGTGGTACACCAGTCATCGCTGCCGATTGCCGGCATGGACCAGCGGAAATCCTGCAGGGCGGACGCTATGGTCGGCTAGTGCCGGTTGGCGATAGTGCCGGCTTTGCCGCTGCGATGGGCGAAAACCTGCGCGCCCGTTTCCCAGCCGCGCAGCTGCGCCAGCGTGCGTCGATCTTTTCTGTGGCCGAGTGTGTGCGCCGCCACGAGGAACTCTTCGACGCGTTGATGGCACGTCCTCGCGCTCTTGCGTTTGGGCTGGCTTTCTTTGGCGGGAACGCATCGGACGTCGCCGCCGAAATGGTGGGTGCACCGGCGGGCCGCCTCCGCTGGGTGGTGACGCCTAATTTGGAACATATCCGGCTGCTGCGACGGCCCGCGTTCGCTGCTATCTGCCGTGCCGCCGATATTGTTTGCGCCGACGGATTTCCGATCGCCCTCTATGCCTTTCTGCGCGGCGCCAGCCCGATCAGCCGCGTTACCGGCTGCGACATCTTCCACCAATTAGCGCTGCATGCGCAACAACACCGCCGGCGCGTGCTGGTGATCGCGGAGTGCGAGGAAACCGCCGTCGCCCTGGCCGGCTGGATCGGCCAGCGCGGACTGCAGGAAATATGGTCCGTCGAAACTGCGTCGGATCGTTTGTCAAGCGATGCAGCGGGGCAGCAGCGCCTCGTTTCCCTGGTGCGCACGGCGCGGCCCGATATCCTGGTCATGACGCTTGGCGCCCCTGTCAGCGAGGAATTCGCCGCACGCCATCAGGCCGAGCTGCCGCCATGCTGGGTGCTATGTGCCGGCCAGGCGGTTCGCGTTGAAATCGGGTTGGTCCGTCGCGCGCCGGGCTTCCTGCGAATCTGCGGCCTGGAATGGGCGTGGCGCATTCACCAGGAGCCGATGCGGCTGGGCGTCCGCTACCTGCGCGCACTGGCATGGTTTCCGTGCGCCGTTGCAGCCGATTTGCTGTGGCACCGGGCGGGGCTGCGCCACGACAAGTGAAAGTAGCAAGGCTAGGGCTCTGCCCCTGGACCCCGCTGGGGCCTGAGGCCCCAGACCCCCGTCAGCGCTGCGCGGCTTTCCTTAACCATTTGGCTAAAGCAACCAATAGCAAGATATTTTTGGCTTCGCCGTTCCCCCAACGACTCTTTAGGAATGGGGGTCTGGGGCCGCCGGCCCCAGCGGGTCCAGGGCAGAGCCCTGGCCTTCCTTTCCTAAGGCGCCACCTCAAACACCACGCCGCAGCCACGCGGCCCGCCGGCCTCCGTGGTACCGTAAAGATTTCCAACGCTGTCTGCAATGAGTGGACTGAGCGAATATTTCCCGTCCGTGGCGCCGGCAAATTTGTACAATGTTGTTTCGGTCCACGCGGTCGCGCCCTCTGCCGGCGGCGCAATTTCGAATACGCTGCCGTAGCTGCCGATGCCGCCGGTGCCTTCGGTGGTTCCGTAGAGCTTTCTTTTCGCGAACATCAGCGCAGCACCCGGCAGCGCGCCGTCGCCACTGTTTGTAAAACTGTACAGTGTCGCTTCGGTCCAGCTGGTCTGGCCGCTGCCTGGGGGCGTCAGCATGAATACGGCACCGTCGCCGTGCGTGCCACCGAATATCGTGGTGCCGTAGAGTGCGCCGTTTTGATCGAAGATCAGGCTCGCCATCGGCTGGTCGCCGTCGTCCTGGGCGCCGGAGAGGCCGAACGTGTACAATACGCTCTCGGTCCATGCGCTGCCCGCCCGGGCGGGCGGGGTGATTTTAAAGACCGTGCCGGCACCGAGGTCGCCGCTATAGGGCGTGGTGCCATAGAGCGCGCCGCTCTTGTCCATCAGCAGGCCGGCGGCGGGAAAGCCGCCGTCCGCCTGGTTCTGGAAGCTGTACAGGATCGTTTCGGTCCACGCCTGCCCTGGCGTTGTGGGCGGCGTCAGTTGAAACACCGAACCGGCGCCGGCCGCTCCGCCGTTCGTGGTTGCGCCATAGAGCGATCCGGCATGATCGGCGATCAGGTCGCCGATCGGATTTTGGCCGTCCGGCATGCCGAGAAAATCGTACACGACCTGCTCATGCCACCTGGCGAACGGGTGCGGCTGCTTTGCCAGCGTGGGAACCTGGCTGAGCGCGAACACTGCGCCGCACCCGCCGCCGCCGCAGCCGAAATCCGCGCTGTAATAGCCCGCACCGTACAGGACGCCCGCAGCGCCGGGCAGCAGGCCGCCCATCGGGTGCGCCGCGTCGGTCACCGGCGGCTGTTCTGTTTGTGAAGCAAAACTGTAGGGCACGGTCTCGGTCCAATTCGCCCCGGGAGAAGCCGGTGGAGCTAGATTGAAAAACGTGCCCGCCCCGGCGCTGCCGCCGCCAAAGGTGGTGCCGAGCAAATGTCCCGCATTGGTTGGCGTGAGTCCTGCAAGCGGTGCGCTGCCATCGGGAGCGCACTGGAATCCGTACAGGCTTGTCTCGGCCGCGTTGCCCGCGCCGGCCATGCAAGCGAAGGTTGCACAGAGTATCGCAATTGCAGCGTTGCGGTTAGTCATGGCGGAAAGTTCCCCAAAGTTTCTGAGCCGGTTTGGTCTTGTCTGCAATTTGGTTTCTCGGGAGCCGGTGTGTCACGTGCTCTTCCCGCATCTGGGCCTCCGGCGCATAGAATTCCTCGATGGCCTCGGGGTGGGCATTTTACTCTAGGCGCGATGCAAGCCGCGGTGCTTCCGGGACCAGCACAAAAGTCCTGCCAATCGCGACACGGTGGGTGCATTGCTATCCCGCGGCCGTATCCTACACGCTAGGCAACCTGACCCGGCGGATCAGTGTGCGCTGGCCATTAAGCCATAAGCGCGTATAGCAGGTGCTGCCCCCCGGAGATACGAATGTACGCGCGTGACACCGCCGCCCTGACATTGGCCGCCGCCTTGCTGACACTGGCCGCCCCCGCCGATGCCCGCACATTGCTGCTGCATGCCAACGGTATCACGCTGAACACGGCCGGCCAGCGCCAGGCGTTTACAACCCTGGTGATCGGCGACGATGGCCGCATCGCGCAGGTTTTGGCTGCCGCCGACCCCGCGCCGCTCCCGCAACCGGGCGATCGCACCATCGATGCAGCCGGCCGCACTGTGTTGCCTGGCCTGATCGACGCGCACGGCCATGTCGAGGCGCTCGGTCGGCAGGCGCAGACGCTCGACCTCGGTACCACCAAAACCCTCGCCGAGGCGCAGGCCGCGATCCGCGCCTATGCCGCCGCGCACCCGGCGCTGCCCTGGATCCTCGGCAGCGGCTGGAATCAGGTGGTATGGCAGCTGGGCCGGTTTCCGACCGCCGCGGAACTCGATGCAGCCGTGCGCGACCGCCCGGTCTGGCTCACCCGCGTGGACGGCCATGCCGGCTGGGCAAATAGCGCCGCGCTGGTGCTGGCCGGCGTTACCAACGCGACCGAGGATCCCCCCGGCGGTCATATCGACCGCACCGACGCCGGTGCCCCCGCCGGCGTGCTGGTGGATCGCGCCACCGACCTCGTGGAGCGCAAGCTGCCGGTGCCCTCGGACGCCGATCGCCAGGCCGCGATCGAGGCCGGCCTGCGCATCATGGCCTCGGTCGGCCTCACCGGCGTGGGCGATGCCGGCATCGATGCGGGCGCGTGGCACATCTACGAACGCCTCGCGGGGTCGGGCAAGCTTACGGCGCGCGTGTTCGCGATGGCGCTTGGGCTCGATGCGCAACAATCGATCGCATATTCGCCGATCGACTGGGAGCATGACGACCACCTCTCCATGCTGACGGTGAAATTCTTCGCCGACGGCGCGCTCGGGTCGCACGGCGCCTGGCTGAAGGCGCCGTATTCCGACGATCCCACCAACAGCGGCCTGCCGTTTCACAGCGATACGGAAATGAAACACCTGGTCTATACGGCGGCCCAGCGCGGCTTTCAGGTGGCGGTGCACGCGATCGGCGATGCCGCGAATGCCCAGGCACTTGATGCGTTCGCGGCTTTGGGCGGCGGCGCGCCGATGGGCTTGCGGCACCGTATCGAACATGCGCAGGTGCTCGATGCCGCCGATCTGCCGCGATTTGCCGCGCTGAATATAATTGCCAGCATGCAGCCGACCCATGCCACGTCGGACAAGGCGATGGCGGTCACCCGCCTCGGCACCGCGCGGCTTGCCACTTCGTATGCCTGGCAAAGCATAATCGCGAGCGGGGCGCATTTCGCTGGCGGATCGGATTTCCCGGTCGAGCCGCCGAATCCGTTCTTTGGCATTCATGCCGCCGTGACACGGCAGTCGCGCGACAATTTGCCACCTGGCGGCTGGTATCCCGCCGAGGCGCTGACGATCGACCAGGCGTTCGCGGCGTTTACCTCGTGGGCGGCTTACGCCAATCGCGCCGAAAAATTCTCAGGTACGCTGGAGACGGGAAAGTGGGCGGATTTCGTGGTATTGGATCGCGATCCGTTTGCAATTCCCCCCGCGGATTTGTGGAAGGTTAAGCTGGTCGAGACTTGGGTCGCGGGAAGTAAAGTTTTTCCATAGAGGAGGAAGGCCTGGGCTCTGCCCGTGCACCCCGCTGGGCCCGAAGGGCATAGCCCCCGGTCGCCGAAGGCCAGCTAAATTCACCTCGTCGATTTCGTTCTAATTCCGATCATAGTGCTTATGCGGCAGAGCCTGTTGCCATTATTAACCTACCCACCGCAAAAAATCGTCTTCCCCATTTCGCTCAGGTGCAAAGCCATCGCGTCCGGGCGTTCCGTCTGCGGTAACCGCACATGCGCGTCGATTACCTCGGCGATCACCGGAAAATGATCGCCCGCCTCCAGGATCGCGCGCATTTCGCATTCCAGCACCGTCACCGCATTCAGCAACAGCATCGTCGCGTGCCGCCCCCACATCACACCCCAGCCGCCGATCGTCGCAGTGCCCTCGTGCAATGAGCCCTGCATCCGCGTCGGCCGGCGAAAGGTAAATGCCTCCGCGGCGTCGTCCTTGCCCAGCATGTTGATCGCGAAACGGGTTGTTTCGCGGATCAACCCCAGTACCGCATGTTCGGCCGGCAGCGAAACCGCGATCAGGCAGGGCGAAAAGCTGGTCTGCGTCAGCCAGTGGCTGGTCACCGCGGCCGCTTCCAGCGTAGCCGGATTTACCGCGGTGACCACATGCACGCCATACGGAATCATCCGCAGGGCGAATCTTCGATCCTCCAGCTTCACCCAGCCCGCGCCTACAAGCCTTCGAACAAGGCCGTTGTGATGTAGCGCTCGGCGAAACTCGGAATAATCACCACGATCCGCTTGCCGGCACTCTCCGGCCGCTTCGCTACCTGAAGCGCCGCGGCCAGCGCCGCACCGGACGAAATGCCGCCCGGAATGCCCTCGGTGCGCGCCAGCCGGCGCGCATTGGCAAACGTCTCCTCGTTGGTAACCTGAATAATCTCGTCGATTTCGTCGGTTGCCAGGATTTCCGGTACGAACCCCGCGCCAATACCCTGAATGGGATGCGGCCCGGGCTTGCCGCCCGACAGCACCGGGCTCGCCACCGGCTCCACCGCGATCATTTTCAGCCCCGGCCGCCGCGGTTTCAATACCTGCGCGACGCCGGTCAAAGTGCCGCCGGTGCCGATGCCGCTGATGATGAAGTCCACTTCGCCCGCGGTGTCGTGCCAGATTTCCTCGGCCGTGGTCTGGCGATGAATTTCCGGATTGTGCGGGTTGGCAAACTGGTTCGGCATCACTGCCCCGGGCGTCGCCGCTAGCAACTCCTTCGCACGATTGACGGCACCCGTCATGCCGCGCTCGCGTGGGGTGAGTTCCAGTTCGGCACCGAGGAACGCCAGCATCTTGCGCCGCTCGATCGAAACGCTCTCCGGCATCGTCAAGATCAGCTTGTAGCCGCGGCTGGCAGCGACAAACGCCAGCCCGATGCCGGTATTGCCGGACGTCGGCTCGATCAGCACCGTGCCCGGCCCGATCCGGCCCTCCCGCTCCAGCGCCAATATCATGTTGACACCGATACGGTCCTTTACCGACGCGATCGGATTAAAGAACTCAAGCTTCAGAACGACATCGGCGGCAAGGTTCTCCTCGGCCGAAATGCGCGGAATGCGCACCAAAGGCGTGTTGCCGATGGTCTCGATGATGCTGTCATAGATGCGGCCGCGCAGCGGCTTGTCGAGCGTAACAGGCTTGTGGTGACTGTCCATGTCGGTGTTCCTCGCGTTTCATAAGGAAGAAGGCCAGGGGCTCTGCCCCTGGACCCCGCTGGGGACAGGTCCCCAGACCCCGTTCATAAGTCAGGGGACAGGGAGGGGGGGGCGACACGCACGTGCCCGCACACGAGTAGCCCCCCCTCCCTGTCCCCTGACCTAAATAAATAGGTTCTAAGGACTTGTCCTTAGCGGGGGTCCAGGGGGCAGAGCCCCCTGGCCTTTTTCCTATCAGGCCGAATGCTCGGCCTTGGCCAGATCATTCACCACGGCGGACAATAGCGCAATCTGGTCTTTCATCTTGTTCAATTGCTGATCCACGAGTTTCTCCGTGGAATTCGCCCCACTGTGATGCAGATGCAGCAGCTCGTCGGCCAGGCCGGCGATATGGCGGCTGATATCGCGCGCGGCGGCTGCCAGGGCATCCGGTGTCTTGTTCGGGAGGGTCGTCACGGCGTCTCCTTTGTCTACAGCGCGATGGCGGATATCTGGTGCCCGATCGGGCCGCCGCGCGCCAGCGTTCTGCGGCGGTGGCTGAAAAATCGTTCAGGATCGGCAAGCGTGTCCAGCCCCAACGTGTGGGCCTCGGCAATGCCGGCAGCGCGCAGGCGGGCCAGGCAGTAGCCGGCCAGGTCGAAGTGCTGCCGGTCCGGCGGGCGGCCGGGGCGGAAGAAGGCACCGGCATTGGCCAGCGTCGGCAGCACGGCGTCGCGCAGCTCGGGGCCGACTTCGTAGCTGTCCTGGGCGATGCAGGGGCCGACGACCGCAATCGTGTGGGCCGGTGTGGCGCCCAGGGCTGCCATCGCCTCCAGCGCCGCCTCCAGCACGCCGGCGGCGGCCCCGCGCCACCCGGCATGTACGGCGCCGATCACGCCTGCCGCCGCGTCGTGCAGCAGCACCGGCGCGCAATCGGCCGTGATGACGCCCAGCGCCAGGCCCGGGCGATTGGTTACCAGCGCGTCCGCATCCGGGCCTTGGCCGGTCCGCCAGGGCGTCGCCACGGTGATGACTTTCGTGCCATGAACCTGGTGGAGGCCGAGCAGGCTGGACGCCGCGACGCCGAGCGATGCCGCCACGCGGGCGCGGTTCTCAGCAACATGGGCGAGATCGTCGCCGCCGGACAAATTGGCATTGAGGCTGGCGTAAGGCCCCGTGCTGACGCCGCCGCGGCGGGTGAAAAATCCGTGGCGGGCGGCGAGCGCCGTGTGGGTCAGGAACTCGGCGGTCACGCTTCGAATCCGGGCGGTGGCGGGGCGGCAGGGTGGGTGATGGCGAGCGCCTTGAAGAGCTGGCCCATGCGGCTCGGCGCCGCAAGGCGATCGGCGGCATCGCGGAGCGCCGCGGCGCGGTCCGGATTGGCGGTCGCGAGGGCTTGCGTCCGCTGCAGCAGGCCTAGGCGGACCAAAAAATCGCCTTGCGGCAGCGGGCCCCATATGGCGGCGCCTTGCGCGCTGGCGGCGGTCGCCACGGCCTGGAAATCGACGTGGGCGGTAAGGTCCGCCGTGCCGGGATCCGCGAGCGGGTCCGCCGGCCGACCACCGCGCAACGCCTGCAACGAGTTGCCAGGGGCAGAGTGGGCGGGCCCATAATCCAGAATCAGCGCGGCACCCCATTGCGCCGCCAAACGGGCCGCGAGTGCGCGGGCCCAGGCACCGGCTGCATCGCCCTGCTCCCAGATGCTGCCCTCAGGGGCAGCATTCGCCGGCATCGGGGCCGCCGCGGACCGCAGCACAAAAGCACCGTCCTGCACATATCGCTCATTCCACGCGCCGCGCACGCGCACGAACTGGCGGATCGGCAACGCATCGAGAAACTCGTTGGCCAGCAGGATCATCGGGCCGGGCGGCAGGCCGCAAAAATCGTCGTGCCAAATCGCATCCGGCACCGCGTCACGCTGGATCGCGCGCAGGCGCGGCGAGGTTTCGATAAAGCTCACGCGCGCCGCGGCATGAAAATCGGGGGCTACGCGGGCGGTGGCGCGACGCGCATCGCGCATCAGCGTGCCGCGGCCGGGCCCGGCTTCGGCAAACAGGACGGGCGACGGGCTGCCCATCTGCCGCCACACGGTCGCCGCCCATGCGCCCAGAAGTTCGCCGAAAATCTGGGTGATTTCCGGCGCGGTGGTAAAATCGCGGAATGGATCCCTGGTCGCATAATAGGCGGCATTGGCCCGCGCCATGAAGGCGTCAAGCCGCTCCGGCACTGGCGGCCTCTGGCATCGGCGCGCGATTCATTGCGTACGCAATGAAGGCGAGGCCGGCAAGAACCATGGGGATCGACAGCAGCTGGCCCATTGTCGCACCGAACCAGAGGTACCCTTTGAAATCGTCGGGCTCACGGAAAAATTCGCCGGCGATGCGCGCAAGCCCGTAGCCCGCCAGGAAAACGCCGGTGAGAAAGCCCGGGCGGGCACGCAGGCGGGCGACGCGCGACAAGGCAAAAACCAACGCGAACAGGCACACGCCCTCCAGCAGTGCCTGATAGAGCTGGCTCGGGTGGCGCGGAATGTGGTGATCGTCGCGCGGGAACACCATGGCCCAAGGCAGGCCCGGCGGCGCGGCGCGGCCATACAGCTCGCCGTTGATAAAATTGGCGCAGCGGCCGAGGAAAAGCCCGATCGGCGCGACCACGGCAAGGCAGTCGCCAAATCGGAGCAGCGCAATTTTCTCGCGGCGACAGAAGAGAAAAGTGGCGACAATAACCCCGGTCAGGCCGCCATGAAAACTCATGCCGCCGTTCCACACCTGCAGGATTGCCAACGGATGGGAAAGATATATTTCGGGTTGATAGAGCAGAATATAGCCAAGCCGGCCGCCGAGAATAACGCCGAGCGTCGCCCAGGTCAGAAAATCGTCGACCTGTGTGTGCGTCGCCACCGGCGGCGGCCGCCGCACCAGGCGGCGCATGCCCCACCAGCCGATCAGCAAACCGATGATATAGGCCAACGCATACCAGCGGATCGAAATCGGCCCCAGATGCAGCAGCACCGGATCGAAATCCGGGAATGGCAGCAGCGCGATCATTTGTAAGGGTTCGGCTGCGAGAGGAAATCCTTGACGTAGCTCGCGATGCCTTGTTCCAGCGTCATGAACGGTGCCGTGTAGCCGGCGGCACGCAGCCGATCGATGCTGGCACAGGTAAAGCTTTGGTACTGCGAGCGGAGTTCCTCGGGCATATCGACGAACTCGATATTCCGCGGGCGCCCCGCGGCATCGGACACCGCTTCGGCGAGGTCGCGATAGGTGCGCGCAACGCCGGTGCCGACATTGAAAATGCCGTCCACAGCAGGATTGTCGAGCAGCCAAAGCATGACGCGAACGGCATCGGCGACGTGGATGAAATCGCGCGCCTGGTCGCCGTCCGGCAGGTCCGGATGGAGCGAGCGGAACAGGGTCGGTGCGCGGCCCTCGGCGATTTCGTCGTATTTTACCTTGGCAACCGAAACCATGTTGGCCTTGTGATATTCGTTCGGCCCGTAGACATTGAAGAATTTCAGGCCGGCCCATTGCGGCGGCCGCGGCGCGCCACGCCGCAGCATGTCCAGCACGCGCAGATCGAACACATGCTTGGACCAGCCATACAAATTCATCGGCGCCAGGCGCGCGAGCAGCGCGGGGTCGTCATCGAAACCGAATTCGCCGTCGCCGTAGGTGGCGGCCGAACTGGCATAAATGAAACGCACGCCGCGGCGGGCGCACCATTCCCAGAGTTGCAGGCTCAGTTCGACGTTGGTGCGCCAGACGTGGTCGCCGTCGGTGGCGAGTGTCTGGCTGACCGCGGCCATGTGAAACACCGCCTCCAGCGGCGGGTGGCTGTCGAGCCAGTCGGTCAGGTCGTCCGGCGGGATAATGCGGTCGGGCGGGTGGCGGGCGATGTTGCGCCACTTGCCGTGCGAGCCGAGGCGGTCGCAGATCACCGTCTGGCGGCCGCGGGCGAAGAGTTCGGATTGCAAGTAGGAGCCGATGAAGCCGGCGCCGCCGGTGATGAGGAGCATGGGGGCCGTTTAGGAGGGGTAGGAAAGGAAGGCCAGGGGCTCTGCCCCTGGACCCCGCTGGGGACTAGTCCCCAGACCCCATTATCTTTAGGAAATGGGGTCTGGGGCCTCCGGCCCCAGCGGGTCCAGGGCAGAGCCCTGGCCTTCCTGCTTCCTTTGGAGGCCAAATGAGCGACCGCCCTAAGTTTTTCGAGGACCTGGCCGGTGTCGCCGGCGGCGCGATCTCGGCGCTAGCCGGCCTGCGCGAGGAGCTCGAGGCCGGCATCAAGGCGCGCGTCGACGAAACCATAAGGCGGCTCGAGCTCGTGCGGCGCGAGGAGCTGGAAGCGGTGACCGAGCTCGCGGCCAACGCCCGTGCCGGCCAGGAACAAGCCGAGGCGCGGATCGCGGCACTGGAAGTGCGGTTGGCAAAACTGGAGGCGGCGGCCGGTTCCGCCGGATAACAAGGCCCGGGTTCGGCCCCGGCCTGGTGCGGGAGGCTGCTCGATGAGGAAATCTTATGCCTTCGCCTTGATCGCCGGCAGCGCATTGGCAGCGCCGTGCGCCGCGCAGGTGACCACGCTCTACAGCTTCTCCGGCGCCACCGACGGCGAGAATCCCCGCGCCGGGCTGATTTTCGCGCGTGGTGCGTTGTTCGGCACCACCGGGTTCGGCGGCACGTCGCAAATGGGCACCGTGTTCAAGATCGACCCCGCCAGCGGCGCCGAGACGGTGCTGCACCGCTTCGCCGGCGGCGCGGACGGCGCCAATCCGTTTGCCCGCCTGCTGTATTTCGGCGGCGCGCTCTATGGCACGAGCTGGGGCGGCGGCGGCACCTGCGGCTGCGGCACCGTGTTCAAGCTGGACCCGTCAACTGGCGCGAATACCGTGCTGCACGTGTTCGCCCGCACGGACGGCGCGTTTCCGACCGCCGGCCTGATCGTTGCCGGCGGTGCGCTATACGGCACCACGAGCCAGGGCGGCACCCGCAACGCGGGCATGGCCTTCAAGATCGATCCGGCCAGCGACGCTTTTCGCGTGCTGCACGACTTTGGCGGCTTTGGCGGCCGCACGCCGTTCGCAGGCCTGCTCTACCATGCGGGGGCACTCTACGGCACCGCGTTCGCGGGCGGCGCCAAAGGTGACGGCGTCGTGTTCCGCATGAATTTGGGCGGCAGCGCCTACACCGTGCTGCACTCATTCGCCGGCGCTGACGGCAGCCACCCGCAGGCCGGCCTGGTTTCCTACGCGGGCGCGCTCTATGGCACCACGCGGCGCGGCGGCAGCATGGACGTGGGCACGATCTTCACGATCGACCCAGCAAGCCGCACGGAGCGTGTGCTGCACAACTTTTCCGGCACCGAAGGGCGCGTGATCGAATCCGGCCTGACCATGCATGGCGGCCTGCTCTACGGCACCGCGTCGTTCGGTGGTTCGGACGACATGGGCACGCTGTATTCGCTGAACCCGGGCGGCGGCACATTGTCGGTGCTGTACAATTTCGCGGCCGACAACGGCATTTTGCCCAACGAGGTCATGTTCCACGGTGGCACGCTCTACGGAACGACCGACCTCAGCGGCGCCAACGCGACTTATGGCACCGTGTTCAGCATGTCGCCGTGAGGGGTTTGGCCGCCGCCTTAGGTTGCCCGGCCGCAGGGCACACGCTAGACCGGCGCCATCGTGAAGCGACTGCCCACCTACGTCACGCTTGCCGCCCTGAGCCTGATGCTCGGCGTCATGGTCGGCATTACCACCTACTCCGTGACGCTCTACCGGCTGTTCTGCCAGGCAACTGGCGCCAATGGCACCACGCAGCGCGTGGCCGCGGCCGCGGTGGCCCAAATGGGCCGCGACGTGACAGTGCTATTCGACACCAACGTGGCCCCCGGGCTGCCCTGGCGCTTTACCCCCGTGGAGCGCTCGATAAAACTGCATCTGGGCCAGGACGCGCTGGTGTTTTTCGAAGCGCAGAATTTTTCCGACCACGACATCACCGGCCACGCGGCGTTCAACGTGACGCCGGAAAAGGTCGGCATCTATTTCAAGAAAATCCAATGTTTCTGTTTTTCCGAAGAAAAGCTTGCGGCCGGCGCCAAGGTGCAAATGCCGGTCGATTTCTATGTGGATCCCGCGCTGGCGCTCGACCCCAGCACGTCGGATGTGCATGAAATCACGCTCAGCTATACATTCTTCGAATCGAAAAACCCGCAGGGCGCGCCGGACCTGGCGCGTTTCGCCGCCGCGCCGCCGGATGCGGCCGCGGGTGGCCGCCTGTTCGCCGAAAACTGCGGTTCCTGCCATGCACTCGACCACGCCAAGATCGGCCCGCCGCTCGCTGGTGTGCTTGGCCGCCGCGTTGGCAGCGTACCCGGCTACCCCTATTCAAAGGCGCTGGAATTCGCGAGTTTCACATGGGACGAAGCGCGCCTCGATCGCTGGCTGGCCGATCCGCAGACAGTGCTACCCGGCGCCCAAATGCTAATAAAGACGCCGGTGGCGCAGGCGCGGCGCGACATCATCGCTTACCTGAAGGCGCATACGGGAAGCTGATTTAGCAACCACCGCCGCGGCATCGAACACGGTAGGATCTGTAGGCATCGTTTGAGTAATCGGACAATAGCATCTCCCCGGCGTCGTTGAGCGCCACGTGCAGTTGGTCGGCCGGCGCATACTTACCAAATACCGAAACCGTGGCGCCGTTGTACAGGAATACATGCTGCACGTTCTTGATATCGGTGTAGGCGCCCACGATGCGGCCGCTGTTGTTGATTGCCTGCACGGCTATGGAAACAACCTTCGTCGGCATGTCGAAGCTGGCATATTTTTGGCCGCGATACGCAAAACCGTGCCAAACATGGACTGCATCCTGGTAGCTACCGGCCACCTCGTCAAAATCATTGATGAAACCACCCTCGGTTGCGACCGCACCCGGTGGCGTTACGACGACAAATCTGCTGTTTCGATCGACAAAAACAGATGGTCTGTACGGAGCGAATGTGCCCGCGATCACGCCGTGATTGTTGATGCTGGCGATTAGTGGAAATGAACCCGGAGGTTTTATTTGCACCATCGCCCCCGGCGTTCCAAAATAGGGTTCATAAAACCCACTGCCGATATAGCCATTGTAGAATTCCTGGCCCCTGTTGTTCAGTCCTGGGCCGGCAACCATGCCGCCGCCGAGCCCAAGGCCAAATGCCGCCGCGTTGACATAGGCACCCTTCGTCCGCAGGAATCCGTAGGAACGGCCAAAGTACGTCTGGCCTACGACAGCGCCCGCCGCGTTGATCGCGGTTGGAATAGCGATGCAGGAAGCTGAACAGCCGGCAGGCGTGGGTGGCAGCACAGTCACAACTCCACCGCTGAGAACAAAGATTTTCGACGCCGCGCGGGCAAGATAGCCGCCGACTATGGCACCTTTATTGTTGATCGCCGCTGTCTCCACATTCGTGCTGCCGAGGATCACGATCTGCCGCAGCGCGAAGCGCGTGGCGCCGGCAATGGCAGGCTGGCATGGCGACCCGGCAATGACTGCCCCGATGGCGACCTGAAAGATCAGTTTCACGGCGAGCGCTCCCAAGCCTGGGAAACCGCCCTTACACCCCAATTCTTAACCAAACCGCATTTCAGTTTGGCGCCGCGCGTCGTACAATGCCCAGTACGGCTGCCCCAAAAACCGCCCCCGCCGCGGTAAAGATCGCCAGCACCAGGCGCAGCCGCACCCCGGTATCTCGCGCGTCCTGCCCAAACGCCGCCCACATCCGCGCCCGCTCCGCCGCAACCTTCGTCACCAGGTCTCCCGCGCCCCCGAGCACGTGCTCCGCGCTGTCGCCGAGCGCCGGCCGCAAAGCCGCAAGCTTCAACGTGGCATCCTGCGAACCGGCCGCCCGCAGCACTTCGTCGAGGGCCGCATTGCGCGCCAGGGCCCGTTCGAATGGGATTTGCGCGGCGAACGTCGCGATCCCCCCCATCAGACCGACCACGACAAACGCCATGATCAGGAATCCGGTCCAAGCGCCGCTGGCCCGCGCGTTGGGCTGTGTCGCCCCACCTTGCAACACGCCGCCTTGCATCGCCATGCGATCCCCTTTGTTAGCCCCACGTGAATAGACCACGGCGTTCGTATGCGGCCATCGCGATGCGAACAATTCAGCAACTCTTTGCAGGCAGGGTGGCCGCGTGGCACCGGGCAAACACCGACAGATGGGCGGCATCACGGATTGGCTGGGGGTGCGCCCGCCTACGTCGGCGCCCGTGGCCCCTCCGGCACAGCGGTCGGCGCGCTGGCCGCCCATGCGCCTCGCCGCCGTGGAATCCCTATGGGGGCCGGGCTACATCAGCCCGGGCGGCCCCGAGGAAACCGTGCGCCTGGCCAAACCTCTGGCCCTGGATGCCGACGCCACGCTGCTGCTGCTCGGCGGCGGCATCGGCGGCCCCGCCGACACCATTGCCGGCACTTTCGGCACCGCCATCGAGAGTTTTGCGGCCGACCCCGAACTCGCCACCATCGCCGAGAACCGGCGCGTTTCCTACCCCACTGCCAGCCGTGTGCGCGTAAAATCCTGGAACCGCGACCGCCCGGCCTTCCCTCGCCAATCAGCCAACCACGCCATGGCGCTGGAGGCGCTGCGCGGCGCGCCCGTCGCGCAGGTGCTCGGCAGCCTGGCGGGCGCCTTGCGGCCGCTCGGCCGCATCGTGCTCACCGAAATGGTGACCGATGCCCCGGCGCCGGCGTCCGACCCCGAATTCGCCGCCTGGTGCCGGCTGGACGACCGGTCACCCGACCTGCCCCGGGCACACACGGTGACCACCGCGCTGGCGGAGCAGCATTTCGACGTGCGGGTCATCGAGGATCTGTCCGACCGCCACGTCAGCGCGACCCTTGCCGGCTGGCGCGGCGCCGTCCGCGCCATGGCCAGCGGCCCCAGGCCACCAGCCGCGGCCGCTGGTGTATTCGTCACCGAGGCCGAGTTATGGCTGCTGCGCGTGCGCCTGATGCGCCGCTTCGGATTCCGGCTGCTGCGCTGGTACGCGATAGGCGCTGCTTGACACCGGCCCTCGCCAGAGGCTATCCGCCCGCCTCCGCTTCGCCCTCAAGGTCGTGCCATGAAGATCCGCAACAGCCTGCGCGCTGCCAAAATCCGCGACAAGAACTGTCGCGTGGTGCGCCGCCATGGGCGCGTCTACGTGATCAACAAGAAGAACCCGCGCATGAAGTGCCGGCAGGGATAGGAAGGCCAGGGGCTCTGCCCCTGGACCCCGCTGGGGCCTGAGGCCCCAGACCCCCATTCCTTTAAGAAACGGGGTCTGGGGCCTCCGGCCCCAGCGGGTCCAGCCCTGGCCTTCCTTCCCTTCGGCGCCCAAACTCGCGCCATGATTTCCCTGCCGCCCCCCAAGCCCGACGTGCTCGCCCACCGCGAAGCCATCATCGCCGGCCTGCGGCACCTGATTCCGGGCGACGGCGTCATCGGCGATGCGCTGCGCCTCAAACCCTACGAAACCGACGCGCTCGCCATCTACCGCCAGCCGCCGCTCGCCGTAGTCTTGCCCGAAACCACCGAGCAGGTCGCCGCGGTGTTGCGCTTCTGCCAGGCCAACGGCGTGCGCGTGGTGCCGCGCGGGGCCGGCACGTCGCTCTCCGGCGGCGCGCTGCCGCTGGAGGACGCGGTCGTGCTCGGCCTGATGCGCATGAACGCCATCCTGGACGTCGATTTCGCCGACCGTTGCGCAACCGTGCAGGCCGGCGTCACCAACCTGGCCATTACGGAGGCGGTGGCCGATCGCGGCTTTTTTTACGCGCCGGATCCCTCCAGCCAGCTCGCCTGCATGATCGGCGGCAACGTCAACATGAACTCCGGCGGGGCACATTGCCTGAAATACGGCGTCACCGCGAACAACCTGCTCGGCCTGCGCGTGGTCACGATCGACGGCGACATTCTCGATATCGGCGGCGCGCATCTGGACGCCGCGGGCTATGATTGGCTCGGCTTGATCACCGGTAGCGAGGGCATGTTAGTGGTGGTCACCGAAGTCACCGTGCGCATTTTGCGTGCCGCGGAAGGCACGCGCGCGATGCTGGCCGGCTTTCGGTCCAACGCGATCGCCGGCGCCTGCGTGGCCGATGTGATCGCCTCCGGCATCATTCCGGTAGCACTGGAATTCATGGACCGCCCGGCGATCCACGCCTGCGAGGCATTCGCCGGCGCAGGCTACCCGCTGGACGCGGCGGCGATGCTGATCATCGAAGTGGAAGGCGCGCCCGCGGAACAGGATTTCTTGTGCGCCCGCCTGGCGGAAATTTGCCGCCGGTTCGATCCCATCAGTCTGCGCGTAGCCTCGACCTCGGAGGAAAGTGCGGCCATCTGGAAGGGCCGCAAGGGTGCGTTCGGCGCCGTCGGCCGCATCAGCCCGGACTATTTCTGCATGGATGGCGTGATCCCCACCGGCCGCCTGTCGGAAACGCTCGAGCGCATCGGCGAAATGGCGGACGAAGCCGATTTGGCGGTGTGCAACATTTTTCATGCCGGCGACGGCAATTTGCACCCACTGATCATGTTCGATGCACACGACGCAATAAAATTTGCCCGCGCCGAAAAGCTCGGTGCCGACATTTTGAAACTATGCGTGGCAATGGGCGGCTGCCTGACCGGCGAGCACGGCGTCGGTATCGAAAAGCGCGATTTGATGGGCGTGCAGTTTTCCGCGGTCGAGCTCGACCAGCAGCGCCGCATCAAGAGCGCGTTTGATCCGGGCTGGCTGCTGAACCCGGCAAAAGTGTTTCCGCTGCAGCCGGTTTCGTGAGTTTCGCGGCCCCGAACGATGAAGCTGGCATAGCAGCGGTGATCCGGGACGCCTACGCCGCGCGCGCGCCGTTGCTGGTGCAAGGTCGGGGCACCAAGTCCGCGATGCTGCGGCCGGTACAGACGGCGCGCACGCTGAGCACACGCAAATGCGACGGCATTTCGCTCTATTCTCCTGGCGAACTGGTGTTTTCCGCGCGAGCCGGCACGGTTGTCTCGGAAATCGAAACGGTCCTCGCCGGCGCCGGGCAGCAAATGATCGCGGAGCCACCAGATTTATCCTGGCTCTCGGGCGCCACCGCGCAACAGACCCTCGGCGGCATCGTCGCCACGAACCTTTCCGGTCCGCGACGGATCGCCGCGGGTGCCGTGCGCGACCACGTGCTGGGCGTGCGCGCGGTGAACGGCACTGGCGAAACGATCCACAGCGGCGGCCGCGTGCTGAAGAACGTTACCGGGCTCGATCTGTGCAAATTGCTCGCCGGTAGCCACGGCACGCTGGCGGTGCTGACCGAAATCACCTTCAAGGTGCTGCCCGCGCCCGAAACCTCGTGTTCCGTGGTGCTGCACGGGCTGGAACCGCCGGCAGCGGTCGCGGCGCTCGCGGCGGCAATGGGCTCGCCCTTCGGCGTATCGGGCGCCGCGCACCTGCCGCCGACGGCCGCCGCCCGGCTCGGCGCCGACCAATCGCTCACGCTGGCGCGGATCGAGGATTTTGCGGCGAGCGTCGCGTATCGCGGCGAAAAGCTGTGCGGAGCGCTCCGGGATTTTGGCTGCGCTGAAATCTGGCCCGCCGAAGCGAGCTGCGCCGCGTGGGCATCGATCCGCGACGCGCATGTGCTGCCGGCCGACCCGGATCAGGCGGTCTGGCGCATCTCGGTGCGCCCTTCGCGAGGGCCTGGCGTGCTGGCCGCCGCACGCGCCGCCGGCGCCGACGGCTACCTGGACTGGGCCGGCGGTCTTCTTATGCTCGCGGGCCCCGCCAGCGAAACACTGCACGCCGCGCTGACCGACGCGGTGCGGCAAGCGGGCGGCATGTGGCTGGTGCTGCGTGCGCCTGCCGCGTGGCGCACCGGCGCCGCCATGGTGCCCGCGGAACCGCCTCCACTCGCCGCCATCACGCGGCGTGTGAAAGCAGCGTTGGACCCCGCCGGAATTCTCAATCCCGGGCGGATCTTTGCCGGAGTGTAATACCAACAAGCGTAATGACGGACACACAGGCAAAGCAAGGAAGTATTTCTTTTTTGAAAAAAAAGAAACAAAAAACTTTTGTTCTCGCAGTCAACGCGGCCAATGCGAGCAACATGTACTCGAAATGAATAAAAGTTTTTTGGTTCTTTTTTTCAAAAAAGAACTACCTTCCTGGCGCTTGCCTTCCTGTGCCAACCATCATATGGGACAAGCTGGGTCAATGGCGATATGATGCAAAAGCCAGACGACGCGGTCGCGATCGATGCCCTGTGGGCGGAGTTGTATCCGACGCTGAAACAACTGGCCCGGTCCCGGCTGCGGCGCGGCGGACCGAACACACTGCTCGACACCACTGGCCTGGTGAACGATGCCTATCTGCGGGTGGCCGGCGCCGCGTCGCTGCGCGATGCCTCGCCGGGGCCGTTCCTGGCCTATGCCTCTCGCGCCATGCGCAGCGTGGTGATCGACCTGGTGCGCGAACGCCAGGCGTTGCGGCGCGGCGGCGACGTGGACCGCGTCACTTTGAACACCACTATCATTGAGTCGCTCGCGGCCGAGGATGAGCCGTTGCGCGTCGATGCGGCCCTCACCGAACTCGCACAGCTGGAGCCGCGGGTCTGCCAGGTGGTGGAATTGCGCTACTTCGGCGGCTTTACGGAAACCGAAATCGGCGAGGCGCTTGGCGTTACCGAACGCACCGTGCGGCGCGACTGGCGGAAGGCCCGGGCGCTGATGCTTGCCATGCTGAGCGAATGAGCAGCAATTTTTTCCGGTCGGGGGTTGTCCTGTCCGGCCGCTCCCGGTGCGTCCGATGAGGTAGATAGCGGAGTGTCCGGATGATGCGCCTACCCTGTCCTCCCGAGTTGTGGGCGCGTTTTTCGTCGTTGCTGGACACCGCGCTGGACCTGCCGGAGGCGGAGCTACCCGATTGGCTGGAGCGGCTGGCCGGCGATGATGCGACGGTAAAGCCTTGGCTCGTCCGCGTGCTCGAAGCCGAGGGCGCGTTGGAGACCGGCTTCTTGCACGAGCGGCCGGCGCTCTCGCCGGTGGAGGTGTTCGAGCCGGGCACGATTGTCGGCCCGTACCGTTTGGAATCGCGCCTGGGTGAGGGCGGCATGGGCGAGGTGTGGCGCGCGTCGCGGGCCGATGAGGGGCCGCGGCGCGAGGTAGCACTGAAGCTGCCGCTCCCCGAGCTGCTGGGCGGCCCGTTCCGCCAGCGGTTTGCGCGCGAGCGGGACGTGCTGGCGGCGCTGTCGCACCCGCATATCGCCCAGCTCTACGATGCCGGGCTGAGCACCGAAGGTCACCCGTATCTCGCGCTGGAGTTGGTAGAAGGGCGGCCGATTAATGAGGACTGCGCCGCCGAACACGCCAGCCTGCAGCTTCGTGTGGAGCTGGTGCGGCAGGTGCTGGAAGCGCTGACTTATGCACACCAGCGCCTGATCGTGCATCGCGACATCAAACCCAGCAACGTTCTGGTGACGCCGCAGGGTGGCGTGAAGCTGCTCGATTTCGGCATCGCCAAACTGCTTCGCCCCACCGAGGCAGAGGACGCCCGCCTGACCCAGGCGGCCTCCCGCCTGGCAACGCCGGCCTATGCCGCGCCGGAACAATTGACCGGTGGCGAGATTACCGTGGCGACCGATATTTTTTCGGTCGGCGTGCTGCTGTTCGAGCTCTGCACCGGTCACCGTCCGTTTAGGGCGACGCCGGTTGGCCC
>Ga0181531_10000632_pt1 | contig 23378 bp, 12 predicted proteins | sample PEATcosm2014_Bin_38_FD_119743 | JGI IMG/M metagenome (GOLD analysis project Ga0181531, IMG submission 119743) | Peatland microbial communities from MTU Mesocosm Facility, Houghton, MI, USA - PEATcosm2014_Bin11_10_metaG | ecosystem: Environmental > Terrestrial > Soil > Wetlands > Peat | place...
CGGTCCGGCACCGCCTAGCGCCTTGTAGATCGCGACCACCGCGACGTTGACCGCCGTTTCCGCCTGCGCCACCGAGTCTTCCGCATCGAGTTGCGTGCGCTGTGCATCGAGCAACACGAGGAAGTCCGCGACGCCCTCGCGATACTGCGTTTCTGCAAGCTCCGCGGCGCGGCGCGACGCCGCGACCTGTTCGGTCAGGCTCTTGAGTTGTTCCTGCCGCGTGCGATAGGCGACCAGACCGTTCTCGGTATCCTCGAGCGCCGTCAGCACGACCTTCTCGTAGTTGGCGGCTGCGGCATCGGATTGCGCATTGCTCGCGCGTAGCCGCGCGCGCACCGACCCGAAGTCGAATGCGGCCCAGCTCACCGCGGGTGTGACCGCCCAAGCGCGTGAATCGCTGCCCGAGGCGGTGCCGAACAATCGACCGACGTCGCCCGAGAGAAAGCCCACGAATCCCGTGACGCTGACCCGCGGAAACAGATCGGCCGTCGCAACGCCGACGCGCGCGGTTGCGGCGGCGAGCTGCTGCTCCGCGGCGCGCACGTCGGGCCGGCGGCGCAGCAGTTCCGTCGTGTCGCCGATCGGCAGTGCTTTCGCATAGACCGCTACCGCGGCCGGCTGCAGCTCCGCATCGAGCGCGCCCGGCCGCTGGCCGAGCAGCACCGCAAGCCGGTAGCCGGCCTGCTTTTCCGCCGCCTCGAGCGGCGGAATCGAGGCCTCGGTCGCCTTCAAGTGCGCGAGGCTACGCTGCACGTCGAGTTCCGAGCCGCGACCCACTTGATCGCGAAGCCGCGTGAGCTCGAGCGTCTTGCGTTCGGTGTCGAGATTCTCGCGCGCGACTGCGAGACGCCGCTGGGCGCCGCGCAGCTCGAAGTAGTTGCGTGCCACCTCGGCCGCGACCGTGACCTCGGCGTCCCGATAGTTCGCCTGCTCCGCCCCCAGGTCCGCACGTGCGGCCTCGACCGAATGGCGCACGTGGCCGAACAAATCGAGTTCCCAGGACGCGTCGAAGCCGAGACTGTCACTTTGGATGTTGAAGCGATCCGACCCAAACCCGGGCTGCTGCTCGTTACTGTGCGAGTAAACGGCGCCCAACTGCACGTGCGGCGCATAGTCGAGCTTTCGCTCGACGAACACTGCGCGAGCCGCCTTGACCCGATCGACCGCGGTGCGCAGGTCGAGGTTCGCGCCGAGCGCGCGCCGCACCAGTGCATCAAGTTCGCTGTCCTCGAACTCGCGCCACCAGAGCGCCTCCGGCGTCGCGGCGGCGAACTGCGGCGCTTGCGCGTTGACGAGCACTGCGGGCGCCGACTGCGGCTCGCGATAATGAGGACCGACCGCGCAGGCCGCGAGCAAGGCGGCGAAAGATACGATCGCAATGGCTTTTTTCATGTGATCAACCCGTGTGGTCGCTGAGTGAGGCTGCGCCGAGAATTCCGATCGGTGCGACCGAAGGCGGCTCGGCTGCGCGCTTGCCCGGCAGGAGCCTGCGGACCAGCACGTAGAACAGCGGCGTGAGCATCAGCCCGAACACGGTGACACCGAGCATGCCGGAGAACACCGCGATACCCATTGCATGGCGCATCTCGGCACCCGCACCGCTCGAGACGACCAGCGGCACGACACCCATGATGAACGCGAGCGAGGTCATGAGAATCGGCCGCAAGCGCAAGCGTGCGGCATCGAGCGCCGCTTGCAGCGGCGGCACGCCCTCCATCTCGCGGTCCCGCGCGAACTCGACGATCAGGATCGCGTTCTTGGCCGCGAGCCCAACGAGCACGATCAATCCGATCTGGGTGAAGATGTTGCTGTCGCCATGCGTGAGCGCAACGCCCGTGATCGCCGACAGCAGCACCATCGGCATGATCAAGATCACGGCGAGCGGCAGGCTCAGGCTCTCGTACTGGGCCGCGAGCACCAAGAACACGAGCAGCACGACGAGCGGGAACACCAGCACCGCGGTATTGCCGGCAATGATCTGCTGGTAGGTCAGCTCGGTCCATTCGAAGCTCATGCCGTTCGGCAGTTCCTGGTGCGCGAGGCGCTCCATCGCGGCCTGTGCCTGGCCCGAGCTGTAGCCTGCGGCCGGGCCGCCGTTGATCTCGGCCGTGGGATAGGCGTTGTAGTGCATCACGCGATCGGGCCCCGAAGAGCGTTGCACCGTGACGAAGGAGCCGAGCGGAATCATGTCACCGGCTGCATTGCGCGTCTTGAGCCGCACGACGTCCTCGGCCTGCAGGCGAAAATTCGGCTCGGCCTGCGCCGTGACCGGATAGGTGCGGCCGAATGCGTTGAAATCGTTGACGTAGAGCGATCCCAAGTAGACCTGCATCGTGTCGAACAACTGCTGCACCGACACGCCTTGCGATTTCGCCTTCTCGCGATCGACGTCGGCGTCGACCTGCGGGACGTTGACTTGGAAGCTCGAGAACAGTCCTTGCAGCTCGGGCGTCTGATAGCCCTTGGCCACGAGGTTCTGGGTCTGCTTGTAGAGCTCCTCGAAGCCGGCGCCGCTACGATCCTCGATCTGCATGCGAAAGCCACCGATCGTGCCGAGGCCCATCACGGGCGGCGGCGGGAACACCGCGATGAACGCGTCTTGGATCTGGCCGTACTGCTGATTGAGCGCCGCCGCGATCGCGCCCGCGGAGAGTTCCTTGGATTTGCGCTGCTCGAAGGGCTTGAGCGTCACGAACACGATGCCGGAGTTCGGGCTGTTCGTGAAGCCGTTGATGCTCAAGCCCGGGAATGCGACCGCATGCTCGACGCCGGGCTGCTTGAGCGCGATCTCGTCCATGCGGCGAATCACCGACTCGGTGCGATCGAGCGTCGCTGCGTCGGGGAGCTGCGCGAAACTCACGAGATACTGCTTGTCCTGCGGCGGTACGAAGCCGGTCGGCGTGTGCGCAAACCCCAAGTAGGTGAGCCCGAGCAGGCCGCCATAGATAAGGAGTGCGACGCTGCCCGCGCGTATGACCCGGCCAACCGCGCCCACGTAGTTCGCCGAGAAGCGCGCGAAGAAGCGATTGAACGGCCGGAAGAACCCGCCGAGCAAGCGATTCAGAACCCGCGTCAGGCGATCCGGCTCTGCGCCATGTTCTTGGAGCAGCAGCGCGGAGAGCGCCGGCGACAGCGTCAGGGAATTGAACGCCGAGATCACGGTGCTGATCGCGATCGTGAGCGCAAACTGCTTGTAGAACTGCCCCGTGAGGCCGCTGATGAACGCCGTGGGTACGAACACCGCGCAAAGCACCAACGCGGTCGCGATGATCGGACCCGTGACCTCGCGCATTGCCTGGCGCGTCGCCTCGATGGGAGTCAAGCCCGCCGTGATATTGCGTTCGACGTTTTCAACGACCACGATCGCATCGTCGACGACGATGCCGATCGCGAGCACCAAGCCGAACAGCGAGAGCGCATTCAAGCTGAAGCCGAACAAGTGCATGACCGCAAAGGTTCCAACCAGGGATACCGGCACCGCGATCAACGGGATCACCGAGGCGCGCCAGGTCTGCAGGAACACGATGACCACGAGCACGACCAATAGGATCGCTTCGATCAGCGTATGCACGACTGCGTGGATCGAACCGCGCACGAACACGGTGGGGTCGTAGACGATTTGGTAATCGACGCCTTGCGGGAAGTCGCGCTTGAGCTCCTGCATCTTGGCGCGCACGCTCTCGGAGATCGCGATCGCGTTGCTGCCCGGGCGCTGAAAGATCGGAATCGCGGCCGCGGCCTGGTTGTCGAGCAACGCGCGCAGCGCATAGCTGTCGGCGCCGAGTTCGACGCGGGCGACGTCCTTCAAGCGCGTGACCTGGCCGGCTGCGCCGGTCTTGACGATGATGTTGCGAAAATCATCTTCGGTCGTGAGGCGTCCCTTGACGTTGATCGCGACTTGGAACTCGGTCGCGCTCGGCAGCGGCGGCGCGCCGAGCTGCCCCGCGGCGACCTGGATGTTCTGCTCGCGGATCGCGCTGACGACATCGTCGGCAGTCAGGCCGCGGCTCGCGACCTTCTCAGGATCGAGCCAGATGCGCATCGAGAACTGGCCCGCACCGAACACCTGCACGTCACCGACGCCGTCGAGCCGCGCGAGTTCGTCCTTGACCCGCAGCAGCGCGTAGTTCGACAGATACAGCGTGTCGTAGCGATTGCCGGGCGAGACCAAGTGCACGACCATCGTGAGGTCCGGCGATGCCTTGTTGGTGATCACCCCGAGGCGCTGCACGACGTCCGGGAGCTTGGGCAAGGTCTGCGAGACGCGGTTCTGGACCTGCACCTGCGCCTTATCGATGTCGGTACCGAGCGCGAACGTGATGGTCAGCGTCATGAGGCCGTCAGCGGTCGCCTGCGAGGACTGATAGAGCATACCCTCGACGCCATTGATCGATTGCTCGAGTGGACTCGCGACCGTCTCGGCGATGACCTTGGGATTTGCGCCCGGGTAGCTCGCCTTCACGACCACGGTCGGCGGTACCACTTCGGGGTATTCGCTGATCGGCAGTCGCGGCAACGCGATCAGGCCGGCCAGAAAGATCAGCGCCGAGAGAACCCCGGCGAAAATCGGGCGGCCGATGAAGAATTGCGAAAGTTTCATGTCGAGTCCTCAACGATCAATGGAGCCGAAAATCAGCGCGCCGTCGCCACAGCCGCGACCACGTTCACGCGCATGACCGCCGGCACCGCACTCGGGTGATCGGCCGCGACCTGGGAGATGCCCGCGGAACCCTCGCCCATCGCGATTCGCGTCGGCGAGACGGTCTGTCCCGGCCGCACGTGCTGCAGACCGTTGACGACGATCAGTTCGTTCGGCGCAAGTCCGCGGGTCACGACGCGCAGACCGTTGATTTCCGGACCGAGCTCGACGAGCCGGTACTCGATGTGGTTATCCGGCGAGAGCGTCAGTACGAATTTCTTCGATAGATCGGTGCCCACGGCCCGGTCCTCGATGAGCACACTGTCGTGATCCTCACCGCCGACCAAGCGAACCCGCGCGAACAGCCCCGGCGTGTAGCGGCCGTCCGGGTTCGCGAGCGCGGCCCGCGCACGAATCGTGCCGGTCGCGGAGTCGACCTGGTTGTCGATGAAGTCGAGCTGGCCCGCATGCGGGTAGCCCTGCTCATCGGCGAGTCCGATGTAGACATCGGAACCGGCGCCGTTCGCGGTCCGCCCGTGCCGCGCCTGCGCATAACGCAAATAGGTTTGCTCGTCGGCATCGAAATAGACATAGACCGGATCATCGGAGACCAGCGTCGTCAGAATGCTCGCGCTCGTCACGAGATTTCCGGCCGTGATGATCGCGCGCGAGACGTGACCATCGATGGGCGCGCGCACTTCGGTGAATTCCCGATTGAGCTGCGCCTCGCGCAGCGATGCATCGATCGAGCCCAAGGCACCCTGAGCAGAGGCCTCGGCCGCGAGCTGCCGTTCATATTCCTCGCGCGAGATCGCATGCGCTTCGATGAGGCGTTCGGAGCGCGCGCGATTCGCGCTCGCGAGTGCAAGATCCGACAGACTGCGGCTGCGCTCCGCGCTCAGCCGATCGACTTCCGCTTGGAACGGACGCGGGTCGATCTGAAACAGCAGCTGGCCCTTCTTGACGCGAGCGCCATCGGTGAACGCGACGCGATCGATATAGCCGGCGACGCGCGGGCGGACCTCGACCGTGTTCACGGCCTGCAGCCGGCCGCTGAGCTCTTGCCATTCGCGTAGCGGCCGATGGATCACCTCGGCGACCGTCACTTGTGGCGGCGCAGCAATTGCTGCAGCTGCGGGCTTGGCGCGGGAATGCCCCAGCGCGGAGAACAGGAGTACCCCGGTGACCGCGGCCAAACCTAAGACAACGGAGACGGTGGATTTGCGGGAAACGAGTGGCTTAACGGGCACGATGGACTCCGAACGATGGATAATGACAACGAGAAAGGCCGAACTTGACTTGGAGCTGCAACACGCCGATGCTTAGCACCGTGTGTTACCGGTCAGTAACACTGGCTGGCTACGTTAATGACCGGTCACTCACATGTCAAGAGGAGTTTTTCGTGATTCGATCAAAAAAAGCCCAAGTGGCTGTCGAGAAAGACCTTATTTCGGAAAAACCGAAATCCCGCGTGCGTGACTGCATCATGCAGACGGCGACCAACCTGTTTTATAAGCGGGGCATCCGGGCCGTCGGCGTGGATACGATCGCGAGCGAGGCCGGGACCAACAAGATGAGCTTCTACCGCAGCTTCGCCTCGAAGGACGAACTGGTCGCGGAGTATTTGCGCGGCGAGGAACGCGAGTCCTGGCAGTGGTGGGACAAGACGGTCGCGGCCCACGCCGGCGATCCGCGTGCACAAGTCGAGGCGCTATTCGATGTGCTCGTGAAGAACACCTGCAAAGCCGGCTCGCGCGGTTGTGCGCTCGCCAATGCCGCCGTCGAGATCACCGAGCCGGATCACCCGGCGCGCCCGGTCGTCGAAAAATACAAGGCGGAGATGCGCCGGCGATTTCGCGCGCTCGCGCATGAGATGCAGGCACGCGATGCCGATTCGCTCGGCGATGCCTTGATGCTGCTATGGGAAGGCAGCTACCTGACCCGCCTCACCTTTCCGGGTGAACACGGGCCCTTGCAAGGCGCCGCGAAAGCGGCACGCGCGTTGATCGCGGCCTACACCGACTGAAGTTCTTCGGCGCCTTGCCCGCTCAGAACGCGTAGCTCCCGCCGACACCAAAGGTCCGTGGCCGGACCGTAACTCCGTATTCGACACCGGCGATGTTGGGCCGCTGGATGATTTTGTCCTGGTTCAACAGGTTCGTAATGAAGAACGACACATCAACTCGGCTCCATTTGACACCGGCATTGCCGCCCATCACGAAATAACTTGGGCGGCTGAAGTCCGGATCACCATGATAGATGACGCCCTGGCTCGGCCCGATCCACTGCGCATTCGCGCTCAGTGAACCGCGAGCAGCGGCCCCGACCGGCTGCGTGTATTCCAAGGATGTCGCGATCGTGTACTCGGGCACGCCGGGCACATGGTCGCCCTTTTCGACACCGAGGATCGTCACGGGATTGGTGATCTTGGCCGAGGTGTAATTGCCTCCGACGGTCATGCGAAAATGATCGGTGAAGCGGTCGTTGAGTTCGAGCTCGACGCCCTTGCTTTCGGCACTACCGATGTTGTCCTTGATGTCGAAGGTGCAGGTGGGAAGGATGATGTCGGTCTGGATGTTGTTCCAGCGGATGTCAAACGCGGCGGCCGACAGCACCAGGGAATTCTCGAGCGCCCGCGTCTTGGCGCCGAGCTCATAGCTCCACAGCTTGTCGGAATTGTATGAAGGCGGCGCCTGCGTCAATCCGAGCTGCGCAAGATCGGCGCTGCACAGCGGAATCGGAACCGGACGGTTGACACCGCCGTCGCGGTAGCCTTCGGCCGCGCTCGCATACACCATGGTGTCTGCAGTTGCCTCATAGGAGATCGCGAAGCGCGGCGTGACCGCATTGCCATTGGCGCTGCCCGAGGAGGTCGGCGTGCCGCCCGACAAGTAGCCTGAGGTGTAGAACTCCAAGCCTTCGGTCGCTTGCTCGTAGCGAGCACCGGCGGTCAGCTTGAGTCCCGGTGCCGGCATGAACGTGAGCTGGCCGAACACGGCCTTCTGCGTATTGATGAATTCGCTGAAGGCGTAATAGACCTGATCGTCGGTAAACGGATTGCCGAGCAGGTTCTCGGTCGTGTTGCCGTAGTAGGTCTGGAAGGTCGACTCAAAACCCGGAATATGTTCATTGTCGAGCAATCCGGTTCGCGTTCGCGCGTAATACATACCCGCGATCCAAGACCAGTGGTCGTCGGCGTCGGGCTTGGACGCGAGGCGCAACTCCTCGTGAATCTGATTGACGTTGGTATTGAATTGCACCGGAGCCGCCAGCGCAGCAATCGCGGCGGCACCGGCGGTATTGTTCGGGAATTGCGAGAGCAAACCATATTGCCCGCCGATATAGCCGCTGTCGTAGACCGTGCCGTCGATGTTGCGGTCGTCGGTGCGCCAGAAATAACCCGACACCGACGTCAATTCGGCGTGGCCGAAATCGTACTTCACGGTCAGGCTCGACATCGCGTACTGGTCGCGGGCCGTCTCCGGGACCAGCGTCGGTGACTCAAACTCGGGCAATGCCAGACTAAAGGTGTCCTGGCCGCCCGTCGTCACGCGCTGCACGAACACGGCGGGCGTGACCGTGAGGCCGTCCGCCGGTCGCCATTCGAGCGTCGCGCGAACGACCGCGGTGTCGACGGTGTTGATCTTGGTCGCCTCGAGTGGCCCATAGGGCGTGCCGTAAGGGCCGACCGGAAAGCGGTCGATCCAGCCGCTCAGGTGATCGAACAGCGCGCCGGTGCGCAGTGCCGCGACGCCGTTGTCTAGCGGCAAATTCACGACGCTGTCCGCCTCGTAATTGACCCCACCGCCCTCGGTGCCACCGACGGACGAGTGGGCACTCCCGGAGAACGTGTCGAGATTCGGCTGATTGCTCACGAAGTGAATCGTGCCGCCCATCGATCCGGCGCCCCAGATCGTGCCTTGAGGTCCGCGCAGCACCTCGACGCGATCGATGTCGAAAAAGCGCGGCTCGGTGGAGCCCGTGGTGTAAATGTTTTGCACGCTGATCGGCACGTCGTCGAGATAAATGCCGGTCGTCGAAGATCCCGCTTGCGAACTGATGCCGCGAATTTCGATGTTGTCCTGGCCGGGTCCGCCGCCGCTCGAAAACGACACATTCGGCACCGCGCGCGACAGGTCCGCATAATTCGTGATGTGCTGCTCCTCGAGCGCAGCTCCCGAGACCGCCGAGATGCTGATCGGCACCTTGCTCAGGGATTCGTTGGTCTTTTGCGCCGTCACGACGATCTCGTCGATTTGTCCTGAATCGCTGTCCTCGGCGGACGCGAGACCCTGCGCGAGGGCCATCGTGATACCGGCGGCGAATGCCAAAGTCATTGGGTTCACGTATCTCATGGCGTTTGCTCTCTGTGATTCAACAAGGACCCGGTCGCCGTGCGGCGGTCGATAAGCGGTCGATACTCGACTCCGTCGAGACCAAAGGCCTGCGGCCCCACGACGGCGAGCGCCGCCGGCGTGCGCATCAGCGCGTGGCAGGGCAGCGCCAGAATCGCGACGCGCTGGCCATACCGCAATACTTCGGTCGTGATCGCGCGCCCGCTGTCGACATCGAGGATCACGATGAGGTCGGGCACACAGACTTCGACGACGCGGTTGCGTTCGAACGACAGGAATTCGTTTTGGAACTCGACCTTGGCTCGCACGCCCGAGTGAGCGTCGATGCCTTCGAGCAGAATCTCCCCGACCGAAAAGCCGCCGCGCAAGTGGCGCTTGAGATCGACGATCTTGGCATTCATCAGATGCACGCCGCTTTCCTGGGCGCAAATCAGCGGGATGGCACTCGTGTGCTCGCGGTTTGCCTTGAGCACGAGATTGCCGAGCGTGATGGCCTGGGTCACGGTGCCGGGAACCGCGGCGCGCTTCGCGTAGGCACCCGAGAATGGCGCTTCGGCGCCAATCGCCGTGCCGCCCATGGTCACGACGGTCGAGCGCGCGAGCCGCTCGAACCAGAGTTCGGACACGGTTTGCTGGAACAGGACGACATTGCCGTGTTCATCGGCGATCGCGGCTGGCGTCGAGCGATGGCCGTAAATGCTGATCGTCGTCATCTGCATCTCGGGAAATGCGCGGCCCATGCCGTCGCCATCGACGACGGGTATACCAGCGGAAGCCGCCGTGATGATCGGCTCGAGCGCATTGCCGCCGCCGATCTCGGAGGAAATCAGGGCATCGACCTTGTGCCCATGGAATTCCTCGAGTGCGCGCAGTGCTCGCAGGCCCTCGCCGCCCTCCGCCAATTTCTCGATCGACACGATCGGCGCGCCGATGCCGCCCAAGGACATCACGAGCGCGTCATCCGCGAGTTCCTCGAGCGAGATCAGGCTGACGCGCTTGCCGCTGCGCAATTCTTGCAGACACCGCAGCTTACCGATGTAGGGATTGCCGCCGCCGCCGGTGCCGAGGATTGCGGCGCCGATCGCGAGCGCCTCGATGTCTGATTCGTCCAGGTCGCGCATTGTGCCCCTACAGTCCCATGTCGCCGACGACTTTGACGCGCACGCGGGTCGCGTTGCCCTTCAAGTAGGCGAGCGGCACGTCCTCGCGCTCGGTCACCACGATCGAGTCGGCGAGTGCACCGGCCCGCACCGCCTTGCGCCGCGCCTCCTGCTCGGCTTCCGCGAGAGCCGCTTCGCGCGAGAGATTGTCCAAGGAAAAGATCCGGTCCACTTCACCGCTGGTCTGGGCGATCGCGGCACCGATCGCGTTCGCCGCGGCGAAGTGCTCGGGACGCTTCACCTCGAGTCCGGCGAGGCGATCCGGCATCAGGATGCTGCCGCCGCCGACGGCAATCAGCGGTATCGGGTCGGGTGAGAGTCGGCTGCGGTCGACCGCGTCGGCGAGCATCTGCTCGATGACCTGCTGACAACGGCGCACGAACGCCGGGTCCAGCCCCGCGACGCGGCTCGGATCGCCGATGTTGGCTCGGCCGCCGGCGACCGCGATGTCGGTTGCCGTGAGCACGTTGCCGCCGAACACCATCGCCTCCTGGGTCAGTCTGAATCCGACGCTGCGCGGGCCGACACGCGGTGCGGACTGCGATTCCGCAACAATCGAGCCGCCGCCGAGCCCGATGCTGAACACATCCGGCATGCGGAAGTTCGTGCGCACGCCGCCGACATCGACGGTCGTCGTCGCCTGCCGTGGAAAGCCCTTGTGCAGCAGCCCGACGTCGGTCGTCGTGCCGCCGATGTCGAGCACGATGGCCTCGGTTTCTCCCGAGAGGAACGCCGCGCCGCGCATCGAGTTCGTCGGGCCGCTCGCGAAAGTCAGCACTGGAAATCGCTCCGCGGTCGACGAGTCCATCAACGTGCCGTCGTTTTGGCTCAAGAACACCGGACAGCGGATTCCGCAGCGGGCAACGCCGTCGCGCAAGCTTGCCACGGTGCGGCTCGCCAAATCGTGCAGCGCGCTGTTCAAGATCGTCGCGCTCTCGCGCTCGAGAAGCCCAAGTTGGCCGATCGACGAGGACAAGGTGATCGACGCGCCGGGACAGGCCGTCGCCAGTAGCGCGCCGGCCTCTCGTTCGAACTGGTCGCGCACCGGCGAGAAAATGCCGCTGACCGCAATCGAGCCGATGCCGCGGGCCCGAATGTCGGCGCCGATGCGCTTGATGTCGGCGGGATCGAGCGCCGCAATCGGCGTGCCGTCGAAATCGACGCCGCCGGCCGCGAGGTAGAAGTGTTCTCCGACGACGCTGCGCAAATCCGCGGGCCAATCGACCATCGGCAGCAGACACTGCGCGGCCGGCAGGCACAGGCGCACAACCGCGGTCGGTGACAAGTGGCGACGCTCGATGACCGCATTCGTGAAGTGGGTGGTGCCGATGACGACGAGGCCGACTTGGTCCGGCGCCATCGCGGCGCTGTCCAGCACCTTTTGCAGGGCCTGCATCAAGCCGCTCGTGACATCCGCCGAGGTCGGCACCTTGACGACCGCACGAATCGCCTTGCCATCCATGATCACGGCGTCGGTATTGGTTCCGCCGACATCGACCCCGATCCGGTACATGTCCCTAGCCTCTTGATGAGTGCTTGGATACTACCGAGTCGGGAAGGATAGGTTTCTTGCGAATTAGGTCAGGTTACAATCCCACGCTTGAGCGCCGTCTCGGTGAGCGCACTGCGATTGGACACGCGGAGCTTTCGAAACAGGCCGCGCAGGTGGAATTTCACGGTGCTCTCGCTCAACGCCAGCGCGCGCGCGATCTGCTTGTTCGTGTATCCGTCGACGAGATACGACAGTACCCGATGCTCCTGCCGCGAGATGCCGGCGACCGCCTTCGAATGCATCGGGGCCGCGGGAAGCGAATGCAGCAGCCGCAGTACCCGTTGCGCAAATGCGGCGAGTCGTGTGTTGCCGAGTCCGGGTTCCGCAATGAGCAGCGGCAGCAAACGCTCGAGGAACTCACCCTCCTCGGCCAGCGCGCCGAGCAGGTTGCTCGCCTCGGCCTCGCGCAGGGCATGGCGCAAATTCCGGCGCGCCAAGCCGGAATCGCCCGATCGATGGCGCAAAAAGGCCTGCAGAACCGCGAGTGAAATCCGATGCCGCAACTCGAGGCTGGGACGGCCGGCCAGCGAAGCCGCGAGCGGCAACGCGTCGGCACCGAGTCGCTCTTGGACGAGCGCATGGCGCAGGCGAATCAGGCCTTCCTCGGCTTCGAGATGCGCCGAACGCGATCCGCCGCGATGCAAATCGTATTCTTCGAGGCGCATCCCGGCCTCCGCATGGCGCCTTGCAACCTGCAGCAAGCGGATCCGCACGAGTTCCATGCCCTCGTGGCGTGTCGATCCGTGCCGGCGACTCAACGTCAACGCAAAATGATCCAGCCGCTCGAGCGCCTTGCGCAGTCCCCGGCCCCAAAAGGCCGTCAGAACAAAATGACCCGCCATGCTCGCGATCAGGTCGGGCCAGCTGTCGCCTCGCAGCAGCGCCTCGAGAATCGGTTCGGTCTCCGCCGGACAATCGACAAACCGTCCCTCCTCGTAGGCAATCCGTGACTTGAACGACTCGACGATGGCCGGTTCGGAGTTGAAGGTCATTCCCGAGTCCCGCAGCGCCGCCTCGGCGTCGCGTAATTTCTCGGCCGCATCCGTCAAGCGGCTCTGGCGCAGCGAGATATCACAGAGGTGCAGCAACATGAAATGCACGAGGTACGGCGAGCGGGCACGTCGATAAGCGGCGAGCGCTTCCGTGGCCATTTGCTCGGCCTCCAATAGCGCGTCGGCTTGCAGAAACCCGATCGCCATCGTGTTGAACAGCAGGCCGAGTGCGAGCTCATTGCCGGCAGGCAGCAGCGCCTGCAATCGGCCCCAACTGGCGATCACCTCGAGCGGCGGGGTCTCGTCGATGTCCAAGCTGATATCGATGCGCAACAGCACGGCCATCGGCCGATGCGACAGACGCATGCGCCGCAGATCGACCGGCAACCCCGGATGGCGCGCCTCGAGGCGCAGCAATGCCTCGCGCGGCTGGCCGCTCTTGATCATGAGCCACAGGCGCGCATAGAACAGCTCGTCCGAGCGTTGCTCCTGCTGCGGGGCGAAGCTTTCAAGCACCCGGGCGAGCGCTTGATAGCCGTGGCGATAGCCGAAGAATGCACCGCCGGCGCGCATGAAAATCTCGAGTGCCTGCGTCGACTCGCCGATTTCCATCATCGACAGGATCGCGCCTACGGGATCTGCGAAATTCGCGTAAAGCTCGGCGAGCTGCTCGCGCACAGCCGGAACCATCGCGCGCGAGCTCGTGCGCAGTGCCACGAGCGCGTTACGAACCCAGCGGCTCGCGATCACGGTCTGCGAGCCGATCGTGCGCAACAGGGGATGCGTGCAGCGCCCGCGCTCGAACAGGAATTCAACGGCTGCGGCCGACAGCGGCGCTCCGGCGGCCGCAAACATCGCGGTCGCGAGCGCTTGCGGCAAAGCCGGCAGAAATTCCCGCTCGAGAAATTCCGGCAACAGTTCCTGTGTTGCCTCACGGCTGCCGAAGGCCCAGGCATCCACGAGCACCGGCCAGCCCCCGGTCTCTGCGAACAACTGCGCATCGATCTGCGCGCGGCAGTCCGCGTGTGTCAGGTACAGCTCGGCATCGTCGATGACTTCTACGCTACCGTAGATGCGCGGCGTCAACAGCACGCGCGCAAGCGCATCATCGGGTCGTGAGGCAATCAGGACTCGGCGCGCGCCTCGCCCGGACATCCCCTTCCCGGTGAGCAGCGCGCGCGCCTGCTCTGGACTCGGTCTATCGAGCAGCTGCCAACGCGAAAAGGCTGCTGCGCCCGCACTTGCGCGCAAGGCTTGCAGCAGCCGCGACTTGCCGGTTCCAGGCCCCGCGCACAGCCAGATGATCGGCTTGTCGGCCGCGATGAGCCGTCGCTGCAAGCGTTGCATGCGCCGCCGCATTGCGGCGGTGTCTTTGCGCGAGAGGCGCGCCGCGCGCGCTATCCTCGGCGATGCGGATGAACCGGCAATCGCTTTATCGTCCAGTTCGCGCCGCAGCGGCCGCAGCGGTGCCAGGCCGCCAGCGCAGCGCACCGTAGATGACACCTGCGACCACCATCGCATCGACGGCCGCGATTCCCGAGATACGCAGATATCCCGCCGAACCGAGCACCGCAATCAAGGCCCCGGCACCCCAGGCGAGCAGCGCGGCGGGCTGGAGCTTCTTGATCGACAGCAGCGCCGAGCCAAGGTAGTCGCCCCGGCGAATGAAAAAATAATCCATGACGATGATGCTCGCGACCGGTACAAACACAATCGACAAGTAAAACAAAAATGTCAGGAAATGATCGAGGATCTGCAGGAATGCCACGAGCGTGCCGGCCACGCCGCATACGAGCGTCGCGACTTCGCGGCGCACGCCGGGGGCCGCGGCACCGACACTGAGCCCGGCGCTATACAAATTCAGGGCATTCAGCACCCAGCTGCCGCCGAACACGATCGCAAAAGCGCCGGCGCCCAGTCCCATCGCGAGCATGAGGTCGAGGATTTCAACGCGACCCATTGCGAGACCCGCCAGCCCTCCGACGGCGATGACGCCGGCGCCGCTCACGAAATACGTCAGAATCGAGGTCCAAACGGCGCCGTGGGTCGGACCGATGAATCGACAGGTATCGGGCATAATCACCGCGCCTACGATGACACCGCCGACGACGGCCGACACCGTATCGCCGAATGACATGCCGGTGGCCGGCGCGCGACCGAGAATCTCAGCGACTGAGCCGTGTTTAAGCGAGCTGACGAGCATCAAGCCGCAGACGACGATGAGCACCGGCACGATGACGATCGACAGCATATTGATCGCCCGCAATCCCACGAGCGTGGTCACGGTCATCAGCAAACCCGCCACGAGCTCGATCGGCCACTCGGGCCCATGATAACCCCAGAGAGCGGCGAGCACTTTTTGCATCGCGTCGCCGAATAGGTTGATATTCACGCCGAACCAGCCGATCAAGGAGAGCGCGAAAGTCAGATTCAGCAGCGTCGAACCGGCGGTTCCAAACGCGATGCGCGCCAGCATGTAGGAGCTCAGCCGGGTCCGCGATCCGACCACACTCGTGAGGATGCCGATGAAGGTCAATATCAAACTGCCCACGACGACTCCGGACATGAAATTTCCGCGTGGCGTGGCCTCGGCGAGGTCGAGCCCTGTAATCAAGGTCGGCAGGCAAACGCTGAACAGCACGTTGCTGACCGCAATCTTCCACCACGGAATCGATTGATCGTGAGGTACGGGTGAAGTCGAGAATTCGTTTGATTCCATGGTCGATGAATGCCTGTCGATGGATTAGGCGCTGTTTTCGGGGATCACGAGGCGAATCTAGCAGTTTCGCGGCGCCGATGTGCAGCTCCCTACCGCGCCGCCCTCGAGACCGGCGGGCCGGGCCGAGCGGCTCGTTCCCCCCTTCAACTTACCGCGTCAGCTTGTTGTCGGGAATTAGCGAGAGATTATCCAGGCGCGCGAGCGACGCCTTCAACGCCGCGAAGCAGCGCGCGTCGATCGCGGTGCCGATATTCTCCGCCATCATCTCGAGCGTGCGCGGCACCGGAATCGGGCCGCGATACGGACGCGTCGCGGTAATCGCATCAAAGATGTCGGCGGTCGTGATGATGCGGGTTTCCACACCGATCTCGTCCGCCTTCAGGCCGCGCGGATAACCGGTGCCGTCGAGTTTCTCATGATGGGCGCCGGCCACCGTGGCCAGTTCGGCAAATGCGCCGATGCGCGCCAGGATCACTTCGGTGTAGGTGGCGTGCAGCTTCACCTGATCCCATTCGTCGGCGTCGAGCTTGCCGGGCTTGTCGAGCACACTGTTGCTGACGCCGAGCTTGCCGACATCGTGCAGCAGTGCTCCGCGTTTGAGCCAGCGCCGCCGTTCAAACGACAGGCCCAGCTGTTCGGCGATCATATCGGCGTATAAAGCCACGCGCGCGCTGTGGCCACTGGTGTAGGGACTCTTGGAATCGACCACCTGACCAAACGCAGCCGAAATATCATCCAGATAATCATCATCGACCGGCACCTCGAATTCGGCCGGCTCTAGCGCCTGCACCGATGCGGCAATGTCGGGTGCGTTCAATCGGTGCCAGAATTCCGGCCGTGCGGCGACCTTTTCAAACGCTCGTACGAGTTGCGGATCAAACCACTGACCCGTACGGGAATGGATTTCCGCGAGCGCGGCTTCGCGGCCGTTCGCCTTGTTGAAAACGTCGATGACCTGGGACAGCAGCGCGATCCGCGAAAGTATCGGAATCGCCTCCCCTGCCAAGCCATCCGGTTTGCCCTCACCGTTGAAATGTTCATCCAGGCTGTAAATACCGCGCGCCACGTCTTCGGAAAATCGCAACAGTCGCGCGATCTCCGCGCCGCGCTGACAGCGGGTGGCGATCAACTCGTGCGCAATCCGACTGCCGTCGCGCAAGATCGTGAACACCGAGCGAAACCGCTCGGCGAGGCCGGCCTTCAGACCCGTATGCGCGAATACGAAATGAAGTACCTGCGGCAAACTTTCCCCGACGAATTTAAAATCATGTTTGAAATTCAGGTCGTCGGTCAAATACAGTTCGCAAATCCGCGCGGCATTGCTGCTGCATCCGAGGTCCTTGAGCAGCAGGGTGTAATATAAATTCCACAGCTGATTTTCATGCAGTCCGATTTCGCGACCGATGTGCATGCCGATCCAGCAGCAGCGCACGCAATGTCCGGCCGGCTGGCCTTCGGTAATGTCCAGCGCATAGCTCAGTGAGCCGATCAACTCGGACAGCGTGATGCCGGTCACCGCCGGCAGTATCTGAGGTGCTCTAGACGCCATAGTAGATCGACGGAATGGGCGTAGATCGTGGTCCGAATGTTGCACTCGCCCCGAGACCTGCAACAAACAGAGCGGTTCGGCCGCATCTTACCGAGCCTGGATCGATGCGAAGTGCGGCGGCTGTCGAGGTTCCGTGGTAGCCGGACCCGCACCCAATCGGGGTTTACTTGAAACTGTGACTCAGCGCTCAGTCCGCTGGTCCTGAATCGACGTCACCCGATTCTCGGCCGCGTGGCGTTGGAGGGCAGCCAAAGCGATGCGGTGGTCCCCCGTTCCGGCGAACTCACGATCGCGAAGGCACCTCCCGATTGGGCGGCGAATCCCTCGACCATGCTGAGGCCAAGCCCGGAACCTTGGCCGAGGGGTTTGGTGGAATAGAACGGCTCGATCGCACGCGACAATTGTTCCGGCGACATTCCGCGCCCGTCGTCTTTCACATCAATCCGGACGCGCCCTCGCAATCGTGAGCTGTCGCCGATCGACCCATGCAACCGGGCTCGGCTCCTGAATCTCCAATTGCATCCCGATCGCGAGCCCGGCGGTGCGCGCCAGCAGCGGTCGCAAATCCTTCAGGAATTGTCCCATCTCGAGCGCTTCCGGTTGCAGCGTATCCTGGCGCGCAAAGCTCAATAGTTTCGAGGTAATGTCGGCGCAGTCCTTTGCGGCGAGCCGAACTTGCCCCAACAAATCGCCCGCCGCGGTGTCGCTCGCGACCGCCTTGCGCCGCGTCAGCGAGCCGATTGCGAGCTGAATGATGCAGAGAAGATTGTTGAAGTCATGCGCAATGCCGCTGATCAAACGCCCGATCGTAGCCAGCCGCTCTTCGGCTGCCTCGCGCTCTTTTTCCACGAGCTTGCGCCGATGCCATGACCACATCCCGAGCACGAATGCGGCGATCACGAGGATCGCCGCCGCCAACACCAGATTCCTGATCAATATCTGCCGCGAGGCAGTCAGCTCTGCGGCCCGAGCCTCGGCTCGCATCCTCGCAAGCTCCTCACCGGTGAGAATCGAGTCGGTTACCACCTTGACCAAGGCCGCCTGATCGGCGCTGCGGGCTTTTCGTTCCTGTTCGAGCGCTTTCACGTACAGACTCATGTCCTCGAACGCACCAACAACGTCTCCAGTTCGCGCGCGCGCCTGCGCTCGCTGACTGTAAATCGCCGACGGCGTTCGACTCGGTAAATTAACGCCGTCATTTGCGAGCGCCTGGTCCCACAGGTCGATCGCCTCTTTGGTGTGTCCCTCGCCGAGTTTGATTTGCGCGAGAGCGGCGAGCACAAATTTGACCGCGACCGGATTTTTGACGGAATTACCCAAATCAGCCGCATCGTGGCAGATTGCCGACGCATCTTTCTGGTCCGGCATTTTGGCGGCGACCGTGCACAGACGCTGCAGCGTGAAGGATAGGGCAAAGCGATCGCCGACGGATTCCAACAGCGCCCGCGACTTCAGAAAGTCCTCCCGCGCAGCCGCGTAGGCTTCTTTGTTCAGCAATACGTCGCCTCGAAATAGATAGGCGTCTGACAACAGCGTCTGGTCGGACGAATGCGCATAAAACTCGACCGCCTCGTTGGCTAGCTTTAGCGCTTCGTCGTACAAGCCGTACTGCGAGTACAGGCGCGCGAGCAATTGACCGGCCGATAAGCGGATCTTGTCGCGACCCAAAGCGCCGGCGAGCCGATAAGCCCGCATGGCATCGACGGCGGCGTCGACCCTGCCGCCGACCAGGTAGCGCAGGTAGCCGCGGTCACCGAGCACGCACGCGAGATCCGGCGCGCCATCTGGAACGTCCGCCGCCGCCTTTTCATATTCGGCCGCCGCCTGTTCGATGTGCCCCTGCACTTCGAGAAGCATGATCCCGGTGAGCTGCAGCCGACGTCGCAGGGTGTCGCCGTCCGCCGCGGTGAGCGCATCCAATCCGCGGGCTGCCGCATCGCGCGCCGCGCCGATCTCTCCCGCATTTTGATTGGCGTCCATGAGCATCGCGTAGAGGTGAGCCCTGCTGACGCCGGCACCGGGCGCCGCTGCCGTCCCCGCCAGCGCCGCCCCAATGCGAGTGATCGCCATCTTTGGATCGCGTTCGATCTGATCGTCGAATGGAGCGTCCCCGCCCAGCAATTCTGAGAAACAGCTTGCGTGGACAGGCTCCGAGGCGCAGCAGATGAAGCAGAGAGCCGAAAGGAGCGCTACCGCGGCATGCGATTCAGTATTTTTCCGTGACCCCATGGTTGCTGTGTAGTGCGCGATGAGGGTGGCCGCTAGTTCCTATTTTTCAGTGCCGGCGCGAAGCGCACGGTGGCGCTCGAGGGTCATGCTAGCATTTCCGATATCAAAACACCGCCGCATTCGCTCCCCGAGCCCGAGCGCCAACTGCAACACCGCGGTCATTGTGTTGCCGCAATCGGTACCAGGCACCGTGAATGGCGCTTGTCGGAGGTTGGGGCGCCGGAAACAGGCGGCCGACCGTTAGGCCGTACCAAGTAGTCTGTTCAATCGCCGCGCCCGTGGCCAAGACCCGCGCATCGAATTCACGGATTCGTCATTTTCTTGGTCGCAAGCGTTGCGGCGGATCAGCGAGCGCGGCTGAACGTGTTTCGGCCGTTGCAGTGCTGTCCCGATTCTTTGCGGCAACCAATCGTTCGCAGTCCGTCATCTCACGGCACGCGCAATGAAAGCTCGCACGAAGGATCACCTTCATTCGTTCGATTCGCGCGATCAAGTGATCCAGTTCTGATGCCTTTCGCTCGGCCATCTCGCGCCAGCGCCGCGTTGAAGTCGTTGCAAGCGGAAATCCCTCAAAAAAGGTGCGCGTTTCGCGAACCGAGAAACCGGCTTCGCGCGCAAGAAGAATGATCCGAACGCGACCGACAACTTGTGGATCGTATTGCCGCCGCTTCGAAACACGAATCGGCGCTGCCACGAGGCCGATCTTTTCATAGTAGCGCAGCGCCGAGGTGCTAATACCCGCGGCGCGTGCAACCTCCCCAATCCGCAGATATGCCATGGGTTTTCTCCGATTGCCGTGCAAACCGATTGCGACGGTTTCGATGATCCCAGCAGGAGACGCGTACGATGAGCAAGCGAACGTGGTTATTCATCGGACTCGCGAGCCTTGCGATCCATGGCTGTGCGGGCGCGCCGACCTCAGGAGTGTCAATCTCACCGGCAATCACGGCGGCCCTGGCCGACTCTCGACGACCGATGGAACAGATGCAGCTGGATTCGACGAGACGTCCGGATGTCATCCTCGCATTCGCCGGCGTCAAGGCGGGAGACCGGGTTGCGGATTTCATGCCGGGCAATGGCTATTTCACCCGCATTCTCAGTGATGTCGTGGGCCCAAAGGGGTGGGTCTATGCCTTCATTCCGTCGGAGCAAATCGCCAACTGCCCGGCGCGCGAGATTGCCGGCACTCAGGCGATCGCAAAGGACCGAAGCTATGCCAACGTCGCGGTGCTCAGCGACTCGCTTGGCGCGTTTCGCATGCCGGAAATGCTCGACCTGATTTGGACTGCGCAAAACTACCATGACTTGCATGACGCCTTCCTGGGTCCTGCCAACGTCGCGGCGCTCAACAAAGCCTTCTTCGACGCGTTGAGACCCGGCGGGGCTTTCTTGGTCATCGATCACGTCGCTGAGCCGGGGTCCGGTCTGCGCGATACCGAGACGCTGCATCGGATCGATCCGATCCGCATGAAAGGCGAAATTGAAGCGGCGGGATTCATCTTCGAGGCGCAATGCAACGTGCTGAGAAATCCAGCCGACGATCACCAGCGCAGCGTGTTTGACCCCGTGATTCGAGGCCGAACCGACCAAGTCGTGTATCGATTCCGAAAGCCGATCTGACGTGCTTCAGCTGGTGGGTTAGACGGCTGCAACACGAGCATCGGGAGCCGGGTTATTCCCGCTGCACCGTGATTGTGTGCGTGCAGCAATTCACGCTCCGGAGAGCCAAATTGAGACCCGCCGACCGCTCGCATTGGCGGCGTCCCACTCAAGAAACGGATTTCGATGTCGATTTCTTATTTGATTGCCGCTCGGCGGCCGCGGCTGGCCGCCGATCCCTCGCCCTGAGTTGAGAGCCCTGATGACGATCCAATCCACCTCAACCGTCCGTCTGGCAGATACCGCGGCGACGCGTGTACGCGGTTGGTCGGTCGCCGTCACGGTGCTGCTGTTGATCTGCGCGCATCGGGCGCACGGCAATCAATGCTATGCGGCCGCGACCCAGGGTACTGCCCCGTCCACCTACCAGGCCTATTGCTGGCTGGACTTTACCGGCTACTCCGACACGCAAGCGCAAACCGCCGCGGGGCAAGCCTTTACCTTTGCCTTATCGGACGGCACGACACTGAGCTTGTCGCTGCACGTCAGTACGAACGCCTCCAATCCGGCGCTCTCGGCGAGCGCGGTGCCCACGTGGAGCGGGGCCGCGTTCGGTAACAGCGCCTTCTTAGGTATTTCCGGCAAGCCCGTGTTGTATGAGGTGCAATCGGGCTCCACAGTCCAAATCACCTTGAGCAAAATTACGCTGACGCCGCCGAGCGGCGTGACGGCGATCGGTGCCTACGGCTTTGTCGCCGCCGATGGAGAGTCGACCAACGGCGGCGAAACCTTGAGCTTCACGACCAATGGCGCCGCTTGGACCGAAATGGCGCAGATTCCGAACGGCTCCGCGTATCCGAGCTTGAGTGGGGTCGGAACGACCACGGTGACCGAGACGGGTATTGCCGGAACGGTCGGAAGCTATGCGTTCCAAACCCTGAATAACCCCACGCAAGTATCCTCGGTACTCGTGGGCGCCGGCCTGCAGGGCGCCATCTTCGGCGTCCGGTATGGATCGATGGTGGTCAACACGCAGCTCACGACGACCCGCGCCAATGCGAGCGATCAATTCACCTACGGCGTTCAGTCCACCGGCGGTACGGTCATTGCGACCGGCACTTCCACCGGCACCGGCTTGGGTCCGTTTACCGCAGCGAGTGCACCAACCATCGCCGGCAGCTACGCGTTCGTCGTGAGCGAATCGATGGCGGCCGGCAGCGTGAGCCCGTTCAACTATTACGTGCCGTCCTTGACCTGCACCAACGCCGCCGGCGGATCGACGACGGTCATGCCCACGAATGCCGCCGTGTCGAGTTACACGTTTCCCGGTCTGCAATATCAGGACGCCGTGAGCTGCATCTTCAGCAATTCGGTATCGCCGCTCTATGTCCCCAATCATTTTGCCGTGAGCACGCCGGGCACCGCCGTCAATTGCCAGGCTGCAGCGGTGACGATTACGGCGCACACCGCGGCGCACGCGGCGCTTGGCATCACCTCGAGCATCTCAATCACCACCAGTACCGGGCACGGGGATTGGACCTTGACCACCGGTAACGGCACGTTCGTTGCGGGAAGCTCCAATAGCGGCATCGCGAGCTACACGTATGCCGCGTCGGACGCCGGCGTAGCCGTGTTTGCGCTTCGCGATACCTATGCGGAGGCCGTCACGATCAACGTGACCGATGGAACCGTGACGGCTAAAGCCGGCACCGCGCTCGCCTCCGAGGACAGCCCGCTCACTTTTGTGGCATCCGGCTTTCGCGTGACGAACGGCGGCAATGTCGCGACCACCATCGGCACTCAGCAGGCCGGCGTGAGCTCGAGCGTGAGTCTCGCACTGCAAGCCATTCGCACCGATACCTTGACCGGCGCCTGCACCAGCGCGTTCGCGAGCGGGTCCACGGTCAACGTGAGCCTCGCCTATCAGTGCAATAATCCGCTCAGCTGCATCGGCGGCCAGATCTTTTCTTTGACGAACAACGGCACCACGACGAGCCTTGCATCGAACGCGAACGCCGGCATCACGAACTATACGACCGTGCCGCTCAAGTTCAGCACGCCCAATGCCGAAGCGCCCTTCAGCCTCAATTACAGCGACGCCGGTCAGATCACGCTTGCGGCAAAATACACGATCCCGCTGCAAAACGGCGCGGCATCCGGCAACACCATGATCGGCGCCGCCCAGTTCGTGGTACAGCCCTATAACCTCACGCTGTCGAACATCAAGACCTCTGCAAGCGGCAGCGCCAATCCGGCGGCGAGCACAGCGACCGGCCCGGTGTTCCTCGGCGCAGGACAGCCCTTTACCGCCAGCGTCACCGCGACTAACTACTTCGGCAACGCGACCCCAAACTTCGGCCAAGAGACCTCGCCCGCCGCAGTCACGCTCGGCCCCAATCTCGTGCTGCCGGCGGCCGGCCATGACCCGACGGTGAGCGGCGGCTTCGGCACCTACTCGGGCGGCAGCGCGACCGGCACCGCCTTCTCCTGGCCGGAAGTCGGCATCATCACGCTCACGCCGAACGTCGCGAACTATCTCGGCAGCGGCATCATTTACGGCACGACGTCGGGTGACATCGGTCGC
>Ga0181531_10000633_pt1 | contig 23371 bp, 31 predicted proteins | sample PEATcosm2014_Bin_38_FD_119743 | JGI IMG/M metagenome (GOLD analysis project Ga0181531, IMG submission 119743) | Peatland microbial communities from MTU Mesocosm Facility, Houghton, MI, USA - PEATcosm2014_Bin11_10_metaG | ecosystem: Environmental > Terrestrial > Soil > Wetlands > Peat | place...
CGCTTGGCGGCGATATTCGGGCCAGAAGTCTCAACAAGGTGCCGGAACAACGGTATTGCTGAGATACACGCTGCGACTGCTCACGCAGCAGCAACTTCAGCGTGCGGCGGCTTGTCCGCCGCTCCATTTTTCTTTCCACTTGGCGGAGCGGTGTCGGACTTTGTGGGCAGATCGGGGAACAGGTGCCGGTCGCGGGGCAGAGCATATTCATCCAGCAACCGCAGCATGACCTTGCCGAACTCGCTACCGGCGTTCTTTTGCATGTGTTCGAGAGCGAGCGCCCCGGCGATCACCTTGCGGCGGGTATCGTCTTTTCGGGCTTGTGCTGATGCTTTGGCCTCCAAATCCCGCAGTTGCGCGGCGATTTGGCTTTGCTTTAGGCGGAGCTTTTCCATTTTGTCGGTAGGGGCGGCTTTGGGCATGGTCCTTTCCTTTCGCTGATTTGCCGTGCAGTATGCCACAGATCGCGCGACTCGTCCAGTTTTCTTGACATTGCGACCGTCTTGTGAGACCATCCCGAAGTTAACAAAGGGCGCACTATAGCATTACCCCGAAAGTGGGGTAATGCGTGCTCAGAAAACCAAGGGCGGCCGTGGCGAACTACCATCTTGCACCGAAGTCGATTGCGCGAGGGCAGGGCCGCAGTGCGTGTGCGGCCGCCGCGTATCGTGCGGGCGAGGCCATCGACGACGCGCGGACGGGCGTGCGGCACGACTACACCCGCAAGGGTGGCGTGCTGCACAGCGAGATCATTGCCCCGGATGGCGCACCGGCTTGGGCCTATGATCGTTCGGCGCTTTGGAACGCAGTAGAGGCGGCCGAGGACAAAAGCACCCGGCGCGACACCGCCAAGACCGCCCGCGAGTTTGAGGTTTCGCTACCTCACGAACTTGACGCCGAGCAGCGCCAGGCGGCCGGTTTGGAGTTTGCCCGCTACCTGGTGGACACCTATGGGGTAGTGGCAGACGTGTCCTTTCATGCGCCGCACCCCTACGGCGACGGACGCAATTGGCATGTGCATATTCTGACCACCACCCGGACAATGGGCGAGGATGGTTTTGGCGGGAAGGTGCGGGAACTCGACAGCCCGAAAACGAGCGGGGCGCACATCGTGGCGATCCGCGAGCAATGGGCAAATATCGCTAACCGTCATCTTGAGGCGGCCGGACGCGAGGAGCGAATTGACCACAGGAGCTACGCCGACCAGGGCCGCGACCAGGAGGCAACAATTCACCTTGGACCCGACGCGGCGGCGATGGAGCGCAAGGGCGAACAGACCGAGCTAGGAAACATCAACCGCACCGTGAAGGCGGCGAATGATGACCGCGCCCGACTTGAAGCGGAGGCCGCCGAGGTATCGGCACAGATTATCGACCTTGAGGAAGAACGCGCAAAGCGGGCGGCTCAAAAGGAAGTATTCGCCGCCGCCAGGACGCTCGACCCGGCGCGGGTTTTGGACGCGATCACCGAGCGGCGGGCGACCTTCACCCGCGCCGATTTGAACTTTGCCCTATCGAAGCAGATCACGGACGCAAAGGAACGCTCCGCCTTTATGAACGAGATTCTAGGGCATGGTGAAACCGTGGCCCTGGCCGACGAGGAGGGCGGGGCAATCAGCCGCTACACCACTCGGGGAGTTTTGAGGGCCGAGGCGGACGTGTTCGACGCCGGGCGCAACTTGGCCGCCGATCACTCGCACGGTATCCGCAGCGACCGCCTGGCCGCGTGCATCGACGGCCACCACGAGCTTGACCAGGAGCAGCGGGCGGCCGTGGCGCACGCGACGCACGCCGAAGGTTTGGCGATCATCGCGGGCGAGGCTGGCACCGGGAAGAGCCGCACGATGGCGGCGATCCGGGACGCCTACGAAGCGGAGGGCAAGCACGTAATCGGCATGGCCTGGACTAACGCCGTGGTGCAGGACATGGCCGCGAGCGGCTTTGACCACACCACCACGATCAAGGGCGAGCTTATGCGGCTTGAGGGTGGTTACACCTCTTGGGACCGCGACACGGTCGTTATGGTGGACGAGGCCGGTATGCTCGCCACGAAGCACCTGGCCGAGCTTATGGGCAGGGCCGAGGAAGCCGGGGCGAAGCTGATCCTTGTCGGAGACGACAAGCAGCTTGCCAGCATCGAGCACGGCGGCATGTTCGGAGCGTTGAAGGAGGAGCACGGCGCGGCCGAGCTTCACACCGTCCGGCGCGTTGCCGATGCCGACCAGAAGACGGCTTTCAATGCCATGCACAGGGGCGACTTCCGCGCCGCCCTGGACGTGTTCAAGGACCGAGGCGCGATCCACTGGACCGAGGGCGAGGACGCCACCCAGGCCGCGCTTGTGGAGAGCTATGCCCAGGCAAGCGCACAGGAGCCGGGCAAGACCCGCTTTGCCTTCGCCTACACCAATGCCGAGGTTGACGCCCTTAATTCCGCGATCCGGCAGAAGCGGGAGGAGCGCGGGGAGCTTGGCGAGGACCACGTTTTTGCCACCAAGCACGGGGACCAGGTTTTTGCCGAGGGCGACCGGGTGCAGTTCACGGGCAACGCGGCCGACCGCGAGCGCAAGGCGGCCGGGCTGGTTAACGGCATGGTGGGCACGGTTGAGGCGATCAAAGACGCTGAAATGACCGTCAGGCTCGACGCCAAGCAGGCGGACGGTAGCGACCGGGTTGTGACCTTCCGCGTTGGCACGGACGAGCAGGCCGGGGAGTTTGGCGCGATCCGGCACGGCTATGCGGGCACGATCTATAAGGGGCAGGGCAAGACCCTGGACGAGACTTTCGTGCTGCACTCCCGCCATTGGCGGAGCGCCAGCAGCTACGTTGCCCTTACCCGTCACCGTGAGGACGTGACGCTTTTCGTGGACAAAGCCGAGAGCCGCGACCTCGACCGCCTGGCCGTGCAAATGTCCCGGATCGAGGAGAAGCGGGCGGCCAGTGGCTTCCACCAGGTGGAAACGCCGGAGGCGGAGCGCCCGCTATTTGCTGGCCGGTATGCCGCCCTTCACGACGCCCACGCCGCCGGCGAAGCCGAGCAGCGGGGCAGGGCGGCCAACCAGAACGACACCGCGGCAGGGGACCAGACCGCGGACGCCGCCAGGAAGCCCCAGGACGGCGCAGCGCGGGCGGCCGAGCAAATCCCCGCACCGGAAAACGAGGAGGCTCAGGCCGCAGCCAGGCAGGCCGCGCGGGCGCAATGGATTGCCGCCCGCACCGAGAAGATCATGGACGGCCGCAAGCAAGGTTTGCGGTTGCAGCGGTATCACCGCGACGACCGGCTTGCCGAGCCGCAGCCGATCCGGCCGGAGGAAAGCGGCGGAGCCGCAGAGCTTCCCCGTTTGCCGGATCACTTGGACCGCTACCGCGAGCAGCTTGAGGAGCGCCGTGCGGACATGGACCAGGCCGAGGCAGCCTATGCCGCCGCTCAAGCCCGCCTGGCCGAGAAGCCGGACGACATGGCGATCATGTTTGAAATAAGCCGCCGGAGCATCGCGGCCGAGCGGACCCGTGAGCCAGGCCAGGCCGCCGAGCAGGTTTTGACCCGTTATGCAGAGCTTCGCCGCGAGGAACCGGCCAAGGCCGTTGCCTATCTTGAACGGTCCTACCAGCAGGAGGAGCGGGCGGAGCTTGCCCGGACCCGAGAGCGCGGAGCGCGAACGCGATAGCTCCGGCACGCCTCAAGGGGGTGCCCGCGCCGGAGATAGCAGAACCAGCCCCCGGACCCGGATCACCCGGCTTTTCAGAGCGGCAGGCCGTGCCTTGTTCCGATGGAACGGCAGCGGGACGACCGACCCGCGCGGGCGCCAGAAAGGCCGTCGCGGCCGAGGCAAGGACGTTATGGGGAAGGGGCCGCGCCTGCGATTCAGAAAGCCGCAGGGGCCGAAATAGGGCGGCGGGTGTCTATAATTTTTCTGAGTTCAGCCGCCCCGTCCCAGACACTGCCACTTGGGGCGTTTCCCCGATAGGGTAATGGTGGGCCTTCCACATCAGGTAATCGTATGCCTCTGCGTCGGAAATAACCGGCTTCAATGGGTCCGGCGGACCTAGTGCGGTGCGTAGTTCTCCGGCCGCCACGGCGACAACGCCGGTTGCAGCGCATATTACAATGATCCAAAATGACCACCCGCCATCGTGCATAATGCCAGTGTCACCGCCGTAGTTTGCCTCACGGATGGCACCCACCACCATGGCCGCAAGAAAACCTAAAAAGCCACCCAATAGGCCGCCGCAGACTGACCATATAGCCGAAAGAATGGGTGTATTTCGCGGTGCTTTGTAATTGTGGTCGATGCTTCCAAACGCCCGGAGCAAGGCACGCTTTTCTTCCTTTGTTGCAGCCGCTTCAAGGCGTTTTGCAAAGGTGTTTGACGCGCTTTCTGGCGTCAGAGCCATCACGCCAAGAATAGCTTGGGCCGTTTGTTCTTCCGGGCTTTGGATAATTGGCTGCACGCTCATAATTATCCCCTACAGCCGATCCGCGTTGAGGCGGCCGGACGGTTGCGCGGCCGAGGCGGAGGGCGGCTCCGACGGCACGACAGGCACGGCTGCCGCTGGCAGCGCGTCTGGCACTACGGCCCCTCAGGATCGAGGGGATTGCGGACAAACGTAGCGCCGGGAAACGATCTCAGGTGATGACGGATTAAATGGTCAATCTCTGCCCGCGATGGGGAAACTATCGCTTCGACCAGGCCCGCCACGACGCCGCCACCAATCCAGAAAGCAAGCCAGAGGAGCAGCAAATGCTCACGTATCCAGGAATGCGCTCCAAAGAACCTACCTACGACGAACGCTAGAATGAACGACACAGGGAGAGCTAGAAAAATAGCCCACAGGGCCGCCGTTCTTGCTACCCGTTCCAGCTTCCGATGGAGATAATTGTATTGGACGACACTGCGGCCGCTGGTTTCCACGTTTTCCATGGTATCTCCTACAGTCGATCCGCGTTGAGGCGGCCGGATGGTTGCACGGCGGCGGCAAGCGGCGGCGGGGTGGTATCTGTCGCGGTCCGAGCCTTTTGTTCTGTCTCTCTCAGTGTGTTTCGTAAGGCTGCCATTTCGACTGCGTATTGTAGATTCTGCTTTTCCCAGGGGTCCCGCACGTTTTCTCTTGCCCATTTTCTATATTCGGCGCGCGCTTCCACCGATGAACTTGGGTCGAAGATGCTGAACCAGGCGATGGCCCCACAAACAAGCCCCGCAATTCTAAAATAATAAGAATGATGTTCGCCGGTTTCGAGGCTGTAGTATGTGAAATCGTTGTCTAGCAAAAATCCCACTGCGACAAGGCAGCCGAACATCATGCCGCCCCCTTTCCAGCTATCCTCTCTTGGGTTATTCAACAAATAATCATCTTGCAGTTGGTCAAGTCTCTTCGCGACTAGGTCCGGTGCCGCCTCAGTGCCGCCATTTTTAATGGCATCCAGGTTTTCAGGTGTAAGATTGATCTCGGCCAACTCTTGGCGAAATGCGTTTGCAAACTTGGGGTCGCGCTTCCTTCGTATGGCAAACATCAGCACGGATAAAAGGGTCGTCAGTAGCGCCACTAGCGCGAGGGCAAGATCGAAGCCGTGGTTTTCAATCGACTCGATGAGGTCTGACATTTTCGTTCCCCTTACAGCCGATCCGCGTTTAGGCGGCCGGACGGTTGCGCGGCAGGGCCAGCGGGCGGGTCGGGCGGCGAGGAGGGCGCTCCTTGCCGCAAGGCGTATCCCGGCGAGAAGGGGCTTGGTCTGGCAGCAGGCGGCGGGGCAATAGACTGACCAGAGCGGGGCGGCAGCGCCCCCGGCACTTCATCACGCATCATGCGCATTTGCTCGCGCTGGTATTGTAACTGTAGATCAAGCTCTTGCTGCTTTAGTTTTTTCTGATGTTCAATTTCTTTTTTTTGTTGCCACGCGCCGAGCTTTACCACCTCGAAGTATGTGCCAAGCACGACAGCACCGATTATGGCAACAGTTATTGCAATATCAATACCGTCCATTTTTTCGCTACTCCTACAGTCGATCCGCGTTGAGGCGGCCGGATGGTTGTGCTGGCGCGGCGGGTGGCTCCGGCGGAGCGGCAGCGACCGGAGCGGGCGGCACGGACCCCGGCACTTCGTCGCGCATCATGCGCATTTGCTCGCGCTGATGCTCTCGCTCCAACGCAAGCCTTTCTCTGGTGGTCGCTATTTCTATCTGAGCGTGCTGGCTTTTAAGGTAGAGTTCCGCCGAGTGTTCTGGGCTTCTTCCGTATTTTAGGCGATGCACTAGCTGAGAGAGTCCCCATAATATAACGGCACCGATCCAGAATAGGAACAGAACCCCGAACACTGCGCCCGTATCACTATCCATTGCCGCCCCCTATCCGATCCACTGCCGGGCTTCATCGACCACCCGAACCGCCACATTCCAAGCCTGGTCCGCCGCGTCGCCGCCCTGCCGATAGGGTAGCGGGCCGCCCTTCTTGGCGGGCCGGGGGTCAGGCAGCACCGTATGGCTCATGACGTTAGCCCGGCCGGACCGGGTTTCCGAAATGAACAACACCCCTTGGCCCCGTTCCATGCACCCAAGGTGTTCGGGCGCAAAGTGCGGCACCAGGCTTTTGCTTTGCCCCGTGTTGCTCCCGCCGCTGACCTGGCCGGGTGCCCAGGACGAGCTTGAGGACGAACTTTCATAGGTCCAGACGGCGTTACCACTCAGTTTCGAGAAATACTCTTGCGTCTTGCCTTCTTGCGGCGCGAACAGCAGCCGCACGCCTGCGTTGCCAATGAAGCTTTCCCACCTTTTCGGGTGAACATCCCCCAACTGTCCCAAATCTTGCAGCGCCAGAAACAGCTTGACGCCAAATTCGCGCATCAAGGCCATGTTGTTTTCGATGACTTCCATGTGCCCAAGGGCGGCATACTCATCGAGCATGAACAGCACGGGAACTGGCGAGTCCTCAACAGATCGCAGCAGCGGCAACAGGATTGTGGTAATCATCAGCCGCAGCCAAATCGCATGTGTTGCCAGGTAGCGCGGGGGCAAGACCAGATAGACCGTCACCGGCTCTTGCTTTAGCCGGCCGAACGAAAAAGACCCCTCGGCTACATCCTTCCTGACCTGGGGGCTTGCAAGCCACTCGGTTTGCGTTATCGCCGTTGAAAGCACCGAGAACAATTCTCTATTTTCCGGTCCAATCTCGGAAAACCTATTAAGCGCCTCGGTAATGAAAGGATAGTCCTCGATCATCTTTGGTATGTGGCAAATCCACTTGATGAAGCCGCTCAGTGCTTTCGGCTCCGCTCCAATGATTTGGCGGACATGGCCGAGGGTTGCGCCGCTTTTCAGGCCAGGCAGTTTGAAGATGAGCGGCACTTCCGTGTCCGGCGCGCCGTTGCGGCCTTTTTTGATGAAGCTGTCATATTCAAATTCATCGGTGCGCATTTTTTCCAGCACCTTGAGGGCGAGAATGAGGCCGCGCACGAGAGCTTGGGCAGATTGCGCAAAATGCGGGTTATTGTCTGTGGCAGCCACCTTAATAATGGCCTCAGACATCGCCTTGGCCTCATCGACTGCCTCTCCGTCCGGCGCGTCGATTTCCATTTCCGCTATTGGGTTGATCCTTGCGCTCCGCAGAAACGGATACCGCTCGACCAAGCGAGGGTAGTTCTTTTCAACGACTTTGAAAGGATCAATGATTATCACCTTCCGGGTCGGATTACCGTTTTCATCGAGTTTGGCCCGATGAACGGCCGTATGTGCCGCGAGCGCCCCCTTGGGATCGACCACGACCATTGACCAATCAACCAGGCGGCAGAGGTTCGGCACCAGCACGCGCCAGGATTTTCCCGACCCGTTGGGGCCGAACATGACCAAGTGGCGGTCTAGGACGTATTCGTGCGCTCCTTGACCCATCGGCCATTGCCCGGCGAGGAAGTTGAACGGTTCGAGCGTGACTTCCTGCGGTTGCGGCATCTTGCCGACTTCCCAACCGAGATACACACCCCCGTTTTTTTCCCATTTATCAACGGACATAGGAGTAGTCCTTGCAAGGCTTGCTCCCACCCTCGCACGCCGTCGCTACGTTGTCCACAACGCAAGAACGCGACGACCACACAAAAGAACATGGCGGGGATTCCCTTTTTGCATAGCGGTTTTTATTGCGCGGGTTGCTCATGCTTCTACAGTGCCCGAGCCTAACGTTTTTGGCTTTATGCCGGGCGGTGTCGCGTGCCATCCACTCTCTCAGCTTCCCGGCCGGATGACCTGGCCGAGCGGATCGACCAGCTTGTGACGTTGACCGGCACCGGCCAGAGCCAGGCGCACGAGGGCTACCTTGCCAATCAGGCATTGCTAGAGGACGCGGCGCGGCGGGCGAGCAGCGAGTTAGGCCGTCACGCCCTTGCGACCATGCGCGAGGCCGGACGCCAGGACTATGCGGCGCACCTGGCAACCGTCGCGGCCGTCCGGCTCGCAGATCGCGGCGACCACGCCGACGCCGACGCCATGAACAAGGAGGCCGACGCACGGCGCGAGATTGCCGCCGGTATGCGTTCCAACCCCAATCCCGAACCGCCAGCACCGGAGCCGCCTGGTGGCTGGGAATGGCCGCGCGGCTACGAACCGAAAGGCACCATCATGAGCGACAATTCAGACGTGGTTTTTGATGATCGTGCGGCGACCGACGGGCAACGGGGCACGCTGCCGGACGGCGACCCAAAATATGATGAGCAGACGGCGGAGAATATGCGCACGCTCGAAAAGATCGAGCGCGAGGGCGGGCCGGAGGCGCTTATTGAGGCGTTCAAAGACGGCTATACAAATTGGGGTCATGCTCAAGAGGCTTCGGAAATTGCCCCCGGCATCTATCATATCGTCACTGGCGGGCACGGTGGTTACTACCTATCCCCTGAACGCTATGAGCAAATGCCTGAGCAGTTACGGCAATGCTCTTTCACTAAAGACCGCTTCTTTGATGAAGATAGCAGCTACATTGCCGTCGAACTCACCTTCCCGGCCGAAACCGAGAGCTCTCGGAAAGATGCGCTTGAAAGATACAATGCGGATTACCGAGACGAATTGGGGCCGCTGGATATGAGCACGCTGCCGCCGGAGCGCGGGCGGGAGATTGATACGCCGACACCTAACGCCACCACGCAAGCCGCTGATCCGTGGACTGCCGCCCGCGACGGCGATCATGCTTCTGGTCAAGCAGCGCAGCAGGGCCAACTTCTCACAGCACCGCCGGAAGGCGGGAACTCCCCGAAAGGCCCGGATATGCAAGGCACCAATCCGAATATTGTTTTTGAGGAAGCCCGCGACAGCGTGCAGCCAGGCGGCAAGGACTACAGCACGTTGCAGCAGCAACCCGCTCCGGCCGCCAGCATCGAGGAGGAGCCGCAGCGCCAAGCGAGTCAAGTTGCGGCGGCCGAACTCGGCCACGACGCGGACGGTCCCAATGTCGGGGGAGCGGACAGGCCGGAACCAACCAAAACCCGCGCCATCACCCTTGGCCAAGCTCCTGGTATCGGGTTGACGATTGACGAAGTGAACCTGGACCGACGCGATACTGGCGTTGACCGCGCTCTTGTGCGTGAGGCGGAGCTTGCCGAAGCTGGCCGGGTTGCCGAGGCTCTTGCAGCGGATCAAGCTCAGGGCCAGCAGGCCCCGGAGCCGGACGCCGTGCGGATCGACCAGGAGCCGCCTTCGGTCGCCGGGCTGGACAACGAGCCGACCGTGCAGGAGGTTCGCCAGGCCGAGGCCGAGCAGCGGGACGCGGAGGCTAGCACGAAGCGCCAGGCGGCCGAGCTTCCCGGTGCTGAAAACCGCGAGGTTGCGTCAGAAGTTGCCACCGATTGGGCCGCCCAGGCTCGCGCGGCTTTGTCCAGCATCAAGGCCGAGAAAGCCGCCCTTGAAGAAGGGAACGAGCAGGGCAACAGCCAGGACGGCGGACGCGGCTACACGGCCGCATTCCGCAGCTTTGGCAATGGCCTATAGGAGGCACCAATGCTCAGCTTATTCCGTTCAAAGCAAACGAGAGTTGACGAGCCGCCTTTAGCAGAACGCACACCTACCCCGGATGAAAAAACGGGTTGGCGAGCCCGCTACGCGGCCTCTAAGGAGAAGTTAGAGGCCGCCTTGGAGAGTGTTGAAGGGATCGCGGGCGATCTAAAGGCTATGGGGCTTACGCTCAAAGCTGATCGGCTAGACGCTAAGGTTTGTTGGGACGATCCAAAGGCACCTTGGAGAAACAACAGCTTTGCGATTGCTCTATCTGATGTCGGGGCTTTTTGTCGCCTGATACGGCATATCAATACTGCGCCCCCCACCTTCATCACCGACGCGCAAGAGATGGTAGGCGAGGAGCTTGCGGCTTTTGGTGTAGCAATCGCTTTGACGGCTCCTAATGGCTTTACCGTTACACAAGACGGCGCGGAGGATGCTACGCGCACGGTTGAATGTGCGGCCGACGCGGTTTTTCTTGCCATGACCCTGGCCTTGCGCCGTGCGTTGCAGGAGCGCCAGGCCGCCCAGGAACCGGCGGCCGGAGCGCAGATCATCAGCTTTGCCGCCGAGCAGGCCCGCCGGCAGGGCGACGACGAGACCTTTTAACAGACGCGGGCCGCGCTTGCGCCGACTCCCGGCGTGTGCGTAGTTCTGCACAACTCATAAACTGGTGTTGTCGGCAATGAAGGTTGTAGCGGTGTTAAGCGAGAAGGGCGGAGCGGGGAAAACCACCCTTGCCGTCCACCTTGCGACCGCCGCGCAGCTTGCCGGGAACGCGGCGGCCATTCTCGACCTGGACCCGCAGGGCAGCGCCTTCGCATGGGCAGAGCGGCGCACCGTCCCGCCGGAGGCGCAAGCGATCCTTCCGGTTGCCCTGCCCGGCTGGCTTAAGAAGCTGGACGAGGCCGGGGCGGGCCTTGTGGTGCTCGACACCGGCCGCGACAGCAACAACGCGGGCTACACGGCCGCCAAGGCGGCCGACCTGGTGCTAGTGCCATGCCGCGCGGGCGGGTTCGACTTTCTGGCACTTGGCCGGACGCTCGACCTTTGCCGCCTGGCCGGTAAGCGCCCCTTTGTCGTGTTGAACGCCCTTCGGCCGGGTTCCAGCCGTGCCGAGCAGGAGGCGCGGGAAACCCTTTCCGGGCTTGAGTGCGACCTGTGCCCCGTGACCATCCACGAGCGGGCTGATTATCGCAGCGCGAGCGTTGCCGCGCGATCCGCGCAGGAATTGGAGCCAAAGGGCAAGGCCGCCCAAGAAATTGCCGCGCTGTATGCGTGGCTTGCCAAGCAAATCTCAGCGCCAGCAACGAAGAAGGCGAAAGGGGCAAAAGTATGAGAGCTTCACTTAAAGAAATCGCAGGGAGCATGAAGCAGCCCCCGGCGAAGCCGGTAGCGGTAGTCCCTGCAGAACCCAAAACCTACCGCACGGCGCAGACCCGCGCCGCGACGCGCCAGCTATCCGGCCACTTCCCGGCCGAGGCCGTTCAGGCGTTCCGCGTGCTCGCCGCGACACTCGACATGGACGTGCAGGAGCTACTTGGCGAGGCGATCAACATGACCTTTGAGCGCCACGGCGTGCCAAACCGTTTAGAAATCACGAGCGGGCGGCGGAAGCGGGATTAGCTGATGATGCACCTACAGGAAGTTATAAAAGTTCTGCGGCAGGCTTTGGAATGTAGCGTTTACGTTGCCCCAAGGGACCCAGGCTTGACATACGACGAGTTGATGGAGGTTGGAAAACGCGCGGGGTTTCAGGCTGGTGAAATCAATGACGCGTTTCCCCAGGTCACAACTCAATATTTTGGCCGGCAGTCAAATAAGCTGCTTCCAAACGATCAAGTTGTCTCACTGTGGAAGTTTTTCTCTCTGCGTGACGACCCGGAGTATCGCAATTTTGCCGCTTTTGACTTTCTGTTTTCACAACTCAACGCGAGCATACGAGCCGAGGGCGGGCACAATGCACGGCTTGAGCGCGCCGTTGTTGTTGAGCGTGCAATGGCAGCACAAATCCCGCAGCCTGATATCGAGGCAGCCATAACTATTGCAATAATGGCCGAATTCATTAAAGACAAGGACGGGACACTTAAACCTAGTTCGGGCACGGTTTACGAGCCACTCCCAACGCAGCAGCGGGCGCAGACCATGATACGGCAGCGCCCTCGCGACGAGGTTAAGGTGAAAGTCTACGGATTTGTAAAGGACGTAATTGGTCGACGAACAGATGGGCGGCCGAAACACGTGGAGCCGCTGGATGAATTTCCCAACGCGTTAGAGCGGCTCGGCTATGGACGGTTTCGTTTATGGTGGAGCCAGACGGTTGCCGAGTTAAGAAGAAATGATACTCATTCCGCTCCACTTTCGAGTTTGGTTCTTTCAGCGGCGCTTGTTGAAGGGTCTCTTACTTTTGTCGTGAAGCACGCGCGGAGCCTCGGGCTTGCTGTTTTTCGTTCTAGTGACTTTGACCGCGATCCTCGCACGTGGAAAATCGACGACCTTATAGCAAGCGCGGCGTCTGGTGGTAATGATGCTGTTCTTGATGACCCTTCACGCGTTCGCGCCAAAAGGCTCGTCGAAACTAGGCAGCGCATTCATGCTGGGCGGATGTTGTCAGAATTTCCCACTACCGCCCCTGATCTGCGTCCGGACGAAGCACGGGATGCCAAGGCGACCGCAGAGCTTGTGGTTCGGTGTGTCCTGGATTGGTTGGAGAAGCATCCGCCCACCCCTTAGAGCACGAGCATCTATCATGGTTAATTCAGGTAAATGTCCCTTGGGCGCTCGAATTTCCGCGTGATTGATTTTGCCTCAGTCGGGTGGTCACTCCCCCTCAGCAATGCCGCCCAAAACTCCTCATCAAACGCGCCGTCAAGAAACATATAGCGGCACACATGGATGAGCTTCATGCGATCCCAAAAACCATATCCCATGCGCACATCGTAGTAGGATTCAACTTGGTAGAAAGATGGAGTTTCCTTCTTTAGCCAACGATCATCAAGAAACTTAGACAGTTCATCGACCTTTTCGCTCGGAACAGCGAATTGATCCGAAAATGGCGCGTGAAGCCGTGCTCCTTCATGAAACAGGGGATACACGCTCGATTGCCAGGCGTATATGTAGGCGTCGGATAGTCCCTTGCTTGGCCCTTCCGTGAGGGCGGCACACAAAACATTAAAACGCACGGACTGAAACATCTGCGCGTGTTCCGGGCGGCCGAGTCCGGCCATCACCAGCCTTCGCACCGCTTCGGATCGTGTTGGCACGTCGCGCTGTTCAGTTCTCCACTCGTCGATCCGGCCTAGGATGCTAGCGTCTAGACGCATCTCGAATCTCTCAGTTTTTTCAACCACCTGGGCGCACTCCGTATAATCGCCGGAAGATACGGCGACTGTCCGTATATAACGAGGAACGTCCGTATGTCAATGGGCGGGGCGACGCGTGAGGCTGAGACCGGCCCACTATCGGGCTGTGGTGCAGAAGTCCTAACTTTCGCACCAAACCCCCTCCCCTGCCCTGGAAAGGGCTTTTCTGTTGCAGAAGTCCGGTGCATAAGCTGCCATGATTTACGGTTACGCCCGAGTCTCGACAGACGGCCAGAGCGTGACCGCTCAGGTTGAGGTGTTGACGGCCGCCGGAGCCGCCCGCGTGTTCCGTGAAACCGCGAGCGGAGCCAAGACCGACCGGCGGCAGCTTCGCCGCGTGATCGACCAGCTTGCGACCGGCGACCTCTTACTTGTGACCCGGCTCGACCGCCTGGCCCGCTCGACCCGTGACCTGTTGAACACCCTGGCCGAGATTGCCGGGAAAGGCGCTGGCTTCCGCAGCCTGGCCGACACATGGGCCGACACGAGCACCGCCCACGGGCGGCTTATGCTCACTGTTTTAGGCGGCTTGGCAGAGTTTGAGCGGGATCTTATTCGTGCCCGCACCGCCGAGGGCCGCGCCCGCGCCAAGGCGCAGGGGCGCAGCCTTGGCCGCAGCCCGAAGCTCACCCCCTACCAACGTCAGGAGGCGCTTGCCCGCCTGGATCAAGGCGAATCCTGCCGCGAAGTCGCACGGACCTACGCCGTCAGTCACAGCACAATTTCACGGCTTGGAGTTAGCCCACGATGAGCGAAACCGAGCCAGCACGGGCGAGCTTGCCATTCGGCAGCGAGTTTTCGCCATCGCAGATCAACCTTCGGCAGACTTTGGAATTGATCGACCAACACGAGGGGGATCAAGCCGGGCTACAGGCCGCCATTCTGGCCGCCTATTTCAGCACTCACGGCGGAACCGGCCCCCACGCCGCAAAGAATCGCAACACATTAGCGATGAACTCGCGGCTTGGCCTCAAAGCCTACGGAATTATTGATCCTGATGCGACGTTTACTGAATTTGGCCGCGAACTATTCAATTTGCGTGCTGATGAAAAGGCTCTTTACGAGGCTCTTGCCAAGCACATTCTTTTGAATCTGCACGGCATGGCACTTGTTCAGTGTATCCGCGACATGACGGCGGCCGGGGAGGACGTTGACCTTACCAGCCTGCGGCGTGGCTTGGCCGAGCGCGGCGTCGATTATCCCTCCGGCGGCAAGCATCCGAGCATGATGCGCCTATGGCTCGAAAAGGCCGGGGTTTTTGTCGGATCACGCTGGCAGATTGATGATATTCGGTTGCAGGAAGTGCTTGGCACTGATCCGGCCATGTATCGCGAGCTTTCTAAGCTCACCACGGAACAGAGGGCCTTTCTGCGTGCCCTTGCGAATAGTGGAATCACCGAGCCGCAATCTGCAACCGAGATCGTGAAGCTGGCGGAAGCCACCTATGGCGTGCGGTTTCCTGAAAAAAGCCTGCCTAAGATGGTGCTCAATGCACTTGTTGAAGCTGGCTACATTACAGCGACCAAGACGACCGAAGGGCGCGGGGCGAAGCCCTTTATGGTTGCGCCCACGGAGAAGGTGACGGTTGACCTAATAGAGCCGCTTTTTGACCAGATGAAGGAGCAGGCAGACCCGAAGCTCATCGAGTTACTTCGCAAGCCTCTTGATGAAATAAGGGCGGAGCTAAAGTCAGACGATATTTATATCAAGGGCCTAGCCTTGGAGGCGCTTGCTTTTAAGCTCATGCGGCTTGTCGATATGGATTACATGGCAACGCGCTTGCGGGCCTCCGCGACCGGCGGGGCCGAGGTTGACCTAGTTTTTCAATCGTCCCGCCTTGTTTATTCGCGCTGGCAGGTTCAGTGCAAGAATACAGCCCGCGTATCTCTTGACGATGTTGCAAAGGAAGTAGGTCTAACCGCCTTCATTAAGAGCAACGTCATTGTCATTGTGACAACCGGCACCATTGGCGGCGAGGCTCGCCGCTACGCCAACAAGATCATGCGCGACTCAAACCTTGCCGTTGTGATGATCGACGGTCCTGACCTGGACCGTATTAGCGTCAACGCTTCCCAAATCATTGATGTGTTTACTCGTGAGGCACGCATGGCGATGTCGCTCAAAAAACTGGACCTTGACCAATGACAAAGCCCGCCTCCCCTTCCACCTACCACAAGACCCGCCTCGGCCGGATCATGCACGGCGACTCCTTGGCTTTGCTCAAGAAGATGAAGGGCGATTCTGTTGACCTGATTATGACCAGTCCACCTTTTGGCCTGGTGCGCAAAAAGGAATACGGCAACGTTGACGCGAGCGAATACCTTGATTGGTTCCGCCCCTTTGCGGAACAGGCAAAGCGCGTGCTCACGGACACCGGCAGCTTTGTCATCGATATAGGGGGGGCGTGGAACCCTGGCACACCGACACGGAGCTTATATCACTTCAAGCTCTTAATCATGCTTTGCGAGGAATACGGCTTCCACCTGGCGCAAGATTTTTATTGGTGGAACCCCTCGAAGCTCCCGACTCCGGCCGAGTGGGTGACGGTGCGGCGCATCCGCGTCAAAGACGCCATCAATACCGTGTGGTGGCTGTCAAAAACGGCCTGGCCAAAGGCAAGCAATCGCCGCGTGTTGCAACCCTATAGCGACAGCATGGTTGAGTTATTGGCGAAGGGATACCGGGCAAAAAAGCGCCCATCCGGGCACGACATTAGCGAAAAGTTCAACACTAATAACGGCGCTTCCATTCCGCCTAACCTGATCGCGCTACCGAATACGGAGAGCAATGGAGCCTATCAGCGGTATTGCGAGGAGCACGGCTTGCCGCACCATCCTGCCCGCTATCCGGCCGAATTGCCGGAGTATTTTATTCGTATGTTGACCGATCCGGGCGACCTGGTGGTTGACCCCTTCGGCGGCAGTTGCGTGACCGGCGAGGTAGCGGAGCGCCTTGGCCGTAAATGGGTTTGCGCGGAGATTATGGAGGAATACTTAAAGGGGGCTGTGTCTCGCTTCCCGCCAATCAACACTGTTGTCGCCAAGACGACCCCACGGCCGCCGAGCGATGCGAATTACTACAAGGTGCCGCGTCCCGGTTTGCTTTGGAATGGCAGCGATGGTGACGCCCTACAGGCAGACGGGGGCAAGACCCGCCCGGCCGGTATGAAGGGGCGGTCTAAAAAGGCGGCGGGAGGAGCGGCGGCACCGGAGGTTGTGCCGCTGGCAGCCTTGGCGGCAGAGGCCGATTAACCCGCTGCTCTACCGGCGGCCGGAGCGGCGGCGGGCCAGGGGCGAACGCACCATGAACAATATGGTTGCGTGCGGGCCTCCATAGCGATATATGGGGGTGGTAGCCCATTCCCCCTACCATTAGTGGTGCTTTTGGGCCTTGATGGAGGTTCTAATGTCGAAAGACCGGCTTTTTGTGGAGCAGCGCCCACAGGGTGATTTTGCTGTCCGGCGGCCTAATTCGGAGCGGGCTAGCGCCGTTCTGCCGACCCAGGCCGAGGCCATAGCGCGGGCACGGCAGCTTAATCCAGAAACCCCGCCGTTGGTTGAGCGCGTGCGCAACACGAACGTAGGCGGCCGGGACCAGTGGCGTAAGCCATAAGCCCCCAAACCGCCCATGGAGGCACCATGACAAGAGTTCTTGGGTTGGACGAGTTCCAACGTAAATTAACAGACTTAGCGAACCGTGCTCAGAGCCTTTCAGGCACGCGCAACGTGCCCGTGACGGATTTACTCACTCCAGAGTTTGTTCAGGCTTGCAGCCGCTTTCAATCGGCTGAGGAGCTATTTGAAGCGAGCGGCTTTGTTATCAATACGCCAGAGGATTTTGCCGCAATTCCTGACGCTGAGTGGGATACATTTATCTCCTCCAATACTTCCTTTTCATCCTGGGAAGCGATGCTTGGTGACGCGGGCGGGGCTTGGGCCGCGCGGCAATTAGGTCTTTAAGGACGGTCATCACGGCGGCCTATCCAACGACCGGCGCGGTATCGCGGCGCAGCGAGCGGTTAAGGCTCCGGCGCGAGCGCCTTGGCCTTCGGCTTGGTCCCCACGGTTGCGGCGAGCTTGTCCCCTGCTTCCTCGCACAGCACGAAAAGCAGAATCAGCCAGAACCACAGGCTTGAGGATTGGGGCTTTGGCCCCGCCGGAGCCGCGAGGACGGCCCGCCGACGCTCCCGGCGCGTGTCCCTGCACTTCGCCTCGGCGGCTTCGATTTGGGCCAGGGTAGCGCCTTCCTCCCCCTTGAGAGCCGCGACCTCCGCCAGCCAGGCGGCGAGCTTGTCATGACCCGGCCCTCCCTCCCAGGCGGTTGCTTTCGTCACTGTCAGATCGTCAATCCGGCCGACCAGGCGGACCATATAGGCCCGCGTTGCGCGGAGCTTTGCGCCGAGCCAATCGCTTCCCGAGGTTGTTGTGTTGTCCACCATGCGACCACTCTAGTCGTGGAGTTGCTAAGGTTAGGTTAACCCCCTGCCCGGTGCGAGTCGCCGCCGAGTCTCCGGGCGAATCACTCGCAAGCGGCGCGGCGCGAGGAACGCGACTCGATAAAAGTCACGCTGTTTTCAGCGTTTTCAGCAACATACTTGCCTTTGCTATTCTTTTATTTCAGACTCGCGAGTTGCGGTATGGTGCCGCAAGCGTGGAACCAAGGAGCTTGACCACGGAGAGCTAGAAACAAGAAAGCCCGCCTTGCAGGGCGGGCCACTGTCCCGGCGGAGCCGGGGAGTTCGGTGTGTTTGGCGACCCCGAATTTCCCCTACATCCATTCTCTTTGCAAGTGTTTTCTTGCCACGGGAGAGCTTTGCCCGGCGCATGGCCTCAAACTGACCCGGCGGGCTGAACCGAAAGGATCAGCCGAATGGATATCTTCGACCGCAAGCGGTGGAGGAAGGGGAGCGTTTACGGCGCTGACTTCCGGCCGCTCGACCGCAATCAGAGGGCCGCTGTGCTCTTTCTGGCGGAGCAGCTTGACCGCAATACCCACCAACCAGGCCGCCACGGCGGCATGATCGGGCGCACGGGCCTTGCCGTGCTTCGCGCCCTTGTCACCCGCTTTCTGGACTTCAAAACCGGCCGCCTAGACCCGAGCATTGCGGCTATAGCCAGGGCCGCCAACGTGGCTCGCTCGACCGCCCAGGACGCCTTAGACCGGCTTGAGGCCGCCGGGATCATAGAGCGCACGCGGCGCATTGCCCGCGTTCGCAAGAAGGTCTGGAACGCCATAGCTGGCCGGTTTGTGATCTCCGACCGCGTTGAGCAGCAGACGAACGCCTATTGCCTCAACTACGCCGTGCCGCACCGTGCGGAGCATGGCGATCTAGGTGCCCCCCTTCTCCGACCCAAAGCGTGCGATACCGGCAAACGGTCAGGAACCAACAACCTTATTTATTCTAATGCGTCTCTTGCCGATCTACCGGCGGGCGCACTTCGCGACAGCTTAGAGCGACTCGGCAAACTTCTAGCCCTTGATGGCGTCAAGGAAGAAAAAAGAGGCTTACAGGCGGAGGCTGGCATTTAGACCCGTCCCACTTCCCCACTTTTCGGCTGGCATCGACATCCAGGCGCTTCCTTCAAGGAGGCCGCCACAGGGAACTATTGAGCTTCGATCTAAGCGAAACCTACGACCGTGCGCGGCACCGCTGGCGCTATCGCAAGCAAAAAAACCGGAGACCGAGTTGCCGCTTTGCGCCTGCCCGCACCACTCCCCTCTTTTTTCCTTGGCGATTGCCGCTTTGCCCGGCCGTGGCCGGTTCGCATCGAAGCCCCATAGTGGCGGTTTCAAAACTTGAAGGAGCTAACAAATGAATATCGGTATTTTCTCAAAGAAGGAAGACGGGACACTTGTCGGTCAACTGCCATCACTTGGCTTGACAGACGTGTCTTTTGAACCTGTGACGCAGAAGGGCACCGGCCCGGATTACCGCGTTACGCTCGAAGGCGCAGAGCTTGGCGCGGCCTGGAAGAAGACCAGCAAGGGCGGCACCGAATATCTTTCGGCGCAGATTGACAGCCCGATTTTCCCGGCACCGATCAACTTCGCGGTTTTCGGCCGCAAGGACGGCACCCACGTCGCGGATTGGAACCGCGCGAAGCCCACGGACGGCGAGTAAGGCAAACGGCTCCGCTGGCACAACCGGCGGAGCCTCTTTGCTAACAACACCACCATTTAAGGAGCTAACAACATGACACATACACAATCTTACACTGCCGAATCCCTGGCCGCACTTGAGACCTCTCACGCTGAATTACTCAATCATCTTTCGGAGCTTTGCCGGATCACCGGGCAGTTTCTTGACGGCAATCTGGTGACCTTTCCGGTTTCAACGCTTTTTGCTGCCGAGGCTGCCGTATCCCGAGCCACTACAGCCAAGGCGAAAGGCGGTGCAGCATGAGCACCGTCACCCGCTATCCGGCGATCACCGACATGAGCCTCGCCGTGCTGCTGCTGGCCGAGCCTGGCAGCCAGGTCACGCCCGCGACCGTTGACGCGGCACTTGCCAACCGGCGGGCTTTCACCCTCACGGCCGACAGCTTTGAGACCGTCCGGGCAGACCTCGACCGGGCGCACCTGATCGACGAGGACGGCAATTTGACACCTATGGCCGACAACTTTGCCCGCATGTGGCGGGAGTTTCTTGCCAAGAACCCGCGCTGATCCGGCGGGGATCACGGGCGGCTGTAGCTCCGGCCGCCCGTGTTTCTTGTTCTCCCCCGACCTCAAGAGTGCCGCACGGCGTGTCATGGCTCAAAAGGTGGGTCCGGTATTTTTCGCAAAGGGGCGAAAAATCTTCCGGTCCCGCCGCGCAAAGGGGCGCGGCGCTTTTGACCCCTGCCCCGCCGCGCAGCTACGCCGAAAGCGTCGGGACGAGGAACGTCATTAGGTTTCGACGGGCCTGCGGCGCGTCGAACAAGGAACATGGTTAAGAAAGGCGCATAAAACCTAGGCTTTTGATATCACACGCAATTTTCGGTTAATTTATTACAAATACGTTGCAAAGCACTTTGCTTTAATGTAGAATTAGAAAATCCATAGTAATATACGGGGGAAAATATGATTTATTGCGAACTTGCCTTAGATGGACAGGTGAAAATCTACGACATGAGCGACCGGCTTTTACTGTTGATTGTGTCCCTCGAAAGCAATGCGCGAGCGTTGCCAGTGCCGACCACGACAGACGAGGCAATCGAATACATCAGAACGCGGTGTTATCAATTCGAGTGCTTCGAGACGCTTACCGATTTTGAGAACTGGTTAGAAGATTACAAGGGTTTTCGTGAGGGCGAGGTTCGGAAAGAGTATTGCCGCCTAATCGAAAGGCTCGACGCAACACAGCCCACTTTCAGAGCAGCTTAGAGGAGGCCGCTATCATGATGCCAGAAACATTGCACACCTACCACGCTACCAAGGACGAGAGCCGGGGCCTGCACCTGATCACAACGAGCGACCACAGCGAGGCGATGACCATGCTTCGCGCCGCCGAGTTGCGCGACGCGCTTGAGGCCATTGTTGCCTGGGAAGGTGTCATTCTCGATGCCGCCGAGGCGCACCACGGGCATAACGCGATTTACCAGGGGTTGCTTGAGATTTGCCAGCAGGCGGGCGACGCCTTGGCTGGGAAGCCGCAGCCGAAGGGGCACGGATGACCTCCGGCCGCCTCACCCTCAAAGATGCCGCCGAGGAGCTAAAGGCGTGCGGTATGCAGATCATCAGCCAGCCCGGCGAATACCGCGTGAACTATCGCGGCGGGCGTGAGGCAACAGCCTATTTCACCGACGACCTGGCCGACGCCCTCAGCACCGGCAAGATCATGGCACAGACACCGCCGCCGCCGCCGGAGCTTCCCCTTGGGCCGGTAGGCCGCCGCAACTCGCGCCGGGGGCTGATTATGAAGCACAACCGCAAGATCGCAGACCAACGCCGGAGACGAGCCGCTAAGGCTGCTACGTTGTAGACAACGCCAAGGGGAGACAATGACACAACACCACGACCTCACAGCTTCCCATGACGCCTTACGCGCCAATCTCCGCCGGATGCTCAACCTACTGGCCCATATCGGCGGCGATGACGTTGCCACGTTCAAGACCTATCACCAGGCCAAGCAGGCGTTGCTTGCCGCCGACCGATTGAGCGAGATTCCGAAAGTTGGCGGTTAGTCACATTGTGGACAACCGCACAACATGCTAATATCACACTGCCGAAGGAGGGCATGACCATGACAAAGAAAAAGGACAGTAAGGACATTCCCGCGATCCCACCCGGCCAGGTGTTAGCCGGGCAGGAGGCGCTTGATTATGTTGCCAAGGTTCTCGACGGCCGCCCGGCTCAGCCTGGCCGCCAGGACGCCGAGGCATGGAAAGAGCTTGCAGCTTCCTTCAAGGCCGCGCGGCGGCGGATGCCGAAGCCCTAACCATCACGCTTTTAACCATGTTGCCGACAACGCGACAACAACACGAAAGGACAACTAGCCAACGGGAGATTTAAGCATGACCGAACACACTGAAATCAAAGACATTTATCAGCGCATTACCGACAGAATTATAGCCGAGTTAGAGGAGGGCACGCGGCCTTGGTTCAAACCTTGGAACGCGGCGCACCTTGAGGGGAAGGTGACGCTTCCGCTCCGCTCGACCGGCCAGCCATACCGGGGAATCAACACGGTTTCGCTTTGGATCACGGCCGCCGCCTTCGGTTACCAGTGCCCCTATTGGTTCACCTTCCGCCAGGCCAAGGAGTTAGGCGGGACGGTGCGCAAGGGCGAGAAGGGCAGCCCCGTGGCCTTCTACAGCACCACCACGAAGAAGGAGGCCGACGAGGAGGGCGAGGACACCGGGAAAGAATACGGGTTTTGGAAGGGCTACACGGTTTTTAACGGCGACCAGTGCGACGGTTTGCCCGCCCGTTTCTTCCAAAAGCCGGAGCCGATCACCACCACCACGGCCGAGCGGATCGAGAGCGCCGAGCGGTTCTTTTCCGCGACCGGCGGCCGGGTGAAGCACGGGGGCAACCGAGCCTATTACTCGCCCCTGACTGACCACATTCAGCTACCGCCCTTCGAGACCTTCCGCGACCCCGAGAGCTACGCCGCGACCAAGGCGCATGAGTTTGTGCATTGGACCGGCCACGCCGACCGCCTGGCCCGCCTGGCACCGGCAAAATTCGGTAGCGAGGACTATGCAAAGGAGGAGCTTGTTGCCGAGCTTGGAGCCGCCTTTCTTTGCGCCGATCTTGGAGTGACGCCGGAGCCGCGCGAGGATCACGCGGCCTATTTGGCGACCTGGTTAAAGCGGTTGAAGGACGACAAGCGGCTGATTTTCAGAGCCGCGAGCGCAGCACAGCGGGCCGCCGATCACTTGCATAGCTACCAGCCGAAACCAGTCCTTGAGGCCGCGCCGGAGCCGGTTGCGCAGGCTGCCACGGCACCACAGACACCCGCCGAGAAACAGGCCGCCTATGCCGCCAATAGAGCGGCGCACTCGGCGGCTTGGCTTTCCGCCAGGGGAGGGCAGGGGGCCAGCCCCGGCCCAGGTTAGGAGATAGCCGCAAGGCTTTGGAGAGACCCCGCCAAACTCCCCGGCGGGGTTTTTCTTTACCAGGCCAGGCGGATGATATGGCGCAGCCTGGCCGCCGCGAATAGCAGGCCCCCGCCGCCGGAGCCGGTCACGGCTAGCTCGACCAGCACCATGAGAGCCGCGATGAAGGTAGGGACAGCGACCCACCACATGAAGGGCTGCGCGGGACGGGACATTCTCATTTTTGCATCCGTTCTTTGTTCGACCGGGAAAAGCCCTGTTCTTCGTCCCGACCCTGCCTCGCCCAAGGCATCGCGCACAGCGTAGGGGATGCTTGAGCGGGCGAGGCTGGATTGCGCGTGAGCATGGCTTCTTGGAGCCATGCGAATAAGCGATCCCGCTTTGCTGTAGCTTGAGCTTCCGCGTAGCGAGCACGGTGGCAGGTTTAGGGCAGGTGAGGACGTTCTACCATGCCATGCCAGCTTTTTCGTCCGCCGCCGCGTTGCGATCCGTTGTCATGTAGAA
>Ga0181531_10000636_pt1 | contig 23269 bp, 18 predicted proteins | sample PEATcosm2014_Bin_38_FD_119743 | JGI IMG/M metagenome (GOLD analysis project Ga0181531, IMG submission 119743) | Peatland microbial communities from MTU Mesocosm Facility, Houghton, MI, USA - PEATcosm2014_Bin11_10_metaG | ecosystem: Environmental > Terrestrial > Soil > Wetlands > Peat | place...
GCTCGCCCATCAGGTCGGCGCGATTGATGAGCATGAGCATGAGGATGATGACCACGGGGAGCAGGACGCCGTTGAGGACCTGGGAAAGAATGGCCACGTTGATGAGTTGCGCGTCGGGCAGCACCAGCACGGTTGCGCCACCGCCGACAATCAACAACGTATAGAGCCAGTAGAAGAAGGGCGCCTCCTTGAATCGTTTGTCTACGCCGGACTCGAAGCCGAGGCCCTCGCAAACGGTATAGGCGGTGGAGAGGGGCAGGATGGAGGCGGCAAAGAGCGAGGCGTTGAAGAGCCCGAAGGCGAAGAGGATGAAGGCGTAGTCGCCGGCCAGGGGGCGCATGGCTTCCGCCGCATCGGCCGCCACCTGGATGGCCCCCATGCCATGTACGTAGAGCGTGGCCGCGCAGGCGACGATGATGAACCAGGCGACAATGTCGGTGAATAAGCTGCCGATGATGACATCGAGCCGCGAGGCCCCGTAGTCCTTGACGCGAATGCCTTTTTCTACGATGGATGACTGAAGGTAGAACTGCATCCATGGGGCAATGGTGGTGCCCACCACGCCGATGGCCGTGTAGATATATGCCTTGTCGCGCCAGGCCGACTGAGCCGGGAGCTTGACCGTGGCCAGGAGCGCATCGTGCCAACTGGGCTGCGAGAGGACGCCGGCGAAGATGTAGCAGATATAGACCAAAGAGGCGACGATGAAGATCTTTTCCGTGCTCTTGTAGCTGCCGCGCACGACCATGTACCACACCAGGAACGCACACAGAGGCACGGAGATGAACTTGGAGACGTGAAACAGGTGCAGCGATCCGGCGATGCCGATGAACTCGGTGACCACGTTGGTGTAATTGACCACCACCAGCAGCACCATCATGACAAAGGTGAGCCGGAGGCCGAATTCTTCGCGGATCAGGTCGCTGAGGCCCTTGCCGGTGACCACGCCCATGCGGGCGCACATCTCCTGCACCACGATGAGAGCAATGGTGATGGGAAGCATGGTCCAGAGGAGGGTGTAGCCGAACTGAGCGCCGGCCTGGGAGTAGGTGAGGATGCCGCCGGAGTCGTTATCAACGTTGGCCGTGATGAATCCGGGGCCTAAGACGGCCAGAAACAGCAGTATCCGGATTCGCCAACGCTTGCCCATTTCCGAGGGTTCCTACGGAGGATTCATCGATTTCCTCACTGACCATAACAGGCGGGGGCAGGGTGGGAGAACCGGAGTGGCAGTGCCTCTTTGGAAAAGCTTAGAAGGAGAGTTGACAGGCTTTCGGTATCTTGGTACATTGGTATCAATGTAACAGGAGGACATAATGTCACAAGAACTGCAAAATCGTGAACCCGTCGTTGTCGAGCGCGTCCAGACGGGCGTGCGGATGGAAAAGCGCATGTTGAAGGTGCTGAAAGCCGTGGCTGAACAGAAGGATATGACGCTCGGGGACCTGTTGGAGGGGATTGTTCTTCATGCATTTGAAGGCAAGATCGTCCCGTTCTCGCCGCAAACGCTGAAGGATATTGAACAGTTCAAGGCGCTGTATGGAATGACTCTTCAGGCCGCCGACAGCCACAACCTGAGGGAGCGTGAAGAATGAAGATCATGGTTCACTTTCCGTTTACTGCTTTCACCGACTTCATCAGCCTTGCGGTATTTTGCAAGTTGTAGACGCCGAGCTCGATATGCACAAGCGTCAGGGCGCCGTTGAGCGCGAATGTTCCGAAGGAGGCAGCTTCGCCGGCTCGCTTGCCCATTCTGCGCTCGATAAAGCGGGGGATCGCGGCGCTGCTGGCGCTGAGTGCCAGCTCCAAGGCCGCTCCGGAGGCAAGAACTCCAACCTTGTTGCGGTTGCCGAATGTGTTCAGAAGAGGATCGCCTTCGGTGGCCTGGATCGCGTCGGGGAGGAACGGCGTATCGAGCATTCCATACGTAGTCGCGCCGTCAAAGATCGATGCGACGCGCTCGGCTACTATCATTGCCCGTAAATCGCCCTGGGATTCGTCAGAGGGCTTGCCGATCATTCCGTAGCCAGGCCAGGCGAGAAGGCCAAGAGCTCTTGTGCCGACGGTTGGCCTGGACCGGGGCAAACGCGGAGCGCGGGGCGCCAGCACAAATGCTGCAGATGCGGGCTCCGGTTCCGGAGCGTCGGGCAGAATCATCAGGGGGGATGATTCGGCAACCAGGGTTTCGGTTCCAGCGGTTGGAGCCTGGGCCTGGGCTTGCGTGGTTATTGCGCAAAGAATGACGGATGCTGCAACGGCAAGACTGCGAATGATGGAAACGATCCTGGACATAGTGCCCCACGTGAAGCTGGACTCCGTTGGGTTTTTTGCGGAATCAACTGTCCCATCGGCGGCGAAGGCAGGGGCCTTAGAGTGAAGCGACGCAGGCTTTGGATTCTATTTGCCCGGTGTCCCGGAATGAAAACGACACTTCCCGGGAAGTGGTTGGGGTCTGGGGACGAAACCTCCATTTTGGCCTGCTTGACAGGCTGCGGCGGGCGAGACTAGAACACGCTTTCACGACTCGATCGCCAGGAGGACACACCCAATGCAAACGTCCGACACGAATGAAAGCTCACCGGTGCGGCGGAGGCTGCTGGGAGGGATGGTCTCAGCGGCGGCGCTGCTGGGGCTGAACGCGACCGTTGCCGGTGCGAAGGGTCCGGTTGAGGCGGGTGGGGTAGATCCGCCCGCATTGCCGGTGGGGGTTGCGCCGGAGGAGCTTTTCGCGCCGGCACGGCTGCGCAGCTATAAAACGCGCCGCTCTTCAAGCTGGGACCGGACGGGCGGCAATGACGATGCGGTGCGGGTGGAGGCTGGGCAGGCGGCGACGCTCGTCGACATTGCCGGGGCGGGGGTGGTGACGCATCTTTGGTTCACCATCAACTCGATGGACCCAATGCACCTGAAGAACCTGGTTTTGCGCGCGTGGTGGGACGGGGAGGCCACGCCCTCGGTCGAGGTCCCCATCGGCGACTTTTTCGGGTTGGGACTGGGCGAGTATTACACCTACCAGTCGGCACTGCTGGCCGTTGCGCCGATCAAGGCGCTGAATGCCTACTTCAAGATGCCGTTTTCGAAATCCGCGCGACTGACTGTTACCAACGAAGGCAAGATCCGCACGGACAGCCTGTATTTCGCCGTCGATTATGTGACGCTGGAGGCGCTGCCGGACGGGATGGGGCGCTTCCATGCGCAGTATCGGCAGGCCGCGCCGTGCAAGGGCTGGACCGACGACTGGACCAACGAGTACGTGCCGGCGATCAATGGCCGCAAGAACCTGAACGGGGAGGGGAACTACGTCTTTCTGGAGGCGGAAGGCAAGGGGCATTTTGTGGGGGTTACGCACGCGGTGGAGCAGAACCAGGACCAGTGGTTCGGCGAGGGCGACGACATGATCTTCATCGATGGCGACACGACGCCGACCATCAACGGAACCGGGACCGAGGACTACTACAACGGGGCCTGGGATTTCGGGGGGCAGGCGTTTGGGTATATGCACCAGGGCGCGCCGTATATGGTGGACCCGGAGCGGATCGGCGGGCGCTACTGCCTCTACCGCTGGCATACGGAGAGCCCTATTACCTTTGAGAAGTCGATTCGCGTGACCATCGAGCATGGGCATGCCAACCATCGGGCAGATAACTTTTATTCGACGGCGTACTGGTATCAGAGCGAGCCGCACGCGGCCTTTCCGGAGTTGCCGGCGGCGGCGGAGCGGGTTCCGCGAGTGTTTCGCGTGGGCGGGGCGGGGGCGGCGGGGGAATAGCTGGGATTTGTCGAATCCCAGGTCTCAGATTCGAGACCTAGGGCATCCGGCATGATTGATCAGAAGCTGGTTAAGCGGTGGCCAGAATCGGCTCGATGGCGAAGATTGACTCCGGCTCCCGAACGGGCTCGACCTCGGCGCTCAGGCTCAGCAGGGACGCTACCACGTCCGCGGCACTGTAGGCCGTGCGACCTGGGGCCAGGAACTGCGCGACCGAATTCAAGTCGTCTCCCACGGTGACCAAGGCAGGCTCCTGCACGTCGCCCTTGCGCGTCTGGGCATGGCCGATGTTGGCCAGCAGGGCATTGCACAGGCACTTTCTTCCCACCGTGTCTTCAATCTTGCCGCCCTTGGCGAGATAGTTGGCCACCGGCTCCGCGGAGCAGCGGTAGCCGATCTTGCCTTCGCCTGCGGCGTACGGTTCCCGGAGATAGCCGAGATCGCAGACCCGGGTCCGTTTCGCAGCGACTTCCGGATCGGAATACGAACCTTGCAACTGGGCCACTTTAAAGGGAAAACCAGTCGGCGAGGCCAGCGGATCGGTAAACACGTCGCCTGTTCCGGCGACGGCCTGGGCAAGGAGCGTCTTCTTGAGGTCGGGGCGCATGCCGGATTCCTGGCTGAATGCGAATGCGGTCCCCACCTGCACGCCCGCAGCGCCTTGATCGAGGGCCTCACGCAGTTTTTGAGCGTTTCCGTACCCGCCAGCCAGCCAGAAGGGAACGCCGAGCGCAAGCATATCCGGGATATTGACCCGATCCCGCTCACCATAAACCGGCTCTCCGGCGTCATTGAGCTGGAGCTTGCCGCGAGGAGGCGCGTTATGCCCGCCCGCTATCGGAGTTTCGATCACGAATCCGTTGACGCGTCCGTTGGCCCGCCGCAGCATGGTCATGGCCAGCGTGTTCGAGGAGACGATGGCGAGAAACCTTGGCCGGCTCAGTACCGGAAGGGGACCCTCCGCATAGTCGGCCGGATCGAATCGCATGACTGTATCCTGGTCCTGCGTGGCGCCCGTTACGCTCAACTTGTATTCCGCAGGATGATGCATCGCGAAGGCGTCCAGCACTCCCGGAATGTGCAGGGGAATTCCCGCACCCATCAGGACATAGCCCACGCCGGCCAGCATTGCTCCGTATATTGAAGACAGATGGGGCATCTGCACTTTCTCAAGAAAATTGATGCCTACTTCGTTCTTGTGGCCGTCCCGGGCCAGAAAGACCTCGACAAAGTTGCTCACCATGCAAAGCTCGACCAACTTGCGCGGGTCGCGCCGCTGATGCATGGGAATTGCCGGATAGGGCGTGTCGCTGGCCTTGCCGCCGGAAACGAAGTACTCCTGCCAGATGCGCCTGGCCATCTCGGGGAAAGGAAATGCCTCGAGTCCCCTGCGCATGTAGCCTCCCTCATCGCCTGAAGCGAGGCGACGCACAAAAAGGGAGTCGAGCGCCGTGCCGGAAACCACGCCGAGTTGACCGAGCTTGGAAACTGCCTGGGCCAGGCGCCAATTTGAGACACCGACACCCATGCCGCCCTGGATGATCTTGGGAAGCTGCATCATAGTCTTGATTCTTTCACAATCTTCGATGAATCCAGCCATTTTATTCGACGCTAGGCGCATGGCGGGAAGATTTATGAGCAATATTGCACGCATTTGGGGAATCTGGCATCGTTCCGAGGATCCGTAATCGCGAGCCGTGTCTACAGCTTTTCGCGGAGGAAGCTGATGACGTGGTCGGCCTGTGCCTCGCCCACCATGCGGCCCTGGGCGTCGACCACGGGAAGGGCGTGCAGGTTGTATTTATCGAAGAGCTCGGCCAGGTCGTTCTGGTGCAGGTCGGCGGGGCAGGAGAGCACGCGGGGCTCGGCCAGGACAGCCAGTCGGGTCTCCGGCTGCGCCATGACCAAGCGGGCGAGCGAGATGGCGCCGCGCAGCACGCGCCTATCATCCAGCAGATAGACGGCGGTAACGCTTTCCGGGTCGCCGTCGAAGTTGCGCAGAGCCTGCACGGCCTGGGCCACGGTGGCCTCTGTGCCCAGGGAGACAAAGTCGGTGGTCATGCAGCCGGCGGCAGAGTCCTCGTCGAACTCGAGCAACTCCTCGACCTCGTGGCGCTCTTCCGGCTCCATCTCCTCGAGGATGGCGTCGGACTGCTCCTCGGGCAGCTCGGCCAGTAGATCGGCCGCCGCGCCGGGGTCCATCTCCTCGACGATGTCCGCAATCTTTTCCTCGCCGAGCCGCTCCAGAAGGGCCTTTTGCAGCTTGGGCTCCACTTCTTCCAAGGCCTCGGCGGCCACCTCTTCGTCGAGCGAGGTAAACACTGCCTCGCGCTCGGCCGGGGCCAGATCTTCCAGGATTTCGGCCAGGTCGGAGGGGTGCATCTCCGCCAGGCGCTCGTACTCGATACGCAGCTTGACTCGCCGCGCCGGGTCGACTTCGATTACATCCACAAACTGCCAGGGGATGCCATTCGCGCCGAGCTTGCGTGAGAGCCCTTCCAGGGTAGCGCGGGGCAGCAGCCCCTTGAAGACGCGGCGAAAGGCCCCGCGGAGGCCCACCTCGACCTCGGCCACCCGCAAAAGGTGCGCAGCGCCCCGCCCCAGCCACTCGAGATCCACATCGTTGACGCGGACCACCTTGCGGCCGTGAATATCGATGATCTGGCGGTCCACCAGGTCCTGCTGCAGATAGAGGTAGTTGCCCTCATCCTTGAGCGGAACCAGCGTCCCGGAGGAGCGCAATTCGAGGGTGCCGGCCGGCGTTTCCATCACGTCCTGCGAGGGCACGATGCACAGTCCAGTGCGGGTCTTGAGAACCAGGCCAGCGACCTTGCCCGCATCCGGGCCGGTGGCCACGGCGATGTCCTTGAGCCGGCCGCGCAGGTGTCCTTGCGCGTCGGTCACCGGAGTGCCGAGCAGCGCGGTCAGGCTGACGCGGGCGGTGGTGCGAGGCTGCATGAGGAGAGTGTATCCCGTCAGCGCCGGGTTACGCCTTTGGGAGCATCCGGTTGGATAACCGAACAATTCAGAAGGCAGGGCTCCTCATGATAAAAAACCGGTCGAGTAAAATCAGCAAGTTAGCCGCGGCTCCGCCGCGACAGCAAGTTGGCGAGTTAGCGAGGACGGTATCCCTGACCACTGCTCATTTCAGCCCTAACTCAACGAGGCGAGTCAGGCTGCTTCCAATGAGCAAGCGAAAGGAGGAGGGCTTATCCAGCGGGCATGGCCAATTTGAATATGGTCCGAGAGCTGGAATACCAGAGCCTGCTTGACACAGTTCCTCACCAGCCATGAAACTTCCAGCAAGGTTGCTGAGGTGCGGAGGGGCGCATGGTCCCCGGTCCGTTCCGGAAGAGGCGGATTGAGACCCCGTGGACGGACCCAAGGCAGGACGGATGAGTTTTTCGCTGAGTTCCACGATGGAGAGCGTCGGCCAAGTGGAGGCCGCCGCGGAAAAGCTTGCCGGGGAGGCCGGACTGGACGAGGAGGAGCGATTCCGCGTGACCATGGCGGTGCGCGAGGCGGCCGTCAATGCAGTGCTGCACGGCAACGAGTACGATCCCAGCAAACAAATCGCCGTAAGCTTTGAGAACACCGGCAAGGCTCTCATCTTCAAGATCGCCGACCAGGGCAGGGGCCTAGATCCAGCTACGCTTCCTGACCCTCTGGCCCCGGAGAACTTATTGCGCGGCACCGGCCGCGGCATCTTCCTTATCCGATCTTTCATGGATGAGGTACACTTTCGACAACTGCATCCGGGAACCGAATTGACGCTGGTCAAAAACCTGGCGCCGGCGGGCGATATACTTTAGGGTGCTTGCGCAGGAAGCGCTGGCGGCGGACAATTCTTAATCCACCGATGCCGGACATTTGGGCAGCTTGGGACTTTCCCGTCGTTGCGAGCGGCGAAAGTGCTATAACCGAAATATCAACAAGGAGGAATTCCCGTGGCACTTACTATTGCTTCCCGTGAAGTGGACGGCGTCACCGTTCTGGACCTCAGCGGGCGGATTACTTTGGGCGAGGGCAGTGTGCAGGTGCGCGATGCTGTTCGCGACCTGATCGGCAAAGGGCAGAAGAGTATCCTTCTGAACCTGGGAGACGTGAACTATATCGACAGCTCGGGGTTGGGAGAGCTGGTAAGCGCCTTCACCACGGCCAAGAACCAGGGCGCCAATGTCAAGCTGCTGAAGCTGACCAAGAAGGTTCATGACCTGCTGCAGTTGACCAAGCTGTACACCGTCTTCGACATCTACGACGACGAGGCCAGCGCCATCGCCTCGTTCAAGTAGACCAGTCCGGTCCGCGCCGGCACCCAACCATTGAGAAGGCCATCCCGTCCCGCGAGATGGCCTTTTTCGCGTTTGCGCTGCCCCACATTTAGAAGGTGACGGCTCTTAGAGCATTTTCGGGAATTGTGTTGACCGGAGCTTTGTAGGTATCCCACCCATTCCGCAGAAAAACGCGGAATGGATGGGGCACGGATGTCTACGGTAAATCCGAAAAACGCTCTAGAACTTGACCGACGGAACCGTTCTCGCCGCGGGACTTGCCGTGAAGTAAGCGGTATTCTCCTTGAAGCCCGCCATGCCTGCCCAGATGTTGTTTGGGAATTGAAGGATGAAGGTGTTGTAGTCCTGAATCGCGTCGTTGTAGCGTTTCCGCGCCACGCCGATGCGGTTCTCGGTCCCCGCCAACTCATCCTGCAAACGCATGAACTGCTCGCTTGAACGCAGTTGCGGATAGTTCTCAGTAAGCAGAAGCAGCCTTCCGATCGCGCCGTCCAACTGGCCGTTGGCAGCGATTTTGGCTTGTGGACCCTGCGCATTCAACATTCCCGCGCGTGCGTTGGCAATATCGCCAAAGACGGTGCTCTCCTCTTTGGTGAAGCCCTTCACCGTCTCCACCAGGTTGGGAATCAAGTCGGCCCGCCGCTCCAACTGGACGTCCACTTCCGACCACATGCTTTTCACATTCTGATCCTTTGCCACCATCTGGTTTCTGGCGCTCACATAGCTGCCAAAGACCATGAGGACGACCAAGACCAAAACACCGACAACTCCAAGAGCAATCCAAAGTCCACGACCCATACAGTTTTTTCTCCTCCGGCTACCCCTCAGGGAAGCCCCTTGATGAAACTTGAAAAACTACCAATCGCCACCGGCGCCGCCGCCGCCGAATCCGCCTCCGCCAAATCCGCCAAATCCGCCGCTTCCTCCTCCACCGCCTCCGCCTCCGCCAAATCCGCCCCCGCCGAAGCCGCCACCACCCAACATGCTGGAGAACAGCCCAAAGCCGAAGAGAAACCGCAGAAGGTGAAAGCCGCCAAAAAAGATGAGCAGGATAATGAGCAGGATCAGCTTGCCAAGCAATGGGTTGTGGCGCACGGGCCGGGTTGACTGCGCAGGCTCGTCGTCCAGTGTCACCTTGGCATCGGCGGCGATGGTCTGCGCGATCTCGCCCACTGCCAGGGTTACGGCGCCGTCAAAGTCGTTGGCCCGGAGCTCGGGAACCATCTCCCGGCCGATGTCGCCCAACTTGGCGTCGGGCAGGATTCCTTCCAGGCCGTAGCCCACTTCGATGCGGCGCTTGTGGTCGTCGACCGCCAAAAAGACCAGGACACCGCGGTCCGTACCCTTGCGGCCCATCTTCCACTTGTCTTCAAGCTGGTTGGCAAATTCGGCCGGGTCGGCGCCATCCAGAGTGTGGATGGTCACCACGGCTACTTGCGCATTCGCTGCCGAATGGTCGAGTTGGGTGCAGATGCGGTCCAGCCGCGCGATCGCCTCCGGCGAGAGCACGTGGGCATAATCGCTGACGTAATCGGTGGGTTTGGGCAGGTCGTCTACCCGCTCGGCCATGGCGGCCGTGGCGGAAACACCAACGAAAGCTGCCAACAGCAGCCGGAAAACGGTCAAACTTGCGCGGCGAAAGCCCTTCATCGCTCTCAATTGTACGCGGGCGACGGGTGAAAGGTTCCCTTGGCAACGGCGGGGCAGGGCGATCGCGTGTACGGCCTGAGCTTCCGGCCTCAGGACCTGGCGCGCACCTTCGTTCTGAGTCCCGGAAAGGGATTCTCCCCCACAGCGGCTAAAGCCGCACCCATTTTTCGCCAGCTTGCGGCACGACTGAAGTCGTGCCCTGATACAAGGCATTGACCTTGCTGCCAATTCACGGCCGATTAACCTGAGAATCGTTTATGCGACGGCCCTGCGGCAGGGGCTCCGGAGCCTGCCCTCATCTTGTCGAAGGATCTGATCCTAGGAGCGGGCATAGAACAGGCCTCCCGCCGCGGCAAGCACTACACTGGAAACGAGATGACGCAGAAACAGATTCCGACGCCCCCGCCCGCCCGCAAGCAACACATCGAGACCCCTCTACATGGCACGATTCTGACCGACGACTACGCCTGGATGCGGGACAAAGAGAGTCCCGAAGTGACCGCCTATCTGGAAGCCGAAAACGCCTACGCCGAAGCCGTGATGGCACCGCTCGAAGGCCTGCGGGAGGAGCTCTACCGGGAGATGCTCAGCCATGTGAAGCAGACCGACGTCTCGGTGCCCTTCCGCGACGGGTCGTGGTGGTACTACACCCGCACCAAAGAGGGCAGCCAGTACGCAATCCATTGCCGCACGCATGGATCGCCCAACGCGACGGAAGATACGCCGGAGCAGGTGATTCTCGACGGCAACGTGCTGGCCGAGGGCCACCCCTTCTTCTCGATCGGGGCAACCGACATTACGAGCGATGGCCGGTGGCTGGCCTATACCACGGACACCACGGGCTTCCGCCAGTACGCACTGCACATCAAGGACCTGACCACCGGCGAGACCCTCCCCGGAGAAGTGGAGCGAGTGGGCTCGGTCGTCTGGGCCGCCGACAACCTCACCCTCTTCTATACGGTCGAGGACGAGGTGCAGAAGCGCCAGCACCAGCTATGGCGGCACACGAGAGGCACCGCTCACACGGGGGACGTGCTGGTCTACCAGGAAGACGACGAGCGCTTTAACCTGGGCGCGGGCCGCACTCGAGACGGCAAGTTCCTGGTCTTCGAATCTGCCAGCCACATTACGACCGAATCCTGGGTGCTAGCGGCCACGGAACCCGAGGGCGCGTTCACGCTCATCAGCCCACGCGAGGACGAGCACGAGTACTCGATCGACCATCGCAACGGGCTGTGGTTCATCCGTACGAATGACCGCGGGCGCAACTTCCGCCTTGTCACGGCGCCTGTAGGTACGCCGGGCCGCGAGCACTGGACCGAACGCATTCCCCACCGCGACGCCGTGATGCTGGAGGAAGTGGATCTATTTTCCGGCTTTTTTGTGGCCTGCGAGCGCGAGGGGGGCCTGCCCCGGCTGCGCATCTGGCGGTTCAACGGCGACGGGGCGGAGGCTGTGGCGGCGGGCGAGATCGCATTCCCCGACCCGGCTTATAGCGCCCAGCCGCACATCAACCGGGTTTTTGAGGCGACTACGTTTCGCTACGCTTACCAGTCGCTCGTCTCTCCCAGCTCGGTGTACGAGTACGACGTGGCCACGAGTGACTCAACGCTGCTGAAGCAGGTGGAGATCCCGGGCGGCTTCGATCGAGCGCTCTATGCCAGCGAGCGCATTCATGCCACTGCTCCGGACGGCGTTGAGGTGCCGGTGTCACTGGTCTATCGCATCGACAGACGAGAACCGGGGCGGAATCCGCTCTATGTCTATGGATACGGTTCCTATGGCTACTCGCTGCCGCTCAGCTTCAGCTCGAACCGGCTGAGTCTGCTCGATCGCGGGGTGGTGATGGCCTATGCCCACATCCGCGGTGGCAGCGACCTGGGAGAGCCCTGGCATGACGCCGGCAAGATGCTCCTCAAACGCAACACATTCACAGACTTCATCGCGGCCGTCGAGCACCTGACTGCTTCGGGTTACGGCGACCCGGCGCGGGTGGCCATCGAGGGCGGGTCTGCCGGGGGGCTATTGATGGGAGCGGCCGTCAATCTGCGCCCGGATCTTTTCCGCGCCGTGGTATCCCATGTGCCTTTTGTGGATGTGATGAATACCATGCTCGACGCATCGCTGCCGCTTACGGTTCCCGAGTATGAGGAGTGGGGAAACCCGAATGAAGAGACTTACTTCCATTACATGCTGAGTTACTCGCCTTACGATAACCTGAAGGCGGGAAGTTATCCGGCGATGCTGGTCAAGACATCGCTCCACGACAGCCAGGTGATGTGCTGGGAGCCGGCCAAGTATGTGGCCAAGCTGCGCACGCTCAAGACGGATGACAAACCGCTGCTGCTGGTGACTAATATGCAGGCAGGCCACGGCGGGTCGAGCGGACGCTATGACTACCTGAAGGAGATTGCGCTCGATTACGCATTCCTGCTGCGGGAGCTGGGACTTGTGAGCTAGCTACGTGACAGTATGAATAGGTAATCTCCCCGGTCTCAAAATCGAGACCGGGGGCACCCAATCGTTTGTAACCACCTAATCACACGATCACGATACTAGGTTGCTTGCGCAACGCCGCACAGATGTACGGTGATGCCCAACTCGGCGAGCATGGCGGCCTTTGTCGCAAGAGCCTTGTCCGCGCTCTCCGGCGAAGGCGCATAGGCGACGTTGACGTGATTGGCGCGGTGGCGGGCCATGAACTGATTCTGGCTGACGCCATGAAAGATGGCATGGACGATCGGCCACTGCGGCGTCGTTTCCTGCCAGCGGCGCTCTGTCTCCTCCAAGGGCAGGCTGACCACCGTGCCGCGGCCAAGGTCGGTATGAAGCGCGCCGCCCTCGACGAATACGCGGCTCCATACGATTTCTCCCGGCTTGCCGATGCCTTTCAGCGAGCCGCCGCCGAGAGGGAAGTACATGGCCGGCTGGCGTTCGCTGCGCGCGCCGGCGTAGCCATCTACAAAATGATTGGCAGGGGCGGCTCCGGAGATTTGCAGCAGCCAGACAAACGCATCGAGACCCTCGCCCGTATATTGCTCGCCCCAGCGAACGTCGTGCAGCGTGGTCGATGGATCAAGTCCCAGCGCGCTCCAGCAACGATTGGTGATCAATGCATCGACACCGGCGCATTCATCGACCTCGTTGAAATGCACCAGCGGGCCGCCCGGATAGAGTTCATCGGTTGTGCCTTCCGCAAAGACCGGAGGACGGTCGGCATTGTTAAGCAATCCCTCGGCCAGGTCGGACGCGGCCGTCATGTCTTTCAATCCCTGCTGATACTGGATGCCGATTGCATCGCAGCCAAACTCCTTGGCGATGCGGACCGCTGCGATATACATTTTGCATTGCTCGAGCACCTGGTCCAGGGTCAGTTCGGTCGCGGAGTCGGTGCCGAGATCGAACTTCACTCCCTTGGCAACCAGCCACATATAAACGGCCTCAGCCTCCGCCTGGTCGACTGTCCGCATCTTTGCGACCAGCGCGGATTGACTGAGCCGCTCTTTAAAGATGCCAGCTGGATTCAATAACTCGTCGTCAATGATGGCGTTGTACATGCCCATGCAGCCCTCATCGAAGATACCGACAATCGCCTTGCGATGCTTGAGATTGGCGGCGAGCTGCGCGCCCAGTTGCGCGCTCTCGGCCGGCAATTGACGCGCGTTGAGCGCATGCACATGCGATTGGTCGTGGCTGATTGTGCCGTCGCGCAGCCATTGGGTGAGCGCGGAGAGGAAATAATCGTCGGTGAAGTCCTTGCTCCATATCGAAGAGAACTTCTTGCCGGCCTTGGTGAGCGAGCCGTTCAGGTTGAGCAGGCCGACCAGTCCCGGCCATTGTCCCGACCAGTTTGCGACGGTCAGGATCGGCCCCCGATGGCTCCGCAGGCCGGGCAGTACATGATGACTGTACTGCCACGCGGCGGTTGCGAAAACCAGCTTCGCTTCGGGATGGATGTTCATGAACACATCCATTCCCATGCGCTGCGAGGAGATGAAACCATGCTTGGCCGTCTCGTCGTAAGCATGGGTGCGAACGAGTTTGAAGCCCTTCTGCGCGAAGGCCGCGGTCAACTTCTCTTCCATGTCTCTCTGCGCGGGCCAGCAAACCTGATTGGCCGCAAGGCGCAGATCACCGCTGGTAATGAGCAATACTTCGTCTGCCGCGGGCTTCGCTAATTCGCTTTCAGAAACTGCCATCTCGCTCTTCTCCTCGCGACGGAGATGCCTTCCGCCGCTGTCCACTATACACCTCACCGCAGCAGCGCGGGCAAAGGCGAAGGGAGTGCCGAACGGTCGATAGCCGCGGCGTTTATATCCCTTTGCAGGGCCACCAACGCTAATGCCACTAGTGCCGTGACCGTGTGAATAGGTAATCTCCCCGGTCTCAAAACCGAGACCGGGGCACCCAATCGTTTGTTTACTAACTACCGAATCACCCGGTCACGATACTAGGCGATTCAGGAGGATATTTACCGGCGGGGAGGGATCTCGTTTTTCAGGCTGTGCCATAGGGCAGCCAGGGATTCGATGGACAAGGCTTCGGCGCGGGCCTGGGGATCGATTGCTGCGGCGGCCAGCGCCTGGGCGACGGCGGGGGAGGAAATGCCGGCGGCGCGAAGGTTGTTGGCGAGCGTTTTGCGCTTCTGGGCAAAGACCTGGCGCACGAAGCGGAGGAAGCCGGCTTCTTCTAGACCGAGTTCCGCGAAGCGGGGGGCAAAGCGCCAGCGGAAGACGGTGGAGTGGACGTCGGGGGGAGGGGAGAAGGACTCCGGCGGGAGGGTGAAGAGCTTTTCGGCCGGGCCGTACATCTGCACGGTGACCGAGAGCAGGCCGTAGTCGCGCGAGCCCGGCGGGGCGGCGATGCGATTAGCCACTTCGCGCTGGACCATGAGGACGGCGCAGTCCAGGGCGGCGTGGCTTGCGGCCAGCTTGAGCAGAATCTGCGACGTGATGCCATAGGGCAGGTTGCCCACAACAGGCAAGCGCTCGCCGGCCGCCGTGGAGGCCGCGGCAAAGTCGAAGGTAAGCACATCCTGCAGGAGGACGGTGACGCGATCGGCTGGAAACCGCTGGCGCAGTTGGGCGGCAAGCTCCCGGTCCAGTTCGATGGCCAGCAGATGGCGCGCTCTCGATGCCAAGGGTCCTGTGATCGCTCCCTGACCGGGGCCAATCTCGACCGCGGTGCGGCCGGAGAGATCGCCCAGCGAAGACGCAATCCGCTCGACGGCTTGCGCGTCGACGAGAAAGTTCTGGCCGAGCTTGGGTTTGGCGGGCATGGGCTGATTCGATGGTAGATGAACGAAGACGATTGAATCGCCGGTCGCGCGTTTCCAATAGAGAGCGTAGTAGACTTGCCCTTTGGCTGCGCGCCTTGAACCATTTCAAACGCATTTTTTTGCGCAGGCCAGGGAGAATCCTCGATGCATATCGTTTTTGCCGCCTCGGAGTGCGTGCCGTTCGCCAAGACCGGCGGGCTGGCCGACGTGGTGGGCGCCCTGCCCCCGGAACTGGTGAAGCTGGGCCACCAGGTCACCGTCTATTTGCCGCTGTATGCCGGGGTGAAGAAGCACATCGAGGGCGAGTGGAAGTATGCGGTCCGCTCCATCACCATTCCCTTCGAGCATTACAACCGGTTCGCGGGGATCGTAGACGGGGGAAAACGGGGCGGGGTGCAGTACTACTTTGTCGATTGTCCGGAGCTTTTCGACCGGCCGGGACTGTATGGGACCAAGGCGGGGGACTATCCCAACAATTGGGAGCGGTTTGGACTGTTTTGCCGGGCGGTGCTGGAGGCGGCGAAGCTGCTGGGGGTTCCGGAATTGTTTCATGTGCACGACTGGCAGGCGGCGCTGATTCCGGTGTATCTGCGCACGGTGTATTTGCCTGACCCGGTGCTGAACGGGGCGGGGGTTGTGTTGACCATTCACAACGCCGGCTACCAGGGCTGGTTTCCGCCGACTACGACGGAGCGGCTGCTGTTTCCCTGGGAAATTTTCACCATGGACAAGGTGGAGCAGTTCGACACCTTCAACTTCCTCAAGGGCGGGGTGGTCTATTCCGACAAGCTGACCACGGTGAGCCGGAAATATGCCGAGGAGATTCAGACGGCGGAGTTCGGAGAGAAGCTGGAGAGCGTGCTGCGGGGACGGGCGGCGGACCTGCGCGGGATTCTGAACGGCGTGGACTATGCACAGTGGGACCCGGCGACGGACGGCAACCTGGCGGCGCACTTTACCCCCGAGGATCTGAGCGGAAAGCTGGAGTGCCGCGCCGATTTACTTCATGCCTTTGGATTGGAGAAGATTCCGGCGAGTACGCCGGTGATCGGGATCGTCTCGCGGTTCGCGGTCCAGAAGGGCTTCGACTTTTTGGTGGAGATTGCCGACCGGCTGGCGGAGCGCAGCGTCGTTGTCGTGGCGTTGGGGACGGGCGAGCCGGCTTACGAGCGGTTCTTTCGCGATTGGGCCTTCCGGAACCAGGCCAACGTGGCCGTGCAAATCCGCTACGATGACGCGCTGGCCCACAAGGTGGAGGCCGGCTCGGATCTGTTTCTCATGCCTTCGCTGTATGAGCCCTGCGGGCTGAACCAGATCTACTCGCTCAAGTACGGTACCGTGCCCGTGGTGCGCGCCACCGGGGGGCTAGACGACACGATCGAGGAGTGGGATCCGGAGAAGGGAACGGGGACAGGGTTCAAATTCGAAGGCTTGCGCGGGGCTGGGCTGCTGGAGGCGATCGACCGGGGGCTGGCTGCGTTCCAGGATAAGGAAGGCTGGAAGAGGCTGATGCGGAATGGGATGGCGCGGAATTATAGCTGGGAGGGGCCGGCGAAGGAGTATGCGGAGGTGTATGAAGAGGTGGCCAGTCGAAGAGCTCGAGATGCTTTCGCCTAGAACGAAACAAACGAAATAAACATTTCGAAAGTTTCGAATATTGTGTAATAATCGCCTTAACCCAAGGTGCGAACCCTTTGGCGGGAGGATTTGTATGGCTACAATTTCAACGATCACACCGGGAATTACCTGTGCGGTGGAGGTGTTCATTGCGACGGCGCTTCTGCATCAGGAACATCCGGAACGAAAGGACTTCACGATCCAGGAGATTGTGAATCGAGCAGCCAGCGAGAATCTCGCCGGTGAAGTGCGATCCGGGGTAAGCGTTCATGCGTCTCAGCATTGCTGCGCGAATCGGGCTCCAAATCCGGCGAATCATCGGATGCTGTTTGCCACGGGGCGGCGTACGAGACGGTTGCTGTTGCCGGGCGATGAGGTGCATCCTGCGCGGACGGGGAAGATTTTCCCGGATGCAGAGGAGGTGCCCGAACGGTATCTTCCGTTGCTGGAATGGGCGAAAGAGCGCTACGAACATGCACTCGGGGCAACTCATCGGTTGCCGCTCGATCCAGATGAGTGGATTCGCCAACTGAGGAGCGATCCCATTGTTCCTGCAGGGTACGTCCCCCCCGACGACATGCCCGAGAAAAGTCCAAGACACCTGGAGGGACTGCTGCAAGCCCGCGGGATCGGAGCCGAGATGGCCCAAGGGATCGATCCCGACGACTACATCCGAGAGTTGCGCGAGGGATGGGAATGAGCAGGATATTCCTCGATTCCAATCTGTTCATCTATCACCTTGAGGACCTTGGACCCCGCGGAATTCGCGCCAACTTCATCTTCGAGCGTCTCTCCCGCCGGAAGGACATAGTTCTCACTTCCGCTCTTACCATTGGAGAGGTACTCGTCAAGCCTTTACAAACGGGCAATCGCGGGTTGGAAGCGAAATACAAGGACCTATTACGAGAACCGGAAGTCAGGGTCCTTCCATTCGACAGAGCGGCAGGTGAGATATTCGCTCGCATTCGGCAGGATCGCGGCATCAAAGCTCCCGACGCCATTCAGTTGGCGACGGCGGCCGCCGCGGGCTGCGAACTTTTCATCACCAATGACGACCGGCTGACGCGTTTGCGGGTGCCAGGAATCCACTTCATCGCGTCCATGGAGCGGGCGCCGGTCTGAACCATGAAGGCAAGAAGAAGCATGCGAAGGGCGCTCGAAGGCTGAGCGCCTTTTTCAATTCTGCAGGGTTCCTTCGAGGGGAGTGGAAGGCCCATACCGGCGGCGGACGAACCAGAGCACCGGTAGCCCGAGCAGGATGAGGGCGGTGCCGAGGAGGGAGCCCTTGAGGTTGCCGGCATAGCTGGAAACGAGGACGGCGGCGGCACAGACGACGAAGATGGCAGGTAACAGCGGGTAGCCCCAGACCGTGTAGGGACGGGGCGCGTCGGGACGTTTGCGGCGATAGACGAAGACGGTGGTTGCGGTGAGCATATAGAAGAGCCACTCGGCAAAGACGGCCAGTTCGAAGAATTGCTGGAAACGGCTGAGGAACAGCAGCAGGAAGGTGGAAAGCAGTCCCTGAATGACGAGCGAGGTGGAGGGTGACTGAAAGCGGGGGTGGATGTGGGCGAACTGCCGGAAGAAAAGGCGGTCGCGAGCGGCGGCGAAGGGGATGCGCGCGCCGGACATGATGGTTCCGTTGAGGGTGACGAAGATGGAGAGGGCCATGGCGGCGGCCACGAAGCCCGCTCCCGCGGGGCCGGCGACGACGGTGAGCGCGGAAACGGCGGGGCGATCGCTGGCGGCGATCTGCGCGGCAGGAAGAATGTATTGGATGGCGGCGTTGGTGGCCATGAAGAGAATGCCCACAATGAACAAGCCGCCGATGAGGGCGATGGGCAGGCTGCGCTCGGGGCGGCGGACCTCGCCGGCCACCATGGTGAGGTCGTTCCACCCGTCGTAGGCCCAGAGCGTAGCGATGAGCGCGGCCATGAAGCCTCCAAAGCCGCCGATGGCGTGGGGCAGCGTGGTGGAGAAGTTGCTCCATGAGCCGGTTGCGGAGGCGAAACAGAGGCCGGCGACGATGAGGATAAGAATCACTTTGAGGACGGTGAAGACGAGTTGAAAATCGGCGGCCTTTTTGATGCCGAGATAGTTGAGGCCGGTGATGAACCAGGTGACGGCGATGGCGAAGATCTGCGACCAGACCAGAGGCATGGGGCCCCCGACGGCCTGCGAGCCGAGCCAGTGGAAGGCGGGGAAGAACCCCAGCGTGCGGGCTAAGCCGATGGTGACGGCGGCGATGGATGCCGGCTTGGCTACGGCGAACCAGGTCCACATATAGAGGAAGGCAGGGGTGTCGCCGTAAGCGCCGCGCAGGTAGACGTATTCGCCGCCTGCATAGGGGAGCATGGCGCCTAACTCGGCATAAGTCATGGCGCCGAAGAGGGAGAGCAGGCCACCTACGATCCAGGCAAGGAAGACAAGCGCGGAGGAGCCGACGTCCTGCATCATTTCGCGGGGGACAAGGAAGATGCCGCTGCCGATGATGGTGCCGACAACGATGGCCGTGGCCTGAGAAGCGCCAAGGACGCGAGGCAGGTCGGCGGGGGGTTTATGCAAGGGCGCGGAGAGGGGCTGGCTCATGCGGTTAAGAGAGGGTAGCACGGCCCCCGAAATGCTCCGCTTGTTTCTCGGCGATTCGAATCTCTGGAGCCATTTGGCCATGGGAGCTACAATGCGGGATAACTCTGGCGGACAAAGGAGAATGTCATGAAGAAGCTTTGGATCAGGGTGGCTGCGGCAGCCGCGGCCCTGGTTCTTGTCGTGCTTGTGCTCATCCCGTTTATGGTCAATGCGGAGACCTTTCGGCCCGCCCTGGAAGAGCAACTTACCAGCGCGCTGGGACGCAAGGTCAGCCTCGGACCCTTGAGCTTCTCGCTCATCTCCGGAAGTCTGAAAGCAAAGAACATCTCGATTGCGGACGATCCTGCTTTCGGATCAACTCCGTTTCTCCAGGCCAAGCAGCTCTCAATAAGAGTGGAAACCGTCGCGCTCCTGTTTCATCGCCAGGTGCGAGTTACCGAGCTCACCATCGATTCGCCGGCCATCCAGCTCATCCAGACAAAGGCCGGCGCCTGGAACTTCTCCAGCCTTGGAGGAACCTCGGCCGGCGTAGCGGCGCTACCGACGAGCGGCATTCCGGATCTGGCCGTGAGCGAGCTGAAGATCCAGGACGGCGTAGCCACCGTATCCTCTCTGCCCGCGCGGGGCAAGCCGTTTGTCTACTCCGGCATTGGACTGGCGGTCCAGCATCTTTCACTGACCGAATCGTTTCCGTTCCAGCTTTTGGCTACACTTCCGGACAAGGGCACGCTTGAGCTGAAGGGCAACGCCGGCCCGCTAGCCGCGAACGATGCTGCCGACACGCCTTTCAGCGCCAACCTCCAACTCAAGCACTTCGATCCGGTGGCGGCGGGAGCCATCGAAGCCGGCCAGCGAGTTTCCATGATCGTGGACCTGAACGCCCAGGCCGCATCGGACGGCAAAACCCTCACCAGCAGCGGCAAGATCCAGGCCGACCGTCTGCATCTAGCGCGCACCGGCGCCCCAGCGACGAAGCCGGTGGATATCTCCTACGAGGTTTCCATGAGTCTGGCCACGCGCGCCGGACAGATCTCAGAACTGGCCGTCCACGCCGGGCAAGTGGCCGCCCACGCCAAGGGTACATTCGAAGTGACTGGAGAGGCCATCCTGGTGGATTTGCAGATTTCCGCGGCGAGCTTGCCCATCGACCAGTTGGAGCAGCTGTTGCCCGCGGTCGGCGTCACGCTTCCCAAAGGCTCGTCTCTCCAGGGAGGTACGCTCACTGCTAATCTCGTAGTGAAGGGACCGGCCACTGACCCTGTTATTGCGGGTCCTTTTGAGGTGGACGGCACAAAGCTCGCCGGTTTCGATATAGGCACACGCATGGAGGGCATGGACCCCTTCAGAGGAAGCGGAGGCGGAACGGAGATCCGTACGCTGCGGGCCGATCTGACCTCCTCCCCGGAGACAACACGTTTCGCGAACATTTACGCGGATTTACCCCAAGTGGGCACTGCGACAGGTGAGGGATCCGTCTCGTCCAGCGAGGCGCTCGATTTTCAACTGCTGGCAAAGTTCAACCCGGACACAGGAATCGGCGCCGTTGCCGGGAAAGCCGTGAACGCTGTCAGCGGGCTAGCTCGAATGTTCGTCAAGAGCAAGACGAACGGCGCCATCCCGGTGACTGTCGCGGGGACCGCCTCCGACCCCAAGATTCACGTCAAGGTCGGCGCGATGTTCTAGGACTTGCTTGCCGGGGAGCGCGCATCGAACTGGAACCCTTTTGCCTCAGCCCACCGACCGCGGCTGTCATGCGGTAATGCGACGGCGGGCTGCGCGCTATAAAGCTGGAAGTGTGCTGAAGAGGGTTTTGGGTCGGTTCGAGCGGGCAGTACGCGGGACAACATTCAGGCGGCGTGGGGGGTGAGCTTGATGCCGAGAGCCTTCATCACGCCGAGGAATGTGGAGAGCCTGGGATCGCCGGTGGGCGAGAGAGCTTTGTAGAGGGCCTCGCGCGTAACGCCGGCCTGGCTGGCGAGTTGGGTCATGCCGATGGCGCGCGCGATGTCGCCAAGTGCGGTGGCAATGAGCGCAGGGTCGCCGTCCTCGAAGGCGGCTTCGAGATAGGCGGCGATGGATTCGGGGCTGTCGAGATACTCTGAGGGGTCCCAGAGGGTGGTTCTAAGAGCCATTTTGAGTCTCCTTTGCGAGTTTTTTCGCCTTGGCAGTATCCGCATCTTGCGTTTTCTTGCTGCCTCCGACGAGGAGGAGAACCAAAGAAATTCCTATCTGTTGAAGGTAGACCCGATAACCCGGCCCATAATCGATGCCCAACTCACTGACACCGTCGCCTATGGGCTTTACGTCTCCGAAGTTACCCAGCGACAGGCGGCGAATGCGGATCTGTATGCGCGCCCGCGCCTATTCGTCGCGGAGTTAGCGCAGCCAGTTTGCGAAGAGGTCGGTCTGACGGACCTCGATCATGTGTTAACTATAGTTCACGGATAGGTTTTGTTCAAGGCACCTGCGGTGAGACCAGCGACTCTCGGCGGGTGGAGCGAGCGGCATTGCCATCCACCCTTGGCCCGAAAAGGGCGAGGATGGGGCACCGCCAGTGAACATCGCTTAGCTTATTGGCTGGGATTGGTGGAAGTGACGCCAGATGGTTTCGGCGGTTTTGCGGGAGACGACGGCGGCGAGGGACTCGGCGGTGGCCTGCTGGATGTCGCGGAGGCTGCCGAAGTGGGTCAGAAGGCGCTGGCGGGTTTGCGGGCCCACGCCGGGGATATTGAGTAACTCGGAATCGCGGTCGCGCATGGCGCGGCGCTGGCGATGGTAGCCGACGGCGAAGCGGTGGCTCTCGTCGCGGATGAGCTGGACGAGATGGAGAACGGGGGAACGACGGTCGAGGACGATGGGCTCCTCTTCGTTGCCGTAGAGGTAGATGACTTCCTCGCGCTTGGCGATGGAGGCCAGGGGCTGCGAAGTGATCCCCAGCGACTCGAGGGCTTCGGCGGCGGCGTGGAGCTGACCGAGACCGCCATCGATGAGGATGAGCGAGGGCATGGTTTGGGGTTCCTTGGATGGTTTGCCATCGGTGGATGAGTGGGCGGACTGAAGGTCATCTCTACCTCCATCCTCGATGTCCTCGTCGGCGCCGGCGGTATCCCTGGTCCCCAAGTGCGAGGGACCAGGGGCACCCGAGGTGTTGTTGATGGCATCGAGGAGGCGCCTGTAGCGGCGGTGAACGACTTCGCGCATGGAGGCGAAATCGTCCACGCCGAGGACGGTCATCACCTTGAACTTGCGATAGGCCTGCTTGTTCATCTTGCCGTCTTCCCAGACGACCAGCGAGGCTACGGTTTCAGCGCCCTGAATGTGGGAGATGTCAAAACATTCGATGCGGCGGGGCAGCTCGGGGAGCATGAGGACGTCGGCGAGGGCTTCCTGGATGGCCTTGCGGGAGGGCTCGAGGACGCGGAAGCGCTGGGTGTAGGACTGCTTGGCGTTCTGGCTGGCGAGGTCGACAAGGGAGCGCTTTTCGCCGCGCTGAGGGACGGCCAATTCGATGCGATGACCGGTGCGCTCGGTGAGCAGAGCGGCAAGGGTCTCGCGGTCGTCGAAGTCGACGGGGATGAGGATCGAGCGCGGGACGTACTGCTGGTCGATGTAGAGCTGCTTGAGGAGGGCGGAGAAGACGGGGCCGGCGTGGAAGAGGGTTTCACGTTCCTGGGGCTGGCCGTTGGGGATGGCCGCCGGTTGGGGTTCGTGGTCTCCCACCCTTTCGCCAGAAAGAAGGCGAAAGGATGGGGCACGGGGAGTCTCGGTTTCGAGAGCTGTTGCTTCGAACAGGTCCGGCAAATCTTCCCAGAAGAATTCGCGGCGGTCGACGATTTTGCCGGCACGGACGTGGAAGAGATTGACGGCGAGCGAGCCGGCTTCAAAGTGATAGCCGAAGACATCGGCGTCGTCGTTCTGCTCGGCGGTGGCGATGCGCTGCTTCTCCTGGAGCTGGTGGACGGTGGAGAGCTGGTCGCGCAGGCGGGCGGCGGCTTCGAACTGCTCGGATGCGGCGGCGGAGATCATGCGCGCGGTGAGGGTGCGCTCGAGCTCGGCGTGGCGGCCTTCGAGAAA
>Ga0181531_10000637_pt1 | contig 23264 bp, 19 predicted proteins | sample PEATcosm2014_Bin_38_FD_119743 | JGI IMG/M metagenome (GOLD analysis project Ga0181531, IMG submission 119743) | Peatland microbial communities from MTU Mesocosm Facility, Houghton, MI, USA - PEATcosm2014_Bin11_10_metaG | ecosystem: Environmental > Terrestrial > Soil > Wetlands > Peat | place...
AATGGAAGAGGCGAGTGCGGGCGGGGGTAGCGTGGACTCCTCTGCGGCAGGGTCAGGACCGTCGAACGGAGCGGCGTGGGCCAGCCCTTCCAACATCCACCAGGCCGGCGCGACCGTAACGCTGCTGAACGAAACCACCTTTACGCACTACCACCGGCTGGGCGCCACGGTTCGGATGATCGCAGATGGGGCAGAGCCGGGCGCCCAAGTCCAGGGAAGCCAAAGTGCCGATTCTCCCAATCCGGTGATTCCAGCTTTCGGCCCAGACCAACCCGGAACTCAAGTGGCCGCGAACTCCGCGCCTTCGACGCCGGAAGCAGCGCTCCCTTTACCCGCACCGCCGCCTCCACTCGCCGCTCCTCCGCCTGCCCCGGCGCAGCCGGTCATCCCGGAGATCACCATGAGCGCGGCCGACGGTGTACCCGATGAGCCGGCCAACGCACCTCAACCGCAAGAGGGGGGAGTCACGTTCAAGCTCACTTCGCGGCTGGTGGATGTAGGCATTGTGGCCTACGACAAAAAGGGCCATCCGGTGAAGGATCTGAAAGCTGAGGACTTCGAGGTTTACGATAACGGCCGCAAGCAGGAGGTCCGCTTTTTCTCGCAGTTCGCAACCGACGCTCTCTCCATCCAGCCTGCCGCCGCCGCGCCGGATCGAGCATTCTCAAACCACGCGGAGAGCGCGGCTTCGGCATCCACCGCCTCCGACGCGGGCGCGACCATTCTCCTCATCGACGAGAGCCATATTGCATGGGCAGACATGTCCCACGCGCGTCAGGAGATTCTCAAATTTCTCGGCAATGTGGTTCCCGGCGAACGAGTGGGCCTCTACACCATGACCGGCCTGGGCTTTCGAGTGATCCAGGAGATCACCACCAACCATGCGGCGCTGACTGCCGCTCTCCAGAAGTGGATGCCAACCGCGCAGTCCGCGGCCCTGGCGCAGGAAGAAGAGACGCGCAACCGCCAGTCGTTCAACGAGGTGCATTCGACTGCCGACCTCAACTCGGTCAACGGCAACGAGATCGATGTACCCGACTCCCAGCAGACTGTCGATCCGATCCTGCGCACCATGGGAAGCAATCCTGCGCGCGCATCGTTGATCATTCTGGGAAGCGTTGCCCGTCATCTCTCCGCCGTCTCCGGGCACAAGAGCCTGGTCTGGGTCTCCACCGACAACGTCTTCGCCGACTGGCAAGACCAGCAGGTAGCCATCGACAAGAGCCCCAAACAGGTCGACTCCTTCGCCCTTCACGCCCAGGAGGCCATGAATGACGCACATGTCGCCGTCTTCCCCATGGACATCTCCCAGCTTGAAACCTCCGCCATCTCCGCGGACATCCGCACCCGCAATGTCGAGCTCAACCAGGCCGGCGCGGACACGGCCAGCCTGAATGGCGGACAGGTCGCGGCGAGCTTGACCCCTGGCCGCAACAAGGCCGAGATGCTTCAGGATCTGCACCCTATCCAGGGACCTATCCGGCAAGTGGCCGACGCCACTGGCGGCCGGGTGATCCGCCGCGCCGGCGATCTGGCTGCCGCGCTGGCCGGCGTCGTCGAAGACAGCCATGCCACCTACCTGGTGAGCTTCTACCCCCAGGGACAGGCCGACGACCAATACCACACCATTACGGTCAAGCTGAATGGCAAACAACACGGCCTGACGCTGCGCTACCGGACCGGCTATCTCTATGCCAAGGAGCCAGCCTCGCTCAAAGACCGCTTCCGCGAGGCGGTCTGGCGGCCCGGGGACGTGGGCGAGGTTTCAGTGACTGCCAACGTGACGCCCATGAACCCGGGCGCCAACGTCAAGATCAACATTGCGGCAGGAGACCTGGGCCTGCAACAACAGGCCGGCCGCTGGATGGACAAGCTGGACATCTTCTTTATCGAGCGCGACGACGCGGGTCTCCACGCCCAGGTTGAGGGACAGACCTTCGGGTTGAGGCTCAAGTCCTCCACCTATCAGAGCCTTATGTCCGAAGGGGTTCCCTTCGAGCGGTTTGTCCAGTTGAAGCCGGGCGTTGCCTCGCTGCGCGTCCTGGTGGTGGACGAGAACTCGGGCCGCATGGGCTCAGTGACCATGCCGGCTCCGGCCCTGGGAGCGGGACATTGAAGGCGAGATGTATTCGGCTACTCGTCACAGCCGCCAGCCGCGGGCAAACTGTACAATCGCTGCGGCGCGGCAACGGCTGGAATGCCCATAACCTGCAGGGTGTTTTCTCTGTCTAAAGGACGCAACGCGTCAGTTCAAAGGAGTGAACGGATGAAACGGTTTGGATGGATTCTCGTACTTCTGATGTTGGCTTCGCCCGCGTGGGCCGCCAAGAAGATCACCGTACAACAACTTCAGGACCTGTTGGCCTCCCTTCAGCAAGCCAAGAAGACGGACGCAGATGTGGCCGCCGAGCTGAAGCAGGTGGAACTGAGCGAGGAACTCACTCGCAGCGCCATGAACAGCATGGTCCAGTATGTCCCCGGTCCGTACTCGACGGAGCAGATTTACGTACTGGAAGCTCGCAGCGCCGTGCTGGCCCCGCCGGCCTCCGACCTGCCCGCCACTCCAGCGCCCGATGCGGCCGCGCAAAAGGCCATTCTGGACAAGGCTATTGATTATGCAACCAAAACCTACGCGCAACTGCCGAGCCTGAATGCGACCAAGACAACTTTGCGATTCCAGGACAATGTGGAGGCTGCGAAGGCCAGTTCCGGCATGCACTCCAGCGCGAGCTACGGCGACGACCCCCGCCTGGTGCAGGCCAGCCAGTTTGTCCATTACATCAACTCGACTGAGAATGCAGTCACGATCCAAGGTGGAGCCGAGCAAAACCCTCTGGCGAAAGATAAGACACCTTGGGGCGCCAACGGCCAAATCGCTCTGCTCGGGCAAGAACCGGTGCTCAATAACGTATTGGGGGAAGCCCAGGAGGCGGGCAAGCTTACCTGGCTCCGCTGGGAGACGGTGAACGGCAAGCAAGCCGCCGTGTATTCCTTCGCCGTGGATAAGAAGAAGAGCCATTATTCAGTCAACTATTGCTGCTTCCCTGATACCGAGCAAGCTGGAATGATGAGTTACTCGGCCAGATCGCAAGCATCGGGGCCGGCCGCGCACGGTAACCTGCAGACAAACACAAGTTATGACAAGAACTTCAAGGCCACCGTCCCCTATCACGGCGAAGTCTTCATCGATTCGGATACCGGCATCGTCGTGCGTCTGATCACGATTGCCGAGTTCAAGACTTCGGATGTGGTTCACCAGGAAGACCAGCGCATCGATTACGGTCCGGTCGCGGTCGGAAGCAAGACCCTGATCGTGCCGGTGAAGACGGTCATCGACACTGAAGTAGTTCCCAACGGCGACTCAGGCGCGTCGGGCAAATACACCACGCGGCACACCTTCTTTACCGTCGAGTACAAGGACTACAAATAGCCTCCGAGCTAGGGGAATTGGACCACGGATTCACCTGCGAGCGCGGCGGTTGCCCCATGCAGCCGCTGCGCTGGAAAACTGGAAAGAAACGGGAAAATGAAGCGCTTTGCATGGATTGTCCTGCTGTTGGTGGCGGCCGCGCCGGTCTGGGCCGCAAAAAAGATCTCGGTTGAGGAACTGAAACAGACGCTCATCTCGCTGAACGAGGCCAAGAAGGGCGACGAAGAGGTAGCAACACGCCTTAAGGGCGTGGAACTGAGCGAGGAACTGACTCAGAGCGAGAAAATCAGCCTGGCGCAGTATGTGCCGGGCCCGCTCTCCGGCGAACAGATGAACATTCTGGAGGGGCGAAGCGCCATCCTGGCGCCGCCGGCTTCCGATTTGCCGAGCACACCGGCGCCGGATGTGGCTGCGCAAAAGGTTATCCTGGCCAAGGCCGTAGACTACGTGACAAAGATATATAGCCAGAACCCTCATCTGACCGGATCCAAGACGACTTCCCGCTACCAGGACGGCGTGGAAAGCATTCGCACCAACTCCGGGCAGACCTCGAGTATGCCGAACGTGGGGCATGCATGGGAACTGCCGAATATGTTCATGCGCTTCCTGGGCACGCACACCGAGCCGGTGGAAAGCGATAAGGGAATCGAGCTGAACCCCGCACTCCGGCAGACGGAGTTGGAGAGTGACAAGCGGGCTAAGGGGAGTCCCGTTGTCAAGCAAAAGACTCCGTGGGGACAGAACGGCCAAATCTCCGAAGGCGGGCCGGGTCCCATCCTGAGCGTCATTCTGCAGGAGGCAGCCGCCTCCGGCAATCTACATTGGGCGCGCTGGGAGAAAGTCGACAAGGCCAGCGCCGCTGTCTTTTCCTTTGCCGTCGAGAAGAAGAAGTCCCACTACGAAGTGAATTACTGCTGCTTCCCGGTTACCCAGGACACGGGCAGGTATGGATACGAGGGCACCGAAGGCAACATGCAGATGGCTACAGATTGGAAGGCCTTCAAGACCATCGTCGGCTTCCATGGCGAGTTCTTCATCGATCCTGAGACGGGGACCGTCCTCCGGGTTGTGACCCAGGCCGGGCTCAAGCCGACGGACTTTGTGCACCAGGAAGATATGCGCATCGACTACGCGCCGGTCGCCGTTGGCGACAAGACTTACGTGCTGCCCGTGGATTCGTTTACCTTCACTGAGGTAGTTCCCAACGGCGACAACTATGCCGCGCGCTATTCCGTACGGCATACACTTTTCAGCGCCACCTACGCGAATTATCAGCTCGCCGGTGCGGCACAGAAATAGGCTGCCGCAACACCAGGCTGTTTTCAGAGATCGGCGTTTCCGGCTGACTATCTTTCTTCGAAAGCCGACTCCGATCTCTGCGCTCCGAATTCTGACCTGTAGCCCCTGACCCCTGATCCCTGTTTTCTGCTCTATCCTTTTTCCCATGCCCCATTCGCTCGTCCTCGACCACATGTTTCAGTTGCCGCTTCCCATCCTGGAGAAACTGGCTCGCCCGGTCATTGTCTACCTGGTGCTGGTGGTGTTGTTGCGCCTCTTCGGCAAGCGCGAACTGGCGCAGCTCAATCCCTTCGACCTCGTTGTGCTGCTGTCACTTTCGAACACGGTGCAGAACGCCATCATTGGCGACGACAACTCCGTGACCGGAGGGGTGATCGGCGCCTTTGGCCTGCTGGCCATCAACTGGCTGGTGGTACGGGTGCTCTTCCGGTCTCAGCGGCTTACCCGCGCGATTGAGGGCAGATCCGCCGTCCTCATCCTCAATGGCCAGCTTGACCGGCAGGCCATGGAGCGCGAATCGCTGACTCGGGAGGAGTTGCTCTCCGTCATCCACCGCCAGGGTTTTGAAGACTTCGACCAGGTACGCAAGTGCGAGCTTGAACCCAACGGCACCTTTTACGTAGAAGCCTTCGATCCCTCCGTCGCCGACAAGCGCCACGCCGACGTGCTCTCACGGCTTGAAGCTCTAACCCGCGAGGTGGCCGCGCTTCGTGCGCTCCCTTCCGGCGGATAAACGCTCTCAATTGCTTGCGCCCCACGTCTCTCCAAGAGACATAATCTATCAGGAGCCTTCCCCGATGCGCCTGTCTGGACGTACCTTTTTTGCCTCTCTGTTCTCGGCCGCCGCGCTTTTCCTTGCCGCAAGTCTGCCTGCCCAGACCCTCGAACACCGCCCCCCGGCCGGGCCCGAACCGGCGCCCGCCGCGGCGACGCCGGACAGCGGTGTTTCCGCGTTGCCTCTGGCCAATCCGGTGCTGCCGCCGGGTACCAACCTGCAGGTCGAGATCACCCGCCACTATCCAGTGAAACAAGGAGAAGCGATCGAGGGGCGTCTTCTGCATCCCATCTTTGCCCAGGGGAAGCTGGCCGTTCCTGTCAACACATTGCTCCGTGGAACGGTGGTCGCCCTGGAACCGGATGCGAGCACCCGCTGGCGCGGGCGGCTGCGCGGCGACTTCACGCCGTTCCATACCGTACAAGTCCAGTTCAATGAGTTGGTGCTGCCCGGCGGCCCGCTCACTATCGCCACCAGCAGACCGGCAACCGGCGCTCCTGTGCTGTACCTTACCGCTCCGGGCGTCACGCCGCAACGGTCGGTTTTTGCCAAGGCGTGGACCCAGGCCAAAAGCCGGATTCACGATCAGTTTGCCTTCTTCACCGCGCCGGGATTGGGCGACCGGACCCTGATGATGCTCTACCACCAACTGCCCTATCACCCCGAGCGAATCGAGGCCCACACGGCCTGGTCCTTCGAGTTGACCGCTCCGCTGGCGCTACCCGACCCGCAGTCCGCCGCGCTGCCACCGGTCTTCTCCACCCCGCCGTCGCCCGGCAAGCCTGAGACCTGGTCGGTCCACGCACTGCTCACGGCAAATCTGACCTCCGCCAACGCCAAACCCGGCGATCCGGTTGAAGCTCTGGTCGTCGAGCCGGTCTTCGACCACGAAGCACAACTGGTGGTCCCTCAGGGCTCGACTTTGGTGGGAAGAGTGACTGCGGCCAAGGCCGCCCACTCACTCGGACGCAACGGCAAGCTGCGCTTCACGTTTCAGCAGGTGCGATTCCCCGAGGGCGCGGACCGCCCGGTTCAGGGAGCGCTGGCAGGAGCCACCGCCGAGAGCGCGCAGGGCCTGTCGCTCGATGCCGAAGGGACAATCTCGCCGCGCAACCAATCCAGCGTCATCGCGCCCCTGTTGCTGACCATGCTGGCCGGCCGGGCTCTCGATAGCGACGGCAACCTCACCGTCGGGACGGGCGTCGCCTCCAATGGCTTTGGTCTGGTGGGGCGGGTCGTGGGCATCGCGGCAGGGAATCGCAACCTGGCCGCCGGCATCGGCTACTATGCCGCGGCATTGTCGGTCTACGAGAACTTCCTGCGCCCCGGCCGCGATGTGACCTTTCCCAAGGACACCCGGATCGAAATCGAGACCACTCCCCTGCGTGCGCCGGTGATTAAGCCGGCGGGGCAATAGCTTCATCCGAACCGAGTTTGAAAAGCATTGCGATACATCTGTTGCGGATATATCTGTAGTGGATATATACTTCCTTCACGGATCAGGGAATCGTCCCACGAATCCGTCATTATCCCGCCCAAAAGGAACAACATGAATGCAAAATATAAGCTCAATGCCCTCGCTGTTCTTGCCCTTTCCATGGCGTTTTACTTCTTCTTCATGTTCACCAAACACGATCCGGCGGTAGCGGCCATCATGCCTTTTGGAGACGACCCGTATGACGCGATCGGCTCATTCTGCCTGATCCTTTCGCTTGTCCTTTCAGTGTTTTCTCTGGTTCGCGCCTTTCGGCCGTACCGGCCGGGTCCGCCGCCGGCGCCGAGCAGAGCATTCCTTGCCCGCACCCAGATAGCCGTCCCGCTCGGTGTGCTCGTCACGCTATCCGCCGACGGCATCGCCATGGCGCGGCACATCTCCCAGTGGGCGGGAAAGCCATCCACCCGCGAACTGGCTGCGCTCATGCTTGGAATGGCGGCGATCTCGCTTGTCGTTCTATTTGTGGTCCGCCAATCAGCGCGCGCAATCGAACTGCCGGCGTTTGAGCATGGATCGAGAAGAGCCCTGATCGTTGTCCTGGTCTGCGCCGCCGTCCTGACTGTTTTTCCTGAAGAAATCATTCATTCGGTTTTCCTGCATTTTCTTGCTATCGTTCTGGGCGATATTCTGATTGCCGCCCCCCAGGCCGCGCTTGCGGTTGCGCTTCTGCCCTTCGACACTGCGGCGATTCGAGCCGCGAGTGCAGCCGCCCAATCACGTTCCAGACTCTGGATTCAATGGGGCGCGGTTATGCTCTTGGGCATCGCCATTGGCGCTTCGATCCTAGGGATGGAGATATTCGGTGAAGGAGCCGGAGAGGCGTCGCTGATACAGATGCTCCTCGTCTCCTCGGTTTTTGTCGGTGCGGGAACGTCGGCGCTGTTGATTGCCTTTGCCTTTTTCAAGAAGCCGTTGGGGTTGTTCCTTCGGGTGCCACAGCCTTGACGCAGGGAATTGTAGGAGGGCGTCTTCGGTCACAGGCCGGGCCATGAGGGTCGAATACTGCTTCTGTTGCGGATATATCTGTTGTCGATCTATATTGCTTTCATGGCCACTGGAACAACACCCACAGCGCCGCTGACGTCAGCCGTCTTCGCTATTCTGCTCTCCCTTGCAGAGGGCGAAAAGACCGGGTCTCCTTCGACCGGTCTTGGCCGATGGGGCGGCAAGCACGGCTATCTGATCATGAAGGACGCACGAGCTCCGGAGGGTGGCGGAGTCCGGCTGGGCCCCGGAACCCTCTATGGCTCGCTGGATCGGATGATGCGCGACGGCCTGGTCGAGGAGTCCGGCGTCTCCGACGACGAGCGCCGGCGCTACTACCGGCTGACCAACCTGGGGCACAGCGCGCTGGCCGTTGAATTGGAGCGGCTGGATGCGGCCGTCGCCTCGGCGCGATCGCTGGGCCTGCTGCCTCATGGAAGCCGCTCATGACGAGAACCCCTCCCCAATTCGACCGTCTTGAGCGGTTTTACGCGCTGGCGCTTCGCCTTTACCCTGCGCCGTTTCACGACGAATACGGCCCGTCCATGCGCCAAGCCTTTCGCGATGCGCTCCGGGACCGCACACTTTCTCGCCGCAGTCTCATCCCGCTGGTCCTCCGCGACCTTGTCACCTCCATTGCCAAGGAGCATCTCGCCATGTTGCGCGACACATTCGCCCGACCCGCCCTGATCTTCAACGCATTGGTTCTCGCCGGCATCTCGACCGGCGTTGCTCTTGCCCTCTATGCCATTCCCCAACAGGTGTTGCGCCAGGGCCTGAACGACCCCCAGCTCCAACTGGCCGGAGACCTGACTGCGCGGCTCGAACAGGGCATCGCGCCGGCCGAGGCCGATCCCGCTGGCTCAGTGGACATGGCTCGCAGCCTGGCGCCTTTCGTGATTGCGTACGATGACGAGGGCCGTCCGCTGGCTTCCCAGGCGCACCTCAATGGCAAAACGCCCACCCCGCCGAGCGGCGTCTTCGACTACGTTCGCCAGCACGGCGAAGAGAGGGTCAGCTGGCAGCCGATCCTGGGCAGAGACCACGGGGTCCGCATCGCCGCCGTCGTGCAGCGCGTCAACGGCCCCCATCCGGGATTCGTCCTGGCCGGCCGTAACATGCGCGAGGTGGAAGCCCGCGAGGAACAGGTGGAGCATATGGCAGGCCTGACATGGATCGGCATGCTGGGAGTGATCGTTGCCGGAACAGCGGTCTTTGGTCGTTTTACGAAGCCAAAGACGGCATAAAGGTGGTTCGGCGCCTTCAGTTACGCAGTAATTCGATCGGAACGTCCAGCTTGCATTGTCGCCAGAACCGGTCGGCAGTCCAGGCGGTTGCTTGGAAGGTCCTGGCAAGTGCGAGACAGGCTCTATCTCCAAGAGCGAGAGCCTGACTCACCTGGGCATAGCTGGCTGCAAGTTCCGCGTCTGCTTTTCCAAATGGAACCAACTCTACGCCGCTGAGGGTAGCAGACAGCTCTTGCGCGGTCATCTCCATGTTGTCTCGCTGCATTCGCGTAAGAATTTCGCACCAATTGACCGAACTGATGGCGACCTTCAAGTCAGCGCCGAGTTCCAAGGCGTCAAGAAGCGCGTCGACTCGCTCTCCTCCCGGCTCCTTGAGGATCATCGCCAGAACGGCGGCCGAATCCAAAACGATCCTATTCATGCGCGGCTTCCTCACGCTTTTCCGCAAGAAACTCGTCGAGGATCCCGTCCAGACTTCCACGCTGCTTGATGATTCCCGCCCGGATGCTGGCCAAAGCCATCTTTCTACTGAGAATACGGATCGCGCCTTGGTCACTGGTTACGGTCAGCCGATCTCCGGCTTTAAGACCGAGCTCTTTCCGGATTGCTGCGGGGAGTACAATTCTGCCACTTTCTCCGAGGATTACCGTTTCTGTCATGAACTGCCACCTCATCGATAGTATGGCACATTCTGAAGTTTACGCCATACGAGGCGCGATGCCCCAGGTCACGGGCGAAGCCGCCGGGATGGCCGGCCCTATTCCCACTCGATGGTGCCGGGGGGTTTGGAGGTGATGTCGTAAACCACGCGGTTGATGCCGCGTACTTCGTTCACGATGCGGCTGGAGATGCGCTTGAGCACTTCGTAGGGCAGGGGCGTCCAATCCGCGGTCATGCCGTCTTCCGAATGAACGGCCCGCACCGCCGCGGTGTACGCATAGGTGCGCTGGTCGCCCATGACGCCGACGCTCATCACCGGCAGCAGGACAGCAAAGCTCTGCCAGATTGTGGAGTAAAGCCCGGCGGCCTTGATCTCCGCCACCACGATCTCGTCGGCCTCCTGGAGCAGAGCCACGCGCTCCGGCGTTACTTCGCCCAGAATGCGCACAGCCAACCCCGGTCCCGGAAACGGCTGCCGGCCCAGAATCTCCTCCGGCATCCCCAGGTCGCGGCCGATGCGGCGCACTTCATCCTTGAACAAATCGCGCAAGGGCTCGATGAGTTTGAGTTTCATCCGCTCCGGCAGGCCGCCCACATTGTGATGGCTCTTGATGGTCTGGCTTGGCCCTTTCACGCTGGAGGACTCGATCACGTCGGGATAGAGCGTGCCCTGCACCAGCCAGTCCACGCCGCCGGTCTCCCTGGCAATGCGCGTGGCCTCGTCGTCGAAGACAGCTATAAACTCTCCGCCGATGCGCTTGCGCTTGGTCTCCGGGTCGGTGACGCCAGCCAACTGCGCGAGGAACCGCTCGCTCGCATCCACGGCCACAATCTTCAGTCCCAGCTTGTCGCGCAGGTTCTTCTGCACGCTCAAGAACTCGTTCTTGCGCAGGACGCCGTTGTTGACAAAGACGCAGGTCAGTTGACTGCCGATAGCTTTGTGTACCAGCACCGCGGCGACGGAAGAGTCCACGCCCCCGGAGAGCCCGCAAATGACATGCCCCGAGCCGACTTTTTCGCGGATCGCGGCCACCGTGGTCTGGATGAAGTGCGCCGGGGTCCAGTCGCCGCGCGCGCCGCAGATTTGGAAGACGAAGTTCTTGATGATCTGCGGCCCCAGCGGCGTGTGGTGCACCTCGGGGTGGAACTGCACGGCCCAGATGCGGCGCTCCGCGTTTTCGATCCCAGCCAGGGCGTTGGAGGAAACCGCGGTGCGATGGAAGCCCTCAGGCAGCGCAAGCGCCTCGTCGCCGTGGCTCATCCAGACGGCCAGCGTGGCCGGCAGCCCGGCGAACAACTCGCTCGCGGCGTCCTCGATCGTGACTTCGGCGTGCCCGTACTCACGCCGGGGCGCCGAAAGCACCTTGCCGCCAAGATGGTGGACGATGAAATGAAGACCGTAGCAGATGCCCAGCACCGGCACGCCCAATTCGAGAAATCTTGGGTCCGCTGCCGGAGCATCCGCGTCGTAAACCGATGACGGCCCGCCGGAGAGGACGATTCCCAGGGGGTGCAACGCCTGAATTTCGCTGAGGGGCGCCGTGCAGGGCAGCACGACGGAAAAGACATTCTGTTCGCGAATCCGCCGGGCAATCAGCTGCGTGTACTGCGAGCCGAAATCGAGGATGACGATCGTTTGGGTGTCCACCTTCCAGTGTGGCAGGGCCGAGGGCGGGATGTAAATGCCACTTGGGGGAAAGCATCCTGGAAGTTACGTTCTTCAGCGGGCCGGTTTCCGCAGCCTTTTCAAAGCTGAGGTCGATGGCCAAGGGCTGATTCTTGCCAGACAGCCCGCCATCGGCGCAGATAATGAAGGAATGGAATTTCAACGCTCGTCTGGAGTTTTGCTGCATGTGAGTTCGTTGCCGTCCTATGGCGGCATCGGCGACCTAGGCCCGGCCGCCCATGAGTTTGTTGCCTTTCTTGCCGCGGCCAAACAGCATGTCTGGCAGGTTTTACCGCTCGGCCCCACCGGCTATGGCAATTCGCCTTATGCGGGGTCGTCGGCCTTTGCAGGCAATCCCTCCCTGATCAGCCTGGAGTTTCTTTCCGACTGGGGTTGGATCGACGGCGAACGCATCGGCGGCCTAGCCGGGCGAAGCGGCAATGTGGACTTCAATGAGGTGGACGCGCGCAAGCTCCTCCTGCTCTACGAAGCGGCGGGCAACTTCCTCGACCGCGGCCAGCACGACCCCAAGCTGGCGGAGCAATGGAACGCATTCGAGGAGTTTTGCCGGGCAGAGGCGGGCTGGCTGACCGACTACGCCCTGTATGCCGTGCTGCGCCAAGAATTCAAGACGGGCGCCTGGACGGCCTGGCCCGAGCCCTTCCGCCGCCGTGAGCCGCGAACCCTTGCCCAGGTGGCGGCAAAGCACGGGCACGCGCTGGCCCAGGAGCAGGCGCTGCAGTTTGCCTTCTCGCGGCAATGGGACGATCTTCGCAAGGTTGCGGCGCAAAGCGCGATAAGAATCCTCGGCGACGTGGCCATCTTCGTCAACATGGATTCCGCGGATGTGTGGGAGCACCCCGATCTCTTCGAGCTGGACGAGGATCTCAAGCCCGAGCGCATCGCCGGCGTGCCGCCCGACTACTTTTCGCCTACCGGGCAGCGCTGGGGCAATCCGCTGTATCGCTGGGAGGTACTGGCCGCCCGCGGCTTCGATTGGTGGGTTGATCGGATTCGCCGTGCCTGCCGCCTCTACGATGTGGTCCGGCTGGATCACTTCCGCGGCTTTGCGGCATACTGGGCGATCCCAGCCGACGAAGAGACGGCGGTCAACGGCGAGTGGGTGAAGGCGCCGGGGTTGGAGCTGTTCCGCGCGCTGGAAGCGGCGCTGGGACCGTTGCCGCTGGTGGCCGAGGACCTGGGCCTGATTACCCCCGACGTAGAGGCTCTCCGGCTGCAGTTGGGCATGCCGGGAATGAAGGTCCTCCAGTTTGGCTTTAACTCGAAGGGCGCGCACATGCACCTGCCGCACCGGTTTAGCACCGACACTGTCGCCTACACCGGCACCCACGACAACGACACCACGCAGGGCTGGTGGAAGACGGCCACCAAGCTGGAACGAAAGGCCGTCGAGGCCTACTTGGGTTCGGTAGGGAACCATCCGGTTTGGCCCCTGATCCGGACTGTGGAGGCAAGCGTAGCGCAAATGGCGGTGGTTCCGGCGCAGGACCTGTTAGAGCTTGGCTCCGAGGCACGCATGAACACGCCAGCCGTAGCATCCGGCAACTGGAGTTGGCGCGCCCCCGAGGCAAGCTGGAAGCCGGAGTTGGCCGCACGGCTGGCCGCCTTGGCTGATGTGACCGACCGCGACAACGACCCGCTGGGAGAGCCGGAGGAAGAACCAGGGACCACTGCGGAGTAGCGGGGCCGGGATCCTTCCATAAGCTTTCCCAGCAACAGGTCCGCGTCTCGAAGGAACGCGGAAGATCGCCGGGAATAGCCTGATGCAGGTGTAATCCACCCGACCCCTGTTTTCGTCTATGCTCAGGGGTCAACCTTGAGCACCGGATTCCGCGGCCTTCCCCGCGGCTGCATTAGACAGAGGGCGAAGGACTTCTCCGCGTCTTGCCCGATTTGGCAAATTAAGGAAAATGGTCAGGCGGGCGGTAAGGCCATCGCAATGCGCCTTCCTGCCGGCGCCTTTCTCCCACCGCACACCTTAGGCGTGTATCTGGCCATACTGGCAGTCTTCTGTTCCACGCCCGGGCTCCATGCACAGGCTGGCGGGTCCTCGGACAGTATCTTTCGCAACACCGATCCCTCGGTCGCTTATGTGGGTTCGAAGAGCTGCGGTGCGCCGGGTTGCCACGAAGAAATCAGTCGCGCCTACCTCCCAACCCCGCATGGGCAATCCATGGGGCCCGCCAACGCTCCTCGCGAGTTGGCACGGGTTTCTCAGCCGGTTACCGTATTCAACCCCAAGAGCAACCGATACTACACGGTCTACCAGGACCGCGGGAACATGATCCAGAGCGCCTACGAACTGGACAAGAGCGGGCGCAGAATCTACAACGTTGCCCACAAGATCGACTATGTGGCGGGCGGCGAGCGGACCGGCTACAGCTATCTTTACCGCGAGGGCGCGTGGCTGTTCCAGGCTCCGCTTTCCTTCTATGCGCCCTCGAAAACCTGGGAGCTTTCTCCTGGCTATCCTGTTGACGACGTGGGCTTCACGCGCGTCATGACCACCGGTTGCCTGGTCTGCCACAACGGCCAGCCCGACCCGGAGCCGAAGCGCGACGGCATGTACAAGGAACCGCCCTTTCGCTTCGGCGAGCTGGGAATCGGTTGCGAGGCCTGCCATGGCCCCGGCGCCCTCCACGTGAAGGAAATGCAGGCGAAAAAAGGGCGTGTGCTTGGTCCCAATGAGGTCGATACTTCGATCGTGAATCCGGCCAAGATCTCGCCGCGGGTGGCCGACGACATCTGCCGCGAGTGCCATCAGGCGGGGGACGCAGTGGCCCTGTACCCAGGGAAAACCGACCTGGACTACCGGCCGGGAACCCCGCTCTCCGACACCATGGCCATCGTCAAGCGGCCCATCAAGCCCGAGCAGCGCGAGGAGGCCAACCGTTTGGAAGCCAATCCCCCCATCCGCGGCAGCCTGGAACAGCCGTTATGGTGGAAGAATTCCACCCTGGAGTTGAGCCGATGTTACCAGGAGAGCCACGGGCGCCTTACGTGCAGCACTTGCCACTCGACGCATCATCTACCCAGTCCGGGGGAGGAAAGGGCTGCCTATCGTGCCGCCTGTCTCACGTGCCACCAGGTGACCAGTTGCGCGCTTAAGCCGGACGACAAGACTCGGGTTGCGGCGGGCGACTACTGCATCGAGTGCCACATGGAAAAGCGGCCGGTGGCCGGCATTGCGCACTCGAACGACACCAAGCATCGCATCGTCCGCTACCCCGGCCAGCCACTGCCCGAGGTTGCGTTTGAACAGCCCAGGCCCGATCTGCCCGGCTTGCTTTGGATGAACCGGCCGGCAGGCCAACCGAATGCGCAAATTCCCGGCCCGGCGCAACTGGAAGCCTATTGGACGGTTGCCCGCAAGGACCCGAGCCTCTGGCCGTATTGGTTCAAAAAGCTGGATGAGCTGAGCAAGTCGTTGGCTGGCGACCCCACGGTGCTCAACTCCCTGGGCGCGGTCGAACTCGCGCAGAAGAAGGACAATGCCAGAGCCGCCGACGATTTTGCGGGCGCGCTCAAGCAGGGATCGGAGGAGCCGACAACGTTTTTGAATCTGGCCACAGCCCTCCAGAACCTGGGCCGGGGGCCGGATGCCGAAGCGGTGCTCCAACGCGGGGTGGCCGCCTACCCCTATTCGGGACCGTTGGTGGCCAGGCTGGCGCAGCAATACTTCTCCGCCGGCCAGGCATGGCGGGCGCAAGACCTTGTTCACCAGTACCGCGCGGTCTTTCCTGAAGATCCATTGCTGCGCGCCGTCCAGGAACATCTGGATGCGGCGCCTCAAAGTAGCCAGGCTAATGCGACGGGTCGCGGTAGTCGAGGGGCGCCGCCGGATTAGTGGAAGAGCGGGCCGCGCCAACTCGCTTATTCGTCTTGGTGCGATAACACATTCTCCAGCGTCACCGCGAAGAATGCATGACCGAACTCGGTGGGATGGAACGTATCCCAGAAGAACGTGTGGTCGGGATCGCTGCAAAGCGTAGCAGGTGTCGTGGTAGTGACCAGGCAGGGATCCGTGATGTCGATGAAGCCAAAGTGCGTCGGGTCGGTTTGCACCGCGGTCATCAGGCTGAACACATCCATGCGCAGGATGTGGACTCCCGGAATCTGTTCTTCGGGGGCGAGGAATTCATCGAGGTTTTGATTGACCGCGATGCTGGCCTGCGCAGCGAAGGCGACTTTCCCTGCCGCTACGGGCAGAAGGCCCACGTTAAACAGATTGGGAATGACGAAGTGCCGGGCGCCCCTTATGCGCAGCTCCTGTTCGCTTTCCGCAAGACTCTTGGCGATCTTGTAGCCGAGCACTTGCGGCGAACCCGTCGTTGTATCCACAATGTCGTTGCCGCCTCCCTCGATGATGTACAGCGCATTGGGGTCGGCCTTGCCACCGTGCAGAAGCAAGTACTGCGCCACCTGCGTGGGCACACTGGGAATCTGACCCGTTCCCAGCGGCTGATCCGCGGTTGCCCATGCCCCGCCGAAAGCGTAGTCCGTGCCTTTGAAAATCGACGGCGTCAGCGGTAATCCGAGGTAGCCGGCCACATGTTCGATCCAAAGGGGACCGTCCGAGAATCGGCCGTAGTAGTAGGGCGGCGGGGGATACGTATTGCCTGTAGCTGCAAACAGGTTGCCCACATCGCAATAACTGTCGCCGAACACATACAGGTTGTCATAGTGGGGTGTTAAAGCTTGCGCGGTCAAAGCCGCAATAGCCAGGGAGACAAAGAGCATCGACTTCACGAGTCTTGCCAGCATGACTGACCTCCATTTCAGACCGGTTGGAAAGTTGGGACACGCTCCGCGAGTTTCGTCAATTCAAACCAGACTCGTGCTGTGCAATGCGATAGGCACAATGTGGAGCAATTTGGGGAAGGGTGCGCCAGAGGGAAGCCGGAACACCGTCTTAGTTGATGGGGCGTCGGCGGCGAACGAGGTCATCGCTCCGCGCGCTCGAAGTCCTACTCTACCAAATCCTTATCGAACTTTTCTACCAAAAACTGTCGGTCTCTGGCGCTGCTCTTTTTCGATTTCTTGCCGGAGACCCCAATCGAGGTCCCACTGTTCCATGGGACCTCGATTCCAATGCGAGCATTCCCGGCATGATGCCGTGACGATTGCAGCCTATCCGTAGTTTTTGACCGCTCCGGCAATTCCCGGATCGTTCAATCTGCAAGGAAGCGCCGTTTTCCCACACTGCCGGTGGCAAGGATTCCTTGCGCACCTCCCGCACTGGTCACGACCGTGTCGATCTCCGCACCGCCGTTTACCACCACGAAGGCGGCTGTGACTGTCGGACGCCCGTCGGTGAAGTCGAGCGTGAAAGAGCCGGTGCAGTTGGGATTGACCGTGTATGTGCCGGTCGCCGGAGTGTGGGTAAAGTCGGCCACCACTTTGCCGTCGATGGTTACGGTGTCGATCTGGGTCAAATTGCCCTTGCCATCGAACTCCGTCATAGCCACGCCGATCTGTGCGCCGGTGGGCCCGAGACCTCCCAGCTTGGCGCCCTGAACCGTGAAGCCGTAGTTTCCCTTGATCAGTTCGTCGTTGCACGCGGGCGAATTGCTCTGGGCAAACATTGCCGCAGTTCCGAAACCCGCAAGGACCAATACGCAGTAAAGACTCTTCAATGCCCTCATGTTCCCTCCTCATGTTGTGTCTGAACTTGCCAAAGATCGTCAGCGGCGCCGGCCTGGAATTCGATTCAGCTCCGCGGCGTGTGCTACCAATAGCACTGGTTCCCGGCGGATTTCAAATGACTTGTTCCAAACTCGACCTGACTTGTTAAGCCTCGATGACAGAGTCGTTTATCGCCTTTCATGACTCGGCACCCTGCGCTAACATGGAGTTCACCTGAGGTGAGCACAATGGGCAATTCCCCCCGCCGGGTCAAGACCGGGCTATTCGAGATCGACCTCCTCGCGGGGCAGATCTCGAGGCAGGGACGCCCACTGCCCGTGCAGGAACAGCCCTTCCGCGTCCTGGCGATGTTGATTGATCGGCCCGGGGAGCTGGTATCGCGGGAAGAAATCCAGGCGCGCTTGTGGCCGGCAGACACCTACGTGGGCTTCGATGAAGGATTGAATACCGCGGTCCGAAAACTGCGCGTGGTGTTCCAGGATTCGGCCGACAATCCGCGTTTCATCCAGACTGTGCCCAGGAAGGGGTACCGCTTCATCGCTCCAGTGATGGAGATCGCACCGGAAATCGAACAGCCGCAGAACCCCGGTGGTTTGGTGGCTGTCGAGTTGGAGACTCGCGAGGGCCCGGCTGGATTGCCGGCGCCGGCAGAACTGGAGGTCCCGGCCCGGCATGCAGAACCGGGCAGCGAGAAAAGGGCGTGGAAGTTCAGAAAGTGGTCCGCCGTGCTGGCCATTGCCGCCGCCGTTGCCGGGGGGACTCTCTACCTGGTTCGATTTCGATCCCGCCCGCCTTCCCAGGACCACGCCAGGAGCATGCTGGTGGTGCTGCCGTTTGAAAACCTGAGCGGAGACCCCGCGCAGGAATACTTCAGCGATGGTCTGACGGAGGAGACAATCACCGATCTGGGACAACTGAGCCCTGCCCATCTAGGCGTAATCGCGCGCACCTCCTCGATGGCCTACAAGCACACAGACAAGAGGATCGATCAGATCGGACGGGAGCTCAAAGCCGATTACATCCTGGAGGGCAGCGTTCGCCACGAGAATGGACGTTTGCGCATCAGCGCACAGCTGATCCGGGTGACCGACCAGACACACCTTTGGGCGCAGTCCTACGATGCTCGCAACCCCGGGGACCTGATCGATGTGCAGAATGCAATCGGGCGCGCGATTGCCGAGCAGGTTCAGGTGCAGATCGTGCCGCAGTATCAGGCGAGCAGCGCCCAACTGCATTCGCAGAATCCGGTGGCTTACGATCTGTATCTTCAGGGGCGCTTCTATTGGAACCAGCGAACTCCTGCGGCGGTTCGCGAAAGCATCGAATTGTTCAAGCAGGCGATTTCGACAGATCCCAAGTTCGCTCAGGGCTATGCCGGCCTCGCCGACGCGTACAACATCAGCACCGTCATCGGCCCGTATTCGTCCAGGGAGGCTTCGCCTCCAGCCAAAGCGGCAGCGACCAAAGCCCTCGAACTGGATCCCTCGCTTGCAGAGGCCCACGCGGCGCTTGGGATGGAGGAATCGCACTATGAATTTGATTTTCAGGGAGCCAAGGCCGAGTTTCAGAGAGCGATTGAGCTGAATCCGAATTCAGCATATTCTCATCTGTTTTATTCCAGCTGCTTCCAGATGCCCATGGGGCTTCGTGCTGAGGCCATCGCGGAGATGAAAAAGGCTGTAGAGCTGGATCCCTTGTCTTTGCCCATCAATAACTTTCTTGCCGAGACCTACGTGCTGGCTGGTGATTACCCAGCCGCGTATCAGCAGTTCCATCGCACGATTACCCTGAATCCGAATTTTCCTCTCCCACATACATACCTGGCCAGCCTGCTTCCGTTGATGGGAAATTTCGATGAGGCGATTGGCGAGCGCGAAAGGGGGGATCTGCTTTCGGGGCTTAGCGAGAAACAAGCCTCAGAAAGAGCGTCGCTCTTGAGAAATGCGTTCAAACGCAGCGGTGCCGACGGTTTCTGGAAAGAGGTATTAGCCCAAGACTTGCGCACGATCCAAGGCTTGAGCGGCGGATTTGACGTCATCGCTGAGGATTATGCACTGGAGGGCGACAAAGACAGGGCATTCGAATGGCTGGAGAAATCCTTTGCCAACCGCGAAGGCCAGGAGTTGACACTGCTCGCAGTGGATCCTGTATGGAACAATCTTCACGGGGATCCCAGGTTCTTGAGTCTTCTCCATCGAATCGGACTTCCCGAACTAGAAGCCACTGGACATTAGAACGGCGCTTGTCCGCGCAATGCTACCCTGCTGTTCTTTGCAGGTTCCGGGTAGGGGTGAGTCCATCCGGAAACTGACCCATCACCCGCCGAACCATCGCTTTCTTCCCGAACCCATCCTTGCTATCCTTGCCGCACATGGAAATCGCGGCGATTCAGACGCACGGCCTCACCCGGCGCTTCGGCGCGCTGACCGCCGTCGAGGATGTGACGCTGAGCGTGGCTCCTGGGCAATTCTTCGGTTTCCTGGGGCCGAACGGGGCGGGCAAGTCCACCACCATCAAGATGCTGACCGGTCTGCTGGAGCCGAGTACGGGGACCATGGAGATTCTGGGCCGGCCGTTCAGTGCCGGCGCGCTGGACTTGAAGCGCCAGATCGGCGTAGTGCCGGAAGGAATGGCGCTGCTGGGGCGCCTGACTGCGCCCGAATATCTGCGCTTTGTGGGCCGCATGTATGGCCTGGACCGCGAGACCACCAACCGGCGGACAGAAGAGCTTTTGGAGTTCATGCAACTGGCCAACGAGAGCCGCAAGCTGGTGACCGACTTCTCGCACGGAATGCAGAAGAAGCTGGCCATGGCCGCTGCGGTCATTCACGGGCCCAGGGTGCTGTTCCTCGATGAGCCGTTCGAGGGCGTTGACGCCATTGCCGCGGGAACGCTGAAGGCCATGCTGCAAGGGATGATCAACCGCGGAGCTACCATCTTCCTCACCACCCACGTACTGGAGATTGTGGAGCGTTTGTGCAGCCACGTGGCCATCATCAGCCAGGGGCGGCTGGTGGCGAATGGCTCGATCGATGAATTGCGTGCGGGCGTGGCAAGCACGCTGCCCGGCGCCGGGCAAGAGCAACGGCTGACCCTCGAGCAGATATTCCTCTCCATCGTGGGAGCCGCCGGCCAGGAGCCGCCGCAGGAGCTTTCATGGCTGGCCTAAGCGGAGCCGGGGAAACCGGAGCGGGAAGGGAAGACCCGGATCATCCGCGCCAGGCGCCCCCGGCCTCCCTGGAGCGGGCGCAGTATGCGGCCATGGCGGGTCTTCGCTGGCATATGTTCATCAATGGCCTGCGCTCAAGGCAGGGAACCTTCGAGCTAGGCGCTCGCACCGTCGGCTATGTCTTTTACGCCTTGATGGGACTGGGGCCTGGTTTCGGCCTGGGAGTAGGCGCTTATGCCATCGCCAAAAACCGGGCGTGGGCCTTTCTGCCGATTCTTTTTTGGGTGACGTTCCTGCTTTGGCAAGTGGTCCCGATCATGTTGGCCTCGTTTCAGGAGCAATTCGATCTGGGATGCCTGCTGCGTTTTCCGGTCCGCTTCCGGTCCTATTTCTTGCTCTACCTGATCCTCGGCCTGGCGGATGTGTCTACCATCCTGGGCGCGCTCTGCTGCATCGGGATCTGGGCCGGAGTCACCATGGTGCGGCCGGAGCTATCTCTCCGGACGGCGCTGGGGCTGGCGGTTTTTGCGATATTCAATATTCTGCTGGTCAGGGCCATCTTTGCCTGGATCGACCGCTGGCTCGCCCAGCGCAAGACGAGGGAGATTCTGGGTGCGGTGTTTGTGGTGCTGATGCTCAGCATGCAACTTTTCAATCCCGCGTTTCACCAGAGGCGGCATCTGGGGCCGGCGGGCCGCCAGGAGCGGGCAGAGGAATACCGCAGGTCCATCGCCCGCTTTCAACCCTGGCTCAAGACCGCCAATGCCGTGCAGAGCTGGCTGCCGCCGGGGCTGGCCGCACGCGCGCTGCACGGGGTTGACGAACAACAACCGGGGCCGGGGTGGGCGTCCCTGGGCGTGCTTGGGCTGTATATTCTGGGCGCCGGAGGCGTTTTGGCGGCGCGGCTCCGAGCCGAATATCGCGGCGAAAACCTGGGGACCGCTCCGAGCTTGAAGAAGACGCCGCGACGCCGCGACAAGGTGCAACGCGAGGCGGTTTGGTTGCTGGACGGCTCAGGCCCCATTGCCGCGGTGATGGAGAAGGAGCTTCGTTCCCTGCTGCGCACCTTGCCGTTGCTCTACGCAATTGGCGCGCCTCTGTTGCTGGTGCTGATCTTTTCAGGAGCCTTTCTCAGGGGGGGCGGCGGCGGTTCGCATTTACACGTATTCCCGCTGGCGCTGCCGGTTTGCGTCGTCTATGCGCAACTGGGGTTCACGCGCCTCATCTACAACAACATGGGCGCGGAGGGCGCGGGAATCCAGATCTACTTTCTCTCGCCAACTCCTATCCGGACAGTGATGTTGGCCAAGAACCTCTTTCACACCCTGATGTTCTGTCTGGTGGCCCTGACGGCCGGCCTGCTGTCCACCCTGCGTCTGGGAATCCCGGGCTCTGTGGTGGTAGCCGCTACAGGTGCTTGGCTGCTCTTCTCGCTGCCTTCGAATCTAGCCGCCGGCAATGTCTTTTCGCTCGCCATGGCTTACCGCGTCAATCCTGGGCGGATGACCCGCCAGGGCGGTTCCCAGGCCAATGCGCTGGGGAGCCTGCTGGTGCAAGTGCTGATCCTGGCAGTGGGTGCGGCGGTCTTCGGGTTGGCCTGGTTTTTGGGCAGGCCGTGGCTCGCTGTGCCCATCTTTCTGGTGCTGGCAGGGGCAGCGGTATTTGCCTGGCTGCGCGTGCTGCGCAACTCCGATGCCATGGCCAACAGCCGCAAGGATTCGCTGATGGCGACGTTGATGAAGGTGGCATAGCGCGCCAGGGACCGCCGGCAACGACGCTGCGCACCGACCCCTGACCCCTGATTTCAGAACGGAATGTCGTCGTCGGAGATCTCGGCTTGCTGGGTGTAGTCGTCGGCGCCGGCCGCGCCCGTTGAGGGCCGCTGGTCGAAGCTGGCCGTCGAGCTGGCGGAACTTGCCGCCCGCGTATATCCGCCCTGGCTCGAGCCGCCCGACGCTTCATCCCGGCCCGACAGCAAGGACAGGTCGTTGACGATAATTTCAGTCCGATAGACCTTCTTCTTGGTGTCCTTGTCTTCCCAGTTGCGCGTGTTCAGCCGCCCCTCGACAAACAGCTTGCTGCCTTTCTTCACGTAATCGCGCACAATTTCGGCCAACCTGGCATAGGCGACAAGATTGTGCCACTCGGTCCGGTCGGTCCAATTTCCAGACGCGTCTTTCTGGCGTTCGCTGGTTGCCAGACCGAAGCTGGCCACCATAGTGCCGCCGGCAGTGGAACGAATTTCCGGGTCCTTGCCCACATTGCCTAAAAGAATGACTTTGTTGAAGCTCTTTGCCATATTCGCGCTCTCCAGTAATGAAAAAGAATAGCAGACGTTTAGCGGCTCCCGGCGATTTGGCGGTTGCGAAGCCATTTCGCCACGCCAAGCGCCAATAGCAGGCCGCCGAATGGGATGCACATCAAGGCCACGATGAGGGCGAACCAGCCGGTGTTGGTGCTGGCTCCGGTAGGTGAGAAGCCGCCAAGTAGGGTGACCAGCAGCACGCCTGCCAAGAGTCCCGCCCCCACCATCGACGCGCCCCATTGCAGCATTTGGCGTGTGCCGTCCCCGGCTGGAATTGTGCCGGAACGAATGGGATCGAGCTTAGGACTGGCTGCGCGCATTGGCCGTTCCTATCCCTGCGCCAGGCGCAGCATCGCGTAGGTCACCACACCGGTTACCGAGACGTAGAGCCACAGCGGAAACGTCCAGCGGGCGATCTTGCGGTGCTGGGGAATCCGGCCGCTGAGCGAGAAGAAGAATGTCACCAGCACCAGCGGCAGCGCCACCACCCCCAGGATGATATGGCTGGCCAGCAGCGGCAGGTAAAGCGCGCGCAAGGCTGCGTGCTCAGGGTAGCGGACGTCGCCA
>Ga0181531_10000639_pt1 | contig 23199 bp, 16 predicted proteins | sample PEATcosm2014_Bin_38_FD_119743 | JGI IMG/M metagenome (GOLD analysis project Ga0181531, IMG submission 119743) | Peatland microbial communities from MTU Mesocosm Facility, Houghton, MI, USA - PEATcosm2014_Bin11_10_metaG | ecosystem: Environmental > Terrestrial > Soil > Wetlands > Peat | place...
ACGCGGAGCCAAAGTGACCCGCGAAACCAAACATGATGTATCGCAACCGTTGAGCGAAATGGCGCGCGTGGCGCCGAAACCCGCGCCCGGAATCATTCAAATGCGGGAGCACGAATCGCCCAAACATTTCTTTTCCATCACGCCAGGAAAAGATCCGGTGGTGCAGGACACATTTATTTCCGCAGTCTCGACGACCAAGGGATTGAGCTTCGACGGCGTGACCGGCAACGAGGGCGGCGCGATTCCTCCCGACACCAATGGTTCGGTCGGCGCGACGCAATATGTCGAGATCACCAACTTCGACTACGAAGTATTTGATAAAACTAATGGCAGCGTGATTCTCGCTCCCACGCGCATCAACGTTATTTGGTCGGGTTTCGGCGGCCAATGCCAGCAAGACAATGGCGGCGACCCCATTGTTCTGTGGGACAAGCTAGCGCAGCGCTGGCTGGTCGAGCAACTCGAGTATTTCGGCAGTGACGACCTCGTCTGCGTCGCGGTTTCGACGACGTCCGATGCCACCGGAAGCTATAACCGCTATTCGTTCAGCTTCGGCAGCAACTTGCCGGACTATCCCAAGCTCTCCGTTTGGCCGGATGCTTACTATCTTTCGGTAAACAGTTTCGGCGAGGGTTACGGCGAGCCCTGCGCTCTGGATCGCACCGCGATGCTGGCGGGTACTGCGGCCACGATGCAGTGTTTTGCCCCGAATTCGTCGAACTTCAGCTTCATGCCTGCCGATCTCGATGGCTCGACCCCGCCACCTTCCGGTGCGCCGAACCACTTTGTCGAACTTGGCAACAACAACAGTTCGTTGAATGAGTACGACTTCCATGTGGACTTCTCCAATTCCAGCAACTCCACCTTTACAGGGCCGCACGTGATTAACGTTCCTGTCTACACGTTGCTCTGCGGCGGTGGCGGCGGCGCCTGCATTACGCAACCTTCGCCGGGAACCGTGGTGGATGCGCTCGGCGATCGCTTGATGTTCCGCCTCGCCTATCGCAATTTTGGCGACCACGAAGCTCTCGTAATCACCCACTCGGTGGCTCCGACTGGTAGCACCAAGGCGGTTGCCGATGTGCGCTGGTATGAACTGCGGGCGACGCCCGTGGGTGGAGCGTTCTCACTGTATCAATCGGGGACGTTGCAGAGTCCCCTGTACACCATCTGGATGGGTAGCATGGCGATGGATAAGGCAGGCGACATTGCCCTCGGCTTCAGTGCCGACAATGGGACTAATCTCGATCCGAGCATCGCTTACACTGGCCGGGTCCCGACCGACAAGCTGGGAACCATGGAAGCGCCGGTGCTGATCGTGAAGGGGAAGGGTGTGCAGACCGGCAGCAATCGTTGGGGTGACTACAGCAGCATGAGCGTCGATCCCACTGACGACTGCACCTTCTGGTACACCCAGGAGTATTACAACGCCACCAGCGGGACAAATTGGGCGACGCACGTCGAGTCGTTCAAGTTCAAGAGCTGTCAGTAGAAGTCAAGCAGCCCGGCCCACTCCCGAATAGGGAGTGGGCTTTTTCTTTTATGCAGGCGCGGGCATCCCCGCCCGTGCGTCGTCAGCCAAGCGTATGCCTCCCCGTTCAAGCTCGAAAAATCGCCAATCGCTGTTAATCCTCTGTATTGCTTGGGCTTACGTTGACCAATTGGGTGCTTTTCGATACTTTACAATTCATAGCAAGTTCATAATTTCAGGCCAAACGTGTAGGCTTAAACGAAGGACTAAATTTGCCTAATTCACAAACCGTGATTTCCGAGACCGACATTTCAGGGACAGAAACGAAGACGCTCCTGCTGCTAAAGCCCCGCGGCTTTTGCGCAGGGGTTGTCCGCGCGATCGACATCGTGCGCATTGCGCTGGAAGCTTTCGGCCCGCCCATTTATGTGCGCAAAGAGATCGTCCATAACCGATTTGTGGTGGAAGAACTCCAGGGCAAGGGTGCGATCTTTGTTGACAGCGTGGAGGAAGTCCCGAACGGCGAGCGGGTGATTTATAGCGCCCACGGCGTCTCCCCGGAAGTTCGAGCTGCTAGCAAGCAGCGCGGGTTGCGGGTGATCGATGCGACTTGCCCGCTCGTGACTAAGGTCCATGTGGAAGCGGTCAAGTTTGCCAAAGAAGGTTATTCGCTTATTCTTATCGGCCATCGCGATCACGATGAAGTGATTGGAACGCTGGGTGAGGCTCCGATTGTGACACAGGTTGTCGGATCGCCCGAAGAAGTGGCGACGCTACAAGTGCCCGATCCCGACCGCGTGGCCTACCTGACGCAGACGACGCTTAGCTTGGACGAAACCAAAGACATCATCGCGGCGTTGCGCAAGCGCTTCCCGAATATGACTGGCCCGCACGCGCAAGATATTTGTTACGCCACCGAAAACCGCCAGGTTGCGGTAAAGCATGTTGCGTCCGATGCGGATCTGCTTTTGGTGGTCGGGTCCGACAACAGCTCCAATTCAAATCGTTTGGTGGAAGTTGCACGTAATTTGGGAACCAGCTCGCATCTAATAGACAGCTTCCAGAACATCAAGCCCGAGTGGTTGGAGGGAGTCAAAACGATCGCCCTTACCGCCGGAGCTTCCGCGCCCGAATGTCTGGTCGAGGAAGTAGTGAAGTTCCTGGATAGCAAGGGATTTGGCAACGTGCAGGAAGTGGAAGTGATGCCAGAGAATGTGCGCTTTGGCCTGCCTCCGGAGATTGTGGAGGCGATTGCCAGTGCGCCTACGCCCGTATCCGCAAATTAGGAGTGCGCAGGCTTATGGAACATACCTCCTCCGAGTTGCCGTTAGGCAACGCGCCGCTGTTACGTTTCGGAAAGATTGAAGACCTGAATGACCGGGTGAGCGCCGCTGCCGGCGCCGCGGCTGCCAACCTGTTCGCCCAACAGCACGAAGAAGGCTACTGGTGCGGCGAACTAGGTGCCGACACAACGCTTGAGTCGGATTACATCCTGCTGCACATGCTACTGGGGACGGCCAACCAAGGGCGTTTCCAGAAATGCGCCAATCAAATCCTGCGTGGACAGAACAAAGACGGCGGCTGGCCGATTTATGCCGCCGGGCCGTCGAACGTCAGCGCATCGGTGAAGGCGTACTTTGGCCTGAAGATGGCTGGCTATAAGGCCGATCATCCCGCGCTGGTGCGCGCTCGCAGGAAGATTTTGGAGATGGGTGGCGTCACCGAAGTCAACACCTTCACCAAAATCTATCTTTGCTTCTTCGGCCAGTACGATTACTCGGCAGTGCCGGCGATTCCGCCTGAGATTGTTCTCTTTCCCAACTGGTTCTGGTTCAACATTTACGAAATTTCGTCATGGTCACGGGCGATTCTGGTTCCGCTGTCGATTGCGTATGCCAAGAAACCATTCAAAAAACTTCCCGACGAAATGGGCATCGAGGATTTGTTTGTCGGCGGTCGCGACAAGGCGCGTATGCATCTCCGCTGGACCGAGAATCTGTTCACCTGGCGGAATTTCTTTCTCGGCCTTGATCGTCTGACCCACTGGTTCGAAGCGGTGCATATCCGTCCGCTGCGCTCGATCGCGCTGAAAAAAGCGGAAAAGTGGATGCTCGATCGCTTCGAGATGAGCGACGGCCTGGGTGCGATTTACCCGTCGATGATGAATGCGATCATTGCACTGCGCTGCCTGGGATATTCGGCCGATGATCCGCAAGTGATTCGCGCCCTCGATGAGTTCGAGAAGCTCGGCATCGAGGAAGAAGACACATTCCGCATGCAGCCTTGCAAGAGTCCGGTGTGGGATACGGCCTATGCACTCTTTGCACTGTCCGAAGCTGGCGTCGCTCCAGATGACAGCCGCATGGTCAAGTGCGCCGATTGGATTTTGCAAAAACAGATTCGCGGCGTCGGCGACTGGAAGGTGAAAAATCCCGAGGGTCAGCCCGGCGGATGGGCGTTCGAATTTAACAACGAATTTTATCCCGATGTGGATGACAGCGCGATGGTCTGCCTGGCGCTGGATCGCGTCGAACATCCCAACAGTCGCTATCAGCGCGAGTCGGTGCAGCGTGCCATCGACTGGATTTTTTCCATGCAGTGCCGCAACGGAGGCTGGGCCTCGTTCGACAAAAATAACGACAAAATGGTCTTTCAGAATATCCCCTTTGCGGATCACAACGCCATGCTCGATCCGCCGACGGTTGACATCACGGGACGCATTCTGGAAATGCTGGCAGCTTACGGCTACACCCAAAGCGATCCGCGAGTAAAGAAAGCCATTAAGTTCATTCGCGATCAGCAAGAGTCGGACGGTTCGTGGTTTGGCCGCTGGGGCGTGAACTACATTTATGGCACCATGCAGGTTCTGCGCGGACTCGAAGCCATGGGCGTCGATCACCACGAACCCTATGTGCAGCAGGCGGCCGAGTGGCTGCGCATGGTGCAGAACGCCGACGGCGGATGGGGTGAAACCGTAGGATCCTACGACGACCCAACTCTGCGCGGAGTTGGAGACAGCACGCCCTCGCAAACCGCATGGGCAGTGATGGGATTGCTCGCGGCCAGCGATACCCGCAGCGACAGCGTGGCGCGCGGCATTGCTTATCTTCTGCGCACACAGCGAGCCGACGGTAACTGGGATGAGCCCTTCTATACCGGCACGGGATTTCCCCGCGTGTTTTATCTCATGTATTACATGTACCGCCTCTATTTCCCGCTGATCGCCCTCACCGCCTACCAAAAAGCGATCGCGCATGAACCGCAGGGCGCGATGGCCACGGTGCAACGGGTGATCGGTTGAGCCGCACTTTCGAAGGCCAAGCCGCCGATGTTCATGCCTTCGACGTTCGAGTATGAAAGCGTTCGTAACCGGGGCAACCGGATTTCTTGGCTCTCATGTGGCGCGGGCGTTGGAAAGTGTGGGCAGTGATTTACGTCTTCTGGTGCGAGCGAATAGCGATACCCGGAACATTGAAGGATTGCGAGCGGATCGTGTAGTTGGTGACTTGTGCGATCCTCAGTCGATCGAACGGGCAATGGCCGGATGCGACGCCGTTTTTCATGTTGCCGCCGATTATCGCTTGTGGATTCCCGACCCTGCGCCCATGTACCGTGCAAACGTGGAAGGTACGCAGGCCATTTTGAACGCGGCGCGCAAGCACGGAATTAAGCGAGTCGTATATACATCAAGCGTGGCTACCATGGGTTTCAAAAGCGACGGATCGTTGGCCGACGAGGATTCTCCGGTCGCGCTGAGCGATATGATCGGCCACTATAAGCGCTCGAAGTTTATGGCCGAGCAGGTCGCGTTGGATGCTAGAGGGGTCGAAGTAGTCGTGGTGAATCCGACGACTCCAATAGGCGAGCGAGATGTGAAGCCCACTCCCACGGGAAGAATCGTCCTGGATTTTCTCAAGAAGAAATTTCCAGCCTATGTCGATACGGGACTCAACCTGGTCGATGCGACCGAATGCGCCCACGGGCATCTCATGGCTTATGAAAAAGGACGTAGCGGCCAGCGCTACATTCTCGGCGGGGAGAACCTCACGCTGAAACAGATTCTCGACAAGCTGGCAGCCATCACCGGATTGCCATCGCCAACGATAAGGGTTCCGTACTTCGTGGCACTGGCGACCGGAGTGGTGGATGAGTTGGTTACAGGACGAGTTATGGGCAAAGAACCGCGGGCAACCATTGACGCGGTGCGCATGGGACGGAAGAAAATGTTCGTGACATCGGCAAAGGCGGAGAGAGAATTGGGCTGGAAGATCGTCCCTGTGGATGGTGCATTGCGCCGCGCAGCGGAGTGGTTTCGCGATAATGGTTATGTGGAAGCGTGGGCGGCATGAGCGAATCCGCTAAAGTTGGGATCATTGCGGCGATGGAGCGCGAGATTCGCCCGCTGGTTCGTTCCTGGGGGGTGAAGTATGAGCTTTATGAAGGGCGCGAGTATAAGTTGTTCGAGCGCGGCGAAGCAGTCGCAATCTGTGGCGGGATAGGATCAGAATCGGCACGCCGCACAACCGAGGCCTTGGTTGCATTGCGCAGGCCGAGAGCCTTGGTCTCTGTGGGATTTGCGGGCGCGTTGAATCCGGAGCTACAAGTGGGGCAAGTGATCTCTCCCCGCCGCGTGATTGACATGTCGGATGGGAGCGCGACTAACACGATGGCCGCTGAAGCGCAGCACGGAATTTTATTGAGTACTCCATCCATTGCAGGCGCTGTGCAGAAAGCAAAGCTCCGCGCGGCGTATTCCGCTGACGCCGTCGATATGGAAGCCGCCGCTGTGGCTCGGGTCGCAACTTCGCGCGGCTTACCGTTCATTGCGATAAAAGCCATTTCCGATGATGCTGCTTTCGATATGCCGGAAATGGACCAGTTCGTTGTGAAGGGACAATTCCAATCGGCTCGGTTTGCTTTTCACGTAGCTTCGCACCCCCAGATTTGGGGAAGAGCCTTGCAGTTGGCAAAGAACTCCAATGTCGCATCTAATGCATTATGTGCTGAACTGAAAAGACTGCTGGGTGAGGGATTTGCGATTGACTCGACTCCGATAGAACGTACTTTAGAAACGGCAACCAGATAATGGCGACGGCAGAACAAATAACGAGCGGCGCGAGACTGGATAAAATTCCGGCGACCATGCTCGCTGCGGTCTATCGTGGAGTAAACGACGTCCGCCTGGAACCGGTGCCAGTTCCTGAAATCGGCGCAGGCGAGTTGCTCATCAAAGTCCACACCTGCGGCATCTGCGGCACTGACTTAAAGAAAATCGCGACCGGATCGCACTCCGCTCCCCGCGTTTTTGGCCACGAGACTTCTGGGATTGTTGCGCGCGTTGGCGAAGGTGTCCGCAACTTTCGTCTCGGCGACCGGGTTGTTATCTTTCATCACATCCCGTGCGGAAGTTGTTATTACTGCCAGCACAAAACTTTCGCCCAATGCGAGAAATATAAGGAGGTAGGTTGTACCGCCGGTTTCGAGCCGTCTGGCGGAGGCTTTGCTGAGTATGTGCGCGTGATGGATTGGATTGTCCGCGAAGGCACGGTGCGGATTCCCGACGGCGTGTCTTTTGAGCAGGCTTGTTTTCTGGAGCCGGTGAACACTTGCTTGAAGGGAATCGAGCGGCTGGGCATCGAGCGCGGTGACACGGTTTTGGTCATTGGCCAGGGACCGATTGGCATCATACTGAGTGCGTTGAGCTTGAAAGCCGGCGCTTCGGTGATTACTTCCGATTTGCATCGCCAGAGGCTTACAATAGCAGCAGACTTCAATCTACGCGATGCTATTGATGCGGGGACGGCGGACACCGTCACCGAGGTGAAAAAGCGAACCGACGGTCGGGGCGCGGATGCGGTAATTTTGGCAGTCGGTGGCAATGCGTTGATCAAGGCTGCGATCGATGCGGTTCGCCCGGGCGGCAAAGTTCTGCTGTTTGCGCAAACGGTGCATGGGGAAGCGCCTTTCGATCCTGCGGCGGTGTGCGTCGACGAGAAAACGCTGATCGGTTCGTACAGCGCATCGGTCGACTTACAGCAGGCGTCCGTGGATTTTGTAATGGGTCGTGAGATGGATTTGGAAAAGCTCGTCAGTCACCGTTTTCCTTTGACGAAGAGTTTGGAAGCGCTGGAGTTGGCGGCGCACCCGCAACCGGATTCGATGAAAATTCTGATTCAACCGGGCGGCGAGTGGGAGAAAATTTGAACGGAAAAATGACAGCCGCAGTCCTCTACGGCAAAGAGGACGTAAAGATCGAACAAGTGCCGATCCCGCGCGTAGGCGAGGGCGAGGTCTTGGTGAAGGTGCAGGTCGCGTTGACCTGCGGCACGGATCTGAAAGTGTATCAGCGCGGCTACCACGCGCGCATGATTGTTCCGCCCGCCTTGTTCGGACATGAGCTAGCTGGAGTGATTGAAGAAGTTGGCCCCGGAGTGCGAGGTTTCAAGCGCGGTATGAGAGTCGTCGCGCTCAACTCCGCACCCTGCCAGATGTGCTTCTACTGCTCCCGTCACCAGGAAAATCTCTGCGAAGATTTGCTCTTCAACAACGGAGCCTACGCCGAATACATCCGCATTCCGCGCCGCATCGTCGAACTCAATATGCTTGCGGTCCCGCCCAATGTGACCTACGAAGAAGCGGCAATGGTCGAGCCCCTCGCCTGTGTTCTGCGCGGCTTGCATGAGACAGGCGTCGAACTTGGCGACATTGTTACCGTAATCGGAGGCGGCCCTATTGGATTGATGTTTATCCAGGTCGCCAAAGCCATGGGATGCAAAGTGATTTCCGTAGTCAAGCGCGATGGCCAGGTGGAAGCGGCCAAACACATGGGCGCTCACGAAGTGATCCAAATCACAAAGGTAAAAGATCCCATCGATGCGGTCCGGGCGTTGTCGGCCGAAAAACGTGGCTCCGATGTGGTGATCGAAGCTGTTGGGCGTCCCGATGCTTGGGAGTTGGCCGTCGAAATGGTGCGCAAGGGCGGTACCGTAAACTTTTTCGGCGGATGTGCCAGCGGCACCAAAGTTCAATTGGATACCAATCGCTTGCACTATTCGGAAATCACGTTGAAAGCAACGTTCCACCACACTCCGGACACAGTTCGCAAAGCATTCGGCTTGATGGTGGAAAAGAAAATTCGCTCGACTGATTACATTACCGGTGAAGCGCCGCTGTCGCGCTTGCAGCAAGTGTTGCGGCACATGCTGAATCGTGGCGGCGAAATCAAGACCGCGATCATTCCGGGCCACTAAGCCCGCGCGTAGAGATTTGGGAAGATCCGACCATGCCAATTGCGTTCAGCGAACAGTGCCGGCCTATGCATTCCTCGGCGACTGCTGCGGACTGGGCGCGTCTGCCTGCCGAATATGCAATTCCGGAACGCACTCCTTCGTTAGCCGACGCGCAGCGATATTGCGAACGTCTCGCGCGCAGTCACTACGAAAATTTTTCGGTTGCGACCTGGTTTCTTCCGCGCCGACTGCACCAGCATTTCTATAACGTCTACTCCTATTGCCGCATTTCGGACGATCTGGGCGACGAAGTCGGCGACCCGCAAGCTTCGCTGCGATTGCTCGATGACTGGCAAGCCGAGTTGGATGCCTGTTACGGCGGCGATCCTCGGCATCCTGTGTTCGTCGCGCTTGCACAGACGGTGCGTGAGTTCGATATTCCCCAACAACCGTTCATGAATTTGCTGACTGCATTTCGCCAGGATCAAATTGTCTCGCGTTACGAAACGTTCGCCGACCTGACGAGATATTGCGAAAACTCTGCCGATCCCGTGGGGCATTTAGTTTTGTATCTCTGCGGATATCGGGACGCAGAGCGTCAAAAGCTTTCCGACTATACGTGCACGGCGCTTCAGTTGGCGAATTTCTGGCAGGACATCACCACCGATTACGCGAAGCGACGCATCTATCTTCCTCTCGAAGACTTGCGTCGCTTTGGCGTCTCCGAGAACGACATTGCCCAGCAGCGCAACACGGCAGCGTTTTGCGAGATGATGGAGTTTCAGGTCGAACGTGCTCGCGATTGGTTCGACCATGGCCTTTCTCTCATTGCCAAGGTTGATCGCGAACTTGCTCTCGACCTTGAGCTTTTTAGCCGCGGCGGCCAGGAAATTCTCAATGCCATTGAAGCGCAGGGATACAACGTGCTAGGCAATCGCCCCAAAATCTCGAAATTCCGCAAGCTCGTCCTGCTGGGCAGGGCCGCGCTCGGGAAGTTGCGATGAGTGCGGGCGTGCAATCGGCCCCGGCAACATTCTCGCCGACCGAATCGCAGATTTCGATGGCTTACGCTGTCTGCCGCGGCATCACGCGTTCCGCCGCGCGCAACTTCTATTATGCGTTCCTGATTCTTCCTCGACCTAAGCGGCGCGCTTTGTGCGCAGTCTATGCATTCATGCGGCGCTGCGATGACATTGCCGACGATGAAACTTTGCCCGTAGCCGAGCGTCGCCAGAGACTGATCGATTGGCTGGATGGATTCCATCGCGCCGCTGCCGATTATCCCACCGACGATCCCGTGTTGTTGGCGCTAACCCACGCCCAGCGCCGATTTCAGATTCCCACCGCGCTGCTCGACGAACTAGCGCAAGGCACCGCGATGGATCTGGATCTGCCTCCGACGGAAGAACTCGTAGCCCGTTATCAAACATGGGAAGACCTGAAGCTTTACTGTCATAAGGTCGCATCTGTTGTCGGATTGGTCTGCATTCGCATCTTCGGTTATAGGGACACTGCGGCTGAGCCGCTGGCGGAAAAGTGCGGACTGGCATTCCAGTTGACTAATATCGTCCGCGACGTCAAAGAAGATGCTTTAGTCGGACGGGTCTATCTGCCGCAAGAAGACCTCGATCAATTCGGAGTCACTGCTGCCGAGTTGCGGATCGCCTCCGATGCCTCGCGCTACGCTCCTCTCTTAGCCCTCGAAGCCGATCGTGCTCGTGAGTTTTACAAGTCAGGCGACGCACTCATTCCGCTCGTCGACGAAGACAGTCAGCCTGCGCTTTGGGTGCTGGTCAATATCTATCACGCGCTGCTGGATAAAATCGCCGACCGCAAGTATGACGTCTTCCATGGCAAGGTGCGGCTCAGCATGACCAAGAAATTATCGATTCTTGGCAAGGGCCTGTTGAAGCGCCTCGCATGACGGCCTGGGCGTCAGCACATCCTCCGAGCGTGGCAATTGCCGGTGGCGGACTGGCTGGATTGGCCGCCGGTTGCGCCCTTGCCGATAGTGGCTTCAAGGTTACACTGTTCGAGCGGCGCCCTTATCTTGGCGGGCGCGCTTCTTCCTACGAGCATCCTGGCACCGGCGAGATCGTCGACAACTGCCAGCATGTGCTGCTTGGCTGCTGCACCAATCTCATCGATTTCTATCGGCGTCTCGGCGTCGAGAAGAAAATTCGATGGTTTGCCGAGCTTACTTTCCTCGAACCGGGCGGACGCGCGTCCGTCATTGGACCTTCGGCGTTGCCTGCTCCGTTTCACAATGGGTTGTCGTTCTTGCGAGCTTCGTGTCTGAGCTTGCGCGACAAGCTGTCAATTGGGCGCGCCATCGCGGCGCTCATTCCGGCGATCCCTGCCGACTCCGGCGAGTCGTTCCTGGCTTGGTTGCAGCGTCACGGACAAACTCTCGGCGCGATTGAACGCTTCTGGAAGCCCATTCTCATCAGCGCGCTCAATGAGGATCTCGACAGGATGTCGATTCCTTATGCTGCGCACGTGGTGCGCGAGTCGTTCATGAAGTCTGCGGCTGCGGGATTGATGGGCGTTCCGATGGTTCCGCTGAGCGAGCTTTACGGCGTCGCAGCGGATTATATTCGCGAGCGCGGCGGAACGGTTTGTCTGCGGTCTGGGGTTGAGGGATTCGAGGCTGGCGACGAAGGCGTCTCGTTGCAGATTACGAGCGGTAAAGAGAAGCGGCAGATGCAGTTTGATTATGCAGTGCAAGCTTTGCCATTTGATGGGCTGGAACGCCTCCTGTCAGACAAAGAAGATACGCAACAGTTGCGGCAGAGCTTGCAGCATTTTTCCGGTTCGCCGATTACGGGGATTCATCTTTGGTTTGACCGGCAGATTTCGGATCTCGAACATGCTGTGCTCTTGGATCGCACGATTCAGTGGATGTTTCACAAGTCGAAGCTGTTGGGGCGCGATCCGAATCAGGGAAGTTATGTTGAGCTTGTGGTCAGCGCGTCGAATTCTTTGGTCGAAAAATCGAAACAGGAAATTATTGAATTGGCGCTGGCTGAGTTGCGCGAATTTTTCCCGGAAGCGCGAGCGGCGAAGTTGGTGAAGTCGACGGTAATTAAAGAAATTCACGCAACCTATTCGCCGCGGCCGGGTGTGGATTTATATCGTCCCGCGGCGAAGACGGTGTGGCCGCGAGTTTTTCTAGCCGGCGACTGGACCGCGACTGGCTGGCCCGCCACCATGGAAGGCGCGGTGCGCAGCGGCAACCTGGCAGCGGAGGCACTCGCGACGTCGGCAGGCGGCGAAAAGACTGAGTTCGTGTCGCCGGATTTGCCGGCGGCGGGCTTCATGCGGCTGTTTGGCTAAAGCCTACCTTAACGACGCCGTCGTTAGTTATAGGCGGAATGGTGTGAGGGGGTAAGGTGAAAGTTGGGGCGCTAACGGTTTATCCTTGTGGCCGTGACTTTATCGGTGGTTCTGATCACGCTGAACGAAGAAGCGAACTTGGCGCATACGCTGGAGAGTGTTCAGGCGCTCGTCGGGGATGGCAAGGGCGAGATCATTGTCGTCGATTCGGGTTCAACGGACCGTACGTTAGAGACTGCAAAAGCTTACAGTGCAAAGACCTTCTCGGAGCCATGGAAAGGGTTTGCCGCGCAGAAGAATTCCGCGATGGAGAAAGCGTCCTGCGATTGGGTTTTGCAGCTTGACGCGGACGAACCACTGGAAACGGATCTGGCTGGCGAGATAGGGGGACTGCTCGCGGCGAACCCGAGCGCTGTCGGCTTCTATATTCCGCGCAAGAACTTCTTCCTGGGACGCTGGATTCAGCATGGGGGATTCTATCCTGATCCCAAGCTGCGGCTAATTCGGCGTGGAGCAGGGAAGTTTGAGGAACATGGCGCGCATCCGACGATCAAGGTGGATGGACCGACCGGCCAGCTAGAACATTCGCTGATTCACAACGCTTATCCCACGCTGCGCGGATACATCGACCACATGAACAGCTATTCCTCGCAGGGCGCGGCGTTTGCTATAAGCAACGGATATCGAGGCTTCAGCTTTGTCGATATCGTGATTCGACCGCTGCTGACGTTCATCTACAACTACTTCTTGCGTCTAGGCTTTCTGGATGGGTGCGAAGGCCTCTTACTGCACCTGTATCATGCGGTCTATGTTTCGTGGAAGTATTCAAAAGCTTGGGAGTTGACGCGCAAATCATCGGCCGACGGCTGATCCTTGACCATTGCCTTATCATAAAGAGTTCGTCTACGGAGTGACCCATGCCGGATAAAAAAGCACCGATCATTGCTGAAAGCCCAATTGCGGATGTGTTTGAAGGACGACATCCGTCCGAGGCGGAGAAAAGTTGGGCCGAGAAAACTCTCGCACCCACTCTGGAGAAAGCTCCAGAGAAGCCGATTGGCGCCCCGACTGGGGTGAACGTCGATGAGCATGGGTATGCTCGCTTCACCACAATTTCTGGTGTACCCATTCGCCGCTTATACACTCCGGCCGATCTACCCGAAGACTGGAGCGAAGAAAAATATCTTGGCTATCCCGGCCAGCCGCCCTATACGCGCGGCATTCACGCCAGTGGCTATCGGGGCAAGTTGTTTACTATGCGCCAGTTTTCCGGCTTCGCTTCGCCGGAGGAGACCAATCGACGCTACAAGTATCTATTGCAGAGTGGCGGCAGTGGGCTTTCCGTGGCGTTCGACCTGCCAACGCTGATGGGCTACGATTCCGATCACGCCGCGAGCGAGGGTGAGGTCGGCAAGTGCGGCGTGGCCATCGATTCGCTCGAAGACATGGAGATTTTGTTCGATGGCATCGATCTCGAAAAAACAACGGTGTCGATGACCATCAACTCGCCGGCGTCGGTCTTGTGGGCGATGTATCTGGTGGTGGCCGAGAAGCAAGGCGCGGATTGGAAGAAGATTTCCGGCACTCTGCAAAATGACATTCTCAAGGAATACATCGCGCAGAAGGAATACATTTATCCTCCTGCGCCGTCGATGCGGTTGGTGATCGACACATTCGAGTTTGGCACCAGGTTTACGCCTAGGTTCAATACGGTTTCCATCAGCGGATATCACATTCGCGAGGCCGGATCGACTGCACTGCAAGAACTGGCATTTACTTTGTATGACGGCGTCGAGTATGTAGAATGGGCGCTCCGGCGAGGATTGGACGTGGATGAGTTCGGTCCGCGGCTGAGCTTTTTCTTCAATGCGCACAACGACTTCTTTGAAGAGATTGCGAAGTATCGTGCGGCGCGCAAAATCTGGTATCGCGTCATGAAAGACCGTTTCGGCGCGAAGAATCAGCGCACCTGGCTGATGCGCTTTCACACGCAGACTGCGGGCGTGTCGTTGCCCGCGCAGCAACCGATGAACAATATTGCGCGCGTAGCCTTGCAAGCGATGGCCGCGGTTCTGGGTGGAACGCAATCATTACACACGGATTCCTATGACGAAGCGCTAGCTCTGCCGACAGAAGAGGCCGCGCGCATTGCGTTGCGGACGCAGCAGATCATTGCGTACGAATCGGGCGTGACCCAGACGATCGATCCGCTGGGTGGGTCTTATTTTCTGGAAGCTCTAACCCTCCAGATGGAGAAAGGCGCGTTCGACTATTTCGGCAAGATGGATGCCATGGGCGGAATGGTCAAAGCGATTGAACATGGCTTCCCGCAGAAGGAGATTGCGGAAGCGTCGTATCAGTTTCAGCGGGCCTCCGAGGCTAAAGAGAAGATCACGGTCGGCGTGAACGATTTTGCGATCGAAGAAGAATCGCCGCATATCCTTTATATCGATGACAGCGTCGCGGTCAGTCAATCCGCAAAGTTAAAGACTTTACGCGAGCGCCGCTCGAACCAAGAAGTGCGGCGCCGGCTACAAGCATTGAAGAGAGCCGCCGCGCAAGAACCAGCCAAAGACTCAAACGACAGCGTTTCAGGGGCGAACACTATGCCCTTTATCATCGACGCCGTTCGCGCATATGCCACTGTCGGAGAGATTTGCGAAGCCTTGCGTGAAGTGTACGGCACGTATACGGAAGTGAGCGTCACTTAATGCTACGTGACTGCCGCTTTCTCCCTGCCGCACATTCGTAGTACCGTAGAAGTTTGATTGCCTCCAGCAATGCGGTTGGACAGTTTTTGCGCACCGTGCCCTCGGCAGCGGCTGCGACTTTTCTCGCTTTGTTCCCCATCGTTGATCCCTTCGGAGGAATCCCGGTCTTCTATTCGATCACTTCGGATTGGCCTGCGAAAGATCGCTGGCTGACCGCGATCAAGACTTCGTTTTATGTGTTCGCGATCCTTGTAGTCTTTCTTTTCTTTGGTCGTTTTGTGCTTAGCTTTTTTGGCATTTCGCTGCCTGTTCTCAAAATCGCCGGAGGCTTGATCGTCGCTAATACCGCATGGGGCATGGTCACCTCGACGAGCCGCATGACTCCCGCGGAGAGCCATGAAGCGACGACCAAGGAAGACATTTCGTTTGCGCCACTGGCAATGCCGTTGCTTTCTGGCCCGGGCGCGATTGGCGTTGTCATGGGATTGGCTGCGCACACCGATCAAGGCGTGGCCTATATCGGAATGGTGCTGGGCATCGGGGCGATCGCGCTCTCCTGTTTTATGTTTCTGATCCTTGGGGGGCCGCTTGTGCGCCGACTTGGTCCGGGCGCGATTGGCGCGATCAACCGAATATTTGGCTTTCTAATTCTTGCCATCGCAGTTCAGTTGGTCTGGGATGGAATGACCGATTTCAGAGCTTGATCGGACGGAACCTACGGAATGCAGTTCACCTCTTACTTGCGCCGCATTCTCGTCGCTGTAGCCCTCTTGGCATCCTGCGTTGTTGCAGGGTTCTACTTCTATTCGCGACATAAGTTGCAGGACGCCCTTCGAAGGCTGCCGGACAAGATTGGAGTGTCGATTCAGCAGACCGCGCAAGGATTTAGTTTTTCGAAATCCGACCGCGGTCGAACTCTCTTCAAAGTGGAAGCCAGCAAGGCAGTTGCGTTTAAGCAAGGCGGCCTGACTGAATTGCATAATGTTCAGATCACGGTCTACGGGCGTGACTCGGCTCGCTTCGATCAAATATCTGGCGACATGTTCGATTACGATCCCTCGTCCGGAGACATCACCGCCAACGGGAATGTGCAGATCGATCTCCAGGCGAATCCTGCGGGAGCGCAAGGAAAAGACCAGAGTTCGCCGCTTCATCCCGGCTCGACGCTCCATCTAAAGACGAGCGGAATCGTATTCAATCAGAAAACGGGGAACGCTGCGACGGCGCAGGAAGTGTTTCTTGAAACTCCCCAGGCTAAAGGCTCCGCCTTGGGTATGAGTTACTTGTCCAATAGCAATGAACTAACCCTGCAATCGCAGGTAAGGCTCACCATGGGAGGGAAGACCGCAGGGACTCTGACCGCGTCCCACGGAGTGATTCGGAGCGAGCCCCATGCGATTTTCCTTGATCAGGCAACATTGCAGAGCGAGGACGATCATATCCGCGCCGATCAAGCTACGATCGCGCTTCGGCCCGACGACACCGTAGAACAGATCACGGCGGAGGGAAATATACGAGCGGAGTCTACGGGAGCCAGCCCTGCAACCGCGGACGCTGAACATCTTCTAGCTTTTGTTTCAAAGAGCGGCGATCAAGTCGAACGGGCGGAATTTTCGGGCAACGTCCACTTTCAGAGCCTGACCCCCGGTCGAGGCAAAGGCAGTGCAGACCGTGTGCTGATGGGCTTCTCGCACGATAATATAGTGAAAAAAATCCATGCTGAGGGCAATGTAAAACTCGTCCGAGCGAGCCAATCTTCGGACCGTCCACCGCAGGGACAAGATATGGAAGTTACGGCGCCGAGTCTTGACGCGCTGGTTGCTGATGGAAGACGGATGACCTCGGCTCATGCCCCCCCGGGCTCGCAAATTGTGATCCGTTCCCCGACGACGAGGCAGCAAACGGTCATCACGGCCGATCAATTCGACGCGAAGTTCGATCCGCTGGGCACGATGCAATCGCTGCGGGGGGCGCCAAATGCGCGCATTGTCACTCAGAATCCCGCGCAGCCGAATCGCGTGAGCACCAGCGACGCGCTCGATATCAATTTCACCCCGGGCGCTGGCGTCGCTTCGATCTTGCAAGAAGGCCACGTTGCTTATCATGATGACCTGCATCAAGCCTTCGCGGGAAAGGCGCGCTATGTTCCGTCGACCCAGTTGCTGCTGATGACCGACTCGCCGCGAGTTACGGATGGAACCATGACCACGACTGCGGACCAAATCCTCATGGATCGGGTAACTGGCGTGGCGACCGCGGAGGGTGAGGTCAAAAGCTCGTATGAGAATCTCGGGACCAATGCTGATGGAGCACTTTTCTCATCAGCCAGTCCCATTCATGTGACTTCTGAGAAAATGGTCGCTACGAACTCCTCCTCGGTCGCTACATATTCGGGAGCCGCTCGCATTTGGCAGGATGCGAACCTTATCCAAGCATCGACGCTTACTTTCGATCGCAAGAAGAGGCGTATCACGGCGGCGTCGGGTAAGAATCATCCGGTTTCGACTGTGCTCTTCGAGCAGCAGGCGGGACACGCTCCGAGGCCGGTTCTGATGACCTCAGATCGGCTCACCTACAGCGATCCCGAACGGCTTGCGGTCTTCCAGGACGACGTGAAGGCAAAGGGCGAGGACCTCGACCTTAGCGCCAATCGGATGCAAGTTCATTTCACGAGTGGACAGGGGAATGATAATGCCGGCGGCGGAAAACTTGATCAGATTGTGGCCAACGGCAATGTCGTGATCGTGCAAGGGGGACGGCGTGGTACAGGCGATCAGCTAACTTACACTTCGGCAGACAATAAATATGTCTTGCTTGGAGGCCCCCCGAGCATTTTTGATGCCGAACGCGGCAATGTCACAGGCGATTCGTTGACTTTCTATGTGCAGACTGCTACCGTCATCGTAGAGGGGAAGAAGAGTTCTCCTGTGATCACCCGGACCACCGTGGCGAGATAATTGCCGTATGCCCGCCTTAGCCACCGACGGAATCAGCAAGTCCTACCGTAACCGCACTGTTGTCAATGGGATAAGTCTTCGCGTGAATCAGGGCGAGGTTGTGGGCCTGCTGGGTCCGAACGGGGCCGGCAAGACAACCACCTTCTATATGATCGTGGGATTAATTCCGCCCGATTCCGGACGGATTCTGTTGGACGATGAAGACCTTACTGCCGTTCCCATGTACCTGCGAGCGCGCCAATATGGCATTAGCTATCTCCCGCAAGAGGCCTCGGTCTTCCGCAAGCTGACGGTCGAGGAGAACATTTTGGCCGTGCTTGAGGGTCAACCGGTCTCATGGCACGAACGTCGCGAGACCATGGAGCGGCTGATCGATCAGCTCGGCCTGGAGCACATACGCCTGAATCGTGGCTATGCGCTGTCGGGAGGCGAGCGCAGGCGTGTCGAAATCGCACGCGCGCTGGCCATTAATCCTACATTCATTCTGCTGGATGAGCCGTTTTCCGGGATCGATCCCATTGCTGTGCTGGATTTGCAGAGAATCATCAGCGACCTGCGCAGCAGCGGTATTGGCGTCCTTATCACTGACCACAATGTACGAGAGACACTTGCAGTTACAGACCGCGCTTATATCATTGAAGGCGGCAGAATTTTCCGCTCTGGTGTGCCGCGGCAGTTGGCCGATGATCCCGAGGTGCGGCGGGTTTATCTGGGCGAAAGCTTTTCGCTGGTTTAGTCAAGCTCAAGAGAGGTGTCAGCACTGCACAGATAGGTTTTGTCCTTCCGTCACATCGCTTTTTAGTGCCGTTGTAGGACAATACTTAGTGTTGAGAGCAAACGAATGACCACTCTCAATGTAATGAAGACGCAAAAGGACAGTTAGGAACTCATGGTTTTGTTGCAACCTAAGCTCCATTTAAAGGTCTCCCAACGGCAGATTCTCACACCTGGCCTGGTTCAGATGGTCAGCGTGCTTGCGCTCAATAAGCTGGAGCTGCGCGACATGATCACCGCGGAGATGGTGGAGAATCCCGTGCTGGAAGAACTGGAAGAGTCGGTTCCGCTTATCGACGACGTTAACCGGCGCGAAGAAGAACGCGACCGGGCGACCGCCGCCGAGGAAAGTCCCGCCGCCAGCAAGGAGGAAAAAGACTCGTTTGAGGAAATCGACTTCGGATCATTCTTTCAGGATTACCTCGATCCCGGCTATCGCAGCCATTCCGAGATAGAAAACATCGAGCGCCCGTCGTTTGAGAATTTCCTTTCCAAGCCCGGGAATCTGGTCGATCATTTGCTCTGGCAACTGGGCTCGGTTTCCCTGCGGCCCGAGGTTCGGCGCGCGGCCGAAGTGATCATTGGAAACCTGAGCGAGGACGGTTACCTGCTCGCCAGCGACGACGAAATGATGGGCGTGGTGCCGCCAGCGGCTCCGGAAGCCGATGCTGCGGTCGAACAAATCGTAGCCAAGGACGCGGCTGCGCTGGGACTGGATGCCTCGCTTGAACTGCCTGACGACGAGTCCTCTGACAGTGACGAGTCTTCCGATCTGCAAGATTTCGAATTCGCGTCATCGAACGGGCTCGTTTCCATCCAGGGCGTGGAATGGCCGAAGCCAGATACGAATCATAACCCCCTACAAAATGGATCATTCGCCGCCGGGACGGCACGGGCGTACGAACCGACCGAGACGCAGGCCGCCGACGCAGTTCTGGTTTCAGAACCCAAGGCTGCCGCAACCGCGTCCGCTCCGACTCGAGGAGCAACGCCGCAATTTGAGCCCACATATTCCCGAGCAGATCTGAAAGAAGCTATCGAAGTGGTTCGCCAGTTGGATCCTCCCGGAGTCGGCAGCCGCGAATTGCGCGAGTGCCTACTGGCCCAGCTTCGTTACCATCAAGCCCAGCACGACCTACACAAGGGCGATAATGGGGAAGCGCTGAGCCAGGTTTTAGCCGACGCAATTGCGATTACGGATCAACATCTGCGGGCGGTCCAGAACAAGCAACACAAAGAAATCGCCCGCGCTCTGGGACGCCCCATCGAGGCCATTCCAGCGGCCCTGGACTATATTCGTACTCTCGACCCCCGGCCGGGTCAGCAATACAACAAGACCCAGCCCCGCCTGATCGAGCCGGATGTAGCTTTCGTCAAGCACGGTGAAGAGTGGCTGGTGATTATGAATGATGAAGATGTGCCGCAGCTCCGTCTTAATCCCGCCTACAAGCGCCTTTTGAATCGCGAGACCAACGATAAAGACACCCGAAACTACGTCAAGGAACGCTATAAGAGCGCCATGCAGCTGATGAAGAACATCGAGCAGCGCAAGCAGACCATCGTCAAAGTCTGCTACTCAATCGTCGCTCGCCAACAGGATTTTCTGGAGAATGGCATCGATCACCTAAAGCCGATGATGATTAAGGAAGTCGCGGAGGAGATTGGCGTTCATCCCTCCACCGTGAGCCGGGCCGTTTCGAGCAAGTATGTTCACTCCCCGCAAGGAGTTTTTGAGCTGCGCTATTTCTTCAGCGAGAGCGTCAACGGGCCCGAGGGTGGAGGCACGTCTTTGCTCATCCTCAAACGCCGAGTTAAGAAGCTTATTGAGGAAGAAGATCCGACGCGGCCGCTGACCGATGAGCAGATCACAAGAATCTTGCAGTCGCAGGGCATTCAGGTCACGCGGCGGACGGTCGCGAAGTACCGGGAAGACATGCGAATTCCTAGCACCCACCAGCGCCGCACAAAAAAATAAGCAAAGGGTGGCGTCGCGCGCGTTCTTTCCGCATCGGATCACAAAACATCTGATTACCCAGGGGCTCTCATGAACGTGGAATACACCGGCAGAAAATTTGAAATTACTCCTGCCATTCGCAAAGAGGTGGAGACCGGTCTGGCGAAAATCCGCAAAATTCTGCGCGACAAGTTCGATACCAAAGTCATTCTGACCGCCGAAAAGCATCGCAATAAAGCAGAGATTACCATTACTCCTCGAAACGGCCCGTTGGTCGCGCTGGCGTCGGCGGGAGACATGTCTGCGGCGATCGGCGAAGCGCTCGATCATTTGGAGAAGCAGGCGGTCAAATATAAGACAAAGTGGCGCACCAAGACTCGCCACAGCCATTCCACTGCCAATCTGAAGACGGCAGTGGCTGAAAAGTGGGATGGCGAAGCACGCCAGGACGCCTTGATGACGGCAGTGGGGCTGTCAGAATCGACCGCCGTAGATGTTGTCGTCCACAAGTTCCCCGCTGTTGCCAAGACCACCGAAGTTCACCTGGTGCGATCCGACGAGTCGGTGGCGATGCGTCCCATGACATTGGAGGAGGCAATCAAGGAGGCTCACTTTCGCGACCGGGACGTCTTTGTATTTCGCGACCCCAAGGGCAAGCTCATGATTCTGCATCGCACCCGCGATGGGAAACTCGAACTGATCGAGGCGCCGTAACTCGCTGCCGCGGCGGGAGAGTTTCTTTACTCGCTTTGTTGTGCAGACTTGTGGCGCCTCAGACGCGCAACTCAACGATTGTTGCTCCGCCCCCGCCTTCGTTTTGTTCAGCTTCTTTCACGCCTTCTACGTGGGGATGGGCCTGTAGCGACTGTCGCAGAGCCTTGCGCAGAATCCCCATGCCGCTGCCATGAATGATACGGACGCGCGGCACTCCGGCGAGAAAAGCGCGGTCGACGAACTTTTCCACCTCGCGCGAGGCTTGGTCGACGTTTTGTCCGATGACGTTGATTTCGGAGGGAACGTTGCTGCCTTCGTTGTCCAGCGAAATCGAAATGCCTCGAGCGCGGGCGGCTTGTACCGGCGTTTGGCTAGCGGGTGCGGGAGTGCCAGTCAGAACCGCGGCAATGTCTTCGCGAGAGATTTTCATTTTCATGTTGCCGACTTCGACTTCGAAGTGGTTGTCGTCGAGCTTGCGCGTAACTTTGGCGGCGCGTCCCACGGACTTAAGCTTTACGGTGTCGCCTTCGGATACATGTTTGACCAACTGCGGTCGTGCATTGGGGTCGCCGAGGTCCGCTCCGGTGGAGTGAGCGACGATGGTCGAATTAAACTGTTCGCTGAATTCGCGGCGTAGTTTAGCGACTCGGCGTTCCGCATCTTTCGATAACTTCTGCGCGGCAGCGCGATCCTGCAAGGCGTTGACCGCCTCGCGCGCGTGATATGCGAAGTCGCGCAGCAATGCTTCGAGTTTCTTTTCCATCTCACGGACTTTGGCTTGCTGTTCTTTTTTCCCTTCGGCGGAGAGGCGCGACTTTTCGCGTTCAACTTCCTGTTCAAGATTGCGTAAGCGAAAGCGGTCGGTTTCGGCATCCCGTAATTGCTGATGCAGGCGATCGAGAAATTCGCTGACGTCGCGAGACTGTGTGCTGAGACGGGCGCGGGACGCCTCGATGATAGCGGGATTTAACCCCAAACGCTGCGCGATGTTGATTCCGGCGGAGGCGCCCGGTACGCCGATTTTCAATTCATAAGTCGGTTGTAGCGTGGCTTCGTCGAAGCCCACCGATGCGTTGATGACGTTTGGGGTATTTGCCGCATAAATCTTGAGCGAGGTGTGATGGGTCGAGATCACCGACATGCATCCCAGGCAGCGGAAGTGGTCTGCGATGGCGACCGCGAGAGCAGCGCCCTCTTCGGGGTCGGTGGCAGAGCCCAATTCGTCAAGCAGCACGAGCGATGCAAAAGTCGCATCGCGAGAAATGAAATCTATGTTGGTCACATGAGCGGAGAACGTGGAAAGACTCTGCTCAATCGACTGATAGTCTCCGATGTCGGCAAGAACCGCATCGAAGATTGGCAATTCAGCACGATCTGCGGGCACAGGGATTCCGGATTGCGCCATCAGTGCGATCAGGCCAACGGTTTTCAACGCAACGGTTTTGCCACCGGTATTGGGGCCGCTGATAATGAGCTGGCGGCGCTCGCCTTCGAGTTCGAGACTCATCGGAACGGGACGCCTATTTTGCGTCTTGAGTTTGCGTTCGAGTAGAGGATGCCGCGCGTTGTGCAGAATCAGCCGGGCTGCGCTTTCTTCGCTAAGAACTAAGGCGGTGCAGTTGTAGTCTTCGGCGAAGTGGGCTTTGGCGAATTGCAGTTCGAGTTCGCCAAGGACGTCGAGTGCGATTCGTAGCGGCTCGGCGTTCTCTCCCACTTGGCGCGTCATCTCCATTAGGATGCGATGCACCTCCGCTTGTTCTTCTTCGAGCAGGCGCACCAGTTCGTTGTTCTGCTCGATGGTTTCGAGCGGTTCGATGTAAACCGTCTGTCCGCTGGAGCTGGCGCCGTGCAGAACGCCGGGCACGCGGCGCTTCTGTTCTACTTTTACCGGAATCACAAAGCGCTCACCACGGATCGTGATCAATTCATCTTGCAGCGAACTGCCTTCTGCGAGGCGGCGGAGATAGCTGCGCAGAGAATCCTGAATCGAACGGCGTTGCCGTTCGACCTCGCGGCGGATGCGAAATAGATTCGGTGAGGCGCGGTCATCGAG
>Ga0181531_10000644_pt1 | contig 23116 bp, 19 predicted proteins | sample PEATcosm2014_Bin_38_FD_119743 | JGI IMG/M metagenome (GOLD analysis project Ga0181531, IMG submission 119743) | Peatland microbial communities from MTU Mesocosm Facility, Houghton, MI, USA - PEATcosm2014_Bin11_10_metaG | ecosystem: Environmental > Terrestrial > Soil > Wetlands > Peat | place...
CCATCTCGTCGAGCAGGTCTTGCTTGTCGCGCACGTGCCAGTAGAGCGCCGGCGCCTGGACACCCAAGCGCGACGCCACCGCCCGCACGGTCAGCCAGTCGATCCCCACCTCGTCGAGCAGGGTCAGCGCGGCGTCCACGATCCGCGCTTTGGTGAGTCCGGCAGCCACCTTGACAGTTTAACAAAGATAAGGAAGAATGGCCGCATTCCCCGGGCTTAACATCGTTAAGGAGAGCGGATGAAAGCCGCCGTGCTGCACGCCCTCGACGGGCTGCCCGCCTATGAAGACTTTGCCGACCCCACCCCGCCGCCGGACGGCGAGCTGGCGACGCTCGTGGCTGCCGGGATCCACCCGTTCGTCCGCTCGGTCGCCAGCGGGCGCCACTACGGCAGCACCGGGCACTACCCGCTGATCCCGGGCGCCGACGCCGTCGTGCGCACCGCCGACGGGACGCTGGCCTACACCGGCGGACTGCCACCGCCGTACGGAACGCTGGCCGAGCGCATCGCCGTCCCGGCGATGCTCCGGGTGGCGTTGCCGGCGGGGGCCGATCCGGTGGCGATCGCCGGCGCGATGAACCCGGGCCTGGCGTCGTGGATGCCGCTGCTCGCGCGGAGCGCCGAGGTCGACGCGCTCGGCACCGTGCTGGTCCTGGGGGTCACCGGGATGGCCGGTCTGCTGGCGGTCGAGAACGCGTTCGTCCTGGGCGCGACCCGCGTCGTCGGCGCCGGCCGCGATCCGGACGGCCTGGCGCGTGCCGCAAAGGCCGGCGCCGTGACCGTCCCGCTGACCGGCGATCGCACCGCCGACGCTGCTGCACTCGTCGCCGCGCTCGCGGGCACTTCGCCGAGCATCGTCGTCGACTTCGTGTGGGGCGCACCGGCGGAAACGGCGTTCGCCGCGCTCGGGCGTCGCGGGCTCGATGAAGACCGCGCCGACATCGCGTACGTGCAGATCGGTTCGATGGCCGGTGCCGACGCTGCGGTGCCGTCCACGCTCTTGCGCAGCCGACGTATCCGCATCAGCGGCAGCGGCGCGGGTTCCGCCTCGATCGCCGCCATCATCGCACAGCTCCCGCGCTACATGCAGCTCATCGTCGACGGCCGCATCACCGTACCGACGCGGGTGTTCACGCTGGCGCAGATCGCCGACGCCTGGACCACCGCAGCGCAGAGCGGTCGCCGCGTCGTCGTCGTCCCCTGACGAATCAGTCTTCGCTGCCGGTGCTTTGCGGGACGAGCGTGCCCAGGAACGCACCCAGGATGTCTTGCGGCGCGTTGTTCTGCGGTCCGCCGATGACGCTCCAATCGAAGTACTCGTTGACGTCGCTGCGGCGCAGCGTCGCTTCGAGCGTCTCGAGCGCTTCGTCGCTGGTGATCATCCACAGCAGCACGACGGCGTCGACTTCGCGCGAGCGTTCCATCACGTGATAGCGATACGCCCAAATGACGCCCTCGTCGTCTTCGACGAACGCTTCGTTGAGCTGCGCGACGCGGTTTTGTAAGAAGGCGACCGCGTCGTCTTCTACGAGGTCGTACCAGGCGGGCTTCGGGATGAAGGTCGTCAGGTAGAACTGCGGCGGGGCATCGTCATCATCGTCGTCGTCGTGCTCTACGATATCGGGGTCCAGGGGCTCCATCATCTCTCTGTACCCCTTTGGAGACGGGCGTCCTGGCGGCGGCGTCAGTCGTAGACGCCGCGGAGCGTCCAGGCCGCGCCTTCGCGCGCGATGCGCAAGAGCGCGCCGTCGTCAAGACAGACGTCGTACTCGTCGCGCGCGAGCCGCGTGCCGGTGCCCAGCGCCGGGCCCCACCACTGCTCGTCGACACGCCAGGGACCGGCATGCTCGACGACTTCGTGCGGTGGCGTCCCGACGAACCGCGGCGCACCGCCTTGCACGCGCACGTCGACCGGGCGCGGCGGCACGATGCGCAGCTGCAACGCGGTGGCGGCCGGCAGCGGCGGCGGCTCGCTGCGCGGGCCGCGCGTGGTGAGCGGTTCGAGGGTGAATGGTTCGAGAACCGAGCGCCGTTCGATGCGCGGGCCGTCGACGATGCGTGCCCGGCGGGCGTGCCCTTCGCCCAGCGCCGCATCCAGCCGCGCCAAGACGACGCCGACCGCATCCGGGTCGGGGTCGCCGGCCGCGAACAGCGAGAGCGCGACCCCGCCGGCCGCCAGCTCTTCGGCTGCCAGCCGCAGGCCGATGACCGGCGCCTCGAGCGTGACGCCCTCGAGGCGCGCGCGCAGCAGCTCGAAGAGCGTGGCGGGGACGGCCGTCGGCTGGGCGACCCGGACGCTCACCGCCTGGCTGGTGTCGTTCTCGCACTCCAGCAGCAGCGTCAGCCGCCCGGCGCGGCGGCCGGCGGCGGTCAGGTCGTCGACGACCTGACCGACCAGCGCGCGTAGGGCGAAGAGCACCTGTTCCTCGCTGGTGGCTTCGCCCTCACCGTACAGACCGCGGTCGATCCGCAGCGCCCGCGGTCGCGCTCGCAGCGGTTCGGGGTCGCGCCCGCGAGCGCGGTCGTGCCAGGCCGCCGCGGGGGCGCCGAAGCGACGCACGAACGGCCCGTGCGGGAGCGCGGCCAACTCACCCAGCGTCGCGATCCCGAGCAGCCGCAGTCGCTCGCCGACCGCCGGGTCCAGTTCGAGTAGCTCGAGCGGCAGCGGCGCGACGAACGCCGCCGGATCGCCCTCGCAGACCGCGCCGTCGACGCTGTGGACGGCGGCGTGGGCGACGAACCGGTTGGGGCCGCCGCCGACTCGGATCGGGAGGTCGAAGCCGGCCAGCGCGCCGCGCACTGCCCCCAGCCAGGCGGCCGGGCCGCCGGCGATCCCGTGCATCGCCAGGAACGCGCGCCCGAGCCCGGCGTCCTCGACGATCGGCGAGGCGGCGTCGAGGGCGTCGAGGACGGCGGCCCAGGTGCGCGCCTCGGCGAGCGGGTCGGCGAACAGGGTGCGGGCGTCGTGGGCGACCGCCTGGGCCTGCAAGAGCGTCATCCCCGCCCGCACGCCGAGCTCGGCGGCGGCCAGGGTGCAGTCGATGACCCGCCCGCGTTCGACCCGGTCGGCAAGGACGAGGGGGGCGCGCAAATCGGCGTCCCGGGCGGCGACGGCCAGGCGAAATGCCGGAATCCAGAGGGCGACGACGGACATGGGGCGCTCAGGATATCGAACAGACGTTCGATCCGTCAAGTCTGATCGCGGCGCCGCACTTGACGCCTCAACATAACGACGTTATGATTATCGTAACAACGTTATGGAGAATATCATGGCAATCAGTCAGTGGATGACCCTGGTGCTGGCAGCAGCGATCGCATTCTTTGGGATTCGCGCGGCCTTGGATCCGCGCGGAGCGGCGCTCGCCTACGGCGTCCCGGTCCCGGACGGGACCCCTCCAACGCCATTCCTCGAGGTAAAAGCAAACCGCGACGTCGTTCTCGGCATCTTCTTGGTCGTCGTTGCATTTGCGAGCCGATCGACTCTCGCTTCCGTCCTCTTCGCTGGTGCACTTGCTCCCGCTGCGGACGCATGGATCGTCTCGCGCCACGGAAAAATGTCCGCCACCCCCGTTCACCTCGTAACGGCGGCCTATATGATCGTAGCGGGTGCCCTGGCCATCTCAGGGCACTGACATGTTCGAGGTGCGTGGCCGCGTTCGTTGGCCCGGCATTGCGTCAACGGCGCTCACCCTGTGCATCGCAGCTCTCATGGTGCTTCGGCCGAGTTGGACGTGACAGTGGCACAAAAACTGCGTGGGACATCGCGCGACCACATCATCGATGTAAGCCGAACGATTGTCGAGGACGAAGGAGTCGAGCAGCTCACCATCCGCCGGATCGCCGAGACGATCAATCGTACGCAGCCGGCGGTGTACCAGCATTTTGCGAGTAAAGACGCGATACTCGAAGCTGTCGTTACCGATGGCTTTACCGCGCTCGCCGAGCGTCTCGAGCGCGCTGCTGCTCGCGGTGGCAAAACGTCGCTCACGGCGATCGCCAATGCCTATGTTCGCTTTGGACTCGAGCGGCCCCGACTGTACGACCTCATGTTCGTGGGTCCGCCGGCAATCGCGTTCGCCGCAGGCACTGCTACTCCACTCCCGGCGCGCACGGCTTTTGACGTCCTTGCGGCTGCGGTTCGAGAAACCGGGGTAACGCCGGCCCAATTCGAGACGGTCACCGAGGTCGTCTGGGCGTGCCTGCACGGCCTGGTCGCGCTCTCGATCACGACGCGCCTTCGGCCCGGTCGAGCGTTGCAACAGGCGCGTCTCGATCAACTCATTGCTGGGATCATCGCAATGACGAAGTATGAATGAAGTACGTCGGGCATGTGCTCGAGACACGAACGCGCGTTCGATTCGTCAGGTGCGAACCGCACCGCACCGCGGCTGCGTTTCCCGGACATGCTCGCCCTGCTGCTGGCCCTTGCGATCCCCACCTATGGCCCGATCCCGCAACCCCGCACGACCTTCGCCGGGCTGATTCTCCCGACGGCTGCCGACCAGGCCGTCATCGCCAATTCCGGCTCGACCAATACCGGCGGCTACGTCGTGCGCGTCTATGCCGACGGCATGGTCAGCGTCGACCAGGGCGTACCGCTGCGCAAGCCGATCGCCAAACAGCTCGTCGACCGTTTCTTCGCCGATCTGCACGCAGCCGGCGCGCTCGACGCACTGCCGAGCCCGCACTGCATGAAGAGCGCGTCGTTCGGCTCGACGACGCGCATTGGCTACCTGGGCAAACTCTCCCCGGACGTCTCGTGCCCGAGCTCCGCCACTGCCCGCACCCTCGCGATCGACGCCAACGCGATCGTCAACGCCGCCGGCGTCTCGCTGCTCCCCCGCAGCCGCTCCTTCCAACTCGCTCCCCAGCGCTAACCGCCGCCGTAGATGACGTAGGTGATGCTGAGCGCGACGCTCTGTCCCGATGACGGCAAAGAGCGCTTGATGCTGCGAGATCGACAATCGGCTCCCGTCGCACAGCAACCACCCCGGCGGTACAAAGCTCCCTCCGAACAGACGAATTTCACCAACCAGCGGATCGGCCATGACACGGACGGCGATCCCCGGCGCGCGCACGAGCGGGAAGGCTCGGTCATCGCACCGCGTACAGCACGTCGCCCCACTCGTCGAACTCGCGGACCCGTTCGTCGACGAAGTACGGGCGCGCTTCGAAGGACGTGCACGCGATGAGCCCCTTGCCCGCGGGGGCGGCGCGTTTGTGTTTGCGGACGAGGGCGTGGACGTCGTAACCGGCCAGCTCGCTGCAATGACCGGCGGGACCGTTCCAGCGCACGCGCGCGATCGACGTCTCGACCCGCACGGTCGCGAACGACGCGAGTTCGGCGGAGGCGTTTTCGCCGAGTGCGATCAGCGCGGCGTTGGCGCGATGGGCCAGGCTCGCTAGGCGCGTCCAGGTTGCGGCGCCCGTTCCGCGGCCACTCGGCAGCGTCGGCAGCACGACGACCCCGAAGGCCCCCGAGCGGACGACGACGTCGGCGGCGCGAGCGGCGTCGAGTGGGGTGGCGACATCGATCAGCAGCAGCCGCTCCAGCCGCACCCCGGCGGCGGCCAGGGCCGGGGGGAAGAGGTCGATCCCGATCAGCGCGCCCAGGCCGTGCCGGGTCGCGACGGCGAGCAGCCGGGCGGCCAGGGCGCTGCGGCCGGAGCTGGGCGCTCCTTCGAGGGTCCCGATTGCCCCGCGTGGGAAGCCGCCGCCGAGTGCGACGTCGAGGTCGGTCCAGCCGGTCCGCACCACCTCGTCCTCGCCGCGGGCGAGCGCGGCCGCCGTGGTGTCGCGGTGACGGTGGTCGAAACGCTCACGCAACGCCGCGAAGGCGGGGTCGACGGGCATGGGGCCCCATCGTAATCGAACATATGTTCGATATCAAGTCCCCAGTCGGACACTCACGGCGGCGGCCAAGAAGAGAAGAAACGCGTCGCGGTGCTTGGCGCCCATCTCGTAGGCGTCCAGGGCGTCGTCGATGAGGAAGAAGCCGCCGAACAGGGTCAGCGAGAGGGCAAAGCCCGTCTCGGCCGCCTCCGGGTCGCCGGCGAGCGAGCGGGCGAAGGCACCGGCGGCGAGCGCCTCCATTGCGGCGCACCCGGCCAGCAGGCTCAGCACCAGCTCGCGTGAGGGGCGCAGGGGGGCCAAGAGGTCGGCGATCATGCCGTAATTCTTCGAAGCCACCGGCCGCAGGGTAGGGACGAGGTCGGCTTCGACCAGCACGTCGGCGAGGTTCTGGGCCGCGGCGAGCCCCTGCCAGGCGGCGAGGACCGTCAGGACGACCCGGGAGACGGAGCGCATGGCCACCACCTTTGCCCAGGAAGGGACTCGGGTCCGGTGTGCGGATGATGGTTCCTACCCGTGACCGCTCTCCCCACGATCTCTCCGGCCTCGCTCGCCGTCTCGCCCCTCCGCTTCGTCGATCGGACTCTTCCGAACGGCCTGCGCGCCCTGCTCGTGCCCGACCGGCGCGTCCCCGCCGTCGCGATCAACGTCGCGTACCGGGTCGGCGGCAAGGACGATCCGCTGGGGCGTTCGGGCTTCGCGCACCTCTTCGAACACCTGATGTTCAAGGGGACCTCCGACACCGCACCCGAGACGATCGACCGGCTGACCGAGGACGTGGGTGGCTACAACAACGCCTTCACGACCGAAGACATCACCAACTACTACGAAGTGGTGCCCTCGAATCACCTCGAGCGTCTGCTCTGGGCGGAAGCCGATCGGCTGGGCTCGCTGCAAGTCAACGCGGACAATTTCGCGACCGAGCGCGACGTCGTGATCGGCGAATACGATCAGCGCATTCTCGCCGAGCCGTACGGGATGCTCGATGAGCTGGTCAACCGCGAGTCGTACGTCGTGCATCCGTATCGCCGCGGCGTCATCGGCAGCCCCGACGAGCTCAACGCCGCTGCATTGGCCGATGTGGTCGCGTTTCACGCGACGTACTACCGGCCCGACAACGCGCTGCTGGCCGTCGCCGGCGATCTCGACATCGAGGAGACGTGGCGCTGGATCGAGCGCTGGTTCGGACCGATCGCCGCGCCCAGCACGCCGATTCCGCGCGTGACCGTCGTCGAACCGCCGCAGACGGCCGAACGCACCTACACGTATCGCGCCGCCAACGTGCCGTTGCCGGCGGTCGAAGAGTCGTATCACATCCCGGCCGCTGCGCATCCCGATGCCGCCGCGCTCGACGTGCTCGAAGCGATTCTCTCCGCCGGGCGCTCCTCGCGTCTGTACCAATCGCTGATCTATCGCAACCCGCTCGCCTCGAGCGCGTTCGCCGGTGCCGATCTGCGCGAGCAGCCGGGGCTGTTCGGCGTGCGCGTCACCTGCGCGCGCGGCATCGCGCTGGCCGACGCGCGGGCCGCGCTCGACGTCGAGCTGGATCGCGTGCGCACGCAAGCGCCGAGTGAGGACGAGTTGGCGCGCATCGGGACGCAGATCGCAAGTTCGCTCGTGCGGCAGCGCCAAACGAACAGCGGCGTCGCCTTAGCGCTGATCCGCGCCACGCTCGAGCGCGGCGATCCGACGCTCGTCAACCGCGATCTCGATCGCTACCTCGCGGTCACTGCCGACGACGTGCTGCGGGTGGCGCGCACGTATCTGCGCCCGGAAAACCGCACCGTCATCGAGTATCTCCCGGCGTGAGTGACGCACGAGCGATGATGCCCTCCGCGGGCCCCCCGCGCGAGGGGACGATTCCGGACGCCGTCGAGCGGACGCTGGACAACGGTCTGCGCGTCGTCGCCTTCGAGCAGCGCAATCTTCCGCTGATCGCCGCGCAATTGGTGGTCCGCTGCGGCGGCGCCGCCAGCGAGGGCGAGAGCGAAGCGGGACTGGCCGCGCTGACGGCCGCGCTGCTCACGCAAGGGACGAGCGAGCGCGGAGCGACCGAGCTAGCCGCCGCCGCCGACGCGCTCGGCGCGCGCCTCGACGCTTCGTCCGGGTACGACGCATCGGTCGCGAGCTGCAGCGCGACGACGCCGGCGTTCCCGAGCGCGCTCGCGCTGCTCGACGAGATCGTGCGCAACCCCGCCTTCGCCGACCGCGAGGTCGAGCGCGTACGCACGAAGTCGATCTCCGATCTGACGCTGACCTACGCGAACCCCAGCTCGCTCGCGCGCTTGGTCGCGCAGCGCGTCGCCTACGCGGGCGCGCCGTACGGCCATCCGGTGGCAGGCACCGCGCAGACGCTGGCGACGTTGACGGGCGAACGGGTGCGCTGGTTCCACGAGCGCGCATATCGGCCCGACGACGCGGTCCTCATCCTCGGTGGCGATGTGAGCGTCGAGGACGCGTTCGCACTCGCGCAGCGGGAGCTCGGGGCATGGCGTGCGCCGCAGTCGCCGTGCGTGCAGCCGCCCGCGGGCGGGATTCCGCCGCCACGCGCGCGGGTCGTCGTCGTCGACAAGCCCGACGCCGGCCGCACCGCGATCGTCGCCGGCCGCGTTGCGATCCAGCGCGCCTCCGACGAATACTACGCCGGCGTCGTCGCGACGTCGGTGCTGGCCGGGTACAGTGGGCGCCTCAACCAGGAGATCCGCGTCAAGCGCGGTCTCTCGTACGGCGCGGGCGCGTCGCTCGGTGCGCGTCGCATGCCGGGCCTCTTCAGCGCCTCGACGCTGGTCGAACACACGCGGGCAGCCGAAGCGACCGCGGTGACGCTGGCGGCGATCCGCTCGCTGGTCGACGCGCCGGCCGACGATGCCGATCTGGTCACGCGCAAGGCGACCGTCACCGGTGGGTTCTTCCGCTCGGTGGAGACCGTCGACGGGGTCGCCAACGCGCTCGCCGAGCACGTGCTCTACGAAGTCCCGCTCGAGGAGCTGCACGTCTTCGCCCGCCGGATCGAAGCCGTCGATGCGGCGGCCGTGCGTGCGTTCGCGCAGCGCCGGCTGGTCGACGACGAGTTCGTCGTGCTCATCGGCGACGCCGACAAGTTCGTCGCTGCGCTCGACCCCGCGTACGGGCCGGTACGCGTCATCCCGTTCCCCGCATTGGACCTGGGCTCGCCGACGCTCGGCGGCTGACGGGCAGGGGGCGGTCGCTCGGGCGCCAAGGGCCTCCTATGAAACGCGGAGGTCTCTCGGTGTTCGCGGCGTTGGTCGTCGCAGTGGCTGCGTTCGCGGCGGGAGGCGCGCCGGTGCGCGCTGCCGATCCGCCACTCTTGCTGCGCGACCCCTCGCTGAGCGCGACGCAGATCGCGTTCGCGTACGGCGGCGCGATCTGGGTCGTTCCCCGCGCCGGCGGCGACGCACGCCGGATCGTCACCGGGATGGACCTCGAGGGCGGCCCGATCTTCTCGCCCGACGGCTCGCGGATCGCGTTCACCGGCAACTACGACGGCAACACCGACGTCTACGTCGTCGCGGCGAGCGGCGGCGAGCCGCGCCGGCTGACGTATCATCCGGGCGCCGACGTCGCGGTCGGCTGGACACCCGATGGAACGCGGGTGCTGTTCCGCTCGGCGCGCGCGAGCTACTCCGATCCCGATCAGCTCTACACGATTCCCGCCGGCGGCGGCGTCGCGACCGAGCTGCCGCTGACGATGGCCGAGACCGGCGCGTACTCGGCCGACGGCACCCACCTCGCGTACGTCCCGAACTTCCAATGGGAGCCGTTCTGGAAAGGCTACCGCGGCGGTCAGTTCACGCCGATCCTGATCGCGAACCTGAGCGACTCGAGCGTCGTCCACGTGCCGAACAACGGCACCAACGACAACGATCCGATGTGGATCGGCAATCACGTCTACTTCGTCTCCGACCGCGACGGCCCGACGACCCTCTTCTCGTACGACGTTTCCTCGCGCGCGGTGACGCGCGTGCTGCTGCCGAGCGGCTTCGACATCACCAGCGCCTCGGCCGGCCCCGACGGGATCGTCTACGCGCAGTTCGATTCACTGCACCTCTACACGCCCTCCACCGGTCAGACGCGCACGATTCACGTCACGCTGGCCGGCGATCTGCCGCAGTTGCGCCCGCATTGGGTGCACGTCGGTACGCAGATCCAGAACGGCGACATCTCGCCGACCGGCGCGCGCGCGGTCTTCGAGGCGCACGGCGAGATCTTCACCGTCCCGGCCGAGCACGGCGACGTACGCGACATCTCGAACAGCCCGGCGACCGCCGAACGCGATCCGGCCTGGTCGCCCGACGGCAGCCGCATCGCGTATTTCTCCGACGCGACCGGCGAATACAAACTCTGCGTACGCGATCAGCGCGGACTCACGGCGCCCAACTGCATCGTGCTCGACGCGCATCCCACCTACTACTACACGCCGGTCTGGTCGCCGGATTCGAAGAAAATCGCATATGCCGACAAGCGGCTGAACCTGTGGTACGTCGACCTCGAGCACCCGACGCCGGTCCGCGTGACGACGGTCCCGTACGAAGATTTCGGGCCGGCCGACTTCCAGGCGGCGTGGTCGCCCGACAGCCGCTGGTTGGCGTTCACGACGGTGCTGCCGAGTTGGATCCACGCCATCGACGCGTATTCGATCGAGACGCACACGGTGCATCGCCTCACCGACGGGATGAGCGACGCGCAGCATCCGGCCTTCGACAAGGGCGGCCAGTACCTGTACTTCACCGCCAGCACGAACACCGGACTCAACAGCGCCGGGCTCGACATGGAGAGCGACGAGCGCCCGACCAGCAGCAGCGTGTACGCGATCGTCCTGCGCCACGAGGGCACCGCACCGATCCCATTGCAGACCGACGATGAGAAAGTCGAACCCTCGCCGATGCCCGCGTCCTCACCGGCCGCGAGCGCCAAGCACGAGAGCGGGCCGCCGCGGGTGACGATCGACGTCGCCGGGCTCTCGCAGCGCACGGTCGCGCTGCCGATTCCGGACGCGAACTACGTCGCGCTGATGGCCGGCAAGGCGGGGCAGCTCCTCTTGGTGTCGGCACCACTGGCTCAGGTCGACGAGGGGCCGACGCCGCTCGACGTGTCCCGTTTCGATGTGACGGGCGCAAAGGTCACGCCGCTGGCGTCCGGCACCTCGGCATTCGTCGTCTCCGCCGACGGCAGCAAGATGCTCCTGCGCGTACGCGCCAATTGGTACATCGCGCCGACCGCCGAAGCGTTCAAACCAGGCTCACCGCTCGAGGCGAGTGCGATGGAGCTGGAGGTCGATCCGCGCGCCGAGTGGGCGCAGATGTATCGTGAAGTGTGGCGGATCGAGCGCGAGTTCTTCTACGACCCGCACTATCACGGACTCGACTTGCCCGCAGCGGAGCACCGCTTCGCCGAGTATCTGCCGGGTATCGCGGCACGCGACGATCTCACGTTTCTGTTCCGCGAGATGCTCAGCTATCTCTCGATCGGGCACATGTTCGTCGGCGGCGGTGCGCAGCCGCCCAACGGTCACGTCACCGTCGGCCTGCTCGGCGCCGACTACACGGTCGAGAACGACCGCTACCGTTTCGCCAAGATCTACAACGGCGAAAACTGGAACCCGGCTCTGCACGCGCCGCTCACGCAGCCCGGCTCCGACGTGCACGTCGGCGAGTATTTGCTGGCGGTCAACGGCCGCGAGGTTCACGCCGATACCGAGATCTACGCGTACTTCGAAGAGACCGCCGGCAAGCAGACGACGCTGCGGGTCGGGCCCAACGCCGACGGCTCGGGCGCACGCGAGGTGACCGTAGTCCCGGTCGCGAGCGAAGCGGGGTTGCGCAACCTGGCGTGGATCGAGCACAACCGCGAGCTGGTCGACAAACTCAGCGGCGGGAAGCTCGCGTACGTGTACATGCCGGATACCGGCTACGAAGGGTACACCAACTTCAATCGCTACTTCTTCTCGCAGGTCGGGCGGGAAGGCGTCGTCCTCGACGAGCGCTTCAATCACGGCGGTCAGGTCGCCGACTACGTGATCGACGTCCTCTCGCGCAAACCGATGGCGATCACGGTGCCGCGCGGCGGGAAGCCGAGCATCGATCCGCCGCTGGCGATCTACGGCCCCAAGGTCATGGTCATCAACCAGTTCGCCGGTTCGGGCGGCGATGCGATGCCGTGGTATTTCCGCAAGGCCGGGCTCGGGCCGCTGGTCGGCATGCGCACCTGGGGCGGCTTGGTCGGCATCGGCGGCTACCCGGTGCTGATGGACGGCGGCAGCGTCACCGCGCCGCGCATCGCCATCGGCGGCCTGCACGGCCAATGGGAAGTGGAGGGCCACGGCATCAGTCCCGACATCGAGGTCTTCCAGGATCCCAAGCTGGTGCGCGAAGGCCACGATCCACAGCTCGAAGCCGCCGTCGCCAAGGCGCTCGAGCTGCTGCGCGAGCACCCGGTGCCCGAGTACCACGCGCCGCCGTACCCCGACCACCATCCGGTGCTGCCGCCGGAGTAGAGAAACCGGCCGCTCGCCCGTTGCGGAGGCCTCATTCATGATGATATGAACATTCATATGATCGTGAATGAGGCCCTCGAGCCGGCGGCCGTCGCCCCCATCGAGGATCTGGAGACCCTCCAGGTCCTCGTCGACAGCCAGCGCCACCGCATCGTCACGCTGCTCATGGAGCGCCCGATGACGGCGCGCGAACTGGCCGCAGAGCTGGGCATCGGGCGGACGCGGCTATACTATCATCTCGATCTGCTCGAGCAGCGCAGGATCGTCCGGGTGGTCGAGACGCGACCGGTCTCGGGGCTGACGGAGCGCAGCTATCGGGCCGTCGCGCGCGCTTTCCGCGTCGATCGCGCGCTGCTCGCGACGCGGGCGTCGGAGCCGCAGATCGCCGATACGCAGGCCGGCCTGCTCGACGCGATGGCGGCCGATCTGCGCGCGCGCGCCACCGGCGGCGCGCAGGATGCAGCCGACGCGGACGTGCTGGTCGGACGCAGGTTCCTGCGTTTGGACGAGCGGCGGCGGCGCGAACTGCGCGCGCGGCTGATGGCGCTGGTCGACGAGTACCGCGACGGCGACCCCGACGGACGCGAGACCGAGGTCGGAGTTGCACTCTTCACCACCGAGCGGGACGGGCGGTGATCGCCGCCGCGCTGCTGGCCGCGAGCCTCGCGACCGCGCCGTCTCGTTACGTCGTGCTGCGACTGCGCACGACCGTCTTCGGTGTGGCCGGGACGGGCACCATCGCGGTCGACCGCCGCACCGGACGCTTCGCGCGCCGACTCGCCGCCGGCCCTGCCTCGGTGAGCGAAGGGTGGGACGGAACGCGCGCGTGGCGCGCCGACGCGACGGGCCTGGGGCGCATCGAGGGCAACGCCGGCGAACGCAGTGAGATTCTGGCCTGGTCGCGCGTCCTCGTGCGCGCACTGCGAATCGAGCGGCCGTTGGACGTCACCGTCAGCAGCGGACGCGACCACACGGCGCTCGCGTTCGACCGCATCGGCCCGGACGGCGTGCCGCATCGTATCGTCGCGACCTCGACCCAGGACGGCACCTGGAGTGCGAGCGTCATCAGCGTCGCAACGCCGAAGGCGCTGCCGCCCTCCGCGTTCGCACCCGGGCCAGCACCGCACGATGCGACGCTGGCGGGAGTTACCCGTGTCCCCGCCTCGATGCGCGCCGGCTCACCGCAGATCGACGTCGTGGTCGACGGCGTGCGCCTGCGTTGCTACTTCGATACCGGTGGCCAGAACGTGATCACCGCGGCCGCCGCGGCGCGGATCGGAATGCAGCCGGTCGGAGCGGGTATCGTGCGTGGCGGCGGTGGCGGAACCGTGCCGATTCGGTTCGCCTTCGCGCGCACCGTGCGCATCGGTGCCGCGACGCTGCGGCATCAGCCGTTCATCGTGCTCCCGGGCAGCATCTTCGGGGTCGACGGCATCGTCGGCTACGAAGTGTTGGCGCGCCTCGCCGCGCGCCTGGACATGACTCGCGAAACGCTCGCGCTCGCACCGCGCGCATCGGCATTCGGACCGCCGCAGCATCCGCTGCACTTCGTCTATGTCGACCACCAGCCGCAAGTCGCCGGTGCGGTGGCCGGGATTCGTGGGCCGCTCACGATCGATACCGGCAGCAGCTTGAACGCCGAGGTGCAAGCCGGCGCGGTGCACCGGTACGACCTGGTGCAGCGTTGGCACGCGCGTATTACGGCCGACGTCGCCGACGTCGGCAAACGCTACCCGGTGTATGTCGTTCGGGTGCCTTCGCTGCGCATCGGTCACCGCGTCGTTCCCACACCGCTGGTCGAGTTGCAAACGCATCTCGACCCGACCGACGACCGACCGACGCTCGCCAACGTCGGTGACGGCATCTTGCGAGGCTGGATCATCGTCCTCGACTATCCGGATCAGACCATCGACTTGCGCGCCGGCGGCGCGGTCGCCTCGACCGTCGTACGCGACCATTCCGGCATCGTGCTGGCACCTGCCGGGAACGCGCTGATCGCGGGCACGGTGCTCGGCGGGACGCCCGCGGCGGCGGCCGGCATCGTCACCGGAGAACGCATCCTCGGCATCGACGGTCGCGTCGTGACGGCGGCGGATGTCGTCCGCGTGCGGGCGCGCTTGCGCGGCGCGCCCGGAACGCGGGTCTGGTTGCGGCTGGGTGACGGCTCGACGCGCACCTTCACGCTGCGCCGCTACCTCTGACGTCGGCTAGGGCTGGAGGATCAGTTTGCCGGTCGTCGCGCGCGCCTCGAGGTCGCGGTGGGCTTGGGCGGCCTGCGCCAACGGATAGCGCGCACCGATACGCACGTCGAGCTTGCCGTTCTTCACCAGGTCGAACAGCGCGGTCGCGCGCGCCACGCGCTCGTCGCGTTGCGCGATGAAATCACCCAGCGTCGGCCGGGTGAAGACGATCGATCCGGCGTTCATCAGCCGGCGTGGATCGATCGGCGGCACGGGGCCGCTGGCGTTGCCGAAGACGACCAGCATCCCGCGCGGGCGCAGCACCTGCAGGCTGCGCTCCCACGTGTCCTTGCCGACCGAGTCGAAGGCGACGTCGACGCCGTGTTGGCCGGCGATCCGTTCGGTTGCCGCAGCGAAGTCTTCTTCGGCGTAGACGATCGTGTGGTCGGCGCCGGCCGCCTGCGCGAGTGCGGCTTTCTCGTCGGTGCCGACGGTTGCGATCACGGTGGCGCCACGCGCCTTTGCGAGTTGCACGAGCAGCAGCCCGACGCCCCCGGCGGCGGCGTGGATCAGGGCGACGTTCCCGGCGCGCAGCGGGAAGACGTCGGCGACCAAGTAGTGCGCGGTCATCCCTTGCAGCATCAGCGCGCACGCGACGTCGTCGCTGACGCCCTCCGGCACCGCCACCACCTCCCGCACCTCGACGGCGTTCAGCTCGGCGTAGCCGCCGCCGGCGCCGTTGGTGTAGGCGACGCGATCGCCGACGTGCAGGTCGACGACCCCCGCGCCGACCGCTTCCACCACGCCCGCGCCTTCGCGCCCGGGGATCGCCGGTAGCTGCGCCGGGTAGAGGCCGGTGCGCAGGTAGACGTCGATGTAGTTGATGCCGGCCGCGCTCTGGCGGATCAGCACCTGCCCGGGGCCGGCCGTGGGCGCCGGAACGTCGGTGAATTCGAGGACGTCGGGACCGCCGGTGCGGTCGATGCGTATCGCGTGCACGCTGCCTTCGACCGCGAAGGGGATGCGAGAGTTCCGTCAGCGGCGGACGGGCGACGCCCCGCTGACCAAGCGCGTGCCGGACCACTTCTCGAACGGCTGCACGCGGCGGAACACCGAGAAGATGCCGACCACCATGATGATGCTCGCAACCAGCGAGAGATAGCGCCCGACCGCGCCGCGGATGGTGACGCGTTCGTGGCGCTCGGTCGCGGTGACGCGCAAGTCGGAGACCATCATGCCGAACGTCTGCCCGACCAGGCCGACGAGCACGACCGCGTAGACGAAGAACGCCAGCCACGCCACGCCTTGGATGCCGCCGTTATCGCCGACCGGCCCGATGGACCAGTGGAAGTGCGGGTGGGGCGCGCTCGTGTGGGTCGGAGCCGGAACGGTCGACGAGGTCCCCAGCGCCGAGCACGTGCGTTCGATGTCGCCCTCGCGCCGCGAGAGCGCTGCGGCGACGCACGCCTTGACCTGCTCCGCAGTGGCGGCTTTCCCGGGGACGACGACGCGGGCGGCGACCGGCGTCGCTGAGAGCGCGGGCGCCGGTGCGGCCGACGCGTTGGCCAGCAGCGAGGCGTGCGGCGAGGGTGAAGGCGAGCCGTCGTCGTCCGTGTCGTCGCCCTCGGACGAAGAACCGGTGTTCGCGGCGTCGTTGCTCACCTGGGTGGAGATGAGGGAGCCGGCCGCCGGCACGATGGTCTGGATGACGACCAAGTCGATGAAGAACGCCCACGCGCGCCGCCAGAACCCGGCGTACACGGTTTCGCGCTGCGGCTCGGTGTACGGCTCGTGCGCGTTGTGGGCGAACCGTTCGGCCCAGCGCAGGTAGAGCGGGTCGCGCGCAAAGCGGTGCAGTGCCGCGATGCGGTTGGTGGAGTAGGGGTTGGCGCCGGTCCACTCACCCAGCCGCAGCGACGGCTCGGCCACCAGCTCGCGCAGTTGTTCGGCGAAGGCGGCCAGGTCGATTTTGCGGCCGATGTGGCCGAACGAGGAAACCGCGATCGCGCGAATGGCCGTGTCGAGCGAGGCGCAGCAGAGCAGGCCGACGCGGTCGGCGGTGTATTCGATGCGGCGCAGCCACGCGCCGAAGGCCGTCGCGACGACGGCGTTCTCGCGCCCGTTCGCGCTGAGCAGGGAGGTGAAGCGCGTGTGCCCGGACCGGATGTGGCCGAGCTCGCGCCCGATCAGGAAGCGCAGCTCGTCGTCGGAGAAGTAGTCGATGTACTGGGCGGAGATCACGACCGCGTACGGATCGCCGATCCCGACCGCGACGCAGGGGACGAACGGGTCGTCGCGGATGAAGACGTGCGGCGTCGGCATACGCAGCATGCGCGCGCAGTCTTCGACCACCCGCAGCACGTGGGCGAACTGGCCTTCGTGGACGCGCAGCCCACCGCCCAGCAGCCGGCCGCGGGCGAACGCGACGTAGAGCATGGCGACGACCAGCAGCAGCGCGAGCGTCTGCAGTGTGATTTGGTGCTGGAAGATCCAGCTCAAGATCACCAGGGTGATCGGCAGCGAGGCCAGCGTCAGGGCGAACGTCACCCACTCGCCGGGAACGCGCAGCGATTCCGGTCCGGAGAAGGGCCTGATCGTGGGCGGGTTCACCCCTCGCGCGTCTCCTACTTGAGCATGAAGCCGGTTGCTTTGGCTTGGCGGTCGTAGGCGAACTTCCCGTTTTGCACCGAGTAAAAGTAGCAGTTCGGCGTGAGCTGGTCGCCCTCGGGGTTGAAGGTGTAGTTGCCGACGATGGTCTGGTACGGGCCGCCGGTCTGGAAGGCGCGCAAGAGGGCGAGGCGGTTCGAAGCGCTCGAGCGCTGCACGGCGGCTTCGATCAACTGCACGGCGGCGTAGCCGAAGGCGGCGACCGGGCTGAGCGGCCCGATGTTGGCCGTGTAGTCGCGCACCGCTTCCTGGCTGCTGGGCGCGAGCGGGAAGTACGGCATGCTGGTCGAGACGATCATGCCGTCCGCCTCTTTGGCGTACGTGACGGTGGTGAGCGGATCGAAGAAGCCCTGGCTGGCCATGAACTTGCCCGTGTAGCCCTTGGCGATCAGCGCCGGCATGAGCGGTCCCATGTCTTGCGTGTTGCCGCACAGCACGACGCAATCGGGCCCGTGCGAGAGAATCGCGCTCGCCGCGTCGTCGTAGTTGGGATTCTCGAACGAGAATTTCGTGCCGAGCGCGTCGACTTTGAGGGCCGCGGCCCGCTGTCGGAAACCGATCGCGACGGCCAGGCCGTAGTCGCCGTCTTGCGCCACCACGTGCGGAACCTTGTAGCCCTGGCGCGTGATCGCGTAGTCGGCCAGGAACCCGCCCTCGGTCGAGTCTTTGGTCGGCAGCCGAAAGACGTTGCGATAGCCCTGCGCCGTGATCGCGTCGTCGGTGACGGTGGGAACGACCAGCGGGCAATTCGCCTTGGCATAGACCGAGAGGGCATTGTAGGTCGGCGCGACGGCGAGGTGACCGATCACCGCGATCGTGTTGGGGTCGCCGGTGGCGAAGCCACCCTGGACGATCGCGTCGGCGGTCGTGTCGTGGTCGTCGAAGACGTCGATCAGCACCGCGGGCGCATAGCCGGCGCGAAAGCGATTCAGTTCGTCGGCCGCGCCTTCGGCGCCGCGCGCGAGCTGTTTGCCGAGCGGTCCGGCATCGCCGGACTGCGGTGCGACGACCGCGATGCGGATCGAGGCGGTGAAGAGCTGGACTTGGGCAATCTGCGTCGAGCCGGCGACGCCGCCCAGCCCGGCCAGGAACGCCGAGCGAATCATCGCGTCACGTACGATGCCAGCGTGGTTGCCAGAAAAGCCACAGAAAAGGCCATGTTGGTGAGGAACACGCGATCGTTGAGCACGAACACGTTGTTCGCGAGTGCGATCAGTCGTTCTTCGTAGAACGTGACGCCGGCCGCGAGCGCGACGCCTGCATAGTAGAGCCAGCCGGCGTGGGCGAGATACCCGGCGCCCAGCAGTGCGAGCGTCATCGCGACGTGCAGCAGGACCGGCCACAGGCGCGCATTGCGCACGCCGAAGCGCACCGGAAAGGACCGCACCCCCAGGTCGACGTCCCAATCAAGATCCATCAGTGCGTAGAGAATGTCGAAGCCGGCGACCCACACGGTGACCGCGACGAAGAGCAAGAGCGCGGGCGCAGTGATCGTGCCGGCGACGGCGACGTACGCACCGAGCGGCGCGCACGCATCGACCGCGCCGAGCACGAAGTGGACGGTCCAGGTGAAGCGCTTACAGAGCGGGTAGGCGATGACGCCGATGGCCGCGATCGGCAGCAACCGCAGGCACAGCGGGTTGAGCATCGCGGCGCTGAGGATCAACAGCGCGATGCCGGCGACGATCGCCCACAGCATCACCGAGGCCGGCAGCGCACCGCTCGCGACCGCGCGCTTCGCCGTACGCGGCACGAGCTTGTCGAGATCGCGATCGAAGTACCGGTTGGCGGCCATCGCCGCCGTGCGCGCACCGATCACCGCCAGCGTGATCCACAGCAACTGCCACCATGCCGGCAGCCCGCGCGCCGCCATGACCGCGCCGACGTAGGCGAAGGGCAGGGCGAAGAGCGTATGCTCGACACGGATATCGCGCAGGAAGAGTTTGACGGCGTTCACGCTGCTCTCACGATTGGACCCGCGACGAGCGGGGCGGGGTGTCGGTCGGATCTGCCGGTGGTTCGGCCAGCAGCCGCGCGAGTCGTTCGCGTCCCTGACCGGACCAGGAGTCGGGTGTGCCGATTGCGGCGAGGTCGCCGATGCCGTACTCGGCCCAGCGGCGCGCGACGAGGTCCCGGGTCGCCGCATCGCTGCGAATCTCCGGCGGCCACTCGCGCGCATAGCCTTCATCGCTGCGCTTGCGCGTCGCGTCGATACCGAGTTTCGTGCCCTGGGCGAGCTCGTACGAGCCGGCGTGGTCGAGGTCGTCCACCGGTCCGGGCATCAGCACCAGGTCGCGCGCCGGGTCGACGTTGTTGAGCGCGTTCCACACCACGCCGCGCACGTCGTGCACGTCGACGTCGTGGTCGACGACGACGATGCAGCGGGTCAGCATCATCATGTGCCCCAGGCCCCAGAGCGCGTTCATCACTTTCTTCGCTTGACCGGGATACGACTTGCGGACCGCGACGATGACCAGATTGTGAAAACCGCCTTCGACGGGGAGGTTGTAGTCGACGATCTCCGGGACGACCATCTGCAAGAGCGGCAAGAAGATGCGTTCGGTCGCTTTGCCGAGCCACGCGTCTTCCATCGGCGGCTTGCCGACCACGGTCGCGCCCCAGATCGCGTCGCGCCGGTGCGTGACCGCGGTGACGTGCAGCGTCGGATAGAGATCGGCGTGGCTGTAGACGCCGGTGTGGTCGCCGAATGGGCCCTCGACGCGCAGATCGTCGTTCTCGACCCAGCCTTCGATGACGAAATCGGCGTCGGCCGGCACGTCGAGGTCGACGGTCAGCGCCTTCGCGATACGGATGGGCGCGCCGCGCAGGAAGCCGGCGAAGGCCAGCTCGTCGACGATGGGCGGCAGCGGCGCGGTCGCAGCGTACGTGAGCGCGGGATCGCCGCCGACGGCGACCGCGACCGGGATGCGCGCGCCGGCCTTCGCCGCGTGCGCGCGGCCTTGTTTGTGGCGTTGCCAGTGCATCCCGGCGGTGCGCGCGTCGTAGATTTGCACGCGATACATCCCGACGTTGGCGCGCCCGTTCTCCGGATCGCGGGTGAAGACGAGCGGCAGCGTGATGAACGGGCCGCCGTCGAGCGGCCAGGTCGTGAGCACCGGCAGCGCGCCCAGATCCGGGGGATCCATCACGACCTGCTGCACCGGCGCCTGCTCGACGCGGCGCGGTCGCGCGCTCATCGCCACCTGCCCGAGCGCCACGAACTTGCCGAGCTTGCCGCCGAGCGACTCGGGCATTGCGAGGTCGATCGTGCGCCGCAACCGCCCTTCGACCTCGCCCAGCGTCGTGGCCCCGAACGCCAGCGCCGCACGCCGCTCGGTGCCGAACTGGTTGGTCAGCACCGGGAACTGCGAGCCACGCACGTTGCGGAAGAGCAGGGCCGGGCCGCCGGCCTTGACCACCCGGTCGGTGATCTCGGCGATCTCCAGGCGTGGGTCGACCGGAGCGTCGATGGTGGCCAGCTCGCCGGCGTCGCGCAGGGCTCGCGCGAACGCCGCCAGCGATTCGAAGGGCATCCGTCGAACTTTGGACGCCGCATGGCACAGTTCATCGCGCTTTTGCGCCGCGACTACGACCGCTTCCGCGAAGAGGACTTCGCGCCGCTGCTCGAGCCGGAGGCCGAGCGAGCCCGGGCCCTCTACGCGGCCGGCGTGTACCGCCAGATCTGGGGCCGCCAGGACGTTCCCGGCGCGGTCGTCCTGCTGGAGGCCGAGTCGGCGGACGCCGCTCGCGAGGTGGTCGGGACGCTGCCGCTCATCCAGAAGGGGATGCTGCTGCTTGAGGTGCTGGTGCCGGTCGGTCCTTACCGCGGCTTCGGCCCCCGGGGCTAGGCCGGCAAGACGAGCAAGGCCGAGGCCTCGGGGACGCCGGCATGCGCGACGAGCGTCTCGGCGCTCCGGTTCGCTGCCGTCCACCAGCCGGCCGGCACGGGAACCGTCGCGGCGACGATCGCATCGTCGCGACGCAGCCGCAGGCGCTGGAGGTCGACCGGGCCGGCGATCCCGGTCCCCAGCGCGACGGCGTGCCCGTGCAGCGGGTGCGAGGTGCCGGCGCCGTCGACGATCGCAGCGTGTAATTGCCCGGCGCCCGCGAGCAGCAATTCGTCGTTGTGCGGGTCGAGCGCGATCAGCAGCATCGCGGCGGCGAGGTCGTCGTCGCGCCGTTCGTGGGCGTGGTGCCGCACGATGCGATCGAGGGCCGCGAGGGCGTTGCCCAGCGTGTTGCGCGAGGTCAGCACGGCGCGTGCCCCGGTACGCATGAGGTCGATGACCGCGGTGGCGTCGCCGCCTTCGAGGACGGCACCGAGCGCGCCGATCGTTGCGCCGTCGGAGGCTTGCCAGGTGTCGGCGAACGTCACGCCGTGCTTGCGGCCGTGCGTGGCGTGCGAGGCGACTTCGATGCGCATCACGGCACCGCCGGCGCGGGCTGTGCGCAGCGTTCGAGCGCAAGCGTGCGCAGCGTCCCCTTCGCCACCTTGTTGGTCGCCGTCATCGGCAGCGTGTCGAGCAGCAGCAGGTGCTCGGGCCACTTGTACTTGGCGACGCCGCGCGCGTCGAGGAAGGCCGCGACGTCGCTGAGCGCGAGCGTCGCATCGGGCTGCAGCTCGGCGATCAGGCACGCCTTCTCGCCCAAGCGCGCATCCGGTACCGCGACGACCGCGCAGCGGCGGATCGCCGGATGCGCGGCCAGTGCGCTCTCCAACTCGACCGCGCCGATCTTGAAGCCGCCGCGGTTGACGATGTCCTTGGCGCGGCCGTCGAAGCGCACGACCCCGTTCGCGTCGCGCGAAGCGAGATCGCCGGTGCGCAGCCAACCCTCGGCGGTGACGGCGGCGTCGGTTTTGTCCGGCGCGCGGAAGTAGCCGCGGAAGAGATCGGCGCGCCGGTACCACAGCTCGCCGGTCTCGCCCAGGTCGGCTTCGCTGCCGTCTTCGCGCGCGATGCGGACCTGCGCGTGCGCGATCGGCGTTCCGATCGCGCCCTGCACCGCCAGCGGATCGCGACCGTACGTCGTGATCCCGCCGCCCAGCTCGCTCATCCCCCAATGCACGGTGAGGTCGGCGTCGAACGCCGCCCGCAGCGCGCCGACCAGCTCGGCGCCGACGGCCGCGCCCGCGGTACGAATTTCACGCACCCGCAGCGCGGGCGATGTCGGCGCCGCGGCCAGCAGGTCGACGAGTTGCGCGGGGACGGCCCAGGCGCGGGTCGCACCTTCGCGCGCTGCCAGCGCGAGGAACGCGCGGCCCTCGAAGCGCCGCAACGCCAACAGCGTCGCGCCCGAGAGCAGCGCGAGGTGCAGCCCGAGCAGGCCGAACAGGTGGGTGAAGCCGCTGCCGACGATGATCGTGTCGTCCGCCGTGGCGCCCGTCTCCTCGACGAACGCGTGCGCGTTGGAGAGCAGACCGTCGTGCGCGTGCATGCACAGCTTGGGCGCCGGCGATTCGGTGCCGCTGGTCGGAATCAGCGCGAACGGCGCATCGGGATCGATGCTCGCGACGCGCGCGCGCGCATCGCCGACCCGGCCGTCGATGGTGAATGCCGCGCGGTCGTAGTCGACGTGGACGAGCGCGCGCAGCGCGGGGAGGTCGCCGCGCAGCGCGGCCAGCGTGCTCGCGTTCTCACCGGCCAGGACGCACGCGACGGCGTCGGTCGCCGCCAAGAGTTGCGCGAGCTCCGCCGCGCGGTACGGTGCGTGCAGCGGCAGCGTCACCGCTCCGAGGTCGGCGAGCGCGAGGTGCGCGATCGCGTAGGCGGCACTGTTGGCGAGGTGCACGCCGACGACGTCGCCGGCGCCGATCCCGGCGAGGGCGAACGCGTCGGCCAACGCCGCGATGCGGTCGGCCGCCTCGCGCCACGTCACGCGCAACGGGCCGTCGACGTAGGCCAGG
>Ga0181531_10000645_pt1 | contig 23098 bp, 23 predicted proteins | sample PEATcosm2014_Bin_38_FD_119743 | JGI IMG/M metagenome (GOLD analysis project Ga0181531, IMG submission 119743) | Peatland microbial communities from MTU Mesocosm Facility, Houghton, MI, USA - PEATcosm2014_Bin11_10_metaG | ecosystem: Environmental > Terrestrial > Soil > Wetlands > Peat | place...
GCGATGCGGATGCGGCGGCCTTCGGGCTTGTTGGGCGAGAGAATTTTAGTGGGAAAGTCGGCGCTGACTTCGTTGAGGCCGATCACCTGCTGCGCGACGCGCAGGATGTTCGGCGTGGAGCGATAATTTTCCGTGAGCGCCACGCGGAACGGGCTGGAGTCCTGGCCTTCTTGCCAACCAGCGAAACGCTGGAGAAATAACTTGAAACTACCGAAGCTGGCGCCGCGGAAACGGTAGATGGCCTGATCGTTGTCGCCGACGACCACGATGTTGCGCGGTTCGGCGGAGAGAAGTTCGAGCAGGCGGAGTTGGGCGATGTTGGTGTCCTGAAATTCGTCCACGAGAATGTGTTTGTAGCGCTGTTGGAGGAGGGCGCGCTTTGCCGGATCGTTTTCGAGGAGCGCGACGGCGTCGGTGATCAGGCCGTTGATGGCCACGGCGTTTTTTTCGCGCAGCAGATCGTCGCTGGCCTGGTAGGCGCGCGCGATTTCTTTCTGCTTAGCGACCTCTTCGAGGCGCTCCGCGTAGGTGTCTTCGTCGAGTTGCGGGCGTTCGGCGGCGAGCTTCCGCGCCAGAGCTTCAGCGAACTGCGCATACTCGGCGCTGCTGACGAGTTCGTCCTGGCAGCGGGAGAAAAATTCCAGAAAATTACCGAGGAACTGGCCGGGTTCGGCCAGTTTGCGATATTTATCGAGTTGCAGGCGGCGCATGTTGCGGCGCAGCAGAATCCAGTGATCGACCTTTTCGAGGACCTGGCGATCCGGGGCAATTTCCTTGAGCAATCCCTGGCAGAAAGAGTGGAAGGTCTCGATGGTCACGCCTTTACCGCGTTCGCCGGTGTTTTTAGCGACGCGGGAGCGCATTTCGCCGGCGGCTTTGTTGGTGAAGGTCAGTGCGAGGATGTTTTCGCCCAGCAGGGAATCATCGGAGGCGAGGAGGTGCTTGATGCGCTCGGTGATGACGCGCGTTTTGCCGGTGCCGGCTCCGGCGATGACCAGCAGCGGCCCGGAGCCGTGAGTGATGGCACGACGCTGGGCGTCGTTGAGTTGGAGGCCACTGTCCGGCAGCGGGGAGATGTCAAAAAGTGTGGCGTTCATTTGGGCTTTGTAGGTGGTTGTGCTCATCAATTTCGAAAAAAGTGTACTGCACAGCCGCGGCGTGCGCGGAGACGGGGCGCGTCGCGAATTCGCTTAGCGTTGCGACTTGCGGCCTGCGGCTACGTCCACGGTGAATTGCCTGGAAGCTCTGCGGGGTACGCTCAGAGTCTTCCAGTTGCTGCCGGCGTAATGCTTCGCCAGGAGAACGATTTGGCCGAGGTGCATGGGATAGTGGGCCAGTTGGCGGTTGATGGCTTGCATTACGGAATGCGGCTCGGAACGAATGGTGACGGTGGCGTTGATGTCTGAATCCTGCAGGCTTTCGAGGGTGTCCAGAAAAACCTTCCATCCGGCGTCCCACATGGCCATCAATTCGGCGCGTGTCTTCGGCGCATCCTCGAACTCGCTGTCGCGGTTGCGGTCCGGTTTTTCGCCGTCGGTGGTGAGGAAATTGGTCCAGCGCGAGCGCATGTTGCCGGCGACGTGCTTGACGATGATGGCGACGGAGTTGGACTCGTGGTCGAGGGTGGCGAAGAGTGCTTCGTCCGGGCATTGCGCGATGGCCGCTTCGCCGAGCTTTTTGTAGTGGCGGAAGAGCGAGATGGAGTCTTTTAAGTAGGACGTGGTGAGTTCGTGTGCCATCTGAGTGATTGTACTCCGGTGCGGCGAGTTGCCGGAAGGCGGGAGGGCTACGCGCACTTTTCGCGTCCACCCCGTACTGCCTGTTCCTGCAAAAACAAACGGCGGAAGCCCGGTGGGCATCCGCCGTTTGCGCTGCGCAACTGGAACTAGCGAGCCGGAAGCGGACGCGGCTTCGCGGCGTTGGCTGCGGAGGAGGCTCCGGCTGTGGCCCCGGCTGCTGCTGCTGTGGCTTTGTCGCTTTGTCCGTTGGTGTGCGCCGCGGGCGCTGACGATGTGCCATCCGAATTATTGGGTGTGGCCAACTCCAGCTTCTTACGCAGCGCGGTCTGCAGCTTGTCGCGGATGTCCTTATTTTCGCGCAGGAAGACGCGGGCGTTTTCGCGGCCCTGGCCGAGGCGTTCGCCGCCGTAGCTGATCCATGTGCCGCTCTTTTCGAGCACGCCCTTGTCGACGCCGAGGTCGATCAAGTCGCCTTCGCGGGATATGCCTTCGCCATAGATGATGTCGAACTCCGCCTCGCGGAAGGGCGCGGCTACTTTGTTTTTGACGATTTTGGCACGGGTGCGCGAGCCGACGACCTTGTCGCCTTCCTTGATGGCCTGGATGCGGCGAATATCCACGCGCATGGAGGCGTAGAACTTGAGCGCGCGGCCGCCGGTGGTGGTTTCCGGATTGCCGAACATCACGCCGATCTTTTCGCGAATCTGGTTGATGAAGATCAGGCAAGTGTTGGATTTGGAGACGATGGCAGTGAGCTTGCGCAGCGCCTGGGACATCAAGCGGGCTTGCAGGCCCATCTGCGGATCGCCCATGTCGCCTTCGAGTTCCGCCTTGGGGACGAGCGCGGCGACGGAGTCCACAACGACGACGTCCACGCCGCCGGAGCGAATCAGCGTTTCGGCGATCTCCAGCGCCTGTTCGCCGTGGTCCGGCTGTGAGACCAGCAAGTTGTCCACATCGACGCCCAGCTTGCGCGCGTAAATCGGGTCCAGCGCGTGTTCCGCGTCGATGAAGGCCGCCTGGCCGCCCAGCTTCTGGGCTTCGGCGATGACATGCAGGGTCATGGTGGTCTTGCCGCCGGATTCCGGCCCGTAGATTTCGATCACGCGGCCGCGCGGGAAGCCGCCGACACCGAGGGCGGCGTCGATGGAGAGGCATCCGCTGGGGATGACGCTGACCGGCACGAGCACGTCGCGGCTGCCCAGCCGCATGATGGAACCCTTTCCGTAGGACTTTTCGATCTGGGATATCGCTGCTTCGAGAAGCTTGGATTTATCGTCGGCCATTTCACACCTCGGTAGAGAAATAGGTTGCGGGCCTCAAAGCGTCTTGCCGGGAGGCCGGGCAGCCTTACGTACCACTGCGCCGAAGGCTCGCGCGCCGGGAAAGCGCTGGGCCTGTTATGGGTGCGTTACTGCGCGAGTAGCTTACCACTCGGTTCACCGTAACGCCAACCACCTTTTGCAATTGCGGAATCGCGATGCCGGGCGCCGCGAACAGCTTAAACCATGGGACGGGATTGCTGTAATGGGCGCCTGTTGAAAACCGCGAGGACAAAGTAGCAAGAAGGCGAACAAAAAGCAAATAGTATTTTCGCTTCTTTTTCGCCTTTATAAGTGTTTTATATTTCGATATTTAGCCACGGCGAGCCCAATTTTTCCACAAAAAATCCTCAGTTGTGGGCTGTTGCACTTGCGCCGCGCCGGAGATAACGTCGCTCTCATGCCACAAGCCAGGGAACCGCCCTTGGAAACGCCGCTTCCCCCGATAGATGACGCGGAAGACGACGCGACTCTTGCGGCCATCGATGAGGGCACGCGTGATGCCAAAGCGGACCGCGTGGTGCCTGGTTCTGAAGCACGGAAGCTTGTGCAACGGTGGACTACCCGCGCTCCACACGCACAGAGCGATGAAGGTTCCCACGGAGCCTAGAGTTAGCTTCGGCCTCAATCCAGAAGTCCAAGCCTGCGCAAATCGTCTTCTCCCCAGCCGGCGTCGTCGATCATGGCTCGCAATGTTCCAATGGGAAATGTGTCGCTAAGAGAGTGGTAGGCGACCATTACCCGTCGCCCATCGGCATGTTTGTATATGCGGTGACTACCGCGCACGCGCTGCAGAGTAAATCGTTCGGCCTCGAGCGCCCGGACTAAAGTGCCGAGCCTGCAGACCGCGCCGTACTCTAGTCATACATTTACGACTACGGCGGGTTCCGGTAGTTCGATTGTGCCTTGATCAAGCGGGATTTTTTCGCCGGATTCTAAGAGGTCCAGCACATACAGATCGATTGCTTCCCGGATATTCGCGAGCGCCTCTTCGTACGTGTGACCCCACGTGTGACAACCCTTTAGCGCGGGGCAGGAAGCGTGCCAAGCCTCGCGTCCATCCTCGAAGTGATCGGGCTCAACTGCGACCTTGAATACGTAAGATTTCATGTGTGCCAGGCCTCGCCAACGCTACCATTCCGACCGCGTTCAGCAGAGTATCTCACGTTTGGTTACGCGGGACTCCCTAGGACTACTTTTCGTAAGCGTAAAAGCCTTTACCCGTTTTGCACCCCAGCCAGCCGGCAGCGACGTATTTTTTCAGCAGCGGGCAGGCGCGATATTTGGGATCGCCCAATCCTTCCTGCAGCACATGCATGATGTCCACGCAGACATCGAGACCGATAAAGTCGGCAAGCTCCAGAGGGCCCATGGGATGGTTCATGCCGGTCTTCATCACCGCGTCGACGGCTTCGGCGGTGGCTACACCTTCCAGGACGCAGTAGGCCGCTTCGTTGATCAGCGGCATGAGCACGCGGTTGGAAACGAAGCCGGGCGCATCGTTCACGGCCACCGGGGATTTGCCGAGTTTGCGCGCCAGCTCCATGGTGGCGGCAAAGGTGGCGTCGCTGGTCTGCAACGCACGGATGACTTCGACGAGCGTCATCACCGGAACGGGGTTCATGAAGTGCATGCCCACGAAGCGGTCGGCGCGCCCGGTCATGGCCGCCAGGGTGGTCATGGCGATGGAAGACGTGTTGCTGGCGAGGATGGCGTGCGGCCCAAGGAGGCGATCCGCCTCCGTCAGAACGGCGCGCTTAATTTCGATTTTCTCCGGGACGGCTTCCACGACAAAATCGGCGGACGCGATGGCGGCCATTTCGGTGGCCAGCGAAATTCGGCCCAAAACGTTGCCGCGTTCGGATTCGGGCAGTTTTCCTTTCTTGATTTCGCGGTCGAGATTTTTCGCCATGGTCTCCAGGCCGCGTTCGAGGAAGCGTTGCTCCACGTCGCGCAAGATCACCGGATAACCGGCGCGCGCGAAGACGTGGGCGATTCCGTTGCCCATGGTACCGGCGCCGAGCACGGCGACGGTCTTGATATTTTCCAAAGCGGTCATGCGATCCTTTTCAGTCAGCGGTCAGGCTTCAAGTGGCTCACGCGGGCGGGGTGGCCTCGGTAATCTCGCGGACGATTTCGTGCGCGCGGGCTTCGTTTGCGGGCGCCACCAAAATTACGAATTGCATGGTGCTGGTGTCGTAATGTGCGGGGATTTGATTTTCGGCCAGGGCGCTCATGATGAATTGCGCCTGTTTTTCGTCGTTGCCGGACCACACGCGCAGCGTGGCGGGGCCGTCGCTGACGGCGGGCATGCCTGCGAGGGGACCGGGACCCACCGGCTCGGCCGGAATTTCCGTATCGACGGGGGCGCGGTCGAGCAAAGTTTCCAGAATGGTTTTCGCGGGATCCAGGTCGCCCGAAAGCACCGCCACTTCAAAGCCAAAGCGCGGCTTCCAGTCGATGGGCAGGGGATCGGCCGTGGGCGCAACTTCGTCGTCGCCCAGCGCCTTGTCACTATAGGGAATGCCTGCGTCGTCGAGGCTTTCGAGTAGTTCGACGTGCAGAGCATTGTCTTCGCCAGCCCACAGCGTGACGAACGAACCTTCGGGAAGGGTGTCGGACATAGATGCCTCATTTCCAGGGATGTGAGATGGCGGCGCGCAGTGGGCTGTCATCTGTCTCGACGATGTGGGCAAGTCAACGTCGCAGCGTCCAGTCTACACCAGCGCGGCTGTGGCGAGAATTTTGGCTACCTCAGTCCGCGCGTGGAGCGCGGAGCAGCCGTTCCGCCTCTGCCGCGCCGCCAAAAGCCTCGGCGATCGCTTGTTCGGCTTTCTCATAGCAAGAGAAGGGCACGCCCAACTTAATCTGGCTGTTTGGCGAAATGCGGAAGATGTGCGCTTCCTGCCGCAAAACGCGGTGAGGGATACCGGCTTCGTCGAGAATGCTGCACAAGTCGGCGCAGATGCGGGCATCGCCGCCTTCCCACAACTTGCAGAAAGGATCCTCGGAATCGTCCGGATCGGACGCTGCCGGCTCTTCAGGATTGGGTGGAATCGTCGAGGCCGCATCCGCAAGTTGCGCGACGAGCGGAATCTCGCAATCGGCGCAAACGGCGAACCCCTCACGATACTCGGCTTGGCATTGCGGGCAAAACATGGGGGTTATCTTACTACAACCATTTCCGATGGCTCGTAAGTGATTGACAGGCGTCGAGTTATGGCTTTTCGCGACGATGAGTCTTTTTGCCGGCTCGGCTCGTATATGTGAGTAGAATGAGCACAACATGCACATTTCCCGCCCCGCACACTTTCCCGGTTTCCGGGCTCCTCAGCCGCGTGGCGTCGTCCTTTTCCACACTGATGGCCATTCGGACCACCGCTGACACCAGCGACCTGCGTGCGCTGGCCGAAGGGCTGAAGCGGCGCAACCCCGATGTGCTCGACCAGTTGATCGAGCAATATCAGTTCCGGCTGTTTCGCTATTTGCTGTACCTTACCGGGCACCGCGAGCGCGCGGAAGATTTCTTCCAAGAAACGTGGATCCGCGTGCTGGAGCGCGGCTACCAGTACGATGGCAAATCGAAGTTTGAGGCTTGGCTGTTCACCATCGCGCGCAACCTGGTGATCGATTGGCAGCGCCAGCGCAAAGTGCAGAGTCTCGACACCCTCACCGATCCGGCGCAGGAAGCGCCGCTGCAGATTCCCGATACGCGCAATCCTTCGCCCCTGCATTCCGCCATTAGCGGCCAGGAGGATTCCGCGGTACGCGCATCGCTTGAGAAAATTGCGCTGATTTATCGCGAAGTGGTGGTGCTGCGCTTCCACGAAGAATTGCAGCTCGATGAAATCGCCACCGTAATGCACCTGCCGGTCTCCACGGTGAAGACCCGCCTATATCGCGGCCTCGAAGCCATGCGCGTGGCCATGGGCGAAACCATGACGGGAGGCGTAGCATGAACTCCGCAAACGAAAATCTCCGCGGCAACGAAGCGCACGCCCGCGCTAAGCAGCTCATCGATCAGCACCACGTCGAAGGCTTGCCGGTGAAGGAGCGCGCCTGGCAGGACGCCCATCTCCAGGAGTGCTCGGAATGCTCGGCCATGGCGCAAGCCACGGAACAGGCTTTGCGGGCCATGCGCACTGCGGCCATTGCGTTTCCTTCCGGCCTGGCCAGCCGCACGCAGTTTCGTGTGCGCCTGCGCGCCCAGGAATTGCAGGCGCGCGAGCCGCGCAGCCTCGCAGTATGGGCTATCGCCGGTGTTTCCTGGGCGCTGGGCATCGCTACCGCGCCGTACGTTTGGCAGATTTTCGCCTGGGCCGGCGCACGCCTGCACGTCCCCAAGCTGGCTTGGGAACTGGGCTTTGGTTTGTGGTGGCTGATTCCCGCGCTCGTCGCCGGCGGAATCCTCCTGGCCGAGCATCCGCGGCGAACGTTCCGAGGGAGTTGGAATTGACGGCTGTTCTTGGCCGGACACGAAAAGTTTGCAGGGAATCGAGCAAATCATGGCCGACTATCAGAATCGCGTAAGTACATCCTTCAATGAGCGTATGCGCCTGATCCGCTTTCGTCGCAAGCGCGAGCGCAGCAGCTTCCGCGAAGAGTTTAGGATTGTTCCCCGCTGGCTGGTCGTTGCCGTTGCGGTTCTGTATCTTCTGGCCATCAGCATCGGCGTCTTCGTCAACCTCGGTCACAGCTTCATTCTTTACAGCAACCCAAATTACGTGGCGCCGCACCATGAAATGTGGCCGTACGAATTGCGCAATAGTCCGGTGCTGGCTTCGCTGGCTATCGCGGGAACCATTACGGCTGCGGCGCTACCCCTGGCGGCGTATCTGTTTCTGCTCGGCTACGTCTTTCGCGACGCCAAACGGCGCGGCATGCACGCCGGATTGTGGCTGCTGCTCATCCTGGTGCTGTCGCCGGCGTATCTGGCGATCGGGTTTCTGCTGTACTTCTTTCTGCGCGAGCCGCTTACCTATCCCTGCCCGCAGTGCGGGGCTACTGTGGGGCCGAGATTTAACTTTTGCCCGAACTGCAAGAATAATCTCCATCCGGCATGTCCGCAGTGTAAGCAGGAAGTGGCGGAGACGGATAAATTCTGCCCCAACTGCGCGTATCAGTTGGCTCCCGGCGTGCGTGAAGAGGCCGTAGCGCGATAGCCTGCTGACAGCTTTGCATGGAGCCCGTTAGGGCTCGGCGCCTATTTGCTGGAAGAAGTGCCGTTGGCTTCGGCAAGCGCCACCAATCGCCTCACATCGTTCAATACGTTGTTGAGTGTCTCCGCCAAATATTGCTCGGTCGATTCGTGTTTCGCGGAGACCAGCGGTTCGCAAAAGGCCCACAGCACTACGCCTAATGTGTCTGCATACCAGACGCCCAATGCCAAGAGACCGGGCACAGGGCGGTGTGGCTCGCAAAACCTAAATTTTCCGATTTAGTAACGCTCGACGCCTAGGGCTACGGCGTTCCCGCCGCCCAGGCACAATGCCGCGATGCCGCGCTTCAGATTGCGCCGTTCCAATTCATACAGCAGCGTCACCAGGATGCGCGCGCCAGATGCCCCGATAGGATGCCCGATCGCCACCGCGCCGCCATTCACGTTTACCTTCTCGGGATCGAGACGCAGCACACGCGTCACGGCGATCGCCGCCACGGCAAACGCTTCGTTCAGCTCGACCAAATCCACTTCCTTGTCGCGGTCCCAACCGGTCTTCGCCAGCAATTTCTCCACCGCGTCCACCGGCGCCATCATCACCCACTTCGGCTCCACGCCGCTGACCCCCTGCGCCACGATGCGCGCCATGGGCTTCTTGCCGAGCGCCGCCGCCCGCCGCTCGCTGGTCACCACCAGCGCCGCCGCGCCATCGTTCGTACCCGGAGCATTGCCCGCGGTCACCGTGCCATCCTTCTTGAACGCCGGTTTCAGCTTCGCCAGCGCCTCCAGCGACGTATCTTCCCGCGGCGATTCGTCGTAACGCATCACCACCGGCTCGCCCTTCTTCTGCGGAATCTCGATGGGCAAAATTTGCGCCTCAAAAAAACACGATTTCCGTGCGCGCACCGCTTTCTGGTGACTCTCAAACGAAAACTTGTCTTGCTCTTCGCGCGTGATGCCGTATTTTTCTGCCACCAGTTCGCCGGTCACGCCCATGTGAAAATCTTCGTATTTGTCCCACAACCCGTCGTGAATCATCGAGTCGATCACTTTCTGATCGCCCAGCCGGAATCCGGTGCGCGCATTCATCAGCAAGTACGGGCAGTTGGACATGGACTCCATACCGCCGGCCACCACAATCTCCGATTCGCCCAGTTGCACCGCCTGCGCCGCCAGCGCCACGGCCTTCAATCCCGAGCCACACACCTTATTGATGGTCATCGCCGCCACGCGCGGATCGCAGCCGCCGTGCAGCGCCGCCTGCCGCGCGGGATTTTGCCCCAGCCCGGCTTGCACCACGTTGCCCATGATAGCTTCGTCGATCTGCTGGCCTTCGAGGCCTGCGCGCCGTGTAGCCTCGGCGATCGCCTTCGCCCCAAGCTCCGTAGCGGAAAATCCCGCAAGCGATCCCTGAAATTTTCCCACCGGAGTACGCACCGCGCTCAAAATCACTGGAATGTCCACGATTTGCCTCCACGCGCCGAAAACTGCACGGCAAGCCTAAATCAGAAGATCGGCGCGCGAGTCGCAACGTTGCGTTGCTTATCCCGCGCGCCGGAACGTCCTGCCCAAGACTTCTCTTACTGCTCGAACTTTTCGTCCGCGCTAGGCCCGTACAATCCCGGCACCGGCGCACCCAGCGCCCGCAAATACGTGGTCAACTGCCCCCGGTGATGAATTAGATGATTAAAGCACGCACCCCGCAGCGCGGAATAGCGTGGCATCTCCATGATCATTTTCCCTTTCCAGGTGAGTGACCAGTTTTCTTTCATCTGTTCGTCGCTCACTTTGGAAATCGCTGCCCGCGCATCTTTGCCAACTTGCTCGAACACTTTCAACAAGTCCGCGGGCTTGTCCACGTTGGTTCGTGCGCCGCCTTCAATCTCGTAATGATTGCTGTTGCAGATGGCAATCGCGAACCCCGGCAGCGTAGCTACGTGGCTGGCCATCCAGCCCAGCGACCCGGACTTCGCGTCCGGCTTCCAGTCCCATTTATCCACCGGCACGCGCTCCAATACCCGCTTGGTGTTCGCCAGCTCTCCATCATATTCGTTGATCAGCAATTCGCTTAATGGCATCGGTTATCTCCAGATTGGAATGTGCGGAGGTAGACGGGGACACCATTGTACCCCCGGTGCAAATTGTTTTGCCAGCAGACGCCACTCTTCGCCGGCTCCCACAACTTTGTTCTTTATTACGCGCGGCATTATTGCAAAATAGCAGCATGCCCCTGACTGACGCCGCCATCACCCAAGCCGCCCACCGGATGCTTTCCGCCAAGGCCGAACAGTTCACCGAATCCGTAATCCGCGAAATGACCCGCCTCGCGCAAAAGCATCACGCCGTGAACCTCTCGCAAGGCTTCCCGGACTTCGCCGCCCCCGCCGAAATCAAAGACGCCGCCCGCCAGGCCATCGCCGACGACATCAATCAATACGCCATCACCTGGGGCGCCAAGCCTCTGCGCGACGCCATCGTCGAAAAATTCGCCCGCACGCAGAACGTTCGCGTCGATCCCGAGCGCGAAATCACCATCTGCTGCGGCTCCACGGAAGCCATGATGTCCGCCATGATGGCCATTATCAATCCCGGCGACGAAATCGTGGTCTTCGAGCCTTTTTACGAAAATTACGGCCCGGACGCCATCCTCAGCGGCGCCACCCCGCGTTTCGTGCGCATGCACCCGCCCAAAACCGCCGATGCGCAGTGGACCTACGACCCGCAGGAACTAGCCGCCGCCTTCAACGCCCACACCAAAGCCATCATCCTCAATACCCCCAACAATCCCACGGGAAAAGTCTTCACCCGTGCGGAACTCGAATTCATCCGCGATCTCTGTGTCCGCTGGAACTGCTTCTGCGTAACCGACGAAATCTACGAGCACATTCTCTACGATGGCACCGCGCACCTCTCCATGGCGCAAATTGACGGCATGCGCGAGCGCACCATCGTCATCAACGGCCTCTCCAAAACCTACAGCGTCACCGGCTGGCGCGTCGGTTGGGCCATCGCCCCTCCCGACGCCACGCAAAGCATCCGCAAGGTGCACGATTTTCTCACGGTAGGAGCCGCCGCGCCGCTGCAGCAAGCCGGAGCCTCCGCGCTGCAGTTTCCTCAGGAGTATTACGACAAGCTAGCCCAAACTTACGCCGTCAAACGCCAACGCCTGTTAAACATCCTCACGGCCGCCGGTTTCACCGTCTACAAGCCGCGCGGCGCCTACTACATCATGACCGATATCTCGCGCTTCCAATTTCCCCACGACGATCCGCGCTTCGCCGCCCCCACGCGCGACGTAGCCTTCGCCAAATATCTCGTCCAGGAAATCGGCATAGCCTGCGTCCCCGGCTCCAGCTTCTACAATCATGGCCAGGACGGCGCCACCCAAGTCCGCTTCACCTTTTGTAAAAAGGAAGAAACCCTAGCCGCCGCCGAACAGCGCTTCACCAAACTCCACGCTTAAGTGAGTCCTTCCGAGGAGGGAACTTCTCCGCCGCCCAAACCGCCCGAATCCGGGATTTTTCCCGTTTTCGCGAATCTCCAGTTGAATTCCACTGCCACTTTAGGTCAGAATGCGCCGCAAGGCGGGTGACTTTCTCGCAGAATACAGGGGCAGATGACGGACGCTCGGTTGCTCGGTTAGGATGTCCGCCCTCCGCCCCCTCGAGTGGACTTGCAGGTATAGACGAACGTCACCCGCTAAATGTTTCTTCCTCGTAGAAAAAAAATAGTTCCAGGGTATTCATATATAAGGACGCGCCTCAGCCCAAGTCCACGGTCTGCAAGTATCCTGCCACATCCACTTTCCACAAAAAACGCTCACGCATGGCCAATTGCAGCGCCGTCGCGGCCTCCGGCTCCCCGTGTGTCAAATAGGTTTGCTTCGGCGCGCCCGGCAGTCCCCCGAGCCAGCGCAATAGCTCGCTTTTCCCCGCATGCGCCGAAAGCTGCCCCATGGAAATAATTTCCGCATGCACTGCCACGTCATGCCCATAAAGCCGAATCGTTTTTGCCCCGTCCTGCAGCGCCCGCCCACGCGAACCTTCCGCCTGAAAGCCCGCCAGCAGCACCGCATTCCGCGCATCCGGCAACCGCTGCTCCAGGTGGTGCAACACGCGTCCGCCGCTAGCCATTCCGCTCGCCGAAACGATAATGCACGGCTTCCTCATCTGATTGATGGCTTTCGATTCCTGCACCGTGCGCGTCAGGTGAAACTCATGCACGTCCAGCGGATCGCCCTTCCCGCCATTCGCCGCCAGCAACTGCCGGAATTCGCTGTCATGCTCCGCCGAATATTTCAAATATAAATCCGTAGCGCTCAGCGCCATCGGGCTATCGATATACACGGGTAAACGCGGTATCTGGTTGGCATCTTCCAGTTGCCGCAGGTAATACATAAACGTCTGCGTCCGCCCCACCGCAAACGACGGAATCACGATCACCCCGCCGCGCTGCGCCACGCGGTTCACCACCGCGGCAATCTCCGCCGCCGGATCCCCTGCTTGGTGATCGCGGTCGCCATACGTCGATTCGCACAGCAGCACATCCGCCGTTACCCGCGGCGTCACCGGATCCTGCAAAATCACCTGCTCGTAGCGCCCAATATCCCCGGAAAACACCACCACCGTATTTCTTCCGCCCTCGTGAATCGTCAGCACCAAGCTCGTCGACCCCAGAATGTGCCCCGCGTCATACGCCACAAAACTGAATTCCGGGCTAACCGTAAAAGCCCCCGTCCGCGGCGACGCCTTCAGCAGCTTCAGCACCGGATCGACATCCTCCGTCACATACATCGCTCGCGGATTCGCATGCCGGCTATCTCTGTGCTTCTGCGCGTGCAGCGTGTCTTCTTCCTGAATGTGTGCGGAATCCTTCAGCAGAATCGTCGTCAATTCGATCGTCGCCGGGTTAGCATAAATCGGCCCTTTGAATCCCGCCTTCACCAGCACCGGCAGCCATCCCGTATGGTCCAGGTGCGCGTGCGTCAACACCGCATAATCGATGCTCCGCGGATCAATCGACAGCGGCGCATAATTCCGGTCGTTCAATTCCGGCGCGCCCTGAAATATCCCGCAATCCACCAGCAGCCGTTTCCCCGCCGCCTCCACCACATACTTCGATCCCGTTACGCAACCCGCCGCACCCAAAAATGTGAGTTTCGCCATAGGCAGAGTATTCTAAACGAACCGGGGCGCCCGAGTGTTGAATGCGCGGTTAAGCTTCCGAACGGGAATCTTCGCGATACAAAAAAGTCCTCCGTCGCACGATGTTCGTCTTCTTTGCGCTCGCGAGGACCAGAAAAAAAACAAAAGGCGGACCATGTGGCCCGCCCCTGTTCCTGACTACTCAATCGAGTCTGCGACCTACGGTTGTTAGTCCGCCGCGCTGGCTTGCTTCTGCCCCACGATGGCCTTGATGTCCAGCCCCAAGCCCTTGGCCACGCCTTCGCCATACGCCGGATCCGCCTTGTAAAAATGCTGGATCTGCAACTCCTGAATCCGCCGCGGCACGCCGTTCCCCAGGCTGCCCACGATGTTTCCAATCAGCCGCTGCTTCGCTCCCGCATCCATCAACCGGAACAAATCTCCCGGCTGCGAGTAGTAATCGCTGTCGCTGCGATGATCGTGCCGCGCCACCGTGCCGCTCACCATTTTTGGCCGCTCGGTGTACGCCGGATCCTGCTTCGGCCCGCCAAAGCTGTTCGGCTCGTAGTTGGGCTGCGCTCCATGGTTGCCGTCAAAACGCATCGCGCCATCGCGGTTATACGTCGCAAACGGGCACTGCGGCTTGTTCACCGGCAGCACATCGTAATTCACGCCCAGCCGGTAACGGTGCGCATCCGGATAGGAAATCAAGCGCGCCTGCAGCATCTTGTCCGGCGAATAACCCATTCCCGGCACGATGTTGCGCGGTTCAAACGCCGCCTGCTCCACTTCCGCGAAATAATTTTCCGGATTGCGGTTCAGTTCCAGCTCTCCCACTTCGTGCAGCGGATAATCCTTGTGCGGCCACACCTTCGTCAGGTCGAACGGGTTGATGTGATACGTCTCCGCATCCTTCTCCGGCATGATCTGCACGGAAACCTTCCACTTGGGGTAATCGCCTTTGGCGATGGCATCGAACAAATCGCGCTGCGCGTAGTCCGGATCGACACCGCGCATTGCGGCGGCGTTATCGCCGTCGAAATTCTTGATCCCTTGCTTGGTCTTGAAATGCCACTTGCAATAGAACAGCTCATTTTTGGCGTTAATCAGGCTGAACGTGTGGCTGCTGAATCCGTCCATGTGCCGGTACCCGTCCGGGGTGCCGCGGTCGCTGAACAGAATCGTCACCTGGTGCAGCGATTCCGGCGAAAGCGACCAGAAATCCCACATCATCGTCGGCGACTTCAGGTTGGTTTGCGGATCGCGCTTCTGCGTGTGAATAAAATCGCCGAATTTCAAGGGGTCGCGGATGAAAAACACCGGCGTGTTGTTGCCGGTCATGTCCCAGTTGCCTTCTTCCGTGTAAAACTTTAGCGCAAACCCGCGCGGATCCCGTTCCGTATCCGCCGAACCTTTTTCGCCGCCCACCGTCGAGAAGCGTAGAAACGTCGGCGTCTTCTTGCCCACCGTGCTGAACAATTTCGCGGTGGTGTACTTGGTGATCTCCGAGCTCGTGCACACGAAATGCCCGTGCGCGCCGGATCCTTTGGCATGCACCACGCGCTCCGGAATGCGTTCCCGGTTGAAGTGCGCCATCTTTTCAAAGAGCAAAAAGTCTTCAAATACCACCGGACCGCGCGGTCCCACGGTCAGCGAGTTCTGGTTGTCGCCCACTGGCCGCCCGGAATCGGAAGTCATCACTTTCACTGGTTCATGTACTTGTTTTTCATCCGCCATAAGCTCTCCTCAGTTCGCCACGCCAGTTTCGCCCGCCTCGCGCCAGCCGATTTCACGGCCAATGCCTGCAGAGCGCGAAGGGTGTGCGCGGCTACCTGGTGAGCTTAGGCCCCGCGCGGCTATACTTCCAATATATAGTTCGGATACCATGGATAGGCACTGCCTATACCAGATTTTCACGTAAGATGACTTCGCGGACCGCCGCCTCCCAGCCATGGAACTTCACCAGCTTCGTTATTTTTGCGCCGTAGCCGAAACCGGCTCCTTCTCTCGCGCCGCCGAGCAGTCTCACGTCTCGCAGCCTTCCCTCTCACAGCAAATCATGAAGCTCGAGGACGAGCTCGGCGCCCGCCTCTTTGACCGCCTCGGCCGCTCCGTCCGCCTCACCGACTTGGGAAAGACCTTCCTGCCCCGCGCGCGCGGCGTCCTCCGCGCCCTCGAAGCCGCCCGCGGCGACGTCGTCGAACACAAAGACTCCGTAGGCGGCGCCGTCACCGTCGGCGTGATTCCCACCGTTGCGCCGTACCTCCTGCCGCCCTACCTCACCACCTTCTCGAAAAAATTTCCCCAAGCCCATCTCACCGTCGTCGAGGAAATTACTCCCGTGTTGCTGGATCGCCTGCGCGCCGGCACCATCGACGTCGCCGTGCTCGCCCTGCCCATCCGCGGCCACGAATTTGCGGTCTCGCCGCTGTTAACCGAACGCCTCTTCGCCGCGCTCCCGCCAAAGCATCCGCTCGCCAGGGGCCGCTCGCTGTCGCTGAAAGATCTGCGCGCCGAGCCATTTCTGCTGTTGCGCGACGGCCACTGCTTTCGCGACACCGCCGTTGCCGCCTGCGACCGCGCGCGACTCCATCCACAAATTATCTTCGAGAGCGGCCAGTTCAGCAGCCTGCTCAGCCTGGTGGGCGCGGGCATGGGCGTCAGCATCGTCCCGCACATGGCCATCGAAAAATCGTCGCGCTGCCGCTATGTGCGTATCGCTGACGATTCCGCCACGCGCACCATCGGCGCGCTCGTCCTCCGCGGCCGCTCGCTCACGCGCACGCAACTCGGTTTTCTGGAATTGCTCCGCGCCGCCGCGTGATTTTGCCGCGGTGCGATCTGCGCCAAGGCGGCCGAAGACGGCGCCTACTTGACGAAGCGGCGGAAGAAGCTGTCCGGCTTCCACGCCGGGCGTGCCGGAGCATCGGCCACACGCAACGCTAACTGTTCGAGGATGGCGTTGAATTGCGCGGCGGCCGCCACGTCGACAGGCTGGCTCACGTCGTCCGCCGGGCCGTGGTAGCGCTCGCTGTACCACGCCTTGAAGATCCGCTCTTCCGCTGTGCCGGGAATATAACCAAACTTGAACGCCAGCGACGGAACGCCGTTTTTAATAAAACTGTACTGATCGCTCCGGATGAAGCGATTGTGCTCTGGTTCCTTGTCGGCCTGCACCTGCACACCCGCCGCCGTAGCGACAGTCCGCACGTCGTCACCCAAAGTCGATTCGCCCAGCCCCTGCACTTCCAGGTATTTCAGCGGGAAGAGCGGCAGATACATATCCATATTAATGTCCGCAACGACGGGCCCGGCGACCGTCGGATGCGCGGCGAAATATTCGGAGCCCAGCTCGCCCTTTTCTTCCCCCGTGACGGAGAGAAAAATAATCGAGCGCTTGGGTTTCGCGCCGGAATCCTTCAGCGCCCGGGCAATCTCGATCAGCGATGCGTCGCCGGACGCATCGTCCATCGCACCGTTGTAAATGCGGTCGCCGTTCACCGGCTCGCCGATGCCCAGATGGTCGAGGTGCGCGCTGACCACCACATATTCCTTCTGCAATTCCGCATCGCTCCCCGGCAACAGGCCCACGATGTTTTCGGATTTCACTTCGGCGCGTGTCATCCCCACCCGCGCGCGGATGCCCGTAGCCAGCGGAAAATGCGGTAAAGGCTTGTTGGCGTTAAGCGCGGCAAGAATTTCCGCGAACGTATGCCCGCTGCCCGCGAACAGCATCTCCGCACTGGTAGGGTTAAACGTTATTGCGACCTGCAGCGGCGGAGCCATGTCCCCGCCCGGATCGCGCAACTCCATCCTCGGCTGAAAACGCGACGCGGCAACGCGCGACCAGGGAACTTCAGCGCTCTTGGGATTCGGGATAGAAATCGTGCCGATCACTCCGGCCTTCGCCAATGCTTTGCGGCGTTCCTCGCCGGATTGGTAATGCGCCTTGATGGGGCCGGGCAAATCCGCCGGACCGCCGGATACGTAGACGACGATTTTTCCCTTTACGTCGAGCCCGGCAAGATCGTCGTAGTGGAATTCAGGGATGGTCAGTCCGTAACCGGCGAACACTGTGCCAGCTTCCACGTGTTCCGCGGCGTGCGCATTGACGCCCAGTATCGCTTCATCGCCCAGCTTCACCGGCTGCGCTGCGCCATCGCGCAGCAATTCCAGCGCGCAGCGCGACTCGTCGATGCGCACCACGTTAAACTCCATGGTCTGCCGGTAACCCTCCGTTCCCGCGGGCTGCAGCCCGGCGGCGCGAAACTGTCCTGCCAAGTACTGCGCCGCTTTCTCGTAGCCCGCGCTGCCCGTATCCCGCCCTTCGAGGCTGTCGTCGGCAAGAAATTGGATGTGCGACCACCAGCGTTTCCCGAGCGCATCCCAATCCGGCGTTTGCGCCCACGCCGCGCTGCACGCGGCAGCCAGCGCCAGGCCTGCGAGCAGACAAGACCAGACTTTCGCTACGCGTTTTCGCGACGATCTGCGATTTGCGTGCCACGCCATGTTGCAAGTCTCCAATGTCATGCTCGGCGCAGCGCCGGCCCACGCGGTTTCTATGGCTTGCTTACGGAAATGGTCATGTCGCGGAAATTCAGCGTGAGCACCGTCCCGTAAAACACGCCCAAGCCCACCGTGGCGTCAAACAAGCCGTCCGGTTGGTGCACATCCGGCGTCGCGAAATACACCACCGGAGCGGTGACGCCCAGCGCCAGGCCGTGGAAACTTTCCTTCTGCGCTGGCGCGGGCCGCATGTTCACGCCGCCGTCGGTGAATCGGAACATCTCGTTCCTCTCCGTTTTTGCGGCGTCCGTCAGTCCCAATTTATCCACCGAAGCGTCATACACCACCATCGTTCCCGTGTACATGCTATCCACTTGTGCGGTCACCGCTTTGCCGTTGATTTCAAATCCTTCCGCCACCACGATGGCCGGCCCTCTTTTGCCGAAGGTGATCAGCGAAAATTTGTCGCACGTGCCGCCGCACGGCACGGGAGCGGTCAGCACTTCCGATATGCGCACTTTGTTCGCAACAAAGTCCAACTGCAGAATGCGGTCCTTAAACGCCGTGTACGCCAGCGTGCCCGCCACCTTCGGCATCTGGTTCTGCGCGATCATCTCGGACATGGACAGCTCGATTGCCCGTACCTCGCGCAGCGCCGCCCCGCCCACATGCACCACCGGAATCATCGTGCGGAACATGCCCGCCGGCGCTCCAGCCGGCATTGGCTTTGCCGGCTTCAGACCCTCACCATCCGCCAGGCCCTTGTCAATGACCGAGTCTACGTCTCCCGTATCGATCCCCAGTTTCACCGCCGGGCCTTCCCCAATGCGCGCTTCCACGCAAGGTGTCCCGTCGCAATCCAGCAATTCCACCTCCGCAACAAATTTCACCGCATGCGCAGCTTTGCCCTCCGTCTTGGACGCGGCCGCAGAATCTTGCGCCCACGCGCCGGGCAGCGCCACCACCACCGCGACGAGCGCCGCTGACATCAGCGCCAGCATCCTACCCACCGCGGCTATGCGCGCAGCTACGCGCGTTGCCAATAGCGTGATAGAAAAAATTGCGAGGGATAAACCCGAACCGCTGCGCTTCAGAAAACCCATTTTTACCTCGCCAGAATGTTTGCTGCGAAACAAATGTTGTATCGCGCCGAACGTCTTAGCAACTTTTACTCGTCAAACATGCTCGCCGATAGACGAATCCAGCGGCTAGATGTTAGCATTGTCATAGGCTGTTCCGGTGGGGCTGTGGCGCAGTTGGGAGCGCGTCCCGGTAACACCGAGAAGGTCGTGGTGGTAATCGGTGAGGCTGTGGCGCAGTTGGGAGCGCGTCCCGGTAACACCGGGAAGATCGTGGCAGTAATCGGTGGGGCTGTGGCGCAGTTGGGAGCGCGTCCCGGCAACACCGGGAAGATCGTGGCAGTAATCGGTGGGGCTGTGGCGCAGTTGGGAGCGCGCCTCGATGGCATCGAGGAGGTCGTGGGTTCGAATCCCATCAGCTCCACCAAAAATCTGATGAAGTATTTCGTGCATATCCTCCGCAGCAAATCCTCTCAGCGCTACTACATCGGTCAGACGCAAGATGTGCACGCTCGGCTCGCATACCACAACGCAAATTGGTCCAAATCCCTGAAAAACCGCGGCCCCTGGGAGTTGATGTACCAAGAGGAATATGCCAACCGCTCTGAAGCCGTGCGCCGCGAAAGGCAAATTAAATCCTGGAAGGATCGCGCCCTGACCGAACGGCTGTGGAGCGCGTCCCGGTAAACCGGGAAGGTCGTGGGTTCGAATCCCATCAGCTCCACCAACCTTTTCCTTACCCAATTCACACCTCTTTAGTTTTCAGCACATAGTGCCGGCGCCGAATCTCTTCACACTTACGCGGCACAGGCAAGAATGCCTGTGCTACTAAAGCCTGCAAGTTTCCAACCGCTACCTCGTTAGCCTCCAAATTATTTTTTCTGCAATGGCCAAAATGCTTTTTCTACCGGGATGTGTTCGCAATCGGTCGCGAACGAGACGGGGCCGGTGTAGGACTGGCCGATGGATTTGCGCACCGCGAGCTTCTGGCTTTCCACGTCGGGGGCGAGATGGCTTAGGACCAGGCGCTTCACGTGGGCGTCGCGCGCGGCTGCGCCGATTTTGTGCGGCGGGGTGTGCAGGTCGTAGAGCTGTGATGGGGATGCGGGCGGGTCGAGAACCGCGCAGTTGAAGATGAGCAGGTCGGCGTTTTTGGCGAGTTGGATGAGATTGGGGATGGCGCTCGCGTCCATATCGCCGGAGAAAACGATCGACTGGCCTTTGTAGCTGATGCGATAGGCGATGGAGGGGCAATCGCCATGATGGGTGGCGATTGCGTCGACGCGTAAGCCGTTCGGGTCGTCGACGATTTTTGTGGGCGGCGAATCAAGCGCAATGGACAGGTCATGCACATCAAATTTTTCGTCGGCGCCGAACGTGGTTTGGTAGGCCCACGCGCCGTCTTTGCCGATGAGTTGGTCCACGAAGCGCGACGTTTTGGGGAATTGGCCGGCGCCGTCTGGACCAAATATGCGGTAGGTGATCGGACCATCGCTGTTCAACGCACGGGCGTTGAAGAAGGCGGCCAGGTCGCCCGTGTGATCGATGTGCAGGTGAGTGAGCAGCACGATATCCACGTTGTCGAGGTCGAGCTGCAGTTCGCCGATGCGCAGGAACGCACCCGGTCCGGCGTCCACCAAGATGTGCGGCGTGCCGTCGACGAGCACGACGAAGCTCGAGCCGCCGCGTCCGAAGGGACGCGGTCCCCCGGAGCCGAGCACCACAACTTCGAGAGCCGGCTTGGCGGGAGCGGTCTTGGTGAGAGCGGGCTTGGGAGCAGTGCTCTGCGCGCGCAGGGGCACTGGCGACAGCAGCGCCGCGGTCAATAGCATAAACAAAGGCAGCATACGCAAGGACAGCATCGCCAAAGGAAGCATTGCCAACGGCAGCTGGGCCGCTATGAGGGTAAACTAGCAGAAAACGTCCCGTCTGTCCCCGGGTTTCCGGTTTACGAGCCCCAGCCGTTTTTTGCGATTACCGCTTTCAGCATCTCTTTGTCCAGGCTCAAATCCACCACCAGCTTCTTCAAGCGCCCGTTTTCGTCCCGCAACTGTTTGGCTTCTTGCGCCTCACTCACCTCCATCCCCCCGTACTTAGCCTTCCAGGCATAAATCGTGTGCTTAGAAACTCCCTCTTCGCGCGCCACGTCCTCCACCTTGCGCCCCGCTTCGAGTTGCTTCAGCGCCCCAATCATCTGCGCCTCTGTATGCTTGCTTTTCGACATGCCTCTGCCCCTTTCCGCGATGTGAAATCATACTCACTCGTGCGCGGTTTTTGGGGGGCAGGTCATTAAGAGATTGAGGGTCGTCGAGTTTCGCGTAGGGAACAGGTTCGGGGGATGCACTCCAATCCGGGGACATGAATCTACCCAGGCTCGACGAATCGTACCTAGCCTCGAAGTTGTCGAGGTTGGATTCGGGGTCGCGTTCTTTGCCGGTGAATTTGTGTGGCAAAGGCGCGTAAAAAACTGGGCAATCGTACATACAGGTCAGTGCGTCGTAGGCGTATCCAGCCACTCGCGGAACTCTTCGGGAATATCTTGCCAGTAGAAAGCTAGGATGGTCTCTGGTTCCGTGACACGTTCGGCGTCTGACAGATGGAGCTTAAATTTCACTTGCATGTGCCAGGACGGGCTAACGTGATTCAGAGGGACGCTGAATAGTAAATCCTCTCCGGGCTTGATGATCGTCGTGGAGAAGACTTCCGAGGAATACCCTTCTGGCGGCTTTTCCTTCGGCGACTCTGTCTGCTGGGACCGGCCACTGGGTCCAGCAACCATCAGGCCCTTAATGGCAGCTGCGGGGACGATCTCGTCAAAAACTCCAACGCCAGTGTCTCCCGTGCCAGGATTGAAAATTCCCAGCACAATGGGCATTCGGCAGTTGTTCACCAAACGGAGCCACAAACCCTTATGTGCCTCATCCGGGGAAAGTGGCTTCCGTGCCCCAACGTGGTCGAACTTTAGATAGACGTAAGGCTTCGATTGGTCGATCACAAAAGATTTAGGCATGCTTTGGGCCACTAGACAAGGGGCAACCAGCAATAGAAACGAGATCACTCGGACGAACATAACGATTACCTCCTCACTGAGGTCTTTTGATTTTCGTGTTGCGCGAAAACACGTCGAGATTCGCTTTTGGGTACTCGCGCGTAATCATCAAATTGATTGCGTTGTTTGTTTCAGGCTGAGATTGGGGAAAATTGAAACGATACGTGTTGTTGCCAAATGACACCGTTGTCCAGAAACCTGGGGACAGACGGGACGTTTCCACTCGTTTCTTATTGTTCAAATGGAAAACCACCTTGTCTATTGTCAGCGACGCTCACCGGGCGTCCGCCCTTTTGTGGAACCAACTGGCGTTGTGTGGATTTCTCTACAGCGGCGATAAATTCCTGTGAACCCAACGGTCGACCGGTATGTGTGCAGCGCCGCAAGTCTGACAGATCGGCTTCTGACTCTTCGGTCGAGAGATAGTTGCGCCAGGCGGAAACGGTCCAACGCCTCCGCCACATGCCCAGATCCAAAAAATCTTCCGGAGCCTGCGCGCCGCAGTGGATGGCGGCGCTCGACCATGCCCACTGGTGCGCCTCGTCGACCAGTCCGGCGCGGACGGGATTTCTTTCACTGTAGCGCAAAGCCATCCACAGAGGCGCGGCATCCAGCGGACAGGAATAAAACCGGCCCTGCCAAACATGCCTGGAGGAGCCGTGGGTCACGTTCCAGTGCGTGGCGTATCGTCCATGCGCCTGTTTTAAGGCTTGTGCGAGTGAATGCGACTCGGAAGGAATCACGATCAGATGCACGTGATTCGACCTGAGGCAGTATCCGAGCACAGCCAACTTATGTAGCAGGCAATAACGCCGCACTAAATCAAGATAGGTGGAGCGGTCAGCGTCGTGCGATAAAATGTATTGTCGTGCGTTTCCGCGTTGGGTGACGTGATGTGGTACGCCTACCGCGATGACCCGTGCAAGTCGTGCCATGAGGGTAAACTAGCAGAAAACGTCCCGTCTGTCCCCGGGTTTCAAGGCAAATCCCAGACGCGCGGGATGGGCCAAACGCGAATTCCGGCGGCACTGGTTGTGGAAAAGGCGCCGGGTGGAAAAGTGCAGACCACTTTTCCACCCAGCTTGGGAATCCGGCAAAACC
>Ga0181531_10000646_pt1 | contig 23066 bp, 19 predicted proteins | sample PEATcosm2014_Bin_38_FD_119743 | JGI IMG/M metagenome (GOLD analysis project Ga0181531, IMG submission 119743) | Peatland microbial communities from MTU Mesocosm Facility, Houghton, MI, USA - PEATcosm2014_Bin11_10_metaG | ecosystem: Environmental > Terrestrial > Soil > Wetlands > Peat | place...
ACGGCGCACGTGACGGTGGTGGCGCCGAACGTGACCATGGGGAAGGGCGACAACTCGTTGTTTACGAATGGCGGGACGGCGCTAGTGATTCATGCGTCGGAGGGCGGGGCGCCGGGCACTCCGGCACGCATTGCATGCGGGGTGATTGCCACGCCTGAATCGCCGTCCGATTACTGAACGTCAAGGATAATCATTTCGGGCAGCGATTGCGGGATCATCCGGTGGGCCGGATGGTCCCGTTTGTTTTTAGCAGGTCCGCGAGGCGCGTGACGAAGGCAAATTCGGCGGGGTGCATTTTTTTGGCGGCGGCGGGGACGGTGAAGAAGGCGGCGCGGTCGATTTCCGGGAATTCGCGGAGCTTGCCGGATTTGGGCGGCCATTCGAGCTGGAAGGTGTTGCTGCGCAGGGTGGCGGGATCGGCGTCGCCCGCGAAGGCCCAAGCGACGACGCGTTTGCCGCTTTTGTGCTGGACGCTGCCGAGTGGGAGGTAGGGAGGCTGCGGCGCGAGGCCGGTTTCTTCGCGAAACTCGCGCTGCGCGGCGGCGAATTCCTGTTCGCCGGGTTCGACGCCCCCTTTTGGGAGGAACCAGGCGCCGGTGTCTTTGCGGGACCAATAGGGTCCGCCGAGATGGACGAGGAGAACTTCGAGAGCGCCTTGGTGCAGGCGATACAGCAAGAGGCCAGCGCTTATTTTGGGCGGCTGGCGGCCGGAGCGACTGTCGGTCATCGTGGGGGTAGTTGGCCTGTGGCCCGTTGAAACGAAGCTTACGCGGACGTGGCGTGCGAGGGCAAGTGGGACCGGCTGGGGGCCGTTGGTGCGTTGCTGGCGAGGCTCAGGGCTACTCTTCGCCGAAGGCGAGGGGGTTGGCGTTGAGCAGGCGGGTTAGATCGTTGGCGAATTGGTCGGCGGTGCGCCTGAGGGAGTCTTCGGACGGGTCGTGGGCGAGCTCGTAACGAGAGATGGGAGCGTAGGCGCTGACGGCGATTAATGGGCCGAGAGTGCCGCTGGTAGAGGGGCTTACTACCTGATAGAGCGTCTGCTGCGGCTTGGCGAGGTTGCCCACGCCGACGAAGAGCAACATGCTGGGGTCGGTGGGGGCGCCGCCGTAGACGGCCCGGCGTATCCCGGCGTCCGGATCTACCTGAGCGAAGACGCCGCGGATGACCACGCCGCTCTCGGGGGCGGAGGCGGAATTGCGCAGGCGCTTCACGGTGTAGCCGGCGCGTTCGAGGGATTTTACGAAGGTGGTGGCGGTCAGGTCGATGAATTTGGCGGTGCGGACGCGGGGATCGTCTGGGACGGGGTCGGGCTTTTTGCGGGCCGCGGCGCTGGCGACGGGGCTGGGTGTCGCGGTGTTTGAAGACGCCGCAGTGGCAGGCGTGGCGTTGCTAGCGGCGGCGTTTGTTGCTGTGGGGTTTGGTGCTGCGGCGGTGGATACGATGGCGGGGGTGCTCGCAGGGATTGGCACAGGGGGATCTGCGGCGGCGTCGGAGCCGGTGGTATTGGCGGCATCGGTCGGGGAGGGATTATTAATTCCGTCGGGATTGCTTCCGTCGGCGGGTGTGGCGTCCGGTTTTGGAGCATCCGGACGACCGTCTTGGGAAGGAGTTGGGTTAGTGCTGGATGCGTTGCTCGAGGTGGCCGGGGGTGTGGCGGCGCTCGCGGGAGTCGCGGTACTTGGAGCTGGAGCTGAATTTGCGTGAGCGGGCGTGTTTGGGGAGGCTGCCGCGCGGCTGGTTACGGGTCGTGAGGGAGTTGTGGTTGCGGCAAGGTCAAAATCCGCGACGTAGATGGTGATGGATTTGTTGGGGAAGGAGTCGTCGGAAGTTTGCGCCATCGACGGTACGGCATAGCAAAGCGCGGCGGCGAACAGCAGGCGTGGAATGGCGCACCTAACCGTCATAGCAAAATTCATGGCGGGCCTCATGGGCGAAAGAAAACGCGGCTGGAGCGCGGTACAGGATGGCACAGTTTTGACCTCGGGTCAGCGCGCAAGCTCGGAGGAGGTTCCGAAGTCGAACTGCCGCTAGTTGTTAGACAAACCGCCGGCCTAATTGGGTGCGTGCAAGTTATGACTTGCGGGTGACTTTTAGGTGCGGCGCCGGGCTGCGGCGTTTCGTCCGGGTGGTGGTCTTGGTCTTTGGCGCGGGCTTGCGCGGCGACTTTTTCCTGGCGTTCTTCTTGCCGCTCTTCTTGGCGTACTTCGGGGCGGTTTTCGTTTTTACCGCACCCACGCTTACTGCAGATCCTGACGCGAGAGCCTCTTGCGTCTTGCGGGGCATTTTGGCGACGACGAGTGCGTAGGATTCGCGGAGCAAGGCGGCGAGTTCGTCGGCGCGGAGGGCTTCGCGGGTCTGCAGGGCGATGTAACTGGCGCGGGCCATGTAGGGTGCGGGGATGATGTCCGGGCGCTCGGTTAACTCATAGAAATTTTCGGGCGTTACCTTGAAGGCCAGCCAGACCTTGGCGGGCTCGATGGCCAGGTGAGCGAAGATTTTTCCCGCGACTTTAAAGGTGAGGTCCGTGCCCCAGATGACATGCTCGGTGGCGTGCGGCAGGGCCAGACAGCGTTCGCGGACCCACTCGGGATGCATAGGCGGAGTCTAGACGGGTGTTTTGCGGCAGGCAAGGGGCGGGTACGGCAGGAGCGAGTATGGGTAAGGCGGCAGAAATACGGACAGATTGAACTGTGCGCGGAAAAACCCAGAACCAGTGTGATGGACGCCCGGGCAGCTGGGGCGCAGTCCCGCAAGGCCGGACGCCCCTACAACGACGGCGGCGGCGCGGGCGAGCGTACAGGCTGCTGTTTACTTCGCTGCGTCAACTACGCGGGGGAGTGCATCCAACGACAGGCACATAGGAAACGTTAAAGAGTCACAACCGGAGGCAGCGATGGCGGGACACGACGACGGCACCAAGATTGTTTTGCAAGTAGGAGCGGAATTTCGCGTGCGCAACAACGGGGACATGATCATGGGTAATCCCGAGATCGAGCTGGCCAACGAGGACCGCGCATCGGACGCGGTGCTGCTGTACCGTTTCGACGCGAAGGCCGGCGAACACATCTTCCGGTTGCTGGATCCGGTGGCGAATCACGCGCACACGAAGGTACACAAGCGCGGGGATTGAGCGATTCCTGCGAGGATTGTTTCCCCAAGACCTCTGCTCCTGCCGTGCCAACGCTTTGGTAGCATCGCGGCATCCAAAGGGGGTCGGCAGCATGGTGGGCACCCCTGGGTCCGCAAACCCCGCGACGAAGGCGCAAGCGCCGCTAACCTGGCGCGAAAACCCGGCTGACCAATTGGAGAAATGCGCGGCGATTGGCTTTTGACCGCGTATCTGGCGCATGGGATACTTTCTGTTTGGGACACCTATGACTTTACGACGAGTGGCACTGACGATTCTGCTGGCGACTGGTAGCGCCGGCTCCTGCCTATGCGCGCAAGCGCCGGCAACGCCGAAAGCGTCTCCCACGCCACAACCAAGCGCACCCAGCGCACCGGCGGCGAACGCCGGGAGCCCCACGGACAACACTGGGCGTGCGGACGCTTACTACTACTTCACCATTGGCCACATCTTCGAGCAGCAATACGAGGCCACCAGCCGGGCGGAATACGCCACGCAGTCCATCGACGCGTACAAGAAGGCGTATGCGCTGGACCCGAAATCTCCGGAAATCGGCGAGCGGCTGGCGGAAATGTACTGGAAGGCGCAGCGCATCCACGACGCGGTGGAAGAAGCCAACGAGATTTTGAAGCGTGATCCGACGAACCTGGCGCCACGGCGGCTGCTGGGACGAATTTATTTGCGCAGCCTGGGCGATTTCAGCAGCGGGAGCGGGAAATCGGACACGGTGGCGAAGGCCATCGAGCAATATAAGGAGATTTATCGCGCCGACCCGCAGGATACGGAGTCCGCGTTGTGGCTGGCGCGGCTGTATCGCTTGCGGAACGATCAGGATCAGGCGGAAGCGGTGCTGCGCGGGATTTTGCGCGCCGACGGGGAAAACGAGGCGGCCGTCGAACAACTTACACAGTTGCTTCTGGACCAGGGCAAGAATGCGGAAGCTGTGGCGCTGCTGGAGAATGTGACCGCGCACGGAGACTCGCCGGCACTGCTGGATTTGCTGGGCGACGCGTACACGCAGGGGCATGACCTCGCGAAGGCCGAAGCGGCGTATCGCAAGGCCATGGACCTGGACCCCGCGGAATTGAGCCACCAGCGCGGGCTGGGGCAGACGCTGCTGGCGGAAGAAAAATATTCGGAAGCGCTTACGGTGTACGAAAAGCTGGCGGACGTGATGCCCGACGATGCCGACGTGTACCTACGCATCGCGCAGATTTACCGCGAGCTGCACCAGATGGACAAGGCCGAAGACAACCTGGTGAAAGCGCGACAGTATGCGCCGGGCAGCCTGGAAGTGATGTACAACGAAGCGATGCTGTACCAGGCGCAGGGACGATTTGAGGATGCGATTCGCGTTCTCTCCGACGCGGTGACGGGCATCAAGGGACAGTCCAGCGTGTTGCCGACGCGACGGCGCTCGCTGGCGATTTTGTACCAGCAACTGGGGCAGCTGTATCGCGATACGCAGAATTATCAGGCGGCGATTTTTACGTATGACGAGTTGGGGCACCTGGGCGAAGAGGAAGACCGGCGGGCGCGTGTGCTGGTGATGGATACCTATCGCGCGGCCAAGGACTTGCCGAAAGCGCTGGCCAACGGGCAAGACGCCTTGGCGAAGTACCCGAACGATCCCGCGATTCGCGCGAGCGACGCATTGCTGCTGGGCGAGAATGGGCAGACGGACGAAGCGGTGAAAATGCTGCGCGCGCAATTGCGCGGGACGTCCGCGGACCGCGAGACGTATCTGAATATCGCGCAGGTTTACGAGCGTGGCAAGCGCTACCATGAAGCCGAGGAGACGCTGAAGCTGGCGGAAGCTGTTCCGGGCACGGCGCGCGATAATGAGCTGGTGTGGTTTCTGCTGGGCGCGGTTTTTGAGAAGCAGAAGTTCTACGATCGCGCCGAAGTGCAGTTCAAAAAAGTGCTGGACGTGAACCCGCACGACGCGGAAGCACTGAATTATTACGGCTACATGCTGGGCGATCTGGGCATCCGGCTGGACGAGGCGGAAGCGCTGGTGAAGCGGGCATTGAGCGATGAGCCGTATAACGGCGCGTATCTGGACAGCCTGGGTTGGATCTACTTCAAGGAAAACAAGCTGGGCGACGCGGAAACCACATTGCGCATGGCAGCGGAGCGGGAGAGCCACGACGCCACTATTCATTCGCACCTTGGCGATTTGTACGCCAAGACCGGGCGCGGCGAGAAAGCCGCGGGTGAGTATGAGAAATCGCTTGCGGAATGGCATCACGTGCTGCCCGCCGACTTAGAGAACGACAAGATTGTGGAAGTGGAGAAGAAGCTCTCGCAATCGCGGCACCGCGTGGCGCAGCAGACCAGCGGGGCCGGAGCACCGGACGAGAAGCCGTAAAGGTTCCGATCTGCCGCAAATCGACGCGCCGCCAAATTCCCTATGACTGAAGTACGCATTCCCGCGTTTGCCAAAATCAACGTGCGCCTGGAGGTGCTGGGAAAACGGCCGGACGGTTTTCACGAGCTGCGCACGGTGTTCCAGACGATTTCGTTGCACGACGATTTGGTGCTGCGGGGTGTGCGAGGCGGCGGGATTTCGCTACGTATTGAGGGCAACGACGCGCTGTCCGGCGAAGCCGTCGAGAAAAATCTGGTGTACCGTGCGGTGGATTTGTTGCGGCGCGAACTCCACGGGCGTGCCATCAAGACGCGCGGCGGGGTGGACATCGTACTACGCAAGAAAATTCCCGCGGGGCGAGGATTGGGCGGCGGTTCGAGCGATGCGGCGGCGGCTTTGCTCGGCTATTTGCGGCTGACAGGCAAAAAATTGACGCCGGAGCGTTTGATTGAACTGGCTGCTTCGCTGGGCGCGGATGTGCCGTTCTTTTTGCAAGGCGGACGCGCGCTGGGGATCGGCAAGGGCGACGAGATTTATCCTTTGCGGGATGCGGCGAAGCAATTTCTGCTGGTGGTTTCACCGCGCGATATTCATGTGCCCACGCCGGAGGCCTATCGCTGGCTTGAAGCGCCGCCGCTGTACGCTGGGGTTTCGCCGCCTGGGTATGGCGGCGATGCGTTGACAGGAATCAATAAATCTTCTAATATTTGGAGGTTCTGTGCTCTCTGTTGGAGCGCGCAGGGGATGGGTCTGGCGAATGAATTTGCCGGGCCGGTCTTCCAGCGGTACCCGCGATTGCAGCATATGGCGCGGGTTTTGCTTCAAAACGGAGCTGCAGAAGCCTCGCTGGCGGGTAGCGGTTCGGCGGTGTTTGGAGTTTTCCCGAGCCCAGCGACGGCGCGCCGAGCCGCTGTTAGGTTTCCGCACGATCAGACCTTCGTTTGCGAGACGATTTCGCGCGACAGGTATCTCCGCGCTGTTTCCGGCGCGCGTGTCAGGTAAGCCGCAGCGTCTTCCGTAGCAGAACCTTTCGTTGCCAGGGCAGCGTGGTTTCTTCTCGCGTGTCGTAGTTCGTCAACCGCATAAGCACTTGAGCGCAGGCACTTGGGCCCTGAAGGAATTTCGCGGCCGTGATTGAGGCTGCCTTGGAGCGCGCGCGTCTTGAACGACGATCGGTTTAAAATTTTTACGGGCACCGCCAATCCGGTATTGGCGGCGAGTATTTGCAAGCATCTGGATGTCGCCATCGGGCAGGCCAAACTAGGCCGCTTCAGCGATGGCGAAATCCATTTTCAGATTTTGGAGAATGTGCGTGGCGCGGATGTGTTCGTGGTGCAGCCTTGCCATTATCCGGTGGACAACCACCTGCTGGAGCTGTTGCTGATGATCGATGCGTTCAAGCGCGCGTCGGCCTGGCGGATCACCGCGGTGCTGCCGTATTACTGCTATGCGCGTCAGGATCGCAAGGATAAGCCGCGGGTGCCGATATCCGCGAAGCTAGTGGCGGATTTGCTGGAGACGGCGGGGGCCAGCCGGGCGCTGACTTTGGATTTGCATGCGCCGCAGATTCAGGGGTATTTCGACGTGCCGGTGGATCACCTGTTCGCTTCACCGGTGCTGGTGGAATATTTCCGGCACAAGGATTTGCCGAACCTGACGGTGGTTTCGCCGGATGCGGGGGGCGTGGAGCGCGCGCGATTTTTCGCGAAGAAACTGGGCGCGCCGCTGGCCATCGTCGATAAGCGGCGGGTGGACATCGACGTAAGCGAAGTGATGAACCTGATCGGCGATGTGCGCGGACGCAGCGCGCTGATCGTGGACGACATAATCGATACCGCGGGGACGCTGGTGAAAACCGCGGAGGCGCTGCTGAACGAAGGCGCGACGCAGGTGTTTGCCGCTTGCACCCACGCGGTGCTGTCGGGCCCGGCCGTGGAGCGGATTGCGAAGTCAGCGATTCGCGAGGTGGTGGCGACGGACTCCGTGCCACTGAGCGAAGCGGGGAAAAAGATGGGCAAGATCACCGTGCTAAGCGTGGCGGAATTGCTGGCGCGCGGGATTCGCTCGATTCACGAAGAGACGTCGATCAGCGAGCTGTTTATTTAAGTTTGCGATACGGGGTTTTTACTACGGAAGGAAACTGGTTATGGCTCAAGCAGAAAAAGTGGTAGTGGAAGGCGCGCCGCGCGAATCGCGGGGCAAGAACGAAGCGCGGCGTCTGCGCGCCACCGGGAAATTGCCCGCCACGCTGTACGGCGGCAAAGGCGAAGCGCTCTCGCTGGCGGTAAACGCCAAGCAAGTGGGAGCCATCCTGCGCTCGGAATCGGGGCACAACACGCTGTTTCAGGTGGACCTGGGCGGGAAGCATGAGCCGGCGATTTTGAAGGACTGGCAAGTGGATCCGGTGAGCGGGCGCCTGCTGCATGTGGACCTGCTGCGCATTGCCATGGACGTGCGCATGCGCGTCAAGGTTCCGGTGCATACCTTTGGCGAGCCGAAGGGCGTCAAGGTGGAAGGCGGCGTGTTTGAAGTGGTCACCCGCGAAGTGGAAATCGAGTGCTTGCCCGCGGACATTCCGACGGAGTTTCGCGCGGATGTCAGCGGCCTGGCGCTGAACGACGCATTGCGCGCGCAGGATTTGCCGCTGGACAAGGGGAAAATAAAGTTGCTGACCGAACCCGAGCGCGTGCTGGCGCACGTGGTGGCGCTGCGCGTCGAGGAAGAGAAACCCGCCGACGCGGTGGCCGCAGCGACGACGCCCGCGGAGCCCGAAGTCATCAAGAAGGGCAAGAAGGACGAGGAAGGCGAAGAGGGCGCGGAAGCCGGCGGCAAGGCAGAAAAAGGCGCCGACAAGGGCGACAAGAAGAAGTAAGCCGGCGCGCGCGGTTCGCCGCCGCCCGCCGCAACGTTTATGCGCCTCATCGTCGGACTTGGGAATCCAGACCCGGAGTATCAGTGGACGCCGCACAATCTGGGTTTTATGGCGGTGGACGAACTGGCGAACCGCGGCGGGATCCGCGTTTCGCGTCCGGAAGCCAAGGCGCTGGTGGGCCGCGGCAAGCTGGGCGGAGAAGAAATACTTCTCGCCAAGCCGCAGACGTACATGAATTTGAGCGGCATCTCCGTCAAAGAGTTGCTGGTCAAGTACGAGCTGCAGCCGGCGGATGTACTGGTGATGTTCGATGAGCGCGATCTGCCGTGGGGCATGATTCGCATCGGAGAACGCGGCAACCCGGGGACGCATAACGGGGCGAAGTCTGTGACCAGCAGCATCGGGCGGGATTTTCCGCGCTTGCGGCTGGGATGCGGACCGGATCATCCGGTGCACGATTTGGCCGCGTATGTTTTGCGGCCGATGAAGAAGCCGGAGCTGGAAGTTGCCGGCGAGATGGTGGGGCAGGCGGGCGATGCGGTGGAGTTGATTTTGCAGCAGGGATTTGGCGCTGCGATGAATAAGTACAACCGGCGGAAAGAGCCCGACGGCGGGCCGGAAGCGTCCGGGAAAGACGGCGAGTCGTAAAGCGGCGTAAAGCGCCGCTCAATCTAAGAATTTCCGGGCTTCGCCCGGCGAAAAGACAGAGAAGAGGTCACATGGAACAGGAACGATTGTACGATCTGATTTTTATCGCGCGCCCGGCCACTCCGGAAGAGGACATCAAGAAGGTGCTTACCGGCATCGAGCACACCTGCGCGGAAAAAGGCGGCAAGATCGAAAAGACCGAGCACTGGGGCACGCGGCGGCTGGCCTACAAGGTGGCCAAGCACCGCGAAGGGATTTACGTGTACCAACAGATCCGCACCTCGCACGGGGAATTGATGGCGGAACTGGAACGCCGTCTGCGCGTGCAGGACGTGGTGATCAAGTATTTGACGATTCGGCTGGACGAAGATTTGAAGCTGCAGAAGAAGCTCGGCGATCGCCGGGAGAAGCGCGCTGCGCGTCGACCGCGCCGCACGCCTTCGGCGTCCCTTGCTGGTGGCGGGGATCATGGGCCGCGACATTCGGAGCGCCCGGAGCGTCCGGAGCGCGCCCCCGAGCGCGCGCCGGAACGTCACACGGAAAACGTAGCGTAAGGTTTTTGGCGTGCGGCTAGACAAGTTCAGCATCATGGGACGCGGCGCGATTTAGGAAACGGGCGCCGCGGCCGGCAGGAAATTGAAAGGGTGGAAGGGTATGGCAGACGAAATCAAGCAAGCAGCAGCGCCGAGCGCGGCCCCGCAAACTGGGGGATCGGGCGGTGGGCATTCGGGTGGTGGTCACAGTGGCGGTGGCGGGCATAGCGGTCCGCGGCGTGAAGGCGGGCCGGGCGGTGGTCACGGTGGACCGCGTCGCGATGCGGGTCCGGGCGGGCCGGGCGGTGGTCCCGGCGGTCCGCGCCGCGGCAAGCGGCAGTATTTCCGCAAGAAGAAGGTTTGCAAGTTTTGCGTCGAGAAGATGGATCTCATCGACTACAAGCGCGCGGACATTCTTTCGCAGTTCGTGCAGGAGCGCGGGAAGATTCTGCCGCGCCGCATGACCGGCGTGTGCTCGCGGCATCAGCGCTGGCTTGGCGTGGCCATCAAGCGGGCGCGCAACATCGCGTTGCTGCCGTTTGCCGGAAGCGCCAGCGGCACGCAACAGCCGCGGGCGGTCGTTCCCGGAGCCGCAACTGGATCTACAGCGGCTGGCGGCGATGCGCACAAGGCTCCTGAAGCTGCCAAGCCGGTGGAGGCTGCTGCCGCTGCGAAGCCCGTTGAAACCCCGAAGGCCGCGGAAGCTGTGGAAACGCCGCGCGTGGAAGTTTAAGGTAGAGGAACCGGAGAACAGCTATGGAAATCATTCTGCAGGAAGACATCGAAAAGCTGGGCCACCGCGGGGACATCGTGACCGTGAAGCCCGGGTACGCGCGCAATTTTTTGCTGCCGCGCAAAATGGCGATTGCCGCAACCACCGGCAACATGAAGGCGCTGGAGCGCATTCGCACGTCGCTGGCCAAGAAAACCGCCAACGAACTGGAGAGCGCGCAGAAACAGGTGGCGCTGCTTAACGACGTTGCGCTGAATTTCAAGCGCAAGACCGGCGAAAACGAGCAGATGTTCGGCTCCGTGACCACGGGCGACATCGCGGAAGCCCTGGCGGCGCAGGACTTCAAGGTGGACAAGCGACAAATTCACATCGCCGAACCGATCAAGGCGCTGGGCGATTACACCGTGACCATCAAGGTGTTTCGCGACGTGCACGCCAGCATCAAGGTACATGTGGAAAAAGAAAACGTCGAGTAGTTCCGAGCCTTCGACATTTACGGCAAAAAGGGACGCTGCTTGCAGCGTCCCTTTTTTTGATCGCGCACAAAATAATTTTTACAAGCGAAAAAAAGTTTTGCACTAGATTTTCTCAGCGATGCACAGGCACGCGCATTGACGCGGGAAAAACTTCGTCGCATACTGGGTTCACTGTAACAGGGGAACAAAAGAGAACGTCAATCAGTAGTAAAATAAACCGCCACTGTCCTCCGGTGCGTTTCTATGCTATCGTAGCGAAGAAAAGGCGAAATATAAACCACTCATGCCCGTTGACTCCACGCTCGAAAGACCCCTGCCCAGCAACCTCGAAGCCGAGCGTTCCGTTCTCGGCGCCATTATCCTCGATAACAACGCGCTCAACACGGCCATTGAGAATTTGCGCCCGGAAGATTTTTTTCTGGATCAGCATCGCCGCGTCTTCACGCACATGATTTCGCTCGGGGAGGCGCAACAAGCCATCGATCTGGTGACGCTTACCGAAGAGCTGCACCGCCGCGGGGATCTCGAGGCTTCCGGCGGGGCGCCGTATCTGGCCTCGTTGGCGGATGGCATGCCGCGCGTTTCGAATGTGGAGCACTACGCGCGCATCGTCAAGGAAAAGGCGCTACTGCGCAACCTGATTCACACGACGCACGCCATTCAGCAGACCGCGTTTGAAGGGGAGGATGGCGCCGACGCTATCCTGGACGGCGCGGAATCGCAAATCTTCGCGCTCGCGGAAGACCGGGTTAAAGCCGGGCTCATCCCGATCAAAGACATCGTTCGCGATAATTTCGAGCGGCTCGAGAAAATCTTCCGCGAAGGCAAAAGTATTACCGGCATCCCCACGGGATATGTCGAACTGGATAAGCTGACCTCCGGCTTGCAGCCTTCCGAGTTGCTGATTCTCGCGGCGCGCCCCTCGCAGGGGAAAACCGCGCTGGCGCTGAACCTGGCGGAAAATATCGCCATCCGCGCGGGCCGGCCGGTGGCCATCTTCAGCCTGGAAATGTCCAAGGAATCGCTGCTACAACGCCTGGTGGCCTCCGTGGCACAGATCGACGCGCACAAATTCCGCACCGGGCACCTGAGCCGCCAGGATTGGGGGCGCATGACGGAAGCGCTGGGGGCCATTTCCTCGGCGCCGGTGTGGATTGACGACGCCGGCAGCGCGAGCGTGCTGGAGATCGGCGCCAAAGCGCGCCGGCTGAAGCGCGACAAAGGGCTGTCGCTGCTGATTGTCGACTATCTGCAGCTCATCACCGCGCGCGGACGCTTTGGCAATCGCCAGGAGGAAGTCGCCAGCATCTCGCGCGGTTTGAAGGGTCTAGCGAAGGAATTGCAGATTCCCGTGCTCGTGCTTAGCCAGCTCACGCGCGCGCCGGAACGCGACGAGCGCGGCCCGCAACTATCCGACCTGCGTGAATCGGGCGCCATCGAACAGGACGCCGACGTGGTCATGTTTATCTACCGGCCAAACTTTTTTAAACAGGGCGCCACACCGGAAGAGCGCGAAGAAACTGAATTGCGCATTGCCAAGCAGCGCAATGGGCCGACGGAGAATGTCAGGTTCGTGTTCCGCAGCCGGCTGACGCGCTTTGAGGAGGCCGCCCCGGACGCGTTCTCCCGCTTCTCTCCCGGCGAGTAAGCTCGGCCACTGCCGCTGCAAAATCGCTACCTGCGTCGCCAGCGGCACAACCGTGTGTGGAGTCAAACACACGATTTGCGTTGGACTCGTTGGCCATACGGCGCGCGTCTCCTCAACCAAAGCACTTCTTCGTAAACCGCTGCGCGGACTGGTTTTATTTCTCGCCAAACTCGCCACGGGAGATCGCCGCCAGGGCTGTTTGGTGCAGCGCGTGCTTCATTCCCCGCTGTTGCCTTTCACGCGGCGGCCAATGTGGCAGTCGTGAGGGATGCCGCGAATGTCGTAAACTAAATTTTCGCTTCGCAGGCGGCGCGAATTCACGCGCTGCGGGCGATAGCCGGAAACACAGACGCATGCCCAACAAAACATCTTCCGCACGAAAGATGATCACGAAGACAGGCGGCGCGCGCCAGAGTAACGCGCCCCTGGGCACCGCCGGCCCCGCGCATCGCCGCCCCGTCTGGGCCGAAGTCGACCTGAGCGCCCTGGCGAAAAATTTCCACGCGATTCGCGCATACGTGAATCCGCCCGGTGAAGCTCGCAGAGATCCGCGCAAGATTCTCTCCATCGTGAAGGGCAACGGTTATGGCCACGGTGGCCCACAAGTCGCCAAAGCTCTCGAAAAAGCCGGCTCCGACTGGTTTGGCGTCACTTGCACAGAAGAAGGCGTCGCCGTCCGCGCAGCCGGCGTGCGCAAACCGATCCTAATCCTTACCAGCTTCGTGCCCGGTGAGGAGCAGCCGCTGGTGGCCCACGAGCTCACCCCGGTGATCCACCGCTGCGATCAGCTTCAGGCGCTCAATCATGCCGCCGCCCGGCGCAAATCCAAACAGCCGTTCGCCTTCCACCTGAAAATCGATACGGGCATGAACCGCCTGGGCATCGCCGCCGAAGACATCGAGTGCTTCGCCCGCCAGCTCGCCAAATGTAAAAATCTCCGCCTCGGCGGCATCATGACGCACTTCGCCTCCAGCGAAGTCTTCAACGACACCGTTGCAGGGCGCCAGACGCGCGAGCAGGAGCAACGCTTCCACGACGCCGTCGAGCGACTCCGCGCACTCGGCGTTCCCACCGGCATCGTCCATCTGGCAAACAGCGCCGCCATCGCCTCGCGCCCGGAGACCTGGGCCGACATGGTGCGTCCCGGCGCCATCCTCTACGGCTACCACCCGGGCTACGACCCGATGTCCCGCCGCGCGGAAATGGAAGCGCGCCTGCCGCTGCGCCCGGTGATGAGCTTGCGCTCGAGAATCATCAGCCTGCGCGACGTCCCCGTCGGCGTGGGCGTAGGCTACGATGCGGCCTTCGAAACCACGCGCCCCTCGCGCATAGCCGTCCTGGCCGCCGGTTACGGCGACGGCATCCACCGCTCGCTCGGCAATCACGGCAATGTTTTGCTTCGCGGCAAGCTCGCGCCCATCGTCGGCATCGTGTCGATGGACGTGACCATGCTGGACGTCACGGACGTCCCCGACGTGGCCATCGGCGACATCGCCACCATTTATGGCGTGTCAAGCCATGGCGTATCGGACGAGCAAGTCCTGCCCGCCAGCCAGGTCGCCCGCAGCATCGGCACGGTGACCTCCGACTTGCTGTGCGCCGTTTCGCAGCGTGTCCCAAGAATCTACCTTCACCCACGGACCTGATTTTCAGGTAATTTTTCCGACGCTTGCTTACCCCTTTTTCGAGCGGAGTTTCGTGCACTGTTGGCAAGCATGGCGTTAGCAGCCGGGTTTATGAGAGGATGTTTATAGTTGGTTCTTCTGGCCTTTCCCCACGGGCCAAGGGGCCATCGTCCGGCTCACGAAATAACGATTTTGCAGAGTATGTTTGCTTGACTGTGAGGTCGTATGCGCCCCACCCTTCCCGAGTTGGCTTCGGACGCGGCGTTGTCGGGCTCGTTTCCAGCGCCCACTTCCGTTTTGCCCCCGGGTCCGCCGCAAAGTGACCAGCACTCGATGCTGGGCGCCCGCGCGGTGCCACACAGCGCGGCTTTTTGGGCCATCCGCGCGTTTCTAGCCATGGCCGCCTCCGGACTTTGCTATGGCCTGCCGCCTTTTGGTTTGCCTCGCCTGCCGGCAGCCGTGGCAGGCTTTCTTTTTGGCATACTCGTGGTGCTGCTCGAGAATCTCCTTCTTCGCCGTGCGCAAGAGAAGGTTCTTGGCGGAGCCATCGGCGCGGGCGCCGGTATCCTGGTGGCGCTGCTGACCGCGCTGCTCATTTCCCGCACTTCGCTCATCGATTCCACGCGGTCTTCTCTGGATTTTCTGGCACTTTTCTCTTTCGCGTACCTTGGGCTGATGGTGGGCTGGACGTTTGGCGCGCCGCACATGGCCGCGCTGGCCGCAGCCGCATCCGGCGAAGCGCCGGCCGCCGCCGAACTGCCTGCCGCAACCGAACCGTTGCGCCCGCCCTTGAAACTGCTGGACACCAGCGTGCTGATCGACGGCCGCATCGCGGACATCTGCGAGGCGCACTTCATGGACGGCCTCCTGGGCGTGCCCCAATTCGTGCTGCGCGAATTGCAGATGGTGGCGGATTCCGGCGACCCATTGAAGCGCCAGCGGGGCCGCCGCGGCATGGAAATTCTGCAACGCATGCAGAAGATGAAACACGTGATGGTGCACATTCTGGAAGACGATGCCACGCAAGAGGGGGAAGTCGACGACAAGCTCATCGAACTGGCGCGGCGCACCGGCGGCAAAATCGTTACCAACGACTTTAATCTCAACAAGGTCGCGTCGTTGCAAGGCATCGCCATTCTCAACGTGAATCTGCTGGCCAACGCCATGAAGCCCGCGGTTTTACCCGGCGAACCGATGCGTGTGCTGATTCTGCGCGAAGGCAAGGAGCCGAATCAGGGCGTGGCGTACCTCGACGACGGCACCATGGTGGTGGTCGACGGCGCGCGCCGGATGATCCATCGCAGCATCGACGTGATCGTCACCTCCGTGCACCAGACCACCGCCGGCAAAATGATCTTTGGGCGCATGGACGAGCGCTGCGCCGCAAGCGCGACGCCACCCGCCGCACCCTCTGTCGGTGCCGTCAAGCAAGCTGCAGCCGTGGCTAGCGCCGGGCCGAACGTTACTCGCGTTACAACGCCTCTGCAGCCCGCATCCGATAGGTCCGGCAACAGCAGACTAAGTCCTGGTCAGCCCGTCAGTTCCGCGACGTCGGGTGCGACGCCAGGCGCAACAGATCCGGAAGCCACCTAAGCGGTTCAGTCCCCGCGATATGGTTTCCGCCTGCAACGTAAGCAAATGCATCGCGGCCGCGCTAGTCTTATAGTACAAAGTAGAGCGTACACGCGAAATCGCCGAGCCATGCAACTTCTTCCCGTCCGCAACCAGCATCCATCACTGACCACGCAACGTTTGTGCCCACCTTTGTGCCAACCGTGATTAGCCGGCGCAGGATTTCCGTGACGCTGTTAACGCTGGGGCTGGCGTGCAGCGTGCGCTTACCGGCGCAAACGCCAACGGTGTCGCCGCTGGCTCCGGTGGTAACCAAAGTCGAGCCGCCAAGTTGGTGGGTCGGCATCACGCCCGAACTGCAATTGCTCGTGTACGGGCAGCGCTTGCAGGCCACGCACGTCGCGTGCAATGTGCCCGCGTTGCACGTTTCGCGGACCCAGGCTACCGCCGGCGGCGACTACCTCTTCGTCTGGCTTAAGGTGGCGCCGGATGCGCGCTCCGGCACCGCCGTATGCCGCGTCACTACCGCGGAAGGAGAAACTTCCTTCGAGCTGCCGCTGGCGGCACGCGCGCCGACGCTGGGCAAGTTTCAGGGGTTGGCGCCCCAGGACGCGATTTACCTGATCATGCCGGATCGCTTCGCCGACGGCGATCCGACCAACGATGAGCCAAAACCGCCGGCCACGGTGGGGGCGTTGGCATCAGGTGGCGCCGGCAATCGTGCGGCCGCGACGGCTCCGACGTTCGATCGCAGCAAGCCGCGCGCGTATCACGGCGGCGATTTGCGCGGAATTCGCGAGCATCTCCCATACCTGCAGGAACTCGGCGTGACCACGTTGTGGCTCACGCCCATCGTCAAGAATGGCGCTGCGCAGGACTACCACGGCTACGGCGCCGTGGATCTGTACGCCGTCGATGCGCATCTTGGCACGCTGGACGATTACCGCGAACTGGTGGCGGCCGCGCATAAACTCACGATGAAGATTTTTTTCGACATCGTGCCGAATCACGTTGGCCCGCTGCATCCGTGGGTGAAAAATCCGCCACTGCCGGATTGGTTCCACGGAACCGCCGAGCATCACCTGAATTCCTTGGTGTCGATGAACCCGTCGTTTTATGGCCAGCCGGGGAAAGCGCAGCGGAGCAACGATCCCTTCGAGGCGCTGACCGACCCGCACGCGCCACCGGCGTTGACCCGCAGTCTTACGGAGGGCTGGTTTTTTGGAGTGTTGCCGGACATGAATACGGAAAATCCCGTGGTGGCGCAATACCTGCTGCAAAACGCCATCTGGTGGACGGAAACCTCGGGGCTTGATGGCTTGCGTGTGGATACGTTTCCGTATGTGCCGCGCGCGTTCTGGTCCGGCTGGAACGCTGGGCTGCACAGCATCTATCCCTATCTGACGACCATTGGCGAGGTCTATCATCCCGATCCGGAAGTAACCTCTTTTTTTGTGGGCGGGCAGCGGCGCTGGGATGGCGTGGACTCGGGCTTGAGCACAGTATTCGATTTTCCGCTGTGCTTTGCGGTGCGCGATATTGTGTCGGGCGATGCGCCCGTGGGCCGCATCGCCAATATTCTGCGGCAGGATGGGCTTTATCCGCACGCCGATAACCTCGTTACCTTTTTTACCAACCACGATATGCCGCGGCTAACGGTCGACGTTGAATCGTCGCTGTCGAAACTCAAGTTGGCCTATGGGCTGGTGTTGACGCTGCGCGGCATCCCGGAGATTTATTACGGTGACGAAATCGCCCTGCCCGGCGGCGGCGATCCGGACAACCGGCGCGATTTTCCCGGCGGCTGGATTGGCGATGCACAAAATGCATTTATGGCGTCCGGCCGCACGGCGAAACAGCAAGAGATTTTTTCGTATACGCAAGCGCTGCTGCATCTGCGGCGCGAGCACGTGGCGCTGCAGATTGGCCGCTTGTGGCATGTGTTCTCAGACGATTCGGCGTACGTTTTCCTGCGCGATGCGGAAGAGGAACATCTGTTGGTGGCGTTTAATCGCGCCAACGCGCCGCGCACTCTGCGCATCCCTCGGGCAGATACGCCGCTCGCGCAATTCCCGGGGGCGACGGCGCTCTTCGGCGAAGGCACCGCCCACGTGACCAACGACGAACTGCAGCTCACGCTGCCGCCGCAGTCTATCACCATCTTCAACGTGTTTTAGCGGAAGGGGCGGCGAACCTTAGCCGCATTTGTTGGGGCGTCCCGCCTTGCGGGATTGCGCCCAGCTTGCCCGGGCGCACGATGGGGTTAATAGTCGATCTGCGCTTTCCAGGCGTGGGCACCGCCCGGAACGACGAACGTAACACTGTGGCGTGGGGCGTCGTACGTACCGGTTATTGCGGTTCCATCGACGGTCACCGCGCGTGGCGAGGAGGCCACGCCGTAGACGGTAACTTCCTCGGCCGTCCACCAAGGTTGAAACGAGTTCGTCGCTACGATGCTGCTGATGCCCAGTCCGCCTGAAGACGCTTGGCATGTGTAGTTAATGCGCAGAAGGGCGCCGCGCTGGTAAGCAAAGGTATGGCCGTCGTCCTGATAAAGCGAGCCGTGGCAGTTTTCGCCAGGATACACGCGCAGCTGTAATGGGCCGTTGGGCGTTTCCTGCGTGCTCTGCACCAGCGGTTGCGAAGGAATGATCGCGCCGGCGCGGACATACAGTGGCAGTTCTTCCAGTTTTGGATTTAGGCGGATCTGTTTTGTGCTTGGATGTTTCTCATTCGTCCAGAAATCGTACCAGTCGCCGGGCGGTAGATGCACCGTTTCGGCGTCCACCATTTCCGTTACCACGGGAGCCACCAGGATATCCGCGCCGAAGAGAAAATCGCGATTGTCGCCGTAAAATTCAGGTTGCTGCGGATATTCCAGAAATAGCGGGCGCATCAGTGGTATGCCGGTGCGCGAGGCTTCTTCGATCGCGGTGTAGAGATACGGCATCAGGCGGTAGCGCAGCTCGATGTAGCGTTGGCGAATCGATTCCTGCTCCGGGCCGCTGACCCACGGCTCCTGGTCCGCCGTTTCTTTGGCGGTGTGATCGCGATAGATGGGGTTGAAGGCTCCCACCTCAAACCAGCGTGTGAGTAAATCGGCGGGAGGCGAGCCGGCAAAGCCACCGATATCGTCGCCGACGAGCGGGAAGCCTGAGATGCCCATGCTGAGCAGCATGGGCGTGCTCATGGTGAGGTGATTCCAGGTACTGCTGTTGTCGCCGGTCCACGTGGCGGCGTAACGCTGTGCGCCGGAATAGGCGGCGCGCGTGAGCACGAAGGGGCGCTCGTCGGGCTGGAGTTTGCGCAAGCCATCGTAAGTGGCGCGCACGTTTTGCATGCCGAAGACGTTGTGAATGGCGCGATGGTCAAGGCTGGTGCCGTCGTCGAGGCGATGGCGGACGGTGAGCGGCATGGTTTTGTCGGCACGCTGGAAGACGCTGGGTTCGTTCATATCGTTCCAGAAGCCCGCGGCGCCCATGCCGACGAAGTCGTGATACAGCCCGCCCCACCAATCGCGCACGCGTGTGAGTGTGAAGTCGGGAAAAACGCTGTCGCCGGGCCAGACGGGGCCGACGAAGACGGTACCATCGGCATTTTTGACGAAGTCATCGTTCTGGGTGCCGGAATCGTAGGGCGCGTAGTTGTGGCCGGGATCTTTCTTGATGTGCAGATCCGTGATGAGGATAGTGTGGACGCCTTGAGCGCGAAAATCCGCGATCATTTGTTCGAAGTGTGGGAAATAGTCGCGGTTCACGGTGAAGGGCGCGTATCCCTGCTGATAGTCGATGTCGAAATAGATGGCGTCGAGCGGAATTTTCTTGCTGCGCATGGTCTGTACGATTTCGCGCGCGCGGGCTTCCGGGTAGTAGCTGTAGCGGCTTTGCTGATAGCCGAGAGACCACAGTGGCGGCAGCGGCGAGCGGCCCACGAGCGCGGTGTAGTCGGAGACCACTTGTTTGGGCGTGGGTCCCGCGAAGAAGTAGTAGTTGAGTTCGCCGCCTTCCGCGCCGAACGAGAAATAGTCTGGCGATTCCTTGCCGAAATCGAAGACGCTGCGCCAGGTGTTGTCGAAGAAGATGCCGTAGGCGCGGCCTTGGCGCAGACCGATGAAGAACGGGATGGTTTTGTAGAGCGGGTCGCTCGATTCCTGCCAGCCGAATTCGTCGGTGTTCCACATGGTGAAGGCGCGGTTGCGGCGGCTCATGGGGCCGGCTTTGTCGCCCAGGCCGTAGTAGTTTTCGTCGGCGGGCATGCGTTTCCAGATGTGGATGCGCTCGCCGTCGGCGGCCATGGGAAGTGTAGGCTCGTCGGCGGAGAGAAGATTTCCCTGCAGGTCGTAGAAGCTGATGAGCAGAGGGGATTTTTGAATGGAGATAACGGTGTTTACCGAGGTGATGCGCACCGTGGACTGGTCTTCCGCGATGACCAGCGTCGGCGGGTGCGGCGCGGCAATGACCGCCCACGAAAAATCTTTTGGGAATTCGCCGTGCATGGCTACGCGCACACGAAAGACGCCTTGGCTTACGGCGGTGACGCGGACTTTGGCCGGGCCGGCGGTGAGTTCGACGCCGTCGGGCAGTTTTTCCACGGTTTGCACGGCGCCGAGGTGTTGCCAGCCCTGAGCCCGAGCGCCTGCCGATGTTACCAAGATTGCTACGAAGACTCCGCAGGTGAGCAAAAATGCGGAGCAGGTGCGTTGCCAGAGAGAACCATCGTGCATGGCTTCACCTCACGAAAACCGCCCTACGTCGCGGACCTTTTCTATACGCCGCAGGCCAACGCTATGCCGCCAGCCACTGTTCGAAGAATTCCGAGGCTTTGGCGCCTTCCACGCGGCGGCGAACGGCGTCCAGCACGCGGCAGCGGACGGTTTGGGCGCGACCGTAAAAACCCAGCCAATAGGGAATATGAAATACGGAAGAATCCCGTTGAATCTCGATTCTTGCGGCGCGCAATCGGAACAATCCCTGCTGGAAGACGATACGCAAGGCTTTCTCGCGGAGCAGTTCATCGGCACGCGCTGCGGAAAGCGCAGCAGACAAACCATTGCGCGTTTCGACCGCCAGCAACTGATCGGCGCCAGGAAGTTGCGGGAATTCGAACAGGTCCAGCGCACCGGTCACCGCGTCCATCGCAAAATAGCGCGTATTTTGCGCGTTCGCGAGGGTGTAGTGCACGCGATAGCCCCGATAAGGCACGTAGGCTTGCGCCATCCGCTGCAAGTCGCCGTTGCGCATTTTCCAGAGTCGCGTCGCAGCCCCGGACGAAAAGGTGCGCAACGCTTCCTCCTGCGTGACGTTGGGCTTCAGCGTTAAAACTGTTTCAATCATTGGCAATTCCGTCCGACGCCCCCTAGCGGAAGTGAATCCACAGCACCAGCACAGTCGCGATCAGCACCGCCGTGAACGCGATGTTCATCTGGCGTTCGAACGGCGTCTCGCGCGCCAGATGCGGCACGCTAACGTCCACGGTATCCATTTTTTCGTCAACCGTCGCGAAGGTCAGCCCAGCGAGTTTCTTTCGGTCCGGCGCGGGGAAGACCATGCTCACCGCGATCAGCACCGCGGTGCACACCACGAACATGAAGATTGCGTAATGCAGAAAATTCATGTCCACGAGCCAGCGAATGGGGCTCGCGGTATAGTGCGCGGTCTTGTCCAGCACTTCCATAATGAAGCGCACGGCGCCGAGCACGAAGCCCACCAGCAGCGAACTAATGGCCCCCTCGCCGTTGATGCGCGTCCACAAAATTCCAAAGATAAAGCACACGGCAATCGGCGGGCTAATGTACGCCTGCACGCTCTGCAGATAGATCCACAGTTGGTTGCTGAGCTTGTCGATGAACGGCACCCAGAGGAGTCCGAGCACCACCATCCCACCGGTGGCAACTCGCCCAAAGAGCACCAGTTGCGCCTCGTTGGCGGCCGGACGGATTTTTTTATAAAAATCCAGAGTGATCATGGTGGAAGCGGAATTGAATACCGAACTCATGGCGCCCATGAGCGCGGCGAGGAGGGCGGCGATCATCAGGCCGACCACGCCGGTGGGCAGAAGATTTACGATGAGCGAAGGGAAGGCGGCATTTGCATTGGTAACCGCGCCGTTCACCTTGGGGAACAGTTGTGGGTAAAGCGCGAAGGCAATGACGCCGGGAACCACAAGCAGAAAGACCGGCAAAACTTTCAGGAAGCCCGCGAAAATCGTCCCAGCTTTCGCGTGCGCTTCATCTTTCGCGGAAAGCACGCGCTGCACGATCACCTGATCCGTGCACCAATACCAGATGCCCAGAATCGGCGCGCCGATGAACATTCCGGTCCAGGGAAACTCGCCGTCCGATGCGGGCCGCACCATGTGGAAGTAGCTGTCCGGCACGGCGGCCCGCAGGCCCGCGAAGCCGCCAATTTTATCCAGCCCAATGAAGGTAAGCGCGGCGGCGCCGAGCAACAGGATCAGCGTCTGCACCAAATCCGTATAGATAACCGCGGCCAATCCTCCGGCCACAGTGTAAATCCCGGTGGCCACCAGCAGGATAATCGCCACCGTCCACTGGTTGATCTTCATCACATGCTGCAGCACGATCGCCGCGGCGTACAAGTGCACGGAAATCTTGGTAAAAATATAAGCAATCACGGATATCGCCGCCAGATAGGTGGCGCAATTGCGATTAAATCGCCGCTCCAGAAATTCCGGCATCGTAAACACGTTGGAACGCAGGTAGAACGGCACAAACACCCACCCCAGCAGCAGCAGCATGATGCACGCAATCCACTCAAAATTGCCGCCCGCCAAACCCGACCCCGCGCCCGACGCCGCCAAGCCAATAAAATGCTCCGTCGAAATGTTCGAAACAAAAAGTGAAGCGCCAATCGCGAACCAGCCGATATTGCGCCCCGCCAGAAAATATTCTTCCGAGCTACGCCCTTTTTTCGCGAAGTACGCGCCGATTCCAAAAATAATGATGAAGTAGACAACGATGATGGCGATGTCGATCGGGGCCAGCACCCGGTCGGTCACCGCGATGGTCGATGCAAGCAGCATCCGGTCTCCTTAGCACCGGCCGCGCGCTGAGGAGGCGGCCCGGCGAAGTCTATACCAGAGTTACCCGCAGCGGAAGCGCGCGTGCGCACTTTGACTGTGACTAAAGCAATTGCCGCGGCGAAGCGGCAAGCCTTCGACCCGCACCGCGAATCCCGCTACAATAAGGTGTAAGTGATGATGCCACCGCGCGCATCCTTACACTACGCCCCACACGGCGTTCGAACATTTTGCGAGGACCACATGATCAAGCTCCTTTGTTTCCTGATGTTTTTCGTCGCGGCCGCCACGCTGGCGGCCGACAAGAGCGTCTACGATTTCACGCTGAACGCCATCGACGGCCAGCCCGCGCCACTGGCGGCCTACAAGGGCAAAGTGGTGCTTCTCGTAAATGTGGCCAGCCGTTGCGGATTCACCCCGCAA
>Ga0181531_10000647_pt1 | contig 23063 bp, 14 predicted proteins | sample PEATcosm2014_Bin_38_FD_119743 | JGI IMG/M metagenome (GOLD analysis project Ga0181531, IMG submission 119743) | Peatland microbial communities from MTU Mesocosm Facility, Houghton, MI, USA - PEATcosm2014_Bin11_10_metaG | ecosystem: Environmental > Terrestrial > Soil > Wetlands > Peat | place...
ATGATTTCGCCACCCTCCGAGATACTTGTCGCAAGCCCGCCCCGGCGAGCGCCGGCATGGACAGTCCCCCCTGCGGCCTCGATGATAGAGCGGAACGTCTCCTGCATATCCCTGGCCATCTTGATCTCGTTTTCACCCCATTGCCAGTGGAATCGCAGCACGGGAATGCCCCACTGATCCACCACACCGGGGTCAAGTTCGCAGTAACTCTTGTCATTGGGAATCATTTCGCCCCGTCCGCTGAATCCGATGAAGGTGCCGTACGAGCTGCGGCACTTCTGCTTCAGCCCGACTCCATAACCTTCATGCTCAGCGCACACACCATCGAAGCTGCCCACTCCCGGCATGTGGCGTCCGCCGCCGAACTCGATGTGATATCCGCGCAGGAAATCGTTCTCCTGTCCGAATCGCCACCAGGGCATGTAAATATGCATTCCGCCCACGCCGTCATGGTTGTGCGCCGGCATGCCCACAAGTTGCGGAAAGTACCCGGACAGGCTGCTGCCCACTGAATCGGTAAGGTAGCGCCCCACGACTCCAGACGAATTTGCCAACCCGTCGGGAAAGCTCGGGGAGCGCGAATTCAAGAGCATCCGCGCAGATTCGCAGGCACTCGCCGCCACCACAACGGCTTTGGCGTACACACGGTCTTCGCTCCGCGTCTTCTTGTCAATGTACAAGACTGCCTCGACTTTTCCGCTCTTGCCAATCACAATTTCCCGCGCCATCGCGTTGGCGATCATCGTAAACCTGCCTGTAGCTTTCGCCGGCGGAATCATCACCTGGCTCGAACTGAAGTTCGAGGCGCTGATGCAGCCGCGCCCGCATTGCGCACAGTAGTGGCACGCGGCGCGCCCATTCAGTGGTGTGGTCAGAATGGCCATTCGCGACGGAATGCAGGTAATCTTGAGATGGTCGCAGGCCTTCTTGATGATAGTTTCGGTGCAGCGTGGTCGTGGAGGTGGCAGGAATACTCCGTCCGGAGCATTCGGGACGTTTTCCTTCGACCCGAAAACGCCTATATATGATTCCACCTTGTCATAGTAAGGCGCAAGCTCTTCGTATGTGATCGGCCAGTCGTGTCCCATGCCGTCGGTGGAGCGCGCTCTGAAATCCGCCGGCCCGAAGCGGAGCGCGATGCGCCCCCAATGGTTCGTTCGGCCTCCTTCAATCCGTGAGCGAAACCACCGAAACGTCGAGCCCGGCGCCGTGGTATACGGCTCACCCTCGATTTCCCAAAATCCGTTGGGAGCCAGGAACTCATCGTTAAACTGAAGACGACCCTTTGCTCCAATGCCCACTCCGCGATGGGCCAGCTCGAAGGGCCATACATGTTCTTTGAAGTCTTTTTCAGGATCGAGCCGCGGCCCCGCCTCCAACATCACCACGTTCAGTCCGCCCTCGGTCAGCACCTTGGCTGCGGTTCCGCCTCCAGCGCCGGATCCGATGATGCAGACGTCGTAGAACTTTCTAGGTGCGTTCGATTGCGGCATTCCTACTCTCCAAGGACAATCTGGGCGTGCAACGCGGTGACGAACCGCACGCAAACGCTCGCCTGCGCCAACTCACCCGCAAGCGTCATTCAACCTATGCATGAGGAATTCCATTTTGCGTTCCCGGCCACTAGAGAATAAACCCCGGATTGCACAGCTCGCAATCTTTCTTCAGTTCATGCCAAGGGCAAAGACCTGCTCGTGCCGATCGTGAACCTATCGTACATTTCGCGGCAGACATTGTGCACGGCTTTCGGTTCAGAGTTGGAGATGCCGCTGGCTTGGTCGCAGCGGGACATTGTTGGCTCGCGGCAAGACCAGCGGCGTCCTATCTAGCTTCGAAGGGATGTTTGAAGAAACCGAATTCCTCTCAATGCTTCTCGTCCACCGGATTGGCTTGCAATGCTCTTGCCAGCCAGGGAAGAATCACTTGCTTGAAGATACGCGGATCGGGCCAGACTCCTACCTGACGGCCTAAGTGACCACCCTGTGGATTGATCCAGGCATCCTTTGGGACATCCCCGCTGTCGAGCAGCTTGTAGATGTCGGAGATCGGCACCTGCGTATCGTGTGTGCCCGCGAGGACGAGCATGGGGGATGTAGGCTTGCCGAGAAGATGCTGATTGACAAGCGACATCTTCTGGAACTCGTCGACCACCTGGTCCAGAGTCGTGACGTTGTCAAAAATGGCCATGATGGCGGGAATCTGATCAAAAAGATATTCGCGGTTTCCGAGCAGCGAGTTCAGTACAAACTCCTTCTGAAAGAACAAGTCTGTCGGAGGTGACTGAACACTGACTCCGCGGAGACGAGCCTTCTCGAGAATCGCCATCTTGGTGCCCCAATAGGCTCCCCAACTGACACCGTGCATCGCGATCCGCGACTTATCGACCTCCGGCCGTGATGCCAGGTAGTCGAGGACCCTGGATAACATGCGTTCAGCGGTGGGGCTGGCCTTGATCGGGGACTGCCCCGTTCCCGGACCATCCACCGCCAGATAGCCGATGCCATAGGGCAGGATCGCGGAGAAGCTCTCGGTCAAATCCTCTTTGCGGCTGTCCAATCCATTGACCGCGATCACCATGGGCACTGGTCCGGCAGCCGCCTTGGGGAGCCTCATGTAGCCGACGATCTGCTTGCCTTCGAAGGGGATATGGACTACTTCCAAGGGTGGATCCATGAAGTGCGCATGAGTCAGAAATGCATCGATGGCTTTGGCGTATGAGATTTTCTTCTTCGGCGAAGACTCGGTTGGCCATTTCCCGAAGGAGTAGAGACGCCAGGCGCGAATGAAGTCGGCGTCGGCCTTTTTGGGGTCACTTCTTTCCAGGGCCTTGCCTTCCGCCATGTAACGGTCGGCAACCCCCATAAAGCCTGCCGCCCACTCATCCTTGTCAGAGGATTGAATGGACTTGAAGGCCTCGCGCACATCGTCGGGGTCCAGGCCGATCATAGGGTAGCCTCCCACCTCTGCGCGGTGCACCGCCTCGACTTTAATTTCGTCGAGGGTGCGCTCTTTGTGTTCTTGCGCAGGGACACACACCGGAACCATGGCGGCGCAGGCAACTAACAGGCATAGATTCTTTCCTGCAATCCTCATGTTCACTTGTTCCGCCTGTCTAAGGCGAATTGGATTTGAATGTGCTCGTGTCTTCAATTGGATCTCCTTGTTGATATAGCATCGCGCCAGAAGTTATAACGTTCCTATCAAAGGCGGGCCTCCTCCACCCCGCGCGTCGATGCTATGAGATGGAGCAGGGATTGCCGGTGGTCTGCGTGAGCGGACTGTTTAGGATCTCCAGAATTGACGTGAGCGGGAGGACACCGATACCAAGTTCCAGTGGCTGCGGCCCCTTCCGCTTACAGAGATTGTGGCCCCTTTTAGAACGACAGCTTGAGGCCCAATTGCACAGCACGGCTCCCGCCTGAGCCGATCACCGGGTTTGAGGCGGCTACGTCGGGAGTCGCGCATCCGCAGCCGAAGCCGCCGCTTCCCGGCACGGAAGGATCGTTGTGCGCCCAGCCGTTCTGGCCTCCAAAGGGGTTGGCAAAGTTGGGGAGATTGAGGATGTTGAACATCTCGCCGCGGAACTGGGCGGCGTAGCGTTCGCGCCACTTCCAGGTCTTGTCGAGAGAGAAGTCCCAGTTTTTGAATCCGGCGTCACGGAAGAGATTCCGCCCCATCAGGCCAAAGGTCCCAGGAGCCGGGGGAGTCATAACCGAGTTTTTCACCCTGTAACATCCCGCAAAGTTAAGCGACGTCAAATCCCGGGCATGCGCCGAGCATACGGGATCGCTTTCCGCCGGGCTCGGCGCGGTATCGAATGACCCGTCACCCGCCAGATGCGGAGTTGGATTGGCGCCCGACTTGAAATCCGATGGGTTGCCGAAAAAGTCCCAGCGATCGGTGGCCTCTCCGGTGTGGCTCAAGTCATCTCCGGCGTCCATTGGCCCCCAGGGCTGCGCACTATAAAGACTGACGATCGAGGTAACTTCCCACCCTTCGAGTAATTCGGCAAAACCCCGCCTCCCGGGAATGGCATAGGTGGGAGAAAAGGTGAAGCGATGCCGCATGTCATAGTCACTGCTTGCGTATTCGCGCTGTGGATTGACGCTGTCCTGCGGTATGCCGAGGCCTGCGCCAAAGTCCCAGTTAGCGCCCACGTCATCCAGGGAATGGGAGTAAGTGTAACCTGCCACAAAGCTGAGATGGTGGTAGTCCCGCGCATTGAAGGTCACCTGCAGACCGTCGTAATTGGATTTGTAGATGTTACCCATCTGATAGATGAAGCTTAGGAAGGGGAACGCGGCGTTGAAGGGCCTGCCGGACTGTTCGTTTCCCAGCGTATCCAGAGCCGGCACGTTCTGGTTGATGTCATGAATTCCCACCAGCTTGGACGCGTGCGAACCAACGTAGGCGGCTTCCAAAGTGAGGTTGGTCCGGAAGGCATGCTGGATATTGACGTTCCAACTGAAGACCTCCGGCGTGCGGAGGTTCTGCACCATGCCCAGGATGCTGCAGGGGTTGGCGCCGCAGTCGATGGTGCCCGTCGGAAAGACTGTTTGCGCTCCGGAGTTGTACCCCGCATTCCAATTGAGGCTCGACCCAGGGTAGTTGACGGTGCCCACGGCAATGGTTCCTGTTCCTGCCGATCCGCCGGGGCCGACGCCGAGCGCTCCCGTAGGAATGGTACTGATGCCAAGCGAATTGTTGAGCGCCAGGAAGGATTCCCAGTTCAACGTTTCATAGATCAGCGCTCCGCCGCCGCGCAGCACGGTCCGGTCGTTGCCGAACACGTCCCAGGCAAAACCCAGGCGCGGTGCAATGCCGGTGTAGTCGCCGTTGTAGGGGCCGCTGATGCCTTGACCCACCTGCACAAGCCCGCGCTGCGGATCGAAGTTTCCAAGCAGGTTGTGTTCGTCCTTGACGACCGTATTCACCTCATAACGGAGACCCAGGTTGATGGTGAGGTTCTTGGCCGCCAGCCAGTCGTCCTGAGCAAAGCCGGCAATGCCCCAGTTGTGAATATTTCTGGTTGGATCGCCGACCAGCTGGCTGGCCGAGGCTGGAACACCGGCAAAGTAGTCTTCCAGCGAGGTTGCGCCAGGAAACGCATCGTTTCCAAAGCCGAACTTGATGCGCCCGCGGCCGCCGCCGTAGGCGCCGCCGGAGAAGCTGTCGTGGTGCAATTCTCCGCCGAAGCGGAGTGCGTGCTTGCCGACGGTGAAGGAAACGTGATCGATGAACTGGAAGCGCGTGTCCGGTCCCTGCACCTTGGGCCAGTTGAAACCGCCCAATTCCTGCGGAAAAATGTAGAAATCGGAGATGTTGATGCGAGGCACTCCGCCATAGAGAGGGTTGGTGATCCCGGTGTTGAGGCCATAGGCCGAAGCCGGTGTGGCATGGTCGTTTACGTAGGTCGGCTGGTACAACCTGTTGTAGCCAAGGCGCGCCTCATTGACCAGCCGCGCACTGGGAATCCAGGTCCAGGTCGCTCCCGCAACCTGCGCCCGGGTGTGGATCAGCGTGAGCCACTTGGTCTGCAACTGGTCGGAGTCCGATACGGTTCCGTTGTTGTTGCCGAAGAAATACAGCCCATGCAGGCTCTGCTTCTGGCTGATCTGGTAATCGACTTTCGCGACGGCGTTGTCGCTGCTCACGTTATTGGGAAGGCCAAAGTCGATGGTGGTCGGGCCCAAGGTGCTGGTGCCCAAATTGGTGGGGAAGCCGCTGCCATCGCAGGAAATGGGCGGTCCGAGCGTACAGCCGCCGATCTTCAGGCTGGGTACGCTGGGTGTGATGCCCGCCGCGATCACCCCGGCAATGGCGTCCGGTACGCTGTTCAGAGGGTCTCCTCCAAGGGTTACCGTGGCCGGGGTGGAGAGTTGGCTGATGCTTGCCACCGAGTAGCGCTGCCCCTCGTATCCGCCAAAGAAAAATAGTTGGTCTTTGCGAATGGGTCCGCCTGCGGTCCCACCAAACTGCTCCAGGTTGCGGGGATTCTTGGGTCCGGAGGCGATGGTGTTGAAGTAGTTGCGCGCGTCCATCGGGGTGTCGCGGCCGAACGCATAGGCAGTGCCATGAAGAGCATTAGTCCCGGATTTGACCGCCACGTTGACCATGGCGCCGGGTTTCCAGCCATAATCCGCTGGGGGGTTCTCGATCAGGTTGAATTCCTGGATGGCATCCACAGGGAGAATGGTTGCCGAGTCGCCGGCAATTCCCGCTCCGTTGATGATGCTCTGCCCGGAGAAGGGCTCGCTGTTGAAGAGGCCGTCGACGATGTACGCGTTGTCTTCGGCGCGCAGTCCATTGGTGCTGGTGGTGGAGAAGCCTCCTCCCGGATAGCGCACGACCCCTGGGCGTAACTGCAGCAGATTCTCATAGTTACGACCGTTCAGGGGAAGCTCGTTGATCTCCTGGTTGCTGAGCGTTCCACCCAGGGTCGAAGAGGTGGTATCGATGAGCGGTTCCTGCTCGGTAACTACGACGGTTTCCGTGGCCTGGCCGGGCTGGAGAGCGAAGTCGATCTGTGCGTCGGATGCCACGGCCACCTGGATATCGATTCGCTCGGCACTTTTGAAGCTCTTGGCCTCGACGCGGACCTTGTACATGCCAGGGGCAAGATTCGGGGCAACGTATTCACCGGCTTGGGTTGTGATGAGGGAACGCGCGATCCCTCGCTCGAGATCGGTGACAGTGACGGATGCCCCAGGAACGGCCGCCCCGGATGGATCGGAAATGGTTCCGAGGATGCGGCCGGTATTGCTTTGGCCGATCGCCGATTGACAAAGAAAGACACAAAGGAGAACAGCCACGGGGAACGTGGCCATCTTTTGCACGGTCGAGATTAACCGGGCAATCTCACCCATCTTAGTGATTCTCACAGCACACCTGACCCCCGTATTCTGGCATTTGCCATCTGGTCTGACAGCTTTACCACGGCGCGGAAATGAGAGTCAAGTAGTTTGCGCAAAAATCTTTTGTGAGATTTTGTTTGACAAGGTACGGGCTCTTTGCGGTATATATGTCAGACCACGACTCTGGCCCCAACCAGAAACGACTGGCGCAGGAACAGCCGGGAGGACCGCGCAGAGATGGGAATCGCAAGCACGAATCCCGCGACTGGGGAGCTACTCAAGACCTTTACGCCACTGACCGACGTTCAGTTGGCCGTAAAGCTCGAACTTGCGGCCAAGACGTTCTCCGTGTACCGGAGTACCAGCTTTGCCTACCGCGCGGAGCGGATGCTGAAGGCAGCAGAGATCCTGGAGGGGGAAAAGGAGAGCTTCGGACGCCTGATGAGTTTGGAGATGGGCAAGCCGATTCGGGCCGCCATCGATGAGGCCGCCAAGTCCGCCTGGGCATGCCGATACTATCTCGAAAATGCTGAAAGGTTCCTGTCCGACGAGACCATCGAGACGAATGCAAACCGCAGTTTCGTTCGCTACCAGCCCTTGGGGCCTGTGCTCGCCATCATGCCCTGGAACTATCCCTTCTGGCAGGTGATTCGCTTCGCAGCGCCGGCGCTGATGGCCGGCAATGTCGGCCTTTTGAAACACGCTTCGAATGTTCCGCAGAGCGCCCTGGCGGTGGAAGACGTGTTTCTCCGCGCAGGATTCCCGCCTGGCGTATTTCAGACCCTGCTAATCGGCGCCGCCAAAGTGGACACGGTCCTCAGCGACCCGCGCATCATGGCCGCGACACTGACGGGCAGCGAGGGCGCCGGTATCCAGATCGGCATCTCGGCGGCTAAACGCATCAAGAAAGTGGTTCTGGAACTGGGCGGAAGCGATCCATTCATCGTGATGGCGAGCGCCAATCTGGAGGAAGCGGTGGCAACTGCAGTGAAGGCGCGCGTGGCCAACAACGGCCAGTCCTGCATCGCCGCAAAACGCTTCATCGTGGAGGATTCTGTCGCCGACGTCTTCGAGCGGGAGTTGGTGCGCCGCATGAATGCACTGCGCGTCGGCGATCCCCTCGACCCAAAGACCGAGCTTGGTCCGCTCGCTTCCGCGGAGGCCGTCCGGGATCTCCACGACAATGTTCAAAAGTCAATTGACGCGGGTGCGCGGTTACTGACCGGCGGCAAACCGCTGCCAGGGCCGGGTCACTTTTATCCGCCAACGGTCTTGACAGACATACCGCGAAATTCGCCCGCCTACAACGAAGAGTTCTTCGGTCCGGTGGCTTCCGTCTTCCGCGTCAAGGATGCCGATGAGGCCATTCGAATCGCCAATGACACACGCTTTGGGCTGGGCGCCAGTGTCTGGACAAAGGACTTCGCAGAACGCGATCGGTTCATCGAGGAGTTGGAAGCTGGAATGGTCTTCATCAACAAGATGGTGGCGTCGGACCCGAGAGTGCCGTTCGGCGGGGTCAAGCAGTCTGGCTTTGGCCGCGAACTCGGAGTGTTTGGCATTCGCGAGTTCACCAACATCAAGACGGTATGGATCGAAGAGTAGCCAACTCGAAGAGGAGCTGGGAATCGGTGTTTACTCAAGGTTATGGTGTATTGGTACGATGATTAGACCGTTGAAATTTTGCCACCCAAACGGTGTTTCGATGTATGGTATGACAACATGCCAATCGGGGAGGGCGGGCCGCGCGTTATGACTAATGCTTCCCATGGCATCCTGTATCGTGTTTTGACCCGTGTCAGCCTCAACGTTGACCCATCGCAGGAGATGCCCATGCAAATGTACAAGGCGGTGCGAACTTCGCGCCTCTACGAGCAAATCGTGCAACAGATCGAGGAATCGATCAGGGCGGGCAGCTTGAAGCCGGGGGACCAGTTGCCGACCGAGCGCGAACTAGCGCAGCAGTTTGGAGTAAGCCGCACGGCGGTACGCGAGGCGGTGAAGACCCTCACAGAAAAGGGATTGGTGGAATCCCATTCCGGAAGGGGCACGTTTGTGACCTCCGGAACGTCGCATTCCATGCGCCACTCGCTCGACTCTTTCTTCAAGAGCGGGGACCTGACGAACCCCAGCTATCTGGTCGAATTGCGCGGGATCATCGAACCGGAGGTCACCATTCTTGCCGCCCAGCGCATTGAAGAACAGCAGTTGGCCATGATGCGGGAAGCCGTGGCGGTCATGGATCGTAGCATGCGAAACCCGGATGCCTATATCGAGGCGGACCTGGATTTCCACTTAGCCCTGGCGGAAGCGGCCGGAAATCCGCTAGTGCTGTCTCTGCTCGATTCGATTGTGGGCGTGCTTCGCGAGCAGCGTATTGGCATCTTTGGGGTAAAAGGCGGGCCGGAGCGGGGCCAGGTCCATCACAAGCGGATTCTTGAAGCGATTGAGCAGCGCGATCCGGCCAAGGCGCACGAGGCCATGCAGGCTCATCTGCAACAGATCCGTGAAGACTCGGCGGCATCGGCAGCCAGGGCTGTCAAAGGCCGAGCGGTACATCTCACTTAAAAAAGCGAAAGGCGGAAGCGAATGGCAAATCTCGGCTTTATTGGCCTCGGAGTCATGGGAGGCCAGATGGTAAACAGGTTGCTGAGCAAGGGCCACACGGTCACCGGCTACAATCGGACGCCGGCCAAGGCGGCGTGGCTGGTCGAGAAAGGGATGAAGCTGGCCAACTCTCCCCGTGAGGTTGCCGAGTCGGTCGATATCGTCTTTGCCATGGTCACCAACGGCGCCGCGCTCAAAGGGATCGCCGAGGGCCCCGATGGATTGCTGGCTGGCCTGAAGGCCGGTAAGGTCTTCGTCGACATCAGTACCATCAGCCCCGATTTGAGCCGGGAGATGGCCGAAAAGGTGAGGGCCACCGGCGCCGACATGGTGGACTCCCCGGTTTCCGGCAGTGTCATCACGCTCCAGCAAGGCCAACTCTCCGTGATGGTAGGCGGACGAAAAGAGACGTTTGAGCGCGTGCGGCCAGTGCTCGAAGACATCGGTCCCAAGGTGACCCATGTGGGGGACAACGGCCTTGCGCTCTCCATGAAGATCGCCATCAACCTCAGCCTTGCAGTGCAGATGCTGGCCTTTGCCGAAGGCGTGCTGCTGGCCGAGAAGAGCGGCATTCAGCGGGAAGTCGCAGTGAATGCGCTGACGCAGAGCGCCATCGCTTCTCCCGTGATCAAATACCGCGGACCGTTCGTGCTGCAGCAGCCGGAAGAGGCCTGGTTCGACGTGAACATGATGCAGAAGGACATGCTGCTGGCTATGGAACTGGGAAGGAAGCTGGATGTGCCGCTGCCTACCACTGCGGTGACCAACGAGTTTCTCACCGCGGCTCGGGGGATGCATTGGGCCAAACTGGACTACGCCGTGATCTTCGACGTCTTGGCCCGGATGTCCGGCATTGAAACCGGAGTGGGAAGATGAGTAGCGCGACCGGCCAAGCCGCCGACTCCCACAAACTTGACATGGACCGCTGGATTCATGCCTATCGGCAGATGGTGCGGATCAGGCTGTTTGAGGAGCAGGTGAATGAACTCTACAAGGGCGCGATCATGCCCGGCCTGGCGCATCTGTACATTGGCGAGGAGGCGATCGCGGTGGGCATCTGCGAGGCGCTCCGCAACGAGGACTACATCACCAGCACGCATCGAGGACACGGGCACTGCCTAGCCAAGGGCGCTTCGCCGAAGCTGATGTTCGCCGAGTTGCTGGGCAAAGAGGCTGGCTATTGCCGGGGCAAGGGCGGATCGATGCACATTGCCGACCCAGCCACCGGCAACCTTGGGGCAAACGCCATCGTGGGTGGCAGCATGGGCATCGCTACGGGTGCCGCCTTCAGCGCAAAACATCTCAAGAATGGCCGCGTTGCCGTATGTTTCTTCGGCGAGGGAGCGCTCGGCCAGGGCATTTTCTATGAAGAACTGAACCTGGCGCAGCTTTGGAAGTTGCCGGTTGTTTATGTTTGCGAGAACAACCTCTACAACGAATACACGCATTTCAGCGAGACCACGGCCGGCGATATCTGCGCTAGGGCGACGGCATTCGGTGTGCAAGCCGAAACTGTGGATGGCCAGGATCTGCAAGCTGTCTACGCGGTCGCCAAGCGGTTAGTCGATCGTGCCCGCGCGGGCGACGGCCCGGCCTTTCTGCTCTGTAACACCTATCGCTACACCGGCCACCACGTGGGAGACATCAACCGCGAGTACTACCGTCCCAAGCAGGAAGAGCAGGAATGGAAGACCCTCCGCGACCCGATCAAGATTCAGGGCGGTCGGCTGATCGACGAAAGGCTGGCCGATGAAGCCTCGCTCGCCGCGCTCGAAGTCGAGGTTCGGGCGGAGATGAAAGCCGCCGTGGAATTTGCCGTCGCCGCGCCGTATCCGGGACTGGAAGAAGTGGAGATGCACGTCTATGCCTGACGCGACCATGCGGGAACTCACGTTTGCGCAGGCTGTTCGAGAGGCCCTTGCCGAAGAGATGCGCCGCGACGCGCGGGTCTGCATCCTGGGTGAGGACGTGGCCGAAGCGGGGACTCCCTTCAAGGTTCTTTCCGGCCTGGTGGAGGAGTTTGGGACCGAACGCGTGTTCGATACGCCTATCTCCGAAGCGGGCTTCACCGGCATCGCCGTCGGCGCCGCCATGACAGGACTCCGCCCCGTGGTGGACATCATGTTCGGCGACTTTCTTACGCTGACCATGGACCAGATGGTGAATCAGGCAGCCAAGGTCCATTACATGTCCGGAGGCAAATGGCGAGTCCCGATGGTTTTGCGGACCACGCTGGGAGCCACGCGCCGCTCCGCCGCGCAGCATTCGCAGTCGCTGCAGGCGTGGTTCAGTCACGTCCCCGGCTTGAAGGTGGTGATTCCATCCACTCCCTACGACGCGAAAGGATTGCTCAAGACCGCAATTCGGGACGAAAATCCAGTGGTCTTTTTTGAAGACAAAATGATGCACCACAAGTTGAAAGGTCCCGTGCCCACCGGGGAGTACACCATTCCGTTTGGCGTGGCGGACATCAAGCGAGCGGGTAAGGACATTACGCTGGTGGGCACCAGCAGCATGGTGCAGGTAGCGCTGGGGGCGGCGGAGATGTTGGCCGGAATCGGCATCGGCGCCGAGGTAATCGATCCGCGCACACTGTGGCCGCTGGATGAGGGCACGCTGATTGAGTCCGCAAAGAAGACTTCGCGCGCCATTGTGCTGGATGAAGGCTACGGACGTTATGGCGTCACCGCGGAATTGGCTGCGACCATCTCCGAAGGAGCCTTCTTCAGCCTCGACGGCCCGGTGCTGCGCATGGGCGCGATGCACGTCCCCATTCCGTTTTCCCCGCCCCTGGAAGATTTAACGGTGGCAACCCCGAAGTCGGTGTTTGAAGCGGCTCGGAAACTCTGCGGAAGATCGTAGAGAACAAAACAGGAGAGGCACAATGGCATTGCCGACAAGCGGAACGATGGCTGTTGATTGGGAGCAACGTATCGATTTCGAGCGCCTCCGCAGGGAGAGATTGCAGCGGGCCAAGGATCTGCTGGCGAAGTCCGAGATGGGCGCGCTGCTGTGTTTTGACATGAACAATGTCCGCTACCTGACGGCGACGCACATCGGCACATGGGCCCAGGACAAGGCCAACCGCTTCACCTTGCTGCCGCAAAATGACGAGCCCATCCTATGGGACTTTGGCTCTGCGGCGCGTCACCACCAACTGCATTGCCCCTGGCTGGGAGAGCGCTCAAGGCCGGGCATTTCCATGCTGCGCGGCACCATGTCTCCTGAGCACGGCCGCGCCGAGGATGTCGCCAAGAAGATCCGTATCGAACTCGAGCTCCGCGGCCTCCACAAAGAACCGGTCGGCATCGACATAATCGAGCTGCCGGTGCTCTTCGCTCTGCAACGCGAAGGCATCACCGTCGTCGATGGGCAGCAACTCATGTCCGAGGCGCGAGTGATCAAGACGCGGGACGAGATCTCGCTGCTCAATACCTCCGCCGCCATGGTGGACGCGGCCTACCACGAACTCTACATGGCCATGAAGCCGGGCATGCGCGAGAACGAAGCGGTGGGTCTGGTGAGCAAGGTTCTCTACGACCTGGGTTCGGAATACGTTGAAGCCGTCAACGCCATCTCCGGAGAACGCTGCAATCCGCACCCGCACGTTTTTTCCGACCGCATGTTGCGTCCCGGCGATCCGGTCTACTACGACATTCTCCATTCCTATATGGGATATCGGACCTGTTACTACCGCACGTTCACCATCGGCTCGGCCTCGCACGCCATGACGGATGCGTACAAGCGCTGCCGCGACTATCTTGACGCATCGATCGAGCTTATCCGTCCCGGCCGCACCACGGGCGAGGTTGCCTCGGTCTGGCCCAAGGCGACTGACTTCGGCTTCCCCAATGAGGAGGCGGCCTTCGCGCTGCAATACGGCCATGGCATCGGCCTTGCCATCTGGGAGAAGCCCGTGATCAGCCGGCTCGTGTCGCTCGATCATTCGCAGGAGATCAAGCCGGGAATGGTGTTCGCGTTGGAGACCTTCTGGCCTTCGACCGATGGCTGGAGCGCGGCCCGCATCGAGGAAGAGATTGTGGTTACCGAGACCGGTCACGAAGTCATCACACGTTTCCCAGCCGAAAAACTGCTGGTCGCCGGCGCACACTATCACACCGTTGGCGGGCCTCTGCAAACGATACGCGAGACCGAAACCGCTCCTAGTCAGGATGTCCTTAGCCTCCTTGCAGCGAGCGCGCAAGCGGAAAGGTTGAGGAGCTAGGCAAGAAGGCCTCAAGCCTTCGCCGCTCCAACAGTTATGGCGATCAGTGTCATCATGCCCGCGCTTGAAGTTGCCCAGGAGACCGCCAAGCTGGTTGCCTGGCTGAAGAAGGAAGGAGACAGCGTTCGAAAAGGCGAACTGCTGCTGGAGATCGAAACCGACAAGGCCACCATGGAAGTGGAAGCGGAGGCGGACGGCGTTCTTGCCGGCGTCGCTGCCAAAGTCGGCGAAGACGTTCCCGTTGGGCAGGTGATCGCCTGGATTGTGGATCCGGGGGAGAGCGTACCGGGAGTGTCCGATGCGGCCGGCCGGGCAGCAGAAGCCTCAGAAGCGCCTGCGGTTACGGATGCAGGTCGCCCGGCATCGTTAAACGCCGCCGAGCGGCCTGTACGAGGGATCACTCAAATCTCGCCCAAGGCCCGGCGGCTTGCCAAAGAAGCCGGCATCGACATCGGCAGTGTGCAAGGCACCGGTCCCGGCGGCGAGATTCTGGCATCGGACATTCGAGCGCTGGTTGAGGCCAACGCCGATCAGGCGCCCCCCGCCGCGCCCGCGGCCACACAACAGCCGGCGCTTAGCTCGATTGGCCGCCTGATGGCCGAACGCACCACGCAAAGCTGGACTACGGTTCCTCACTTCTTCGTCGAGCGCGAAATCGACGCTGGCGCCCTGAACCGGGCGCGCGCCGCCTTGGGACCAGTCATCGAGCAGTCACATGGCGTCAAACTTACGCACACGGATCTGCTGGTGGCGCTGGCCGCGCGCACTCTCACGATGCACCCTCGCCTAAACGCCAGTTGGATTGATGGCGGCATCCTCCTGAATCCTAACGTCAATGTCTCCATCGCCATGGCGGTGGAAGATGGAGTTGTGGCGGCGGTTGTGACGAACGCACATACCGCGCCCCTGGGCGAGATTGCCAAGCAGCGCCGCGACCTGACAGAACGCGCCCGCTCCGGCCGCTTGCACCTGGCCGACTTGACGGGTGGGACATTTACCATCAGCAACCTGGGCATGTTCCACGTGGACTCCTTTAGCGCCATCATCACACCGCCGCAGGCCGCCATTCTTGCCGTGGGGGCCATCAAAGACCGCGTCGTTCCCATTGAAGGCGGGTTTGGAGTGCGGCCGATGCTCCGGCTGACGCTCTCCGTCGACCACCGCGTAGCCGACGGCGCCAAGGCCGCTGCCTTCCTGCAAAACCTGGCTGAAGCAATGGAAGAGCCAGAGAAATGGCTCGCTTGACATGGCGGCCACCGTTCCAGAAAACCTAGTCACCCCGGTCCCCAAGAAACCGCGTGGGCCGTTTTACACCCGCTTCTGGTTTCAGGTCTGCGTGGCAATTACGGCTGCCGTCGCGCTGGGCTACTTCAGCCCGGCCCGCGCTGTCGCCATGAAGCCTCTCGGCGATGGATTCATCCGGCTCATCACGATGATCGTTACCCCGATCATCTTTTGCACGGTGGTGACCGGCATTGCCGGAATGCAGGACATGAAGAGGGTCGGCCGTGTCGGCGGAAAGGCCCTGCTTTACTTTGAAGTTGTCTCCACGGCCGCTCTCCTGATAGGTTTGGCCGTCGGCAACGTTGTCCAGTCGGGCAGCAGCTTTCATGTAAGTCCGGCCAGCCTCGACGCCAAGGCCGTGGAGGGCTACGCAGGCCAGGCCAAGGCGCAAAGCGTTCCCGACTTCCTTCTCCACATCATCCCAACCACCGCAGTCGACGCTTTTGCCAAGGGAGACATCCTGCAAGTCCTGCTCGTGGCCATCCTGTTCGGCTTCGCCCTGTCGGTCATGGGCGAACGATCGAAACCGCTGCTGGGCTTGCTCGATGCCCTGACCCACGCCATCTTTGCGGTCGTTAATATTCTCATGCGTCTGGCTCCCATCGGGGCGTTTGGCGCCATGGCCTTCACCGTGGGCAAGTATGGCGTTGCCTCGTTGGGCCCGCTGGTCAATCTCATCGCAACTTTCTGGATTACGTCGATCTTTTTTGTTGTCGTTGTGCTGGGCGTCATCGCGTATTTTGCCGGCTTCAACATCTTCAAGTTCCTTCTCTACATTAAGGAGGAGATTTTGCTGGTCCTGGCGATAAGTTCCTGTGAACCTGCCCTGCCCACGCTGATGGCAAAGCTGGAAGCGTTGGGTTGCTCCAACGCATTGGTTGGACTGGTGGTGCCCACGGGCTACACGTTCAACACCGATGGCACCAGCCTTTACATGACGCTGGCCGCGCTTTTCGTGGCCCAGGCAACCGGGACTCACTTGACTCTGATGCAGCAGCTTACCATCTTCGCCGTGGCTGTCCTCACCTCCAAAGGCGCCAGCGGCGTGCAAGGGGCATCTTTCATTGCCCTCGTCGGAACACTGTCCGTCGTGCCCACGATTCCCGTCGCTGGAATGGCGCTGATCCTCGGGATCGATCGGTTCATGAGCATGTTCCGCGCCGTTGTCAACATGATCGGCAATGGCGTGGCTACTTTGGTAGTCGCTCGCTGGGAGAAGGAAATCGGCAGCATCGCTGTCTTTCCGAAAACAACGCAGTAGCCTCAACCCCGCCAGGTCAACGATGTAACTTGGCGTGGCAAAATACATAGATTGGTGCAGGGCGGAGTTGTATCGAGACGATGAGAGAAGAAGAAACCACTGAACTTGCTTCCTTGACTCGCGCCGGGGATCAGCCTCTCACGCGGAATAAGCATCTCTTGCGCTGGGTTGAGAAGATGGCGGAGCTCGCCATGCCCGCGTCCATCCATTGGGTAGACGGCTCGCAGGAGGAGTATGACCGCCTCTGCGGCCAACTGGTCGCGAGCGGGACCTTCATCCGCCTGAACCAGCAGTTGCGTCCCGGTTGCTTCTATGCAAGGTCCGATCCCGGAGATGTGGCTCGCGTGGAAGAGCGCACGTACATCTGTTCGCTCTCGAAAGACAGCGCCGGTCCCACCAACAACTGGGAAGAGCCGCGGGAGATGAGGCGCAAGCTGAAGGCGCTGTTCCGCGGAGCGATGCGGGGACGCACCATGTATGTGCTCCCATTCAGCATGGGTCCCATCGGCTCGCCCTTTTCGCAGATCGGAGTGCAACTCACCGACTCCCCCTATGTGGTGGTGAACATGCGCATCATGGCGCGCATTGGGCAGCCGGTCTTCGCCGAAATCGACAAGGACGAGAAGCGTGTGGTTCCCTGCATGCATAGCGTAGGCGCGCCGCTCGAACCAGGCGAAATCGATGTGGCATGGCCCTGCAATCCGGATAAATACATCGTTCATTTTCCTGAGACGCGCGAGATCTGGTCCTATGGATCGGGCTATGGAGGCAACGCGTTGCTCGGCAAGAAATGCTTCGCGCTGCGCATCGCCTCGAACATGGCGCGCGATGAAGGCTGGATGGCCGAGCACATGCTGATCCTGGGCCTGGAAAGCCCGGAAGGCGAGAAGACTTACATGGCCGCGGCTTTCCCCAGCGCGTGCGGCAAGACGAGTCTTGCCATGCTGATCCCGCCCGCGTGTTTTGCCGGTTGGAAGGTATGGACGGTGGGCGACGACATCGCCTGGATCAGGCCGGATAAGAGCGGACATTTGCGCGCCATCAATCCGGAGGCCGGCTTTTTCGGCGTAGCGCCGGGAACCTCGGCGCAAACCAACCCTCACGCCATGACCACCATCATGACAAACACCATCTTCACCAACGTCGCGCTCACTCCCAATGGCGATGTGTGGTGGGAAGGCATGACAGACGTACCGCCCGCAGAGTGCCTCGACTGGAAGGGAAACCGGTGGACGCCGGAACTGGCCAAGCAGACGGGCGCAAAGGCCGCGCATCCCAATAGCCGCTTTACCGCGCCCGCCGCGCAGTGCCCGACCATCGACCCGGGGTGGGAGGACCCGGAAGGCGTCCCAATTCAGGCGATCGTCTTTGGTGGACGCCGCTCAACGACCATGCCGCTTGTGTACCAGGCGTTCAACTGGTCGGCGGGCGTTTACATGGGCGCCACCATGGGATCGGAGACCACTGCGGCAGCCGCCGGCGCGGTGGGTAAGGTGCGCCGGGACCCCATGGCCATGCTGCCGTTTTGCGGCTACCACATGGGCGACTACTTCAGGCACTGGATCAAGATGCAGCGCACGCTGGTTTCGACGCCGCGGGTTTTTCATGTGAACTGGTTCCGCAAGGACGCGAGTGGAAAGTTTCTATGGCCGGGCTTTCGCGAGAACATGCGCGTCCTGAAATGGATCGTAGACCGTGTGCACGGGCGCACGCAGGGCATGGAATCGCCGATAGGCTGGGTGCCGCGCTACGAGGACATCGAGTGGACAGGTCTCGACTTCTCCAAAGAAAGATTTGAGGAACTGCAGGGGGTCGACCGCGCGGCATGGAGAGCAGAGGTGATGGGGCACGAGGAGCTATTCATTGACCTGCATGACCATCTCCCTCCCGAGACAATCTACGAACGCGAACTGCTGATTTGCCGCTTGTAGCTGGTTGTTCCAGCCTCCATTGGTTCTCCGATGCTCGAAAATGACTGAGACCTCTCTGAGTCGCAATCTTGGGGAATTGCCGGAACCCGTGACTGCTCGAAATGGGACGAGTGAACCCGGGGCGTTCGGGCTGTTATGATGCGGCCCAAGGTAAACGCATGGTTGAGAACTCAAATCGGAACTCGGCGGGGGCTCGGTTTCGCGGCGCACTCCGGGAAGAGCATCCGTTGCTGGTGGTAGGCGCGATCAATGCTTATACAGCGCGCATGGCCGAGGCAACTGGATTCAGAGCGCTCTACCTCTCCGGTGGCGGCGTGGCGGCAAACTCGCTAGGTATGCCCGATCTCGGCATCAGCACCATGGAAGATGTGCTAACCGATGCCCGGCGCATCATCGACGCCACGAATCTGCCATTACTCGTGGATATCGACACTGGGTGGGGCGGAGCGTTCAGCATTGCGCGGACCATTCGCTCGATGACCAAGGCAGGCGTCGCGGCAGTGCACATCGAAGACCAGGTGGGCGCCAAGCGGTGCGGCCACCGGCCCGGCAAGGAACTGGTGTCGTCCAGCGAAATGGTGGACCGTATCAAGGCCGCCGTTGATGCGCGCACCGACGAGCGTTTTCTGGTGATTGCGAGGACCGATGCGTTGGCGACGGAGGGTCTGGCGCATGCCATCGAGCGCGCACAAGCCTACGTAGCCGCAGGCGCGGACATGATTTTCGCCGAAGCGGTGAAAGAATTGATCATGTACACGGAATTCCGAGCGGCGGTGGGCGTTCCCCTCCTGGCAAACATTACCGAGTTCGGCCAGACGCCGCTGTTCACGCGCGAAGAGTTGAAGACAGCAGGCGTGGACATCATTCTCTACTGCTGCGCAGCCTACCGGGCCATGAACGCCGCAGCATTAAAAGTCTATGAGACGATCCGCGCCGAGGGGACGCAACGCGACCTGCTCCCCATGATGCAGAGCCGGGCCGATCTCTACCGGTATCTCGACTACTACGCCTACGAAGCAAAGCTGGACGCGATGTTTGCCAGAGACAAGGGCGAAGAGTAGAGATTCTTCGATTCTTTCGGTCAGGCTGCTTCTCCACCGGAGTGCAAATATGAGAGAGCAATCCATCTTGTCCCCGGCTTTCAAACCCAAGAAGTCGGTGGCCCTGTCAGGCACATCCGCAGGCAACACTGCGATCTGCACGGTGGGGCAAAGCGGCAACGATCTGCATTATCGTGGATATGATATCGGGGACCTGGCCGCGCACTGCGAATATGAGGAAGTAGCGCACTTGCTGGTGCAGGGCAAGCTTCCCAATGTGTCGGAACTGGCCGCGTGCAAGGCAAGTATAAGGCCGTTGCGCTCCTTACCCGAAGCGGTGAAGCAGGCGCTTGAGTTGCTGCCCGCAACAGCGCATCCGATGGACGTGCTGCGCACAGGGGTCTCGGTGCTGGGCTGCCTGCGGCCGGAGAATGAGAACCATGGAGAAGCAGGCGCACGCGCGATTGCGGACACGCTTCCGGCGGCGTTGACTTCGATGCTTATCTACTGGCATCACTATGCGCGTAATGGGCGGCGGATTGAAGTGGAACCGAGCGACAACTCGATCGCTGCTCACTTTCTTCACCTGATGCATGGGGAAGAGCCCAGGCCGGAATGGATCGCCGCCATGGACACGTCGTTGATTCTGTATGCGGAGCACGAGTTCAACGCGTCCACGTTCACGGCACGGGTCATTGCGGGAACAGGGTCGGACTTGTATTCCGCGATAGCAGGAGCGATCGGCGCATTGAAGGGGCCCAAGCATGGAGGCGCCAATGAAGTGGCGCTGGAGATTCTGAGCCGCTATGATTCTCCCGATGAAGCGGAAGCAGATATTCGCCGCCGCGTTGCCGCGCACGAGGTGATCATCGGCTTCGGTCACCCGGTGTATACCATCAGCGATCCGCGTAGTGTCATCGTGAAGAAAGTGGCGCGCGGATTGGCTGTCGCGGCTGGAGACATGCGCCTCTTCTGCATTGCGGAGCGCATCGAGAGTGTGATGAGCGACGTCAAGCGGATGTTTCCCAACCTCGATTGGTACAGCGCGGTTGCTTACCATCAGATGGGCATTCCCATCGACTTGTTTACGCCGCTCTTTGTGATTGCGCGTTCGGCGGGGTGGTGCGCGCATGTGATTGAGCAGCGCCAGGACGGGAAGATCATTCGGCCCTCGGCCACTTACACCGGCCCGGAAGACTTACCGTTCGTGCCGCTCGCGGATCGTGAGTAGCATCCGGAATGATTGAAGGAGTTCGAAGTGTCCCTCCACCCGCAAAATGAGCGCCCGGCGCCGGACAAGGTTCTCACGGACATTGCCGACTATGCGTTGAGTTACAAGGTAAGCAGCGACCTGGCTTACACGACAGCGCGCTATTGCCTCATCGACACGCTGGGTTGCGGATTGGAAGCACTTGCATACCCGGCATGCACCAGGCTTCTGGGACCCATCGTTCCAGGCACGCGGGTTCCGCATGGGTCAAGGGTGCCGGGAACCGCTTACCAGCTTGACCCGGTGCAGGCAGCGTTCAACATTGGAGCTATGATTCGCTGGCTGGATTTCAATGACACTTGGCTGGCAGCGGAGTGGGGACATCCATCCGATAACCTGGGCGGCATTCTTGCCACGGCTGACTGGCTGTCACGCACAGCCGTTGCCAACGGACAGGAGCCGCTGCTCATGCGGCAAGTACTAACCGCGATGATCAAGGCGCACGAGATCCAGGGCTGCATTGCCCTGGAAAACTCTTTCAACAAGGTGGGCCTGGATCACGTGGTGCTGGTGAAGGTCGCGTCGACCGCCGTAGTTAGTCAATTGTTGGGTTTGAGCCGCGATCAAACGATTGCCGCTCTCTCACTTGCTTGGGTAGACGGGCAGAGTCTGCGGACTTATCGCCAAGCCCCTAACACCGGCTCGCGCAAGAGTTGGGCGGCCGGCGACGCAACGAGCCGCGCCGTGCGCCTGGCGCTCATGGCCCGCTCGGGCGAGATGGGTTATCCCTCCGCACTCACCGCCAGGACGTGGGGCTTCTACGATGTTTCCTTTAAAGGGCAGGAATTTGGCTTCCAGCGGCCCTATGGATCTTACGTAATGGAGAACGTGCTATTCAAGATCAGTTACCCGGCAGAGTTTCATGCGCAAACGGCTGTCGAGTGCGCAATGACTCTGCATGAGCGGCTTAGAGAGCTCGGCAAATCGGCTGAGGATATTCGCACGATCACGATTCGCACACACGAAGCCTGCCTGCGCATCATCGACAAGAAGGGGCCGCTCGCGAACCCTGCCGACCGCGACCATTGTGTGCAATACATGATTGCGATTCCGCTGCTGTTTGGCGGGTTGACCGCCTCCGATTACGAGGACGAGATCGCCGCCGACCCGCGTATAGATGCGCTACGGGCCAAGGTGCAATGCATTGAAGAACCGGCCTTCACGAAGGACTATCACGATCCAGCGAAACGATCTATCGCGAATCACTTGCGCGTGGAGTTGAAGGACGGGAAGGTTTTTGAAGAAACGGTCGAATATCCCATCGGTCACCGGCGCCGGCGCGAGGAAGGATTGCCGCTGCTTGTGAACAAGTTCAGGATCAATCTTCGCCGCTGCTACGCGGAAGACCGGCAGCAACAGATTCTGGACGCTTCGCTCGATCAAGTTCGTCTCGAATCCACGCCGGTTAACGAGTATGTGGATCTTTACGTGCGGCAATAATTGCGGCTTAGCTCGATCGCATGTTCGTCCACTCTTGCTCGACCGCCATGGCCACCGAGTTTCCCCCACCCAGGCACAAGGCGGCCACACCCTTCCTCACGTCTCTGCGAATCATTTCATGGATCAAGGTTACCAGCACCCTTGCCCCGCTTGCGCCGATAGCGTGCCCGATTGCAACCGCCCCGCCGTTCACATTGACCTTTTCCATTCCGATTCCCAGTTCCTTTGTAACCCCCAGCGCCTGCACGGCAAATGCTTCATTGAGTTCAAAGAGATCCACTTCATCGATGGTCCACCCGGCGCGCTCCAGCACCGTCCGGATCCCCGTTACCGGAGCCAGCATCACCCACATGGGCGCGACGCCGCTGGTTGCCTGTGCCCGGATGGTGACCATGGCCCTGAGTCCCAGTTCCTGCGCGCGCGCCTGCGCCATCAGCACCAGCGCAGCCGCGCCGTCGTTCACCCCAGGAGAATTTCCCGCAGTTACTGTTCCGCCTGGCTTAAACGCTGGACGGAGCTGCGCCAATGCTTCCATTGAGGCATTCTTGCGCACACTTTCGTCCATGCGGAGTTCCGCGGAGGGTCCACCGTCTCCTTTGGAGGGCAAAACAACGGGCATCACCTCCTTGTCGAAGCGCCCTTCACTCCAAGCTGCCGCCGCCCGCCGATGACTTTCAACCGCGTATGCATCCTGCATTTCTCTTGTGATGGAATACTTTTCCGCCACCAGTTCACCTGTATGACCCATGTGCTGATCGTCATGCGCACACCACAAGCCATCTTTGATCATGGAATCCACCACTTTCGCGTCCCCGATGCGAAAGCCCTTCCGGCCCTGCGGCAAAAGGTAAGGCGCATTGGTCATTGACTCCATTCCGCCTGCTACAGCGATCTCCGACATTCCGATCATGATGCTTTGAGCCGCCAGCGCCACGGCCCTCAATCCGCTTCCACAGACCATGTTGATGGTCAGGGCGCTAACACTGTCCGCAAGCCCGCCCCGCAACGCAGCTTGCCGCGCCGGGTTCTGTCCGAGTCCCGCCGGGAGAACGCATCCCATCACGCACTCGTCCACGGTCTCGGATGCAATGCCCGCCCGGCGGAGCGCTTCGCGGACTACCATGGCGCCGAGCCCCACCGCGCTGAACTCG
>Ga0181531_10000649_pt1 | contig 23044 bp, 21 predicted proteins | sample PEATcosm2014_Bin_38_FD_119743 | JGI IMG/M metagenome (GOLD analysis project Ga0181531, IMG submission 119743) | Peatland microbial communities from MTU Mesocosm Facility, Houghton, MI, USA - PEATcosm2014_Bin11_10_metaG | ecosystem: Environmental > Terrestrial > Soil > Wetlands > Peat | place...
CTTGAGTCCGCGTGCGGTCGAGTACAGCAAGCAGCTGATCCATCTGGCGCGTCAAGGAACGCCGCGCGCCGCGGCGCTCGCGACCGAGCGCGAGCGCTTCATCGACTTGTTCGACGGCGCGGATCAGCGCGAAGGCGCACAGGCGTTCTTCGAGAAGCGCAAGCCGGTTTGGAAGAACGCGTGAGCGCGGGCGGCGCGGCACCGAGCGAGGCCGCGACGCCGATCCTCTGCACGCTCGCGAACGGCATTGCGTTCGTCACGCTGAATCGCCCGTCGGCGCTCAATGCGCTCTCGTTCGAAATGGTCCGGCAGCTCGGCGAGCAGCTGCGCGAATACGCGCAGGACCCTGCGGTGCGCGCTCTTGTGCTGCGCGGTGCAGGCGGCAAGGCTTTTTGCGCGGGCGGCGACATACGCGCGCTATACCAGAATTTCAAGGCGTCGGGTTCTCTGCAGGAGCCGTTCTTCGTCGTGGAATACGGCGTCGATTATTCATTGCACCGCTACCCGAAGCCCACGGTGGTGCTCGCCGACGGCATCACGATGGGCGGCGGCATGGGACTCGCGCAGGGCTCACGGCTGCGGATCGTCGGCGAGCGCACGCGCATGGCGATGCCCGAGGCCGCGATCGGCTTGTTTCCCGATGTCGGCGGCAGCTATTTTCTCTCGCGCCTGCCCGGCAGCCTCGGCACCTACCTCGCGTTGACGGGCGCACAGCTTCGCGCCGCCGACGCGCTGTACTGCGGCCTCGCCGATCTGTACTTGCCGGCCGCCGCTATCGGCGCGCTCGAAGCCGCGCTCGGCGAACTCGTCTGGGGCGCCGATGCGGCCGCGAGCTTGCGCGCAGCGCTCGGCCGACTCGCCGGCGCGGAGCCGGCGCCGACGCCGGATGCTGCGCCGCTCGCGGCACTGCGCGCCGCGATCGACCTGCATTTCGCGCACGACTCGCTGGCGCTGATCGTCGAATCGCTGTTGAGCGAGCGACGCCCCGCATACGCCGCGTGGGCCGAGGAGACGCTCGGCTCGATCGCAAAGGCCTCGCCGACGATGCTCTGCGTGAGCTTGGCCCAGCTGCGCCGCGGCCGCAGGCTCTCGCTGGCCGATTGTTTTCGCATGGAACTCGGCATGATGCGGCAATGCTCGATTCAAGGCGATTTTCTAGAGGGGGTCCGCGCGCTGATCATCGACAAGGACGGCGCGCCGCGTTGGCGCCCGCCGCGGCTCGCGGACGTCACGGCGGCCGACGTCGAGGTCTTTTTCGAGGATCACTGGCCGGCCGCCGCGCATCCGCTCGCACACCTCGAACAGCTCGCGCCGCCTTGATCTTCGGCGGCGTCCGCGCGCCGGTCAGCGGCTGCGTTCCAGGATGCTCACGTAGTTCGCGACCGCCGCGCCGCCCATGTTGAACACACCGCCGATCGTGGCTCCGGGCACTTGCATACCCTCGGGCGCCTCGCGGCACAATTGCATCGCGCTCAGCACGTGCATCGATACACCGGTCGCACCGATCGGATGGCCCTTGGCTTTGAGTCCGCCGGAAGGGTTCACTGGCAGTTTCCCTTGCATCGTCGTCGTGCCGTTCTTGACCGCGTCGGCGCCGCGGCCCGGCGCCGCCAAGCCCATCGCCTCGTATTCCATGAGTTCCGCGATCGTGAAGCAATCGTGCGTCTCCGCGAACGAGAGATCGGAGAGCTGCAGGCGCGCCGCGGACAGCGCCTGTTTCCAGGCGAGCGCACAGCCTTCGAAGCGCAGAATATCGCGCTTCGCCAACGGCAAGAAATCCTGGACATGCGCCGTGCCGCGAAACGTGACCGCGCGCGGCATCGTCTTCGCGAGCTCGTCGTCGGCGAGCACGAGCGCGGCGGCGCCGTCCGATACCGGCGAACAATCGGTGCGTTTGAGCACGCCCGCCACGGCCGGATTGCGCTCGCTCCGCGTGCGGCAGAACTCGAAGCCGAGATCCTTGCGCATTTGCGCAAACGGATTGTTGACGCCGTTCTTGTGATTCTTCGCGGCAATCAGCGCGAGCGCGTCGGACTGGTCTCCATAGCGGGTCATATAGGCATCGGCGATTCGGCCGAACACCCCGGCGAATCCGAGCCGGTTATCGCGCTCCTCGGGAAGATACGACGCGCGCAGCAAATTGCGGCCGATTTCCTCGGCCGAGCAGCCGGTCATGTGCTCGACGCCGACGACGAGCACGAGCCGCGCACTCTTGGCCGCGATCGCGCGGATACCCTGATGCACGGCCGCGGTGCCGGTTGCGCAGGCATTCTCGACGCGCGTCGCCGGCTTGAACCGCAGGTTTGGATCGGCCTGCAGCACGAGCGAGGCCGTGAAATCCTGCGCCGAAAAGCCGGCATTGAAATGGCCGATGAAAATCTCGTCGATCTCGGCGGCGGCAACGCCGGCGTGGCGCATCGCCGCGTTCGCGGCGCCGACAGTGAGAGTCTCGACGGTTTCTTCGGGATGCTTTCCAAAATGCGAGTGAGACCAGCCGATGATGGCCGCCATTAGGATGCTCCACGCGGAAGCGGATCCGGCATGAATATCGTCGCCGGATGCTCCAGCAATTCCTTCAAGGTTTGAATCATCGCCGCCGCATCATAGCCGTCGACGAAGCGGTGATCGAATGACGAGGACAGATTCATGATGCGGCGTACGACGATCGAGCCGGCTTGGACCACGGGCCGTTCGACCGCTTTGTTGAGTCCGATGATCGCGACCTCCGGCATGTTGATCACGGGCGTCGATGCGATGCCGCCGAGTTTGCCGAGACTCGTGATCGTGATCGTCGAGCCGGACAATTCCTCGCGCGAGGAGCGACTCTGCCGCGCGCGCTCGGACAGCTGGCGAATCTCGGCCGCAAGATCCCACAGCGATAGGCGTTGCGCGTCGCGCACGACCGGAACCTTGAGCCCCTCGGGGGTCTGGGTTGCGATGCCGGCATGGACGGCTGCGTGGCGCACGAGCACGCCGCGCTCCGCGTCATAGCGCGCATTACATTGTGGATAGGCTATGAGCGCGCGCGTGAGCGCAAGCAACACGAGCGGCAAGTAGGTGAGCCCGGGGCCATCGGTCTTGTGCGTCTCGTTGAGGTGCCGGCGCAGCGACTCGAGTTCGGTGACGTCGACCTCCTCGACGTACGCAAAGTGCGGGATCGTGCGCTTCGACTCGCTCATGCGCTCCGCAATCAAGCGGCGCAGGCCAATGACTTTGATTTCGGTTGTGGCGGCGGGCGGCGGTTTCGCCACCGCCGGCGCGGGCGCCGACACGGCCGCGGTCATGCCGGCTCGCGTGCTCGCGGCGACGACGTCGCTCTGCAAGATTCGGCCGCGTGGTCCGGAGCCCACGACCGTGGCCAATTCGAGGCCCGCCTCGCGCGCGCGGCGCCGGGTCGCCGGTGAGGCCATGACCCGGCTCGCGGCGACGATCGGCTTCGCGGCCGCCGCAGCCGGTGCCGGGCCCGCCAATGTCGCGGCTGCAGGCCCCGCCTCTGCCGCGAGCAAGGGGCCGCCGGACCCTTGGCTCTCGAAGACGATCAGCGGCGAGCCAACCGCGACCTTGTCGCCGGGTGTTCCGGATACGCTCAGCACGCGGCCGGTGACCGGCGCGGGGACCTCGACGGTGGCCTTGTCGGTCATGACTTCGACGATCGCCTGGTCTTCGACGACCGAATCGCCGGGCTTCACGTACCAGCGCACGATTTCGGCCTCGACCGTGCCTTCGCCGAGATCCGGCATCTTGAATGTGTACTGTCCGGAGTGGCTCATGCAGGCTCCATCGCCGCCCGGATCGCGGCTTGGACACGCGCCGGCCCCGGAAAATATTGCCATTCGAATGCGTGCGGGTACGGCGTGTCCCAGCCCGCGACGCGCTGAATCGGCGCTTCGAGTTCCCAAAAGCACTCTTCTTGGATCACCGCGAGGATCTCGGCGCCGAAACCCGAAAAGCGCGTGGCCTCGTGCGCAACGACGCAGCGGCCGGTCTTCTTGACCGATGAGCAGATCGTGTCGACATCGAGCGGCACGAGTGAGCGCAGATCGATGATTTCCGCATCCACGCCCGCGTTCGCGGCCGCGAGCGCCGCGACGAACACCATCGTGCCGTACGTGACGATCGTGAGTTCTTGCCCCGAGCGCACGATGTCGGCTTTGCCGAACGGCACGCTGTAGTGGCCTTCGGGCACTTCGCCTTTCGGATGCGTGCTCCAGGGCACCGCGGCCTTGTTGGGATCGCCGTCGAACGGCCCGTTGTAGAGCCGCTTCGGTTCGAAGAACACCACGGGATCGTCGTCCTCGATCGCGGTGATCAGCAGCCCTTTGGCATCGTAGGGATTCGACGGCATGATGACCTTGATGCCGCTGACGTGCGTGAAGATGCCCTCGGGGCTCTGCGAGTGCGTCTGGCCGCCGCGGATGCCGCCGCCGCAGGGCGTGCGTATCGTCACGGGCGCGTAGAACTCGCCCGCGGTCCGATAGCGCAAGCGTGCGAGCTCGCTGACGATTTGATCGAAGCCCGGATAAATGTAGTCGGCGAATTGGATCTCGGCCACGGGGCGCAGGCCGTTGACGGCCATGCCGATCGCGGCGCCGACGATCGCGCCCTCGGCAATCGGCGTATCGAGCACGCGATGTTCACCGTACTTGCGCTGCAGGCCATCAGTCGTGCGGAACACGCCGCCGAAATAGCCGATGTCCTCGCCCATGAGAATCACTGCGGGATCGCGGCCGAGCATGACGTCCATCGCGGAGTTCAGCGCCTGGACCATGTTCATCTGGGCCATGCGCGTCAACCCTTCTCGGCGCGCATTTGCGCGCGCTGCTTGAGCAGATTCTGCGGCATTTCCTTGAAGACGTCTTCGAACATCAAATCCGGATCGAGCCGCGGTCCCTCGTTGAGCGTGCCGAAGGTCACGGCCTGCTTCCAACTCGCTACGACCGCCGCGTCGAGCTCCGCGCTCAAGGCTTGGTGGCGCTGCTCGGACCAGGCGCCCTGCTTGATCAAATGCTGCTTGAGGCGCTCGATCGGATCGCCGAGCGGCCAATGCTCGGGCTCGTCCTTGGCGCGATAACGCGTCGGGTCATCGCTCGTCGAATGCGGTCCCGCACGATAGGTCACGAGTTCGATGACCGTCGGTCCCGCACCCGTGCGCGCGCGCTCGGCGGCCCACTGTGTGACCGCGTAGACGGCGAGGAAATCATTGCCGTCGACGCGAATGCCGGCGATGCCGTAACCCGGCCCGCGCGCCGCGAACGAGCGCTGCTCACCGCCCGCGTAGCCTTGAAACGTCGAGATCGCCCACTGATTGTTGACGACGTTGATGATCACCGGCGCCTGGTAGACGGAGGCGAACAGCAGCGCGTGGTGGAAATCCGCCTCGGCGCTGCCGCCCTCGCCGATCCAGGTCGACGCAATGTGATCCTCGCCCTTGATCGCCGCCGCCATCGCCCAGCCGACGGCCTGCGGCAGCTGCGTCGCGAGATTGCCGGAGATCGAGAAAATATTGCCGGGCCGGGAGTGGTACATCACCGGCAGCTGCCGGCCCTTGCACATATCGCGGGTGTTCGAGAGCAGCTGGCACATCAGGTCGACGAGCGCAATGCCGCGCGTGATGTGCAAGCCCTGATTGCGATAGCCCGGAAACAGCATGTCACCCGGGCGCAGCGCCATGCACTGCGCGACCGACACCGCTTCCTCGCCGAGCGAGCGCATGTAGAACGAAATCTTGCCGGCGCGCTGCGTGCGCTGCATACGGTCGTCGTAGATGCGCGTCAGCAGCATGTGCCGCAACCCGACCTGCAATTCGGCCGGATCGAGATGCGGATGCCAGGGGCCGACCGCGTCGTGCGAATCGTCCAAGACTCTGACCATGTCGAGCGCGAGCGCGCCGATATCGCGGGATTTGGCCGTGACTTCCGGCCGCGCAACCGCGCCCGCGGGCGACAAATCGACATAGCTGAAATCCGGCGCTTCACCCGGGCGGGCCGGAGTTCGCGGTACGTGCAGGCGCGATCGATTTCGCATGGCGGCGATCTTACGTCGCTCCGACAGGCATTGGTGGTTTATTGGTCGGTATCCCAAAAACTAAGTACGTTTGTACCGAAAAATGTCTCATAATGGAACGTATGTATCGGCCCACGCTCGATTCGATCGATTTGCGGATCCTCGACATTCTGCAGCAGGAAGGCGCGCTCTCGGTCGCGGATGTTGCCGCGCGCGCACGCCAATCCACGACGACCTGTTGGCGGCGCATCCAGCAGCTCGAGAAGACCGGCGTAATCAAGAAGCGCGTCGCCTTGCTCGATCGGGCCGCGCTCGGGCTCGACGTCACGATCCTCGCGCACGTGAAGCTCTCGACGACCGGACGCGATGCGATCGCAACCTTCGAGGCCGCGATCCGCGATCGCAGTGAAGTGCTCGAGTGCTATACGCTGACCGGCGAATGGGATTTCCTGCTCAAGATCGTGACCAAGAACATCAAGGCATTCGAAGCATTTTATCTCGACTATCTATCGAGAATCCCCTGCGTACAATCGGTCAACTCATCGGTTGCGGTGACCGTGATCAAGGAATCGACCGCGCTGCCGTTGGGCGTTTAATGCAAGGGCGTGAAGCCGTAGGCCTTGAATACCAAGTCGCCCGCGGGCCCGCGAATATAGGCGACGAATCGCGCGGCATCGGGGCCGCGCTTCGCGATCGAGGCGATCGGGTAGACGATCGGCTCGTGCGTATCTGCGGGAAATACATCGACGATACGCACGTTCTTGTCGATCAGCGCGTCGGTTTCGTAGACGATGCCGAGCGGCACCTCGCCGCGATCGACGAACGTCAAGGCCGCGCGCACGCTGTCGGCACGCACCAAACGAGGCTCGACCGCGCTCCAGACGCCGAGATTCGTGAGCGCCGCTTTCGCATAGCGCCCAACCGGCACCGCATCCGGATCGCCGGTCGCGAGACGGCCCTTTTGAAGCGCATCGGCGATCGGAAAATTGGGCGCGATCTTCAATTGAATCAAGCTATCGGCCGGCGCAATCAGCACCAGCCGATTGCCGACGACGTCGTGGCGGCTCGCGCGATCGACAAAGCCGCGGCTTTGCAGATAGTCCATCCACTCGATGTCCGCCGAAAAAAATACGTCGGCCGGCGCGCCATTTTCGATTTGGCGCGCGAGCGCAGAACTCGCGGCGAACGAGAATTTGACCGCGATGCCGGTTTCGCGCGTGAACCCATCGCCGAGTTCCTGAAGCACGTTGGTCAGCGAGGCGGCCGCAAACACGACGAGCGCCGGTTCATCGGGGGCGGCAGCCGCGGGCGCCGGCGCTGCGAACAGCAGCGGCCACAGCATCAACAAGCACGCAAATCGCGTTTTCATGTGCTTCATCCGGCGGACCCGAGTTCACGCCATTTGTTGATCGAGCACTATAGACATAGAATCACGCGCCCGCGAGTCAAGTTTTAGGAGTTCACGATGCCCAAATCCTTAGCCACTGCGATCAAGCGGGTTGCGCTGTAATGTCGTCCGCTGCGCCGATTCGCATCGCACCGCTGCGCGAGTCGGAGTACACGCGCTGGGCCCAGTTGTGGTCCGGGTACCAGCGCTTCTATGAAGTCGATCTGCCACCCGAGGTCACGGCGGCGACCTGGGCGCGGCTGCACGACGGACGCATTCATGGCCTCGGTGCGCGCGATACCGACGATCAATTGATCGGCATCGTGCATTTTCTATATCACGAAGATACCTGGTCGACGTTGCGGGCGTGTTACCTCCAGGATCTCTACGTAGAGCCCGCCGCGCGCGGCACGGGTTGCGGGCGCCGGCTCATCGAAGCGGTCGCCGAGGCCTCCAAGGCGGCGGGCGTCAACAGCCCCTATTGGCTCACGCAACAATCAAATGCGGTCGCTCGGCAACTCTACGACCGGCTCGCTCGCAATCTGGGTTTCATCCACTATGCCTATGAGCCGCCCGCGAGTACCGGCCGCTCGTTGTAGAGCGCGGGGAAGCTGCGCTTGAAGTTCTCGACCTTGGGCAGGTCGAAATAGGCGATATAGGCCGCGGTCGGATGATGAACCAGATAATCCTGGTGGTAGTCCTCGGCGGGAAAGAAGCCCTTGAGCGCATCGACGCGCGTGACGATCGGTCGCGGAAAAACGTGCGCGTCGTCCAGCTGACGGATATAGGTCTCGGCGATCCGCTTCTGGGTTTCATCGACATAAAAAACCGCCGAGCGATACTGCGTACCGACGTCGGGACCCTGGCGGTTCAGCTGCGTCGGATCATGGACCACCGAGAAGGCGATTTGCAGGATCTGGCCAAACGAGATTTGCGCGGGATCAAACGTGATCTTGACCGACTCCGCATGTCCGGTGCTGCCCGAACTCACGGTCTCGTATTCGGCGGTCGACTGATCGCCGCCCGCGTAACCCGCGACGACGCGTTGCACACCGCGCACGTGCTCGAAGACTCCCTGGACGCCCCAGAAACAGCCGCCTGCGAGAACTGCCGTCTGCGGCGCGCCCGCGGCCTTCGGGTTATCGAGCGCGGGCGGTGCGAGCTCGACCGCGGATTCGGCCGCGTGCAGCGGCGAGCGGACGACTGCAACGCCGATCACGGCAAGCGCCAACAAGGTCAATGAGGCGATCGACCAACGCGGGTTCAACTGTGGCATAGGTGCTCCTTTGCAAAGAAGACCGGCGCAGGGCCGATTCTATTGCAGCCGCGCCTGCGCAGGGCGGCACGGCGGCCTTAGGGCCGCTAAGCTACGCTCGGCCAACCCAGGGAGCCAGTGATGATTGCATCGATCCAGACGATCGAATTGCCCGTGCCCGCAAGCGATTGCACGATGACGGTGTTTCACGCGCTGCAGCGCCGGCAGACGACGCGGCAAATCAGCGAGGCGCCGCTGTCGCCGCAAATCCTGTCGAATCTGCTCTGGGCTGGCTGCGGCGTGAACCGCAAGGCCGGTCCGTTCGGACTGCCGGGCCGCACCGCCGCATCGGCGAGCAACTCGCACGAGATCGGCGTCTTTGTCGCAATGCGCGACTGCGCCTATCGCTACGACGCGCTCGCGCATCGCCTCGACTTGGTTGCCCGCGGGGACCTGCGGACCGCGGCCTTGACGCCGGGACAGCGCGGCATCGAGGCGAAGGCGCCGGTGCAGCTCATTTATGTCGTCGACCTGGAGCGCCTGCTGCACACCGAAGGATTCGATGAGCCCGGCCTGCACGAGCCCGAGGTCCAGAAGTCCTATTATTACGTCGACACGGGCCTGATCGCGGGCAACGTCTATCTATTCGCGGCCGCCGAAGGGCTCGCCGCGTGGTTTCACAATTGCAATCGGGCCGCGCTCGCATCGCAGCTCGGATTGCGCGCCGCACAGCGCGTGCTGTTCGCACAGTCGGTCGGCTATCCCGCGGAGGCGGCTCAAAGCAGCCCGAATACCGCGAGGTAATTCTGTCCGGGCGGGCTCGTGCTGTTGTCGGCTTGTGTGCCCACGAATACCTTGCCGTTCGCAATCGTCGGCGGTGTGTACTTGGATCCGGGACCGAACTGGTCTCGCGTGCCGGCCTGCGCGCTATTGTAGAGCTCGGTCGAAAGATTTCCGGCATCGTAGGCGTGCAGCACGGCTTGTGACGATGAGTTCTCGACGGCCCAGAGGATGCCGTTGTTCGCGCCGTTCGCGGATACCGAAAGCGGCGGCCCGGGGTAACAAAACACTTGGCTCGTTTGGGTTGTGACCGTGACGGTCGCGCCCTGCGCCGGAAATTTCGCGGCCGCGAGCCGGTAGCCGCGGATAAAGTCGCCGACGGCGTCGGTGTAGACCATGCCGTTGAAGTAGACCGGCGCACCATATACCCCGGCCGCACATCCGGAACTCGGGAAGGCGCCTGCAAAGAACTGGTACGCGTTCATGTTACTGGTCGTGTTGAACTTGCCCAAGTTGTCCCGATCGACGACATAGAGATTCGCGTCCTTGCCCGCGCCCACCGCCAGATGACGGGCATTGCCCGATGCGTCGAGCTGGTCGGGCAGCAGCAACAAGCCGCCGGATCCCAAATCGAGATCATCGGCACTCTCGGGATTGGCGTTGTACATCGTGAAGTAATCGAGCACCGCCATCGTGTTGCCGCTCGTCGCCGTGAGTTTGAGAATCGAATTGCCGTAGTCGTTGCCGCTCGGGAAGCCGCCGGCGGTCAGCGTGGTGTCGAAAACGCCGTTCGCGCTCATCGCATAGATGACGCCGTTCGCGTCGGCTGCCGGTCCCGAATTCGAGTTCCAAAACGAGGCGCGGCCTTGACTTCCGCCGTCATCGCCGCTCGGCTCGGCATTGAACACCGCGGTTTGCGCAAGATTCGCTTCGGCGTAGCCGATGATCCAACCGGTGTAATTGTTGATGTCGCAATGCGAGGCCCACGAGGTATAGATCACGCCCTGCGAGAGCAGCAACGCGGAACGCTCCTTGTATTGGCCGGGATCGAATACGACTTGGCCGCTTTGCGTCGCGGGCGCGCCGGTGCCGGGCACCGAGGCCGTGATTGAAGTCGGGCTCATCGCGTTCTCCGCGCCGGTAACCAAGCTCAAGGAATGCAGGCGCTGGTGATACGCACCCGCAGCATCCTTCGACATCGCGACGACGAACAGGCTGCCGGCCTTGCGGTCGATCACGGGCGTCGCCGTGATGCCGATTTCCGGGATCACCTGGTCGCAACCGCGGGCGTCGCTCGGCGTCTCGCCGGCCACGAGTAAGCTCACTTGCCAGAGCGTCGCACCCGACTTGGCGTCGAACGCATAGACGCTATCGTGTTCGGTCGCCGCGTAGACGACGTCGTGGACCGCGCTGTCGCCCATCGTGATCGCATGCAGCACGAGCGGCTGCGCATCGACCTTGCCGTCGACCGGAAGCTTGAGCAGCAGGCCGAAGCTGGCCTGCGCGACGTTCTGCGGCGTGAGCGTCTGTTCAGCGAGCGACTGCCCGGTGCGCATCGTGTCATTGTGGTAGGTGGTTACGTCGGTGCTGCTCGCGCTGGGTGGTGGCGGTGGCGGCGCGCTCGGGCTCGAGTTGCCGCCTGATCCGCAGCCTGCCAGCGCGATGCTGCACGGCAGAAGCATCGCGGCCAGTGAATTCCGGGTGCCTCGACCCGACCTCGAGCGCTCAGCGAACCGATAGAATCTCACGCTGAACCCATCCCTGTTACTTTGCAACGCAGAGTACTTGACGTTACACGGCCACTATAAGAGACTTACCGACGTGCCCAAGCTCGCGAACCACCCTATGCCATCCGCCGAGGCGATCCAACTCGATTCCCATGCGGCGGCATCGCTACGCTACATCCGCGCGTCCATGGAATCCGCGACCTCGTTCGCAGTACCCGGGTCTGCCGGCATCGCAATGGGGGCGGTCGGATTGATCGCGGGCGTTTTGGCTTCTACGCCGGGCTTGCATCGGCATTGGTTTGCGATTTGGCTCACCGCCGCGGTGCTCGCCGGTGGCCTTGGCGGTGCGCTCGTGATCCGGCCCTCGTCGCTGCGCGGACTCGCGCTCTCCGGGACGCCGATTCGCAAGTTTGCATTCGCGCTGCTGCCCTGCTTGTTCGCCGGCGCGGTCATGACCGCGGTCCATTGGTCGTCCGGCAATCTGCATGCAATTCCCGGCAGCTGGTTGCTGCTCTACGGCTGCGCCTTGGTCGCTGCGAGCGTGCCGACGACGCGCACGATCGGCGTCATGGGCGGATGCTTCGTGGGCCTCGGCCTGCTGGCGTTGCTCGTGCCCGACGATTTGCAGATCCTGATGCTCGGCGCCGGCTTCGGCGGTTTGCATGTGCTGTTCGGATTCCTGATTGGGCGCATGGGTCATGGCAGCGAAACCTAGTGTCCGCAACGCCGAAGAGGCCGCGGCGCGCAAGCGCCCGAAGTTAGCCACGGTGTCCGGCACACGCAGCGAAACGGACGAGTCCCGATTCGATCGGCTGGTCTACGAGCGCGTGCGCCTCGGCATCATGAGTACGCTCGCGGTGCGCGAGGAACTCTCGTTCTCCGAACTCAAATCCCTGTTCAACGTCAGCGACGGCAACTTGAGTGCGCACGCGCGCAAGCTCGAGGAGGCAAAATACCTGACTTGCACGAAGTCGTTCGAGGAGCGGCGCCCCAAGACCGTCTACCGGCTCACGGCACTCGGACGCAGCGCGCTGAACCGCTATCTCGATCATGTCGAGGCCGTGATCAAGGCCACGCGCCGCGCTTGAGTTTTTTTGCTCGTGAACTTCGCAATATAGAGTACTTCGCAATGCACATCGCAATCATCATGGATGGCAACGGCCGCTGGGCCTCGCGCCGCCATCTGCCGCGCAGCGCGGGCCACCGCGCCGGCGCGAAGACCGTCGACGCGATCGTCGAGGCGGCCGCGCGCCGGCGCATCGACACGCTGACGCTGTATGCGTTCTCGGCCGCCAATTGGGAGCGGCCGCAGGCGGAGGTCAGCGCACTGTTCACGCTGCTGCGCCAGCATCTCTTGACGCAGACCGAGCGCTGCATCGAACAGTCGATCCGCCTCAACGTGATCGGCCGGCGCGATCGGCTCGGCGCCGGCTTGGTCGAGCTCATCGAACGCTGCGAACTCGCGACCGCGGGCTCATCGGGCATGCACCTGCGCATCGCCGTGGATTACTCGGCGCAGTACAGCCTCATCGAGACCTGCCGGCGCCTGAGCGCGGGCGCCGAGATCGATCGCGCGCGCTTCCTCGAGCAGCTTGCCGCGGTCGATCACTCGACCGCGCGTGTGCCCGAGGTCGACTTGCTGATCCGCACCGGCGGCGAGAAGCGCTTGAGCGACTTTCTGCTGTGGGAATGCGCGTATGCCGAGCTGCTGTTCGTCGACTGCCTGTGGCCGGATTTCGATACGCAAGGCCTCGACCAAGCGCTTGCCGATTTTGCGAGCCGGGATCGGCGCTTTGGACAGATCGCGGCTCCCGCGGCTGCGCGAGCGGGCCACGGCTGAAGGCGCGCGCTGCGGACTTGCGAGCCCGTGAACCCGGGCGTCTAGCGCCGGGCAGTGCCGCGTCGGCTCACTTCGCAGCCTTCACGACCAGGACATCGCATTGCAGGCTGTCGAGCACGTGCTCGGCGGTGCTGCCGATGAAAATCCGCTTCAGTCCGGAGCGCGAGGTCGCGCCCATGACGACGAGCCCGGCGCTGATCGAGCGCGCAAGCACCGGGATTTCGGTTCGTGCATCACCGCTGACCAAGTGCGTTTTGGCGCGCGATATTCCGTAGTCGCCGACGGCCTCGATGAATTGGCGCCGGACTGCGCGCTTATAGGCCCTCTCCTGCGCGAGGATCGGCTCCATGATGACCGGGCCGATCGGCACGCCGAGCAGCGACTGCTCGAGCGGCCGGTAGATATGCGCGGCGTGCACGGAGCCGCGGAACGCCGTGCCGATCGCCCTTGCGGCGGCGACGATCTGCGCATCGAGATCGCGCGACTGGTCGCTGCCATGAAACGGATCGAGCGCCGCCAGTATGCGCGGACTGCGCCACGCGGCACGCCCTTTGACGATCAACAGCGGCACGGGACAACCGCGGATCAGTTCGAAATCGGTCTGCGTCAGCAGCAAACGAGCGAATACGTTGTGCTTGCGCGCCTCGATGATCACGAGGTCCGGCTTCGTGCTGCGGACCTGGCGCAGGATCGATTCATGGACCGGATACCCCGTCTGCACGTGGGTCGTCACGATGAGTTCCTCGCGGCGCAGCCGGTTCGCGGTCCGCTCCAGCCGGCGGCGGCTCTCCTGGGCTTCGGCGCGCGTGAAATGCTCGGCGTCCGCATGCGCGATCCCGGCGGAAACGACCGAGGGCATCGCATGGAACAACTCGATGCTCGCGTCCATTTTGTGCGCGATCGCGCTCGCGCGCCGGATCGCATTATCGACGCCCGCGGCGGGGTCGGCGATCGCAACGAGAATTCGCTTGAAATCAGAATTTGCCATGACTTGCTCCGCGACCGAGGGAGTTCGTTGCGCTCACTTCAGCGAGCGCCCTCTTGGATGGAATTCAAATACTCGACCAGCTGATCGATCAATTCCGCGACGCGCCGCCGATGCGTGGCGTCGTCGGGCTCGAAACCAAAGAACTCCCGCCCCCAAACCGGCATCGTGAGCGACCCATGGGCGCGCGGCACGCTGCGTCCATCGACGATCCGGTGGACCTGCGCGGCCGGGAAAACTCCGCCATTGCGCTGCGCGAGCAGCGTCAGGTCGGGCACCTTGCGTTTCAAGCTCGTGGCAACGGGCCCGTCCCCGTGTCCGCCGATGCCGTGGCAACTCGAGCAAAACTCCGCATACAGATCCGCGCCCGGCGGCTGTGGCGCCCCGTCCGCAGCGCAAATGCCGATCGGCAGCGCGCAGAGCGCGCCGATCAGCAGCCCCGGAATCCACCGACCGCACCGCATCTGCCGCATGATGATACCCCACCCTCCCGGCATTGACCGGGATTGCAGCATCCGCCTATTCGGCGCAATCGGGTATCGCGGGATTACCGACCCCGCTAGGTACCATCCACGGCCGTTCAATCCGGCGGCTACGGGACTATTTTCGCCGGTAGGCCGCGAGTTTGCTGTGCGTGCGCATCGCATCGCCCTGCATGAAATCCCGCCGGTTGGCGCGATCACTGCGCATCAGCGCGGCAAACGCACTCTCCGGCAACGGACGGCTGAAGTAATAACCTTGATACTGATCGCAGGCGAGCTCGCGCAGAAACTCCAGCTGGTCTGCCGTTTCGACACCTTCGGCGACCACCTTGAGGCGCAGGCTGTGCGCGAGCGAAACGATCGCCTGCACGATGCTCGCGTCGTCGGCGCGCGCGGTGATTTCGCTGATGAAACTGCGGTCGATCTTGAGTTTGTCGATCGGCAGTCGGCGCAAATAGCTCATGCTCGAATAGCCGGTGCCGAAATCGTCGACCGAGACCAGAATGCCCATCTCGCTGAGCTGCTCGAGGATCTTGATCGACTCCTCCGGATCGCTCATGACCGCGCTTTCGGTGAGCTCCACCTCGAGGAATCGCGCTTCGAACGCCGCATCGGCGAGCGCGCGGCGAATCGTTTCAATGACGCTGCCGGCGCGAAACTGCGCCGCCGACAGATTCACCGAGATGCGCAGCGACGGCAGGCCGGCGAGTTGCCAGGCGCGCCCTTGGCGACAGGCCTCGCGCACGACCCATTCGCCGATCGCGCCGATCAGCCCGCACTCCTCGGCGATCGGGATGAATTCGGCGGGCGGTATGAGCCCCCGATCGGGATGGCGCCACCGCACCAATGCCTCGGCGCTATGCACCGCGCCGCTCTGCATGTCGACCTTGGGCTGGTAATGCAGTTCGAACTGCTGGCGCGCGAGCGCCTGGTGTAGTTCGCTCTCGAAGCGCACCTTGTCGGGCGCGCCCATGTCCATGCCGACCTCATAGCACTGGATGCTGTTGAGGCCGCGCTGTTTCGCCGCGTACAGCGCCGCATCGGCGCGTGCAAATATCGTTTCCAGCGTCTCGGCGTCGGACGGGCATAGCACGATCCCGATGCTTGGGCTCGCATGGATGCTGATGCCGGCGATGTCGACGGGCGGCTGCATCGCGTCGATTACCCGGCGCGCCACCGCAACGGCTTCGGTGCGATCACCGACCGGATTCAATACCAGCACGAATTCGTCGCTGCCCCTGCGCGCAACCGTGTCGATGTCGCGCACCACGGCGGCGAGGCGCCGCGCGATTTCCTGCAGCAGCTGGTCGCCGGCGCGGTGGCCGAGCGAGTCGTTGATGAGCTTGAAACGATCGAGATCGCACAACAGCAGCGCAAATGATTGCCCGTCCCGATGGACATGCGCGAGCGCATGCGTGACGCGGTCCTCGAGCAGCACGCGATTCGGCAGCCCGGTCAATACATCGTGGGTCGCCAGATGACGCAGCTGCCGATTCGCAGCCTCGAGCCCGGCCGTGTGCACCGAGACGACCTGTTCTAATGAGGCGAGTTGGCCGCGCATCGCGCGCTCGTTCTGCCATTTGCGGGTCATGGCGTTGGCGCACTGGAGCACCTCGATCGGCTCGAACGGCTTGCGCAGCACGAGCAGCTGGTCGGAGTGGCCGAGCCGGCGCACGACGTCGATCCAGTCGTAGTCGGAATGCGCTGAACAAATCACGACCTGCACGCGTGGATCGACGGCCCAGAGCCGCTCGATCGTCTCGAGGCCATCCCAGCCGGGCGGCATCCGCATGTCGACGAATGCCATCGCGAACGGGCGGCCCGCGCCGAGTGCTTGCTGCACCAAGGCGACGCCGTCGCGCCCTTGCGGCGCGAAGCTGATATCGAAGCTAGGGCGCTCGATGCCGGGTGCCGGCTCGCCGAGCAGCAGCGCTTGCGCGGCGCGCAATTCCGCCTGCGCCGCGACCGCCGGATCCAAGCCCAAGACCTTGCGAAAATCCTCATGGATCGCCAGGTTGTCATCGATGACCAGGATGCGTCGCATGCCGGGTCTTTGCGTGTTCATCGCGGCGGCGCTCATTAAGTTAAGTGCTCCCCGGTCGGGATGCAGACGATGCTGGATCGCGCCTGCCAGGACGTCCGCCGTTAGCTCCTCCCAAAGAGAGGTGCCTACTAGATTTCGGCGCTGCGCGGGGGAACTTGAGCTCAAGCCTGGGGGCTTTCAGTCGCCGTAGGGCAGCCAGATCGTCTTGACCTGGCTCGCCGCGGCGAGAAATGCGCGGCCCTCGCCGGACTGCGGCGACCACCAATCGCGCGCATGCCCGTCATTGACCCAGGTGCGTTTCAAATTACCGATCGACGCGGCCTCGATGAGCCGCGATCCGGCTGCCGTGCCGTGGTACCAGAGGCCGTCGAGCTGGTCGTGCTCGGCCAGCGTTTTGGCGAGCGACTCGCTCGCCCCCGTGACGATGTTGACGACACCGCCGGGTAGATCGGAGGTGTCGAGCACTTGGTAAAAATCCGTCGCGAGCAGCGGATAGCGCTCGGACGGCACCGCGACGCAGCGATTGCCGAGCGCGATCACCGGCGCGATCAGTGATATCAAACCGAGCAGCGGCAGCGCATCGGGGCAAACGACCCCGATCACGCCCAGCGGCTCGTGCACGCTGAGTACGAGCTGACGCGCCGGCGGTCGATGCACCGCACCCTCGAACTTGTCGGCCCAGGCCGCATAGCTGAACAGGCGCTCGATGCTCGCGGCGACTTCGCGGCGCGCCGCGGCCGCCGTGACGCCCGTGAGATCGACGAGCCGCGCTTTGAACTCCCGCGCGCGAATGCTCAAATTCTCCGCAATGAAGTACAGGATCTGCGCGCGCAGGTGTGCCGTGGCCTTGGCCCAGCTCTCGGCACCGCAGGCCGCCTCGACGGCGTCGCGGATGTCCTTGCGGTTGCCCACACTCACGCGCCCCGCCGCTCTGCCGTCATGGGTCGCGACGAGCCGCGTCTCACCGCCGTCGGGCCGCATCTGCCGGCCGCCGATGTATTGCTTCGCGGTCCTGTCGATCGGATCGCCGCCCGATGCGCCTGACCGCAGCTCACCGGCGGGCAGACGCACCGTCGTTTCGGCGAGCCATTCGCGCGGCGGCTTGAGGTATTCCTGTAAGCCGAGCAGGCCGCCTTCGCGGCCGTACCCCGATTCCTTGATGCCGCCGAAGGGACATGCTGCGTCGAACTGGTTGGTGCAATTGATCCAGACGACGCCGGCCTTGACCGCATTCGCGAGCTCGAGCGCGCGGTTGATGTTCTCCGACCAGATCGTCGCGGAGAGTCCGTAGCGGCTGTTGTTGGCGAGTTGCTGCGCCTCGGCGACGCTGCGGAAGCTCATGACCGCCAGCACGGGTCCGAAAATCTCCTCGCGCCACGCCGTATTCGCACTGCCGAGATGCGTGATCAGCGTCGGCGGGTAATAACTGCCCGCGGCCGGAAAGCCCAGCGGTGCGCGCCAGACCTGCCCCCCTTCGGACTCGGCTTGGCCGACCAAACGGTCGATGCGCTCGCGCTGAATCGGATCGACGATCGCACCCATGTCGATACACTTGTCGAGCGGGTTGCCGATCCGAAAATTCGCGAGCCGTGCCTTGATCTTCTCGAGCAGGCGCGCCGCCACGCTCTCTTCGACGAGCAGCCGCGAACCGGCGCAGCAAACCTCGCCCTGGTTGAACCAGATTGCGTCGATCAGACCCTCGACCGCGCCGTCGAGATCGGCATCCTCCAATACGATGAACGGCGATTTGCCGCCGAGTTCCAGGCTGAGTCGCTTGCCGCTGCCGGCGGTCCGCGAGCGGATCATGCGACCGACCTCGGTCGATCCCGTGAACGCGATTTTGGCGACGACCGGGTGATCGACGAGCGCCTGCCCGGTCTCGGCGGCGCCGGTCACGATGTTCACGACACCCGGCGGAACGCCCGCCTCGCTGCAGAGCTCGGCAAAATAGAGCGCGGTCAGGCTCGTGAATTCGGCCGGCTTGAGCACCACGGTGTTGCCGCAGGCGAGCGCAGGCGCGAGCTTCCACGCGAGCATCAGCAGCGGAAAATTCCACGGAATCACCTGCCCGACCACGCCGAGCGGCAGCATCTGCGGCGCCTCCTGCGCGAGCAGCTGGGCCCAGCCGGCATGATGATAGAAATGCCGCGCCACCAGCGGCACATCGATGTCGCGGGTTTCCCGGATTGGCTTGCCGTTGTCGAGACTTTCGAGCACGGCGAGCACGCGGCTCGACTTCTGCACGAGGCGCGCGAGCGCATAGAGCACGCGCGCGCGCTCGTGGCCGCGGCGCTTGGCCCAGGCCGGCGCTGCGGCGGCTGCGGCCGCAACCGCCGCGTCGACGTCCGCGGGCCCCGCGATCGCGATCGCGGCAAGGTGCTCGCCGGTCGCCGGATTGCGGCAGTCGAATGTCGCGGCGGCACCGACCGGCGCGACCCACTGCCCGTTGATATAGAGCCCGAAGCGCGCGCCATGAGCGGCGAGCCACGCGCGGGCGGCGGCGTCGGCCTCCGGGGCCGGCCCGTAGCTCATCGTCTCGAAGATCGCGGCGACATCGCTCATCGGTCTACCCCAGTGCGTGGCGCTGCGCCGCGGAATAGCGGCCGCTCACGAAATGTTCGAGTTGGCGCTCGATGTCCGCGAGCAAGCGCGAGGCGCCGATGCGCAGCAGCGCCGGCGTGAGCCAGGCACACCCGAGCTCCTCTTTGACGAGGATTAAATACGCGAGCGCTTGTTTCGCGCTGCCGATGCCGCCGGCCGGCTTGAATCCGATCCGCACGCCGGTGCGCTCGGCGTAATCGCGAATCGTGCGCAACATCGCCAAACTGACGGGCAGCGTCGCATTGACCGCCTCCATGCCGGTCGATGTCTTCACGAAGTCGGCGCCCGCCATCATGCACACCGTCGATGCCTTGGCGACCCGCTCGATCGATCCCAAGTCGCCGGTTGCCAAAATCGCCTTGACGTGCGCAGTGCCGCAGGCCGTGCGAAACGCGGCCACCTCGTCATAGAGCGCCTGCCAATCCCCGGTCAGCACATGACGGCGCGAGATCACGATGTCGATTTCACGGGCGCCGGCGGCGACCGATGCATCGATCTCGGCGAGCTTGGTCTGCATCGGCGTCTGGCCTGCGGGGAAACCGGTCGAAACAGCGGCCACGGGGATCCCCGTGCCCGCGAGCGCCGCGACCGCGGTGCCGACCATCGCGTGGTAGACGCAAACTGCACCGACCTCGAGTCTGCGCTCCAACTGGAGCGCCTCGATCAAGTCCGGACGGACCGGAACGCGCGCCTTAGCGCAGAGCCGCTCGACGCGGCCGGGCGTATCGTCGCCCGCGAGCGTGGTCAGATCGAGGCAGCTCACCGCTTTGAGCAGCCATGCAGCTTGCCATGCGTTCTTGACGGTTCGGCGGCCCGCAAGCGACTCGACGCGCCGCTCGATCGCACTCCGATTGACGCGAATCGAATCGATCCAGCTGCGATCGAAGCGTACGCCCGGATTGCGGGCGGGTTTCAGGGCCGCGCCTCGGTCCGGTATCGCTCGAACCAGGCAATGATGGCGCTTGCCTTCGCGGCGGACTGCGACGGTCGCGCGGCAATGCTTTCGTGCGATGCGCCCGGCACTTTGAGCAGCGCGGTCGGAATGCGGCGCAGTTGCAGCGCCTGGTAATACTGTTCGGCATCGCTCACCGGCGTGCGGTAGTCGCGATCGCCGACGACCAGCAGCGTCGGCGTCGTCACCGCGCCCACGAGCGAGAGCGGCGAGTGTTTCCAATAACTGTCCGGATCCTCCCAGGGCGGCTTGGCAAACCAATATTTGGCCGCAAACGGGTAGATGTCGGTGGTCAACACCCAGGCGGCCCAGTTGATCACGGGCTTTTGCACGGCCGCGGCTCGAAATCGCGGGGTACGGCCGATGATCCATGCGGTGAGCACGCCGCCGCCGGAGCCGCCCGTGACGAACAACTGATTCGCATCGATGTCACCGGTCGCGATCGCCGCATCGACGACGCTCATGAGATCGTCGTAGTCATGGCTCGGGTAGTCGTGCGTGATCAGATTCGCGAATTCGTCGCCATAGGAGGTCGAGCCGCGCGGATTCGAATAGACGACCGCGAAGCCTGCGGCCGCATAGAGCTGATCGTCGGTCGAGAATAGCGGACCATAGCTCGCAAACGGGCCGCCATGAATTTCGAGGATCAGCGGGTAGCGCTTGCCGTGTTCAGCGTTCGGCGGCATCACGAGCCATGCGTCGATCGGGCGCTGATCGAACGCGGAGCGCACCGGCAACGGGCGCGCCGCAGCAATCGACTTCTCGGCGAACAGCGCAGAATTCAGGTTCGTGAGGCGGCGCGCATGGCCGCCCTTCGCGACCGAGACGTCCGACGGGCGCTGCGAATCGCCGCTCGTGAACGCAACCACCCCGTTCGCCGAAACCGAGAATCGACCGCCCGAATACGGGCGATCGAGTTCCGCGCCGCTGAGGCCGGACGCGATTGTGTCGATATGGCCGCCCAGCGTCACGTGAGCGAGCTTCGTGACCCCGTGGTCGGTAAATTGAAAGTAAATGCCACGGCCGTCGGCGTCCCAGTGCGCATCGCTCACCGACCGGTCGAGCGCGTCGGTCAGCGACTTCGGGTTCTTGCCGTACCGGTCCGCGAGATACAGCTTCGCGTTCTCGTAGCCGCGGCGCCGATCCTCGAAGCCGATGAAAGCGATTGCGCGCCCATCGGGCGAAACCTGCGGATCGACACGCGGGCCCGCGCGGTCGGTTAATTCCGTAACGCTCGAATCGGCGAGCGTGATCTCGTAAATCGCGGACACCAGCGGATCGAGCCGCCAACCCTCGTGACGGTTGCCGCTCACGAGCAGCGATTTGCCGTCGGGCATCCAGGAAATCGGTCCGGCCTCATCGTACGGTCCGCTCGTGAGCTCGCGCGCCGTCCCGCCGTCGCTCGAGACCACATAGACGTGGGAGTAGCCGGGCTTGGCATAGCCCTCGTCGTCGGAGCGGTAATTGACGTCGCTGATGAGCTCGAGCGGCTCGGCCCATTTCGCGCCCTCCGGCTTTTTCGGCGCCTCGCCGAGTTTCGCCTTGTCGAGCGCCGCGAACATCTCGAAGGCAAGCGATCGGCCGTCCGGCGACCAGGCCAGCGATCGGGGTGCATCGATCAAATCCGCGATCCGCGCGGCCGTGCCGGATTGCATCCAGCGGACCATGAGCTGCGCGTGACCCTCCTCGACCGCCACATACGCAAGCCGCGTACCGTCGGGCGACCAGCGGGGTGAGAGGTATGAGCCCGGGCCGGTCACGAGCGGCGACTGGGTGCCGGTGTCGACATCGACGAGCCATATCGACTGGCGCGCCCGATCCGACCAGATCTCGTAGTTGCGCCGAGCATAGGCGACCAGTTTGCCGTCGGGACGAATCTGCGGATCGGTTGCGCACTCGAGGCGAAAAATGTCGAGTCCTTGGAACACCGTCGCCGGCGCCTCAGCCTCGGCCGCCGCGCAGGCGGCACCAGGCGCGCATGCGCCGATGATCCCGAGCGCTGCAATCAATGCGGGTAGGCGACAATGGCTCATGGGAAGTTCCTGCCGGCTCGAATCGGTTCTTTGGCAGAACGCTACCCGCTCGCCGCGGATTCGTCCACTGGCGCCGAACGAGCCGGCCGCAATACGCTAGCGCAAGCGCGCGCTCGCGGCCCCGATGATCGGCGCTTGCCCGAGGCGCTGAACCAGCACCGCGACATCGGTCGCATCGCCCGGCAAGGAATCGACGCGCGCCCGGAATTGCTGCGGTCGGCCGTCCCAGCGGCCGAGCACGCGCAATTCGCGCACGATGTTGAATTCCTCGATCGTGCGTCCCGCATTCTCGCCGCGCCCGATGCTCGAGACCGCGCTGCGCGCAAAGGCGACCAGCAGCACCTCGCAAGGCGCTGCGCCCGTTTGGCCGCCGAGGTCGATCGAGATATCGGGCTTCGCGACCGACAGCGCGACCGCGACGCCCGCACGCGCCTGCGCCAAGGCGCGCGTGATCCGAGGTCGATCGGTGCCGACAAAATCACCGCTGCCGTCGATGACCATTTGCGGCGTATAGACCGACGAAAGCCCAAGCGCGCGGGCATAGGTGCGCTGGCGCTGTGTCGCTGCGGGCAATCCATGGAGATCGCGCCAACCAAGATCGTCCCAGTAATCGACGTGAAAGGTCAGCGCGAGGACGTCCGGGCGCTGCACGAGTTCGCCGACATAGGCTTCGGCGGGCGGACACGAACTGCAGCCTTGCGAGGTGAATAGCTCGACGACCGCGGGTCGCGATTGCGCGTGCACCGCGGCAGCGCTCGAGAGCAGTGTGCCCATGATCCATAGCCGTATCGATATTCTGCGCATCGGGGGGTGCCGTTGGGTGTCAGCGTGTCTCAATAGGACCGGCGTTCCTTGGCAATTATCGCAGCGGACTTCGGCGCCGCCCGTCCACCCCGCCACTGCCCGGTGCAGGGCGAAAACAACCGGGCTTCGTGTCGGCCGTTTCGATAGAGTA
>Ga0181531_10000650_pt1 | contig 23012 bp, 24 predicted proteins | sample PEATcosm2014_Bin_38_FD_119743 | JGI IMG/M metagenome (GOLD analysis project Ga0181531, IMG submission 119743) | Peatland microbial communities from MTU Mesocosm Facility, Houghton, MI, USA - PEATcosm2014_Bin11_10_metaG | ecosystem: Environmental > Terrestrial > Soil > Wetlands > Peat | place...
CGACATAAAACCCCGTCGGCGGTCTAACTTGCAGCAATCGACTTTCAGGCGAAGTCCAAAAGCTATCTTTTTGAGCGATGTATAGCGCTAAATGCAAGGAAACATCCCGCTCCCCAAGGCCAATGTAGTGCAGCAGATCGCCAGACGTAAATTGCAATCTAATTCGATTCACGGTCGGAATCTCGGCCTCCTGCAACGGCGGAGATGAGCCTATCGCTTTCGGTAAGAAGTCAGCTGCGATCCGCTTATCTTCACCGGGCGCATCAGGCTTTCCGGCGTTGATCACGGCCGTTGGCTTCCGCACCGAGCGGATTGTCGTTGTAGGGCAGTGCCGCTGCAGATCTCCAGTATTAGTATTGGTTCCCAGGTCAACCTCGATCGTGCTGTCTTCGCTGTTGAGGAAAGTGATTGCCCAGATTCCCTTGGGAGCAGGGTTGTCGCATTGCAGCGCCACCTCAATATTGGAATCGCCATTCGAACCGCGCCATTCAAGTACACCCGCGAGCCATAGGAAGGCAGCCAACGATAAAACGATAAGAAATCCGGAAATGAGCATGAAAAGTCGATTGGCGAGAAATTCCGATTCGCGCTCTTTTCTGTTGGTCACGTTAGTTGCTCCCGTTTGTGATGGCCATAACGCTTTTGCTGTCGTTCACGACAGGCAACTTGCACGCCGGCTTTTGCAGCCGCTCAACGACCCGTCTGCCAGGACAAATTGACTCAGGCCCAAATCCTGTCCGCCTACGGCATGATGATGCGGCTCGGCTCGCCTTCGCCATCGAGCGTGGGCTGCGCCTCAGGAAAGCGTTCGTGCAGGAAATCGATGAACCCGCGCGCCAGTGGCCGGCCCGAGCCGTGCATATGGATCAGTCGCAATATGAAGACCAGGGCCAGCAGGACGTCGCCATCTTTCAGGGTCGTATAGCCGCGGTGCTTTTTTTCCACGTCGCGAAATTCCTGGAACAGTTGTTGCAGCACGCCAATGATCGCCTGCTGCACTGGGTTCGGCAACGCCTCCTGATACACCAGCCCGCTGGCGATCAGCGTCTGATAGCTCTGGGCCATGTTAGCCAGCGAGCCGATCAAGTCGCGGTCGTGGAGTTTGCGATCGGCCCGCGTAACCTTGCCAAGCGTGTGGAGAATCCCCGCGATCAGCACCTCGTGCTCGGAAAGAAATTCTTCCCGCACCGCAATCGCCGGAAAAGTTTCTGCCGGCGGAGTCTCGCCAAACTCGCGTGGCTTCTCATGCTGGCGCGCCTGCTGAAGGTAAGGGCACTCCGAGGGACAGTCGAGCGTCACTTCGCGCTGCTCGCCGCAACACTGGGCGCAGATGCGCTCGTGGAGGGCAGGACAGAAGCGTTTTTCTTTGCGAAGGTTGCAGATGGAACAGCTCAGAAGAGCACCTCGGTGGCTGGCCGGTTACCGCGCAAGTCATCCCATTATGGCATTTCCCAGCGCCGGGGAGCTTCTGCACCCGCATGGATGTTGACTTTTCGAGCGCTCCTGTGGAAAAACCCGCATAAAATATGGCGAAAATGCTTTGCATGCGAAGAAGCTTGGTATACGATACGGCAGTCGAGCATTCCTACTGCTCACGCTTCAAGGAGGATTACGAATGGCAACTGGCATGACCAAGACCCAGCTCGTCCGCCACATGGCTGAGAAAAACGAGCTCAACAACAAGCAGGCGGCAGCGTTTCTTGACGGACTCGCGGAAGTCGCGATCAAAGAAACCAAGAAGAACGGTGTATTCATCATCCCGGGTTTGGGCCGTCTGGTGAAGTCTGCCCGCAAGGCGCGCATGGGCCGCAACCCGCAGACCGGCGAAGCAATCAAAATTCCCGCCAAGACCGTGGTGAAGTTCCGCGTGGCCAAAGCCGCCAAAGACGCGATCGCACCCAAGAAATAGTCTTGCCTTCTCCGCATTCAGGGCCGGCCGCGTGCCGGCCTTTTGTTTGCTGGAGATTAGTGGCTAAGGTCAGGGATTAAGGGGACTCTTCAGCAACTGACGTGATACAGGTAGCGCCGGTTGCTATGCAAAAGGAAAGCTTAATCTAAGAGCCAAGGACGTTCTGATTAAGGCGATGCCGAGGCTCTCCGTGGCTAGAGCCGTCTTCTACTTTGTGCAATTTGCGGATGGCCTGAAGGCCATCCCTTCCACCAGGCAGACTTGATCACATTATCCCAAACGGCTAAATCTCAAACCGGCAGCTCATCCTGGAGCCAGCCCGCTTCCTGCGGCTTCGCTTCGGCAGTCAGATCCAGCACCAGGTTTTCCAGGATCAGGCGCTTGCTGGGAGGATTAGAGCGCAGCGCCAGATCGGCCCGCGCCACTCGCCGGATGGCAGCGGTCAACTCGCGCCGCGACTTGTAACGGCGCGCCTGCCGGATGATGTCTTCCGCGGCAAAGGGTGGGATGCGAAAGCCCTGCCACAGCGCCTGCCATAGCGCGCGCGAGTCCCTCACATTGCGCTCCAGAATCACCAGCATCTGGCGAAAGGTGCGCGACAGCATGTACAAGTGGCCAATGGCAGCTTCCTCGCCATCGCCGGTGCTGAGAATGGCATCCAGCACGGCCAGCGCCCGGCCGCGGTCGCGAGACGAAATCGCGTCGGTCAACTCGTAAAACGATCGTTGCCTGGCCGCCAGCACCAGCGTTTCCACATCGCCCAGCGTGACGCGCTTCTTTTCTCCGACGAACAGCACCAGCTTTTCCAGCTCATTGGCCACCATCATCATGTCGCCGCCCAGCGAGTCCACCAGCTCGCGCGCGGCTTCGGTATCCAGGGTCACGCCTTCGGCCCCCGTAGTCGCAATCGCCCATTTCACCGCTTCGCCTTCCTCAACGCGAGCGAACTCCAGCAGCGGACAGTACTCGCCCAGGGTCTCGCGAATACGCTCATAGCGGTCCTTATCGGTCAGCTCCATGCGGCGCACGTCTGCGGGAATGCTGATGTGGTCGGCGACAAATATCAGCAACGCATCCGGATTGGGATTTTTGAAGTAGTCCTCGATAGCGCCAAACTCCTCGTCATGCTTGCCGCGCCCGTAGAGGTTCTTGATACCCCGGACGAAGAACACCTGGAAAGGCGACATCAGCGACGGGGTTCGCGCTTTGTCCAGGACCTGCTGTAACTCCACGTCGGCCAGGTCCATGTCATACAGACTTAGTTCCCGAACGTCGGCGGGCACCAGATGCTGGAGGATGGCATCGCGGCAACGCTTGCGAAAGAAGGCCTCGTCGCCAATGAAAACATATCCGGGAGCCACCTTGCCGGCTTTCACGTCGGCCACGAAGCGATCGGACGCCGCGAAACTTCGCATCTAGAAGGCCTCCAGGATATTGGCCACCAGCGTCTTGGCAAATTCGTTCGCTACGCGTTGCACCGCCGGGTTAGCTTCCTCGAAAAAGCTGGCCACGGCAATCGATTCCTGGTATTGCTCGCGATACAGCAAGTTCGGATTGCTCCATAGCACCTTCCCGCCCTTTCCCGTCAGTTGGGCATTCATAAAAATCACCACCAGCGACGACGAAATGCGGCCGGTGACCGAGTCGTAGGTCAAGGGAGAGACATAAACCGTGGTAATCGTTCCCGTGAGAACGGCATCGACGTTGCCGTCGTTGACTGTAACGATGCGGTAGTTGGTGCGCTCGCGCAACTCCTTAATCACCGCCTCGGTCAGGACTTGGCCCACTTGATAGGCAGGCGAGGCGTTCAGCAGTCCCGGGACATAGATTGTGTGCAGGTCGGAGGGAAGGCGCACACTGTGGCCCTCGGTGTGATAGCCGCAGGAGATTGTCAAGAGCAGCGCAGCTGCGGCGCACATAACGGCCACTCGGCGCTGCATTGCGTAACCCCTCACTGGACCGTCCCTCGCGGGCGCGAAGCAATCATGTCTTCGGCGCACTCCACTGCCATCAGGGCCGCAATCCGCAGATTATCGGACGCCGCCCACAACCAGAACCCATTGGAGCTTTGCGCATCCTTCCGCAGAAACACCTGGATCTGCTCCTGGCCGGCGGCGTTTACATTGCTGGGCGACTCTTCGCCCTGTAGCACGTCAACGTGCTCGCCGGAAACCGCGGCTGTGACCTCTTCGAGTTGCGCCGCATTGTCCAGCTCAAGGTAAAGCGAGAAGGCGTGTCCGTGGAAGATGGGCGCTTGCAGCAGCATCAACGAAGGCACCATCAGTTTGTTCTGGACGATGCTTCGGAAATGGCGCTCAATGCGGCTCTCCACGCTGGCCAGCGAGGGCAAAGAATTTTCTCCGTACCGGTCCAGCAGGTTGAAGGCAACTTGTGTGTCGAACACTCCCTTAGGCAGTTGCTGGAACGAGAGCAGGTTCACGGTCTGCTCATGCAGCTCGTCCATGCCGCGGCGCCCGTGCTCAGACGCGGGCTCGAACGCGGTCGCTATGGCGCGTACAATCTTTCCCACGCGTTGCGCTCTCAGCATCAGCAGCGCTAGCACAACCGCTGCCGGATGTGCAACTACAACCGTCGCTTCCGCGAAGGGCAGTGTGGGCGTAGCGCCTAATTCCCGTTCCACCCACGGCGCGCGCAGCATAACTCCCGGCTGCCCCTCAAGTGCATAGGACAGATCGACAATGTCGCTGCCCGCCTTGCGCGCCATCGGCCAGATCTCGCGCGTGAAGTTTTCTTCCGACGCGAAGAACGTGAAATCCACGTTGTCCAGATGCTCGGGCAGCACGCTTTGGATGAATGTGGGCTCGTCGCCCACCGCTTCCAGTTGGCCCAGCGACTCATCGTCGTCCAGCAGACGCACGTCTTGCGCGGGAAAGTTGCGGTCGGTGAGCACTTCCTTCAGCTCCCGGCCCTTCAGAGTTGCGGCCCCCACGATGGCGACGCGAAACAGGCCGCCCCAGTGTCCTGCGTCACCAGGCGCTTTCGACAGCTTGTTAGCTTCACTTTTCATCAAGCGTGCGAGGCCTCATCCTGGTGCGGTGGTGGCGGCGCCACGGGCCGCCGAAAAACAAAAGATAACCGCGCGATCACCCCGGAAAGAATGTAAATCAGCGCTATCGCAAACAGGACATATTCGGAAGAAAACCAGATTAACGCGATGACCACCCCGATAACGATCAGCCAGCGAAAGTTTTGCGGCTGGCGGAAGTTAATGCCTTTAAAGCTGAAGAACCGCCAGGTGCTCACCATCAGGAAGGCGATGGCTGCGACAAACACAGCCCATCCGACGGACAGCCACCAGATCTGTAGCGGGTTGCCCTGCACCAGGTGCACCACCGCGACCAGCGCACCGGCTCCTGCGGGAATCGGCATTCCGACAAAGTACTTGCGTCCGGGACGCCCAGGATTCGACGGCTGAGGATTGACCTGGATATTGAAACGCGCCAGCCGCGATGCGCCGGCCAGCAGAAATGCAAAAGTGACGATCGCGCCGATCTGGATGACATGCGTTCGCCAAACAAGGTTGCCTTCCACCGGCAACATGCGAAAGCCCCACATCCACGCCAGCACTGCCGGAGCCACGCCAAACGCAATCACGTCAGCAAGCGAATCCAACTCCCCGCCAAATGCGCTCGCCGTGTTGGTCAGCCGCGCAATGCCGCCATCAAAGAAATCGAAGACAATGGCGAATCCAATCGCCTTGGCGGCCTGATCGAAGTGCCAGGGATCGCCCGCCGTGCCCTGAATAGCCTGCGAGATGGCATAGTATCCCGCGGCCATGTTGGCGGCGGTAAACATCGACGGCAGAAGGTACAAACCCTTGCGCGGACGGCGCGCCGGAACGCCGGCATCGGGGAGCTGAGAATGACCGGTCATCGCACCTCCGCAACGTCACGCAAACGGGACGGCATGGGCAGCGGCTGCGCCACCACGGCCAGCACGCTCGAGCCGCCTTTCACATTGTCGCCCACGCGCACCTTCATCTCGGCGCCGGCTGGAAAAATTACATCAGTGCGCGAGCCAAACTTGATAAGCCCCACCCGCTCGCCGCGCGCTACCTCATCCCCCACCTTCTTGGTGAATACGATGCGCCGCGCCAGCAGTCCTGCAATCTGCTTAAACACGACCTTGCCCGCGTCGCCGCGTATGGTCACAACGTTTTGCTCGTTCAGGTCGGAGGAAGCCGCGGCCATGGCATTGACGAACTTGCCCTTCTGGTAATGCACATCCTCGATAACACCGCTTACCGGCGACCTATTCACGTGAACATTGAACACGCTCAGGAAAATGCTGATGCGGGTTAGCGCTTCTCCGCTCTCCTGGACAACGGAAATGTCCGTGACCTTGCCATCCGCCGGCGACACAATCGCGCCCTGTATGGCAGGGATTCTCCGCTCCGGATCGCGAAAGAACCAGAGAAAGAAGGCGGACAACAGCAAAGGAATAATAGCGAGGGCAGGTATCGTGAGCCAGCCTACCAAGGCAGCCACTAGAACCAGCGCCAGGCCGTAATAGATGCCGTCGCGAACCATGAGTAGTTCGATTATAGAGCCACGGCGACAGCTGCCCTAATCGGGCAGTGGCTCAGTTTGCTTGCCTGTCCTGTGCGGCACTACTCACAGTTGTCATCCCGAGCGCAGCGAGGGATCTGGGCGGGCCGATTCGCGCCGACGCGCGAAAGGCGCGCATCCGAATCGCAAACTGAGCCATTGCCCTAATGCGAGCGCCCTACGATTTCCCGCGCCAGCTCGTCCATCCGCTCCTGCACCTGCTGGAACTTTTCTCCAGTCGACGGCCCAGTGAATCCGGCAAGAATGGCTTTCACATGCCCCGAACGGTCGACGTAAATCGATGTCGGGAAGGCGCCGAAGTTCACCAATTGCGGCAGCGTCTTCGCAATCTGTCCCTCGTCCGTCGTTCCGGCGAGAAGCAGCGGGAACGTCACCCCAAACTTCGCGCGATAGATTCCGATTTGCCGCAGGTCCCGCTCGGTGTCGTCGGTGTACTCGTACGCCAGCCCAACGATCACCAGACCCTGGTCGTGATATTTGCGATAGAGCTTCTCCAGCACCGGCGCTTCGTCATGGCAGTTGGGACACCAGGTGCCGAAGATGTCGATGATCAGCGGCTTGCCTTTGAACTCATGGCTGTCCTGATTCACAGTCTTGCCGGACGCGTCCACGCCGCTGAAGCGAAATGGCTCGGCGGGATTTTTCACCGACGTCAGGGTTTCGCTCAGAACATTAGGATCGGCGGCGCTGGCCACATGTTTGCCGCATTCCGCCGTGAAAGAAGACGTAGCGACAATTCCGCCCTCGATGCCTTTCAGGCTGCCATCGGCAAGAAACTCGCCATCGAGGGCCATCACATGAATGCCGTCAAAGCGGCTGAGATGAAAGCGCGTCTGCCCGTCAGCCGTCTTGAAGACGCTGCCATGCAGCAGGCCACTATCGCCGCTGACCGGCTCAATCACGCCCGTCACCGCAACGTGACCGTTGGCCGCCGCAATCTTTTCCTGATCGAACTTGGCTAGCGTTGTCTTCTCCGCGCCTTCGCCATCGGCCCAATGAAACAGCCAATCGCCCCACAGGCTCGGCCCTGTCCACGGTTTTCCAGGCGCGGTTTCCTGGTGCGGCACCAGTACCACAGGAATGTGTGCCATGCCCTTGCTGGTCCGGCGGGTGAATTCGCCCTGCATCCGCTGCGGCGACACCATGCCTGCGGTCAGCACTCCGTCGTAATAGTCCATACCAAGCGTGAGCATTCCGTCGTTCCACACCGCGCTGCTGAACGGCTGCCGGTCGGTCGCATTCACCAGCGTCGCCTGCAGCGAGCCGTCAGCCTTCACCTGCAGATCGACGCCGAAGTTCACTTCCCCGGCCTTGCCCTGGATGGTGCCGTCCCATAGGCCAGTTGGTGATTGGGCCTTCGCTTGAGCCACAAGGGAACACGGAAGCAGTGAGGCACAGAGCGTCAGGGTAATCACGACTCGACGGAGCTTGACGGTCAATGGCAACCTCCTGGGAAGGTAAAGAAACTGGACGAATGCGGGCATAATGCAACGAGCACCATCATACTAAGCCGTCTTCCAATCGAGGGCCTCCGCCAGTTCCTTAGAACATGCAGGGCAGACCCACTCGTATTCCTCGCCCTTGGGATAGTCCGGCCCGGTGGTGTAGCCCTCGTGCAGGATATCGGGTTCATCAAACTCTGCGAATTTCGCCGCACAAGCCGCGCAGTGATCGTGGTCCCACTCTTCGCTCCAGCGGGTGTAGAGGCGAAAATGCAGGGTGAGACCGCGAAGACGGCCAGCAGCCGCAATGCGCCAGTCCTGGTCACCGCCACGTTCCACAGGGTCAGACGTGCTCATGCCGGGTGCGCTCACTCTGGTTCAGCGAGATTATTGTAGTAGATGGGTGGAAGTACGCAGCGTCGGGCGGGACGTACACTTATCACAGGGCGGAAAAAACGCGGGTCTTTTCCGCCGCGTTACAGCGGTCAATGGCTACTAAACGACCTGGTGGACCGCCCGGAACTGCTGTTCCAGGCTTTCCATCTGGTCCTTCAGGTGGAGCTTCAGCTTCTTCAGCCGCACTTCCTCGAGCTTTTCCTCTTCAGAGAGATATTTCTTCTCAATCAAAGAGTTGAGGCGCTGAGCATATTGCGAGTGTTCATCGGCCAGACGGCGGAACTCCTCGTTGCTCGCCAGAAGCTGATCGCGGACCTGAGTTGCCATTCAGTAAACCTCCGGAAGACGTGCGATTAAAACGCTAGCACACGGCCTACCCGGCTTCAAGCAGTTTTGTCACGGAATTGAAATAGAAATTTTCAGCAATAGGGCATCCTCGGGCGGTTCCCGATAATAGCTCGGCCGCTTACCAACTTGGTTAAACCCAATCTTTTCATAGAGTCCACGGGCTGCTTCATTCGACTCGCGGACCTCAAGCAGCACTGCGGCAGACCCCGATCGCCGAGCTTCGCGCACCAACTCGCTGATTAGCGCGCTGGCCACGCCTCGGCGCCGCCCCCACGAAGCCACCACCACGTTCTCGATCTCCCACTCATCGTCCGCACAGCGAGCGATGACAAACCCCAGGACCTGCCCACCCGCTTCTTCCGCAGCCACCAACACGATCCGCCGCGGCGCTTCCGAGGCAAACAGAGCGCTGTATTCGCGCTCGCCCCAATGCGCAGCAGTTTCGCTCTCATGCTCCAGCTTGCGGATGATCGCGATATCTTCGGGAGTGGCCTTGCGAATGAGCACTGAGATACAGCCCCATTTGAAGGGGCGCGGCTTCAGCCGCGCCGTTACGACGCTCGTCCCTTCGGCTTTAGCCGCCGAGGGAATTCGTACTTCCTAGCGAGCGCGGGATCCTTCGGTGGCTAAAGCCACGATCAAGAGCAGTGCCCTCGGCCTGGCTTAAGCCGCGCCCCTTCGGACAACATCCAGGAAGCATCGTCAATGCTTCGGCACCGAAAATATCTCCGCATCCGACCGCCGAATGTAATTCACGTCCACGCTGGCCGGATCGGCGACATCGCCCGCCAGCAGCTTGCGAAGACCGATCCGGCCAATTTCGTCCGCTAGCACCGACGTAACCAGCCGTGCGCTGACATTTTCGGCTCGCAGGAACTCGGCGACAGAGGCATCCGGCGTGAGCAACTCGCCACCAACGCGAATTGCCTCGCCAGCAAGCTCCGCGACCTTCACAATGTATTCACGTTGCAGGCTGGCGCTTCTAGAACCCAGCTGATATTCGCCGACATAGACCTCGCCACGCCCGGCGTCCAGAACCGCAGTGACAGTCTCTTCGGCTAAGCCGTACGTCACCGCAACCGTTTCCAGCATCGAGACCGTGGCTAGCGGCTTTTGCAATACTTCGCAAAGGCCTTTCACCGTCGCCAGTCCCACGCGCAATCCTGTGAACGAGCCTGGCCCCGATACCACGACAAAGCCGCCCACATCCTTCTTGCCAAAACCATTCTGCTCAAGCAGCAACGAGATGACCGGCATCAGCCGTGCCGAATAAGTGCCGCCTTCAAGTGGGCTGAGCTGCACAACTTCGAAACTATCAACATCGCCGCGGCACAACGCAACGCTTCCCTTGCGGCCCGACGTATCGATGGCGACGATCAGCATAACTCCAGCTCAAAGCACAGATCGTTGTGGGTTTGTGTCGGGGCACGACATTAGTCGTGCCGAAAGAAACGTATCAAACGACAGGGCTTCAGCTCCTGATGCTTCGTGCAGGGGCTGAAGCCCAAATTCTTTTCGCCCCGGACGGCACGGCTAAAAGCCGTGCCCTGACGCAAATCGACCTCTGCGTTGTGTCAAACGCCCTCGGGCTGATCTTCCACCAACTCCAGCAGCACTCCGCCGGCGCTCGAGGGATGCACAAACACGTACAGATGCCCGCCCGCTCCCACCTTGATTTCGTCGGAGATCAGGCGCGTCCCACTCGCCTTCAGCCGCTCCACCGTTCCCGACAGATCGTCTACATGCAGCGCGACGTGATGCAGCCCCTCGCCGCGCTTGGCCAGAAACTTCCCAATCGGCGAGTCCGGCGACGTCGGCTCCAGCAGTTCAATGCGGCTCTCGCCCACCGGAACCATCGACAGCCTTACTCCTTCAGCCTCTACGGTTTCTTCCGGCATCGGCTTCAGTCCAAGCTGTTCGTAGAACTTTTTGGCTTGCGCCAGCGACTTTACGGCAATTCCAAGATGATCAATTTCGCTCATCAGGCCTTCCTAGTCCTTCGACAATTCTCTCTACTAAAGAGTACGGGTCGCGCTTGTGATCGGCAACCTCCGCCGCGAAACGGGTCGCTTCGCCCTCGCTCAAGTAATACGAAAGCACGCGCTGAAACAGTGCATCGCGCAGCATCTCCGCAATCCGTACGCGCCAGTTTTCGATGCGACGCCGGCGCGCCCGATCGCTCTGCTCGAGATACGAATGATACTTCCCGATGGCCTGCACCAGTTCCTCGATCCCCGCTCCATCGCTAGCAACCGTCTTTACGATGGGCGGTGTCCAGTCGTCATGGCGCATCGCCAGGCTCTGCATGGCGCGGACCTCGCGCTCCACTCGCTCGGCGCCGTCGCGGTCGGACTTGTTGATGACGAAGATGTCGGCAATTTCCATAATGCCGGCCTTGATGCTCTGCACATCGTCGCCCATACCAGGGACCAGCACGACGATGGTGACATCGGCCAGGCGCACGATATCGACTTCGTCCTGCCCGACGCCGACAGTCTCGATCATCACGATGTCGCGGCCGCTGGCGTCCAGCACCGTAGCTACATCAGCGGTGGTGCTGGCCAGTCCGCCCAGCGAGCCTCGTGTCGCCATGCTGCGAATAAAAATCCCCGCGTCGGCATGATGCGACGACATGCGAATACGGTCGCCTAGAATCGCGCCGCCGCTGAACGGGCTGGTGGGATCGACTGCGACAATGCCGACCGTCTTGCCTTGCTTGCGATAGACCCGCGCCACTTGATCGACCAGCGTGCTCTTGCCGGCCCCGGGAGATCCGGTCAGTCCTAGCAACATCGCGTTCCCGCTGTATGGGAACAGCGCCTTCAGTAGCGCGGTCGATTCCGGCGTGTGGTCTTCGACGGTAGAGATGGCCCGCGACAGCGCGCGAATCTCTCCCCCGCGAATACGCTGAACAAAATCCGGTATGTGACTATTCGAAGTCAATTTTCAACCACGGAAACACCGAACGACAGATGAAGACCTGATACAGAGAAGACCAGATCAGGTTGTGTAGTCAGAGCCTCGACGAGGCGAAAGCAAATAGCCCAGCGCGGAAGCGCTGGGTCAGCTACCCTTATGAACTCCGAGCCGCTTCAGCGGCGACACATGACTCCGTGGAGCGACCAGTGTGGCCCCTGAAGGGGCTCGGAGAATTTCATTCCCGCCGGTCACCCAGCGCTTCCGCGCTGGGCTAATTACTGTCGCGCCTGCGGCGCTTGAACATTACGACTCTTGCGCTCCAACAAACGGCTCCTCTGTCTTTAGCGACCGAGGTTGGCTTCTTCTGTGTCTCTGTAGTCCTTTTCAATCCTTCAACAACTGTCTTGCGATCACCAACCGTTGTATCTCGCTCGTCCCTTCGCCGATGGTGCACAGCTTCACGTCGCGATAGAACTTCTCTGCCGGGTAATCCTTGATGAAGCCATACCCGCCGTGAATCTGCACGCACTCGTTGGCGGCGCGCACCGCAACCTCGCTGGTGTAAAGCTTCGCCATCGACGATTCCAGCGTCGTCTTCATTCCCGCGTCTTTCATCGCGGCGGCGCGATGCGTCAGCAAGCGCGCGGCGTCAATCTCGGTCGCCAAATCCGCCAGTTTGAAGCCGATTGCCTGGAACTCGCTGATCGCCTTGCCGAACTGCTTGCGCTCCTTCGAATACTTCAACGCCGCTTCGTAAGCGCCCTGCGCCATGCCCAGTCCCAGCGCCGCAATCGAGATGCGTCCGCCGTCCAGCACCTTCATGGCGTCGATGAAACCTTGGCCTTCGTTCCCCAGCAGGTTTTCCGCGGGAATCTCGCAATCCTCAAAGATCAGCTCCGACGTATCACTGGCGCGCAATCCCAGCTTGTTCTCTTTCTTGCCTGCGCGAAATCCCTTCGTCCCTTTCTCCACCACAAATGCCGATAATCCGTGGGTGTGCGCCGTTCTGTCCGTGACCGCAATCACGACGGCAACATCCGCATAATGGCCATTGGTGATGAATGTCTTGTTGCCGTTCAGCACCCACTTATTGCCCTTGCGAACTGCGTTGCAGCGCGCGCCGCCTGCGTCCGAACCCGATCCCGGCTCGGTCAGTCCCCATGCGCCCAGGAACTCGCCCGTCGCCAGTTTCGGAATATATTTGCGCTTCTGCTCTTCGTTGCCCGCAACAAAAATATGGTTGGAGCCCAGCGAGGTGTGCGCCGCCACGATGATGCCGATGGAGCCGTCGACGCGCGAGAGCTCCTCAATCGCGGTCACGTACTCGACGTAGCCCATGCCTGCGCCGCCATATTCGGTGGGAAAAATCGTCCCCAGCAAGCCGAGCTTACCCAGTTCCTTCACCGTCTCCAGCGGAAACGTTCCGGGCTCGTCCCACTTCATCACGTTGGGAGCAATCTCGCGCTCCGCGAAGTCGCGCACCATCTTCTTCAGCTGTAGCTGTTCATCCGAGAGCTGGAAATCCAAACCATTCCTCCGGTTGGTGGGATGCAAAGTGGAAACTAGCGGTTATAACACAATCGACGAGGCATCCATAAATCGCTCGCCTACTGCTGGAGCTCATCCAGATTCTGCTGCCACAGTTTGATGCCGCCTAGTATTCCCTCTTCGTTGGAAATGATCTTGGCATCCTTCGGCAGCTCGATGCTGATCTTGGCCGCATTGCCACCGCCGATGTACAGCCGGTCGTAATAGAAAACCTTATAGAGCTGATCGATGGCCTCGGCCAATCGCTTGTTCCACTTCTTGCGGCCCTCCTTCGCCAGAGCGCGGCGCCCCAATTCGTCCTCATACGTCTTGTCGTTGCGAAAGGGATGGTGTCCCATTTCGAAGGACGGTATCGGAACGCCCTCAAGGTACAACGCTGCGCCCATGCCGGTGCCAAGCGTCAGCACCAACTCAACACCCTCGCCACTCACTCCGCCCAGGCCCTGCACCACGGCGTCGTTGGCCAAACGGACCGGCTTGCCCAGCTCCGTCGAGAGGTTCTCGGCAAACGGATACTCAATCCACTTCTTGTCGAGATTGGCCGCGGTGTACACCACGCCTTTCTTGATCACGCCGGGATATCCCACAGACACGCGGTCAAAGTCGCCCAACTGCTTGCCGAAATCGGCGATGATCTGAATGATCGCCTTGGGCGTGGACGGTTGCGGCGTTTTTGCGCGCAACCGCTCGGTCAGCGGCTTGCCGGCTTCGTCCAGCAGCATCGCCTTCACCCCGCTGCCTCCAATGTCGACCGCCATGGTGCGAATGCCTGTCGTGCTGTCGGTCGCAACCACCGGCGTTGTGGACGATACCTGTTTCTTCTTTTTCTTCTTCTTCGACGAAGCGGCGTGGGGCATAGAACCACCTCCTGGTTACAGCGATTGTCAATCTTCGATTAATTCCAAATAGCAGAGCATACCCGATAAATGGCTGTTCGGGAATCGGTAGCCTTGGACACCGCGAGTTGGGGGCTGCGATGTTGCTGCAACGCGGCGATTTTCGTGTAGTGTATTCTGCGACCGGGCAGGCCGGCCGCGCACCTTCAGTCACGTAATTCAGCGGGCGGCGCCTGTGCATACGACTTGATACAGGAGAGCGACGTTGAAATCACGCAGAGAGTTCTTGACTCACACTCCACTCGCGCTGCTGGGAGCGGCGGTGGCATCGTATGCCCAGACACAAAATCCTGCACAGCAGCAAACCCCGGGCGCGCCACCGGCCTTCGGCACGGCTCCCGCGGTTGGACCTGAGGTCACGCCTGAAACCTTTGCCCAGGCCGAGAAGCTGGTGCAGGTGCAGATGACGCCGGCTGAGCTTGCCGAAGCCGCGGGCAACTGGCGAATGGCGATGGCGCCAATCTACGAGATGCGGGTCGGGCCCCGCAAAGCGACGCTGGAGCCCACGCTGGCTCCCGCGACGGTCTGGGACCCGGTGCTGCCTGGCCAAAAGTCAGGCCCGGCGCAAAACCGTTTCGTGCGCGGCAAAATCGATCCTGGCCCACTGCCGTCGAAGGACGACGACATCGCGTTCGCATCGGTGACGCAGCTGTCGGGTTGGGTCGAGCAGCGCAAGCTCACTTCCGAACGCCTCACCAACATCTATCTGAAGCGCCTGCGGGAGTACGATCCCAAGCTGCATTGCGTCATCACCCTCACCAGCGACCTGGCGATGCAGCAGGCGAAGCAAGCTGACTCCGAGATCGCTACCGGCAAATATCGCGGGCCGTTGCACGGAATTCCATACGGCGTAAAGGACCTGCTCGACACGGCGAACATTCCGACGACTTGGGGCGCCGAGCCTTTCCGCAACCGCGTGCCTAAGACGAATGCCGTCGTTGTTCAACGTTTGCAGGATGCCGGCGGAGTGCTGGTGGCGAAGCTCAGCCTGGGCGCGCTGGCGCTCAACGACATCTGGTTCGGCGGCCAGACGATGAACCCCTGGCTGCTGGAGGAAGGTTCGTCGGGATCAAGTGCCGGTCCCGGTGCGGCAACTGCAGCTGGGCTCGTGGCCTTCGCAATCGGCAGCGAAACCGGCGGCAGCATCGTCAGCCCGTCGATGCGCTGCGGGATCACCGGCCTGCGTCCGACCTTTGGCCGCGTGGCGCGCACGGGCGCCATGACGCTGTGCTGGTCTCTGGACAAGCTTGGCCCGATGGCTCGTTACGTCGAAGACACGATGCTGGTGTTGAATACCATCAGTGGGCCTGACCCGGGAGATCTGTCGAGCCTTGCCAGCAAGTTTGATTTCGACGCGAACTCAAGTGTACGAGGGCTGCGCGTTGGATATTTCCCAGCATGGATGAAAGAAGCGCCCGCGACCGACGTGGATCGCGCCGCGTTGGAAGCGGTCAAGAAAGTTGGCATGGTTCCCGTCGAAGTGTCGCTGCCAAACTGGCCGTATGACTCGCTGGACTTGATTCTCTTCGCTGAAGGCGCTGCCGCCTTCGAGGAGCTGACGCTATCGGGCGGGCTCGATCAGCTCAAAATGCAGGTGCCCGATGCGTGGCCGAATACCTTCCGCCAAGCGCGCTTTCTTTCCGCCGTGGACTACGTGCAGGCCGACCGTCTGCGCCGCAAAGTTGCAATTGAAATGTCTCGGATCTTCTCCCAGGTGGACCTGCTGCTGGTCCCTTCGCTGCGCGACGAGATGCTTACCATCACCAATTTCACCGGACAGCCGTCGCTCACCTTGCGCGCAGGATTCGTGGAAGTCTCCGAGGCGCGCAGCGACTGGGCGCCCGATCCCGCCCATCCGCTGCCGAAGTTCTCACCGCCGCGCCGCGTACCGCACGGGGTCACCCTGATCGGACGGCTGTTTGAGGAGGGAACGTTGGGCGAAGCAGGCATGGCGTTGGAAAGAACGTTCGCGGTAGTGAGCGAGCGGCCGCCGGGCTTCTAGGTTCTGTACTAGCGGCGGCAAGCGCGGGCAGGCGCCTGTTTCCGGAAGATGCTCCGCCGATGAAGAGACAGCGTGAGTCTCTACTTCAGGTCGGCTCGGTCAGAGAGGAGAATGCCGTTGCGAGCATAGCTCTCGCGCGGCACCTCAACGAAGGCGACAGTCAACTTCTCTGCCTTAACGTTGAGCTCCTCCCGCATAGCGTCAGTTATGCGTTTGACCGCTCGCCGCTTCTGTTCCATCGTGCGCCCAGCCAACATGGTGATTTGTACATGTGCCATAGGAACTCCCAGTAAGACGTTTTTCACCACAGAAACACGGACGTCACGGAACGACCGGAAGGTTTCGCATGAATCGTCCCGCGCAGCAGCGCCGGTTACGCAAGCCCTGACCGCCATGCGATCGAGCTTGCGTGGTGAGATTCTTTGCGACTGCCAGTTTACTTTGCCAGCTCGTATCCGGCGAAGAAATAGCTGATCTCGAAGCGGGCGGTGTCTTCGGCGTCGGAGCCGTGCACCGCATTGTTCTCGATGTTGGCAGCCCACTTCTTGCGGATGGTGCCCTCGTCGGCCTTGGCCGGATCGGTGGCGCCCATCAGCTTACGGTAGTCGGCGATGGCGGTCTCTTTTTCCAGCGCCATGACGACGATTGGCCCACTCGACATGAAATTGGTGAGCGATTCAAAGAATGGCCGGTTCACATGGACCGCGTAGAAGCCTTCGGCCTGCGCTTTGTTGATGTGCAGCATCTTCATGCCGATGATGCGGAATTTGTTTTCTAGGAGAGTGTTAGTAATGTCGCCCGCCGCGCCGCGCTCGACGGCGTCAGGCTTGATGATGGAAAGAGTGCGTTGCAGGGTTTTCATGTGTCCTAGGGTCCTTTATGATTTGATGTTCGCTCTTCGCTTCTCGCCATTCGCTCTTCGCCAGAAGCTCTTAGCGGTTTGCTGTTAGCAATACATCGTTGCGAGTTTATGAATTGTCATCCCGACCGGGGATTTCAGTCCGAGCGGAGGAACCTGCGGTCCGTCTCGACCGCGAACGCTGTTTGGGTAAAGCTGCCGTCGGCTAAAGCCGACTCACACAATTATTGAAACACCAGCGACGCTGGCCTGAAGGCCAGCTCTACGGGTCCTCTCGCGAAAAGCGAACGGCGAAATGCGAACGGCGGCCTTACTTCATCACCGCCCCTTGCGCTTTCACCAGCGTCTCGCCGATGTCGGCGGGCGACTGTGCCACGTGAATTCCCGCCGCCTCCATCGCTTTGATCTTTTCCGCCGCAGTTCCCTTGCCGCCGGAGATGATTGCGCCCGCGTGGCCCATGCGGCGCCCCGGAGGCGCAGTCCGCCCGGCGATGAAGCCCACCACCGGCTTGCGCACGTTCTGCTTGATAAACTCCGCCGCCGTCTCCTCCGCGGTACCGCCGATCTCGCCGATCATCACGATCGCTTCTGTCTCCGGATCGTCGTTGAACAGCCGGATCGCGTCGACGAAATTCGTTCCAATAATCGGGTCGCCGCCGATGCCGATCGCGGTCGATTGCCCGATGCCGCGCGTCGTCAGCTGATACACCGCCTCGTAGGTCAGAGTGCCCGAACGCGAGACGATGCCGACGTGGCCTTCCTTATGAATGTGCGCCGGCATGATGCCGATCTTGCACTTGCCGGGCGATATGATGCCCGGGCAGTTGGGCCCAATCAGCCGCGAGTTCTTGCCCTTCAGGAACTCCCACGTGTTCACCATATCCATGGCGGGAATGCCTTCGGTGATGCAGACGATCAGCGCAATGCCGGCGTCGGCAGCTTCCATGATGGCGTCGGCCGCGGCTGGCGGCGGAACGAAAATCACGGTCGCGTTGGCGCCCGTTTTCTCTACGCCTTCGCGCACCGTGTTGAAGATGGGCCAGCCCTCGTGCGTCGTGCCACCCTTGCCGGGAGTCACGCCTCCCACAACCGTTGTTCCATAGGCTGCGGCGTTCTTGGAGTGGAACGTTCCCTCGCGTCCCGTCAATCCCTGCACCAGCAGGCGCGTCGATTTATCAACCAGTATGCTCATAGCTTTTGCCACTCCCCTTTCGAGCCTTCGGAACATGTGAGTTCGACGAAATTACCGTGGCAAACGCCTTGGCAGTCCTGCTGGAAGTCCGTCGTTTGGAGGCTGTTCTCACAACTGAGTTCCAGACAGGTGAGGACCCAGCTCTCGTCCAATGTCGACGTCATCGCCGTCGGCTTGTGGGCAGGTTTATCGAAAGGAATCTGCGTTGTGCTCATTGGATCCCCTTAGCAGCGGCGACAACTTTCTCGGCCGCGTCCTTCATGGTCTGTGCCACGATGAATTTCAGTCCACTCTCTTGCAAGGTCTTGCGGCCCTGCTCGACGTTGGTCCCTTCCAGCCGCAGCACGATCGGCAGCTGGAATTTGGTCTTGCGCGCGGCGCTGACAATGCCGTTGGCCAGCGTGTCCACGCGCAGAATGCCGCCGAAGATGTTGATGAGCACCGCCTTCACATTCTTGTCGCTGAGCAGAATTTCGAAGGCGTGCGTCACCTGCTCTTCGTTGGCTCCGCCGCCCACGTCGAGGAAGTTGGCCGGCATGCCGCCGGCGTACTGAATGATGTCCATCGTGGCCATCGCCAGGCCGGCGCCGTTCACCATGCAGCCCACGCTGCCGTCGAGCTTGATGTAGTTCAGGTTGTACTTGCTGGCCTCAACCTCCAGCGGATCTTCCTCGCTGATGTCGCGCAGCTCCAGAATGCCGGGATGGCGGGAAAGCGCGTTGTCGTCGAAGTTCATCTTGGCGTCGAGCGCAAACAGGCGGCCATCGGTGGTGGTGATGAAGGGATTGATCTCGACCAGTGAGGCATCGGTATCTTCGGCGGCGCGCGCCAGCGCCATCATGAACTTTACGGCCCCGCTGATGTAGCGGGCCTCAAGCCCAAGCCGGAAAGCAACCTCCCGCGCCTGAAAACTGCGCAGCCCGAAGCCGGGCACGATGTGCTCTTTAATAATGGCGTTGGGATCTTTCGCGGCGACTTCTTCGATTTCCATTCCGCCTGCGGCCGACGCCATAAAGACGTTGCGCCCCACAACGCGGTCCAGCACAATGCCGAGATAAAGCTCGCGCGCGATGGGCAGCGTCTCTTCAATTAGCAACCGCTGCACCTTTTTGCCTTCGGGCCCGGTCTGGTGGGTGATGAGCTGCATGCCCAGCATCTTGGTAGCAAGCTCGCCGGCTTCGTCAGGCGATTTTGCCAGCTTTACGCCGCCGCCCTTGCCGCGACCGCCGGCGTGAATCTGCGCTTTCACGACGACGCCGGTTGCGCCGTCAGTAAACAGCGCTCGTGCTGCGTCGAGCGCTTCCTCGCGGCTTTCGACCATCCGGCCGCGCGGCACAGCCACTCCATACTTCGAGAGAATGGCCTTTCCCTGGTACTCATGGATTTTCATTTTGATGTGACGACAATACGGGAGCAATCCGCGCCCGCGTTACCGGCTAGTCTTGCCGGAGTTGTCTACTCCTTACAAGGATGGCGTAACAGTAGGAAACCCTCGATTGTATAAGACGGCACGAGGCGGCGGCTAGTAGGGTCCGCGTCCCGGCTCGACGGGCAGAACCGACTTTACAATTTCGCGTCGTGAACGCGCCCGCAGCACCGTTCTCCCGCGTACAGAATCTGTATGTGCAGGAGGATCGACTCAATGGAGCTAGGACTCAAAGGCAAAGTTGTGCTGGTAACGGGCGCGAGCCAGGGAATCGGCAAAGCCATCGCGGAGGCGTTCGCCGCAGAAGGATCGAAGGTGGCTCTTACCGCGCGTGGCGCGGACGAGTTGCAGAAGGCGGTGCGCGAAATCAGCGAGCGCAGCGGGGCCGAGGTCATCAGCGTAGCAGCCGACGCTTCAAAGGCAGACGACAACATCCGCATGGTCGCTGAAGTTGTGAAGCGCTTTGGAACGGTCCACGTGCTGGTCAACAATGCCGGAGGGGTTGGCGCCTTCGCCGCCTTCCACGATCTCACCGACGAGAACTGGCTCGACATTTTCAACTTGAACGTGATGTCAGCGGTTCGCGCATCACGCGCCGTTCTGCCTTATATGCAAAAGCAGAAGTGGGGACGAATCATCAATATCTCGAGCGAATCGGCGACGCAACCGGATGGCTTCATGCCACACTACAACGCCTCGAAAGCAGCCATGAACAACCTGACCAAAAGCCTTTCCAAGGCCTATGCGACCGATGGGATTTTGGTGAACACTGTTTCGCCTGCGTTCATAATGACGCCGCTGCTTTCGAACGTGTTGCAGAAGATGGCGAACGAGCAGGGCGCCAGCCTGGAAGAAGCCATCGCGCATTTCCTGGCGAACAATCGGCCGCATATCGAGGTGAAACGCCCAGGTGAGCCTAAGGAAGTTGCCTCCGCGACCGTCTTTCTCGCCTCGGAGCAAGCATCGTTCATTACAGGAACGAATTTGCGGGTCGACGGCGGTTCGGTTGCGAGCGTGTGAGAAAGGAAGATATCAGCTATGAGCGCGTGCAACCGCGCCGCCATTCTTCTTCGCGCCATTGTGGTGTTTGAATGAGCGATCGTGTGACGTACCGTCCAGCACCAGCCGGCAAACGTTGTTAATGTAATCCTCGCTCATTTCGTCATGCCGTATGAGGAAGCGCATATACATCGCGCCATAGAGGATGTCGAGCACCAGATCCAGGTCGAGGTCCTCGGGCAGTTCGCCGCGCTCGATGCCGCGGCGCAGTGTGCGATAGGCTCCCTGGCGCCGGGGCCGCAGCAGACGATTACGAAATTCTTCCAGCAGCTTCGGATCCGATTGCCCGGCGGCGATTACCGCCTTCACAATGCGACCGCGCGCGGAGTGCAGCACCGCCAGAAACTGGTTCATCTGGTGGGCCATGTCGCGGTACACCGAGCCGCTGTCGGGAAAACGCAATTCCTCTTCCGTGCTGGAGGCAAAGGCATCTACTACTAAAGCGCCCTTGTTGGGCCACCAGCGGTAGACCGTGGTTTTGCCGACCCTCGCATCGGCGGCAATGGCTTCGATGGAAAGCTCGGGGAAGCCAACTCGGCGAAGCAGTTTCAGGGTACTGCGCAGAATGGCCTGGCGAGCGTCTTCGCTGCGCGGACGGCCGGGCGGACGTTGCCGACCATTTTGGTCAGGTGGGTGCTTTTGTCGGGAAACTGCCATTCCTGCCTGGCGCCTATGCCGTTATATTGAATCCAATACGTATCGTATCGTATCATAAGTACTGCGTTTTTCCAGAGGACGTTGTCGGCCCGTGAAATGGCGGACCCTGCGACGCCTGACTAAGTCCCCGATTGGAGTTGCGTCCGGCCGATGTGGATTGTTGCTTTAGCGCTGCGGCGTCCTTACACGTTTGTAGTGATGGCCCTGGTCATCATTTTGCTGATGCCGGTGGCCGTCCTCCGCACCCCGGTCGATATTTTCCCCGATATTAATATCCCTGTGGTCAGCGTGGTGTGGAACTACACCGGCTTCGCCCCGCAGGACATGGCCGACCGCATCATCACCAACTCCGAGCGCGGCATGACGGTGACCGTCAACAACATCGAGCACATCGAGTCGCAGTCGGTGAACGGCATCGGCGTCATCAAGATCTTCTTTCAGCCCAATGCCAACATTCAGACGGCCCTGGCGCAGGTGACGGCCATCGTGCAGACCACGGTGCGCTCGCTGCCGCCGGGAACCACGCCCCCCCTGGTCATCCAGTACACCGCGTCGACCACGCCTATCGTGCAGCTCGGACTCAGTAGCAAGACGCTACCCGACCAGTTGCTGTTCGATCTGGGCCAGAATTTCCTGCGCAACCAGCTGGCGACGGTGCAAGGCGCCGCCACGCCCTATCCTTACGGCGGCAAGATCCGTCAGGTGCAGGTCGATCTCGACATGCCGCAGCTCCAGCAGCACGGCCTGTCGCCCAGCGACATCGTCAACGCCATCAACACGCAGAATGTCATCACGCCGTCGGGCACCACCAAGATCGGCCTGCTTGAGTACCAGGTGGAGATGAACAGCGCGCCGCGCACCATCGCGGAATTGAACGACATTCCGATCAAGACGGTAAATGGGGCGACCATCTACATGCGCGACGTCGCCCACATTCGCGACGGCTTCTCGCCGCAGACCAATATCGTGCGCCAGGACGGCGTCCACGGCGTGCTGATGTCGATGTACAAGATCGGCTCAGGTTCGACCATCAGCATCGTCAAGGCGGTGGAAGGCGTGGTGCCGCTGGCGTTGCAGTCACTGCCGCCAGGCATCAACATCAAGGCGCTCTTCGATCAGTCACTGTTTGTGCGGGCTTCCATCAATGGAGTGCTACGCGAAGGTTTGATAGCTGCCGCACTGACCGCGGTCATGATCCTGATCTTCCTGGGGGACTGGCGTCCCACCATCGTCATCTCGATTTCCATTCCGCTGTCGATCTTCGTTTCGGTGCTGCTGCTCAGCGCGCTGGGCGAGACCATCAACATCATGACGCTGGGAGGGCTGGCGCTGGCGGTCGGCATATTGGTTGACGACGCGACGGTGGAAATCGAAAACATCGAACGCAATCTTGCCCAGGGCAAGGAAATGAAGCAGGCGATTCTTGACGGTGCTTCGCAAATTGCGGTGCCGGCGTTCGTCTCCACGCTGTCGATCTGCATTGTGTTCGTGCCGATGTTCTTCCTCAGCGGCGTGGCGCGGTATCTGTTCGTGCCTTTGGCGGAAGCGGTGTGCTTCGCCATGCTGGCCTCCTACTTCCTCTCGCGCACGTTGATTCCAACCCTGGTCATGTACATCATGCGCGGCCATGAACATCGCGCCGCCGGCCCGAAGACGATTTTCGGGCGCTTCCAGCGCGGTTTCGAGCGCAGCTTTGACCGTTTCCGCGACGGCTATTACCAACTGCTGGAGACCACGCTGGAGCACAGCAAGGTATTTGCAATCTGCTTC